>Ga0137409_10008163_pt1 | contig 10704 bp, 5 predicted proteins | sample CZODoug1_16funga_FD_122059 | JGI IMG/M metagenome (GOLD analysis project Ga0137409, IMG submission 122059) | Vadose zone soil fungal communities from Angelo Coast Range Reserve, California, USA - CZODoug1_16fungal (Hybrid Assembly) | ecosystem: Environmental > Terrestrial > Soil > Vadose zone... | reverse complement strand
CGGCAGCTGCAGGCGCGGCCGGTCACGCCGTTCGATTCGCTCAAAGCACCCGCGATCTATCGCGGCAAGCAGTGGCCGATGCCGACCAACCGGCTGATGACGCTCAGCGACGCGCAGCTCGCCGCGCTGGAGCAGTTCTACATCCTCGAGGACAAGCGCACCGCGCGCCTCGGCTCGGGCGGCGACACGATCCGCGTCACCATCGATCCGCAGATGCTCGGCCGTCCCTATCTCGAGCGCGCCGACGTCATCGTGCTGCAGGTCATCCGGGACCAGCTCGGCACGCGGCCGATCTATTTCTCACGCACGGTGGGGTTGTACGCCGATCAGTTCGGGTTTACGTCGCACCTCGAGGGCCATGGATTCGCGCGCGTGCTGCGGCCCAAAGAGCTGGTGCAGTCGGACAGCATCCAGGCCGTGCAGTCGCTGGGCTACGTCAACGTGCCGCGCACCACGCAGCTGTTGTTCGATGTGTATCACATCGACGCCGCCGAGCGGCAGCGGCCGCGCGGCTGGGTGGACGAGCCGTCGAAGGGAATCCTCGATCTGTACGGGCTGACGTTCTACACGATGGCCGAAGTGATCCAGAAGAAGGACGCGGCACTTGCGGCGCGCGCGCAGGAAATCGCGCAGAAGGTTTTCCGCAACACGCGGATGACGCTCCAGCCACTGCCGGAGCGCCCCGTCCGCTAGCGCCTAGTGCTTGGTCGAATCCCCTGCTTCGCCCTGCGCCGGCCGATTCGTTGCCGCCGTGGACTCCTGCCCGGTCGGCGCACCACGATGGCGCTCCACTACGCGAGCCATGACCGGCGCGTTGGGGAACAGCCGCTCCAGACCGCCGACGACGACCTGATCGCCGGCTTCGACACCACTCTGGACCTCCGCCCAGCCCGCCGTGCGGACACCGACCGTCACCTGCCGCTGAGTGGCTTTCCCGTCCTTCACCACCCACACGAAGGTCGCGCCCTGCATCGGGAGCAGCGCGTCCTCGGGCACGACGACGGCGTTGGGCCGAATATTGGTCGCGAGCCGCGCCTCGATGAACATCCCCGCCTGCAGCTCGTGCTCGCTGTTCGGCACGCGCGCCTTGATGAGGATCGTGCGGCCCGGCAGCTCGACGACCGGATCCACGAACACCACCTCACCCGAGAAGTTCTTGCCGGGTATCGCGGCGACGTGGAAGCTCACGAGCTGGCCGCGGCGCAGCCGGTCGGCGTAGCGCTCGGGGACATTGAACGCCGCATGCTGTGGGTTGACCGACTGCAATGTGATCAGCGGCGTCTGCGGGTTGACGTAGGTGCCGATGCTGACCAGGCGGCGGCCCACCACTCCACCGAACGGCGCCCGCACGATGGTGCGGTCGAGCCGCGTCTTCAGCAGATCGTACGATGCCTGCGCGGACCGATAGCCCGCATCGGCTCTCTCGAGATCGGCCTGCGATGACGCGTTCTGGACCATCAACTGTTTGGTGCGCTCGAGATTCCGTTGCGCGACGTCGCGGTCCGCCTCGGCGCGCGCGACCTGCGCCTTGAGCTCGGCGTCATCGACCTTGAAGAGCCCGGTTCCCGCGTCGACTTGCTGGCCTTCGCGGACGAGAATCTCCACGATCCGGCCGTCGACCTCGGGACGAAGCTCGACCGACTGCACCGCTTCGATCTGGCCGGTGGCCGCGATCGCGTCGACGACGGTGTCGCGGATGGCCGCAGCGACTTCGACGGGCATGGCGAAACCACCGCCACCGGGTCCGCCACCTGCCGCGGAGTTGGCCTTTTTGCATGCGGCCGGAGCCGCGAGCAGGAGCAGAACAGCTAGGGCGCGGTGCGACATCACTGTGGTTCCTTATCGGTAAAGAGTCTCCTGCCCAAAATGCTCTCGAGGCCGGCGAGCGCCAGTCTCGTTCCATAGCGGGCTTGGACGAGATCCGCCTCCGCCTGGGACAGGTTCACTTCGGCATCGAGCAGATCGAGGATCGTCGTCGCGCCGCTCGAATAGCGCGTTTGTTGGACGCGGAAGCTTTCACGCGCGACCGCGAGGCCTTGTGTCGCGAGCTCCGCGCTGGCACGTGCCGTCAAGTACGCGTCGTACGCCGCGGTGACGTCATGCTGCACCGCGCGATCCATGTCCCGGCGCCGTGCTTGGGCAACCTCTTTGTTCACGTGCGCCCGCGAGAGCGCAAGCTCTCGCTGCCCGTTGTTCCATATGGGGAACGAGAAGCCGAGCGTGAGATTCGTCTGCTTGAACAGGTCGTTCGGGTAAAACTTCGTGCCCAACGAGAGCTTCGTGTACGTCAGCGTCGCGTGCGGCAGGTAGTTGCCTAACTCGGCGCGATACGCGGCGCTGGCGGCGCGCTCGTTGGCGGCCGCCACGCGATAGTCGGGGCCCTGGCGAGCAGCGTCCGTGATCGCGTCCGCGAGCGAGACCGGAAGCTCCGGGGCCGGTGCCGTGTCGAGCGGCGCCGCGTCAACCGGTCCAAGGGCACCCACACGGCGACCGAGCTCGAGCCGCGCGATCCGTAACGCAGACTCCTGATTGAGCTGCCCCACCTGCGCCCGCGTCATCTCGAGCCGCAGGTTCAGCGAATCGGTGGAGACGGCGGCGCCCGACGACACACGGGCGCGCGCCACCCCGAGTTGCTGTCGCGCACGGCGTAGCCGGTCGCGCGCCACGCGATCGAGCTCGGCGTTCTGCAGCACCGCGTAATAGTCCGACTCGGTCAACAGCGCGGTCGCAAAGCGCTGGCGCAGTTCGTCCGCGTGCGCTCCCTCCAGCGCAGCACCAGACCGGGCAAGTTCCGCGAACTTTTGGCCGCCGGTGAACAGGTCGTAGCGTACGTTGAGTTGCGCCGACCACGTGGTCTTGAGCCGGAGCAGCGAATCGGTGAAAAAGAAGCCCGCGGGATCCGTGCTTTGCCGATTCACGTTCATCGTAACCGACGGCAGGATGAAGACGGCAAATGCATTGCGCCGCGCCCAGGCCGCGTTGTCGACCTGGCCGAGCGCCGAGACGTAGCTGGGGTCGAGCTGCACGGCCCGCTGCAGCGCCTCCCGCAGCGTGACCTGCGGCAGCGAGTCGGTGAGTGCCTGCGCCGGAGACACCGCGCCCTGCAGGGCGAGCAACAACGCCAACATCAGTCGCCCTCCGACGCTTTGGGAAGCGGCACCAGCAATCCACGCCGCGCGCGGAACCGCTGGAGCGCGGAGTCGAACAATACGTACGCCACCGGCACGACGAACAGCGTGAGCGCCGTGGAGAAGAACACGCCGCCCACGATCGCGTACCCGAGAGGCTTCCGGGACGCGGAGCCCGCGCCGACGCCCCAGGCGACCGGCACCGCGCCCATGATCGTCGCCACCGACGTCATGAGAATCGGGCGAAACCGGATCCGGCCCGCCTCGAGGACCGCGGCAACGGTGTCGAGGCCTTTCTCTCGCAGCTGGTTCGTGTATTCGACGAGCAGAATCGAGTTCTTACTCACCAGGCCGATCAGGAGAATCATTCCGATCTGGCTGTACAGGTTCATCGTTGCGCCGGACCGATGGATGATCGCCGCGAACTTCAGCGTCGCCAGCGCACCGGTGATGGCGAGCGGCACGGCCAGGAGCACCGTCCAGGGGTGCAACAGCGATTCGAACTGCGAGGCGAGCACCATGAACACGACGATGAGCGCGATCACGAACGCAAAGTAGATGGCGCTCCCGCTCTCCTTGTACTCGCGTGATTCTCCGGAGAGCGCCGTGGTGGTTCCGGGCGGCAGCAACTGCCGCGCGACCGCATCGATCGAATCGAGCGCCTCGCCCTGCGCGAGCCCGGGCGTCAGCGACGCCGACAACGTGAACGAGGGAATCCGATTGAAGTGGTTGATCTGCCGCGCGCCCACCCCTTCCTGCACGTTGGCCAGGGCGTCGAGCTGGACCAGCTGCCCGCCCTTCCCGCGCAAATAAATCCCGCGCATGTCGCTCGGCGTCGCACGGTCCTTGGGATCGAGCTGCACCATCACGTAGTAGAGCTTGTCGTTCCGCGTGAAGGTGCTGACGCGCCGGCCGCCCAGGAACGTCTGCAGGGCGCTCGCCACGTCGCGGACCGGCACCCCCAAATCCTCGGCCCGGTCCCGTTCGAACGTCACCCGCAGCTCCGGCTTGTTCACGAACAGGTCGGTCTGGACGTTCGCGAGGCCCTTGACCTGCGAGACGCGGCCGACGAACGGTCCCATCATCTCGGTGAGTTTCGCGAAATCAGGGTTCTGCACGACGTACTGAATCGGCTGCGAAAAGCCGATCGCGCCGGGCGCGTACGGAAATGCCATGACCCCGGAGATCCCCATGAGCTGGGGAAAGAGACCGCCCAGCATTTGCTGCACGCTGGTGTGGCGCTCGCCGAAATCCTTCAGGATCACGCCGATGAACGCGCTGTTGACGCCGCCCGCGAATCCCCCGACGATCGTGAAATAGCCTTTCACGTCGGGCGTGCGATCGATGATCTGTTCGACCTGCCGCACGTAGCCGTCGGTATACGGCAGCGACGCGCCTTCCGGTCCGCGGACCACGACCAGGAAGAAGCCGCGATCGTCTTCCGGGATCAGCTCGTTCTGCAGCCGCGTCGGCGGGAAAATCAGAAACGCAAAGACGGAGACGGCGACGACGGCCAGCGTTCCGAGCAGGACGGGAACGCGGTGATCGACGGCGCGCCGCAGCAGCTGCCCATACCGCTCCGACAGCGCCGTGAAGCCGCGCTCGAACATGTCGAAGACCTTGCCGTGCTGGGGCTGCATCCTGAGGATTTTGGCGCAGAGCATCGGCGTGAGTGTCAGCGCGACGAAGCCGGAGATTACGACGGCGCCCGCGACGGCGATGCCGAACTCACTCAACAACCGGCCCGCGGTGCCCGTCAGGAACGCGAGCGGCGAAAACACCGCCACCAGCGCGATCGTGGTCGCGATCACCGCGAAGCCGATTTCGTTGGTCCCGTCCACCGCCGCCTGCTCGGGGGTTTCGTGCAACTCCTCCTGATGCCGGAAGGCGTTCTCGAGCACGATGATCGCGTCGTCCACCACGATGCCGATCGCGATCGTCAGCGCGAGCAGCGTAAAGTTGTTGATCGAAAAGCCCAGGAAATACATGATCGCGAACGTCGAGACGATCGATGCAGGGATCGCGAGTCCCGGGATGATCGTCGCGCGCACGTTGCGCAGGAACACGAAGATGATCAGCACGACGAGGATTGCGGCGATGACCAGCGTCAGGCGCGCGTCGTCGATCGAGTGCGTGACGAACACCGACCCGTCAAAGGCGCTCTCGAGCTTCACGCCGGGCGGCAGCGTCTGTTGAATGCCGGGGAGCTCATCGCGAATGCTGCGCGCGACATTGAGCAGGTTCGCCTTCGACTGGCGCACGACGCCGATCGCGACCGAGGGGGTCCCTCTCCAGCGGAAGATCGAGCGATCGTCCTCGGGACCGAGCTCCACGCGCGCGACGTCCTTCAGCTTGACGAGCTGCGTGCCCTGGCTCGCGACCACCATTTCGCCGAACTCGCCGGGGGTCTTGAGCTCGCCGAGCGAACGGACCGAGAACTCGCGCCGGGTCGATTCGATGCGGCCCGCCGGGATCTCGACGTTGCGCGAGACAATCGCGTTTTCGACGTCCTGCACCGTCAGACCGCGCGCCGACAACGCCTGCGGATCCACCCAGACGCGCATCGAGTAGCGGCGCTCACCGAAGATCTGGGCGCTGCCCACGCCCGGCAGGCTCTGGAGCCGCGCTTTCACCAACCGGTCGGCCACGTCGGAGAGCTGCATCAGGTCGTAGTTGTCGCTGGAGAGCGCGAGCCAGAAGAACGGCTGCGCGTCGGCCGACTGCTTCGCGATCACCGGCTCGAGCACATCGACAGGCAAACGGCCGCGCACGCGCGACACCTTGTCGCGCACGTCCTGCGCCGCCACGTCCACCGGCCGGTCGAGGGTGAACTCGAGCGTGATGTTGCTCGTCTGCTCCGACGACGTGCTGCTCAGCGTCCGGATGCCCTGGATGGTGGACAGCTCCTCCTCGAGCACGTCGGTTACGGCGGTCTCGACCACCTGCGCATTCGCGCCGGGGAGCACGGTCGTCACCGAGATAACCGGCGGATCGATGTCGGGCAGCTCGCGCACCGAGAGCCGGCTGTAACCGATGGCCCCGAAGAGCACCAGCGCGGCGGAGAGCATGCTCGCGAGGACGGGACGGCGGATCGCGGTTTCGGAGAGTTTCATAGGCGACAATTTTCCCAGGAAAGTGTATCGGCCGGACAGACCTGAACGTAACGGGACCTGTCCCATACTGGTTCCAAGATTCGTCTGCTAGTACGTCGAAAAAGAACTGAGGAAATCGACATACGCCGGTCCCGTTGTTGTGCGAACTGGGGACCCGAAAATACACCGAAGTTCAAAAACCCCGCAAGGGCCGCCCGAAACGTCATATCTCACTGTGGTACGCGCGGCTGGCGCGGTAGGTTAAAGCGGCTGGGAGGGCTGGCCGAATGGCTAAGGCACCGGTCTTGAAAACCGGCGGGCGCAAGCCCTTACAGGTTCGAATCCTGTGCCCTCCGTCGACTTGCCCTGGGGGAGGCCGTATGCATGTCGTCGTCGCGATCGTATTTGCCGTTAGTGCCTCGGCCCAAACGCCCTACGACACGGTATTCGATCAAATAAAGAGCCTCGCGCCGCTGCCAAACGCAGTCGCGCCCGTCCACGGATTAGTCCTCCGTCGCGACGTCATGGAGCTGCGGCTCGACGACGGCGTGGCATACCGGCTGACCCCCGTCGCGGGCCGCACCACCGCCATCGCATGGGTCGGATCGGGATCGCTGTCGTTCGTTCCCCCGCTGCTCGTCGAGCAGTTCAATCTCAAGCGCGTCCTCGGGGACTCGACGATCAACGGACCGATCACTGCGGTCGTGCTCTTCTTCGCGGACTCGACCGAGGCCGAGCTCGGGCGGTCGCTGAAGTTCGGACCTGCACCACAAGCCGCGGGAGACCCCGGCGGCGCGATCGGGTCGGCGCTCGACTACATCGTGGACGGTCGCAGCCGCAGTGCGGACGGGAGCCTGATGACCGCGCTGCTCAATCGCACGACGACCGGATTCTTCGCCGCGTACATCCAGCGGAAACGCGGCGAGAGCGTCATGATCCAGGTCGATCCCATGGCCACCGAAGAGGTCATCCTCTACCGCCGCGGGAAAATGGTGGGCCAGCGCACCGAGACGGTCTGTCAATTCGAGCGGGCCCAAGACCTGATGAGCGGCGTTTCGATCGCGAATGAGCAGCCCGAGCCGCTGGCGGTCGCGGGCTACAACATCGATGCGACGATCACCGGCAGTTACAAATTCTTCGCCCGCACGACGATCAAGCTCGTGGGCCGCTTCGAGCCGCAGCTGTGGATCCCCTTCTATCTCTACGACGAGCTCGACGTCGATTCCGTCCTCACCGAGAGCGGCACGCCGCTGACGTACTTCCGCAAGGATCATTTTGGCGGGCTCTGGGTCCGCCTGGCCGAACCGCTCACCGCGGGCAAGACGCAGGCGATCCGGGTCGTTTACCATGGCAGCCTGATCGGTTTCGGATCCGCCCTGCCCGCGATGTACGATGAGTCGATCGGGAACTACCGGACCGCGCTCGACGCCTGGGCGTTCATCAAGGATACGGAGACGTGGTACCCGCGCTATCGCGGCGACGAAGTCTTCGACGTCAACCTCACGTTCCACACGCCGAAGGATTTGCGCTTCTCGAGCATCGGCAAGCTGGTGCAGGCGGATACGCAGGGCAACACCGTGGTCTCGAAGTGGGTGAGCGAACTGCCCACCAACCAGGTGTCGTTCAACATCGGGAGCTTCGACGAGGTCGCGATCAACGATAAGCGCATCCCGCCGGTGACCATACAGCTCAATACCGAAGCCCACGGCTTGATCCGCCGTTACATCCCTACATCGCGCAGCGCTCCCGCCGACGTAGGCGCCGACGTCGCCAACAGTCTCGCCTTCTTCACGAGCGCCTTCGGAGCGCCGCTGTTCCAGCACTACTACGCGACCGAAATCCCGTACTACCACGGGCAGGCATTCCCCGGAATGATTCACCTGTCGTTCGCAACCTTCCTGGGCCTCGCCGACGAAGGCGAAGACGAGAGCTTTCGCGCGCATGAGATGGCCCACCAGTGGTGGGGTATCGGCGTCGAGCCCGCGAGCTATCGCGATGCGTGGTTGTCGGAAGGCTTCGCGGAATTTTCCGGGATGTGGTATATGCAGATCATCCTCCACGACAACGACAAGTACTTCAAAATGCTGCGCCGATCGCGCGACGAGATCCGGCGCCAACGGGACAAGGCGGTCCCGATCGGCCTCGGCTATCGCGCGATGGAGAGCTGGCGCGGGAATTACGCCCTCACCACGTATCAGAAGGGCGCCTGGGTGCTGCACATGCTGCGGAACATGATGCTCGACTCGCGCACCATGAGCGAGGACCGGTTCAAGGCGATGATGCGCAACTTCTACGAGACCTATCGCGGCAAGCGGGCCACGACCGTCGATTTCCAGCGCGTCGTCGAGCAGCACGTGGGCCGGCCGATGGACTGGTTCTTCGATGAATGGGTCTACGGCACCGCCGTCCCGACCTACACCTTCGCGTGGAAAGTCGACCCCCCGGAGGGTGGGAAGTACACGGCGCACCTGCGCGTCAAGCAGACCGATGTGCCCGACGGATTCGCGATGTTCGTGCCGCTGCGCATCAAGTTCGGCGAGGGCGAAGCGCTGGTGCGCCTGCTCGTCAGAGGGCCGCTCACGGAGCAGGCCATCACGCTGCCTGCCGAGGCGACAGCGATGGAACTGAGTCCCTTCGAATCCGTACTCGCTGTGGTGAAGACCGAGGGCTGGTAGGTATGACGGACGCACCGCGCGAGATGACGTTTCTCCTGGCCGGCGTCGAGCGGCGGGTGCTGCGGCTCCTCGCCGAGCACGTGCCGCGCATGCTCCGATCCAACCACCTGACGGTGCTCGGCACGCTCGGCGCGGTGGGTGCCGGGACCGCGTACGCGCTCACGACGTACGACCCCGCCTGGCTCTGGGTGGCGAGCCTGATGCTCGGCGTGAACTGGGTCGGCGACAGCCTCGACGGCACGCTCGCGCGCGTACGCGGCACCCAGCGGCCCAAGTACGGCTACTATGTCGATCACGTGGTGGACGCGTTCTCGACCGCCGTCATCGGTCTCGGGATCGGGTTGTCGCCATATGTGGACCTCGGCCTGGCGCTCGGCCTCGTGGTCGTGTATCTCGCGCTTTCGATCAACGTGTATCTGGAGTCGACCGTGTTCGGCGTCTTCAAGATCTCGTACGGCCGCATCGGGCCGACCGAAGTCCGCTTGCTGCTCGTGTTGCTGAACACCATGCTCGCGCTCGCGGCGCTGTGGCAGATCAAAGGCCCGTTCCCCGTCGGCGTCGTCGCCAACTGGACCTTGGCCGTCCTGTTGACCGGGATGGTGGCACTCTTCGTCGGGCGATTCGCCCGGAATCTGTACCGGCTCGCGAAGCTCGAGCCTCAACGATTCAGGTGGTGGGAAGAAAGGCCGTAACATGCGCATCTCTCCCGTTCTCGTCGTCGCAGCGTTGGCGGTTCCGACCTCACTCCCGTCCCAAAGCGTCCGCGGGCAATTGACCGACAGCATCACCAGGGCACCGCTCGCCGGTGCGTTCCTCACCCTCGTGGATGAGCGCGGCGTCGAGAAGGCACGGACGATCACGAACAATGCCGGTGAGTTCCTCCTGACCGCGCCCGCGGCCGGCGCATACCGGCTGCGCTCCAAGCGCATCGGGTTTCGGCCGTACCTCTCCACGCCGCTCACGCTGACGGCTGGGGGAGCCATCTCCTACAGTGCTGCGGTCGACCCGATCCCCGTCGCGTTAGCGCAGGTCGTCGTGCAGGGGGAGCGGCAATGCGATGTCGAAACGGGGGCCTCCGTCGCGGCGGTGTGGGAGGAAGTCCACGAGGCGCTGGCAGCCGTGTCGTGGACGTCGCGAGATCCGGCCTACTGGTACGCCATCTCCCGCTTCGCGCGCGAAACGAGCCCCGGAGGACGCCCCCGCGGGCCCGATTCCACGTGGCGCGACGACGGCTACCGCCCGATCCCGATCAAGAGCGTGCCTCCCCAGCAGCTCGAGCTGGAAGGTTTCGTCGTTGTCGACCAGGACGGCTGGACGTATCACGGACCCGACGCGGACGAGTTGATCAGTGATGCGTTCCTGCGCACGCATTGCTTCGAAACAAAACCCGGTCGCGGAGAAACAGAGGGGCTCATCGGCCTCGCGTTTACACCGGCCCGCGACCGCACGCTCCCGGACATCACCGGCACGCTCTGGATCGACCGGGGGACGGCGATGCTGCATCACCTCGACTTCACGTACGTGCGGTTGCCGCAGGAGGTGTTCGCTCCTCGCGCGGGTGGTCGCATCGAATTCATGCGGGTGCCGTCGGGTGCCTGGATTGTGCGCGATTGGGTGATCCGGATGCCGCGGGCGCAGGTGAAGCAGCTGCCGATGGCGATGGGCACGGAGGTGGCAGTCGTAGGATTCCAGGAAGTCGGCGGCGATGTGCTGGAGATCAAGACGCAGAGCGGAACCATCGTCTATCGCTCCGAGTCGGCCTCGGAAGCACTCGCGGCCACACCGGCAAGCGGGCCACTACCGGCCCCC
>Ga0137409_10008162_pt1 | contig 10705 bp, 6 predicted proteins | sample CZODoug1_16funga_FD_122059 | JGI IMG/M metagenome (GOLD analysis project Ga0137409, IMG submission 122059) | Vadose zone soil fungal communities from Angelo Coast Range Reserve, California, USA - CZODoug1_16fungal (Hybrid Assembly) | ecosystem: Environmental > Terrestrial > Soil > Vadose zone... | reverse complement strand
CGGGGAGCAAATCGCCATTACTGCCAATATTTCAGGAAATCCAGGGTTGGCGGTGTCCCCGGTGTTCCAATTTAACAGCCCTTCGACTTGCGCGCAGGGCCAGCCCTCTAACAAGTGCGGCATTGTGTACGCCCTTTCGTCCGATCCGCACAACCTTACCGGCTATCCGGCGAACCCCAACGCGATTTTAACATTTGGCTCGAATGGACTCCCAACAGCGGGCTCCGTCAACGTCCAAATCTTCCCTAATACCCTGCCCACCGTGCTTGTCCATCACTACTCGCTGGATGCCCAATACGATCTGGGGCACCAATTCGTAGCTTCGTTGGGATATCAGGGAAGTTTGTCGCGTAACACCTTCTTCCATGAGAGCCCACTTGCCGTCCCGGCCACCAAGGGTTTCGCCTCCAACCCGCAGATTGGCGGCGGTAACTTATGGGGCGTTTCCGGCCAGGCTAACTACAATGCCATGCTGGCCGAATTGAGGCATCAGTTCTCGCACCAATTCATGGTTGACTCTCAATTCACTTGGTCCAAGTGCATGGACACAAGCTCCGCGCCGTTTTCGGAGCAGCCCTACCCATTCAACCATGACTTGGATTACGGACGCTGCGACTACAACGTAGGCAAGGCATTTAAGCTTTTTGGCCTGTGGCAGCCGGTCTTCTTTCACGGCAGCAATAGCTGGATGGAAAAGGTCGCTGGTGGCTGGTCCCTCAGCGGCATCTTCAATCTTCACTCTGGATTCCCCTGGACTCCAATGATAGACGTCACTAACGGAAACACCTATTGCGGATCATGCGGTTACGGGTCGCTGTTCCCTGCCGCCTTCTTGGGGGGTGCGGGCGGCAGCACCAGCAACGATGCATTCAAGACTGTTGCGAACTCGAACTTTCCTAAGGGTGGCCCGGCGTATTTCTCCCCGACACCTCCATACCCTGCTTTCTTTGGCACCACGCTTCCCCCGTCTCCCGGTGTCCACCGCAATTCGTTCAACCTCCCCGGATATAAGGGCGTGGACTTGACTTTGGCGAAGGCCTTTGGCCTGCCCAAAGCACCTGTCCTGGGTGAAGGCGCCAGGGTTGAGTTGCGAGTCGATGCCTACAACCTGTTCAACAATTTGAACCTCGACCCGACCCGAATCTCGAACAACGTTGGCCACTCAGACTTCGGCACGATAACGGGTGCTCTTGCTGCCCGCGTCGTTACGCTCGGAGCTCGCTTCAGCTTCTAGCCCCAGGGGCGCATTGCCAGTGATGGAAATGCGCCCGACGTAAGCTATTCGACGTTTACATCTTGACCGCCCCGACTGGAGATCCCTAAGTCTATTAGATGCAACACTTATGAAAAACAGGGGGGAGGGGGTTGTTATTGTTAACTAGAACTAGAAGTCCCAAGATCGAAGATTCCGACCCTGTCGGAAAGGATTTCTACCCCGGGCGACGAGGCGTTATTTGGGAGTCCCGATTCACGGGTACTGTCGGGAGTGTGCCTAAGCACTGTGAAATCCTACTTTCTGCATCGCCGACTGCGCTTCGGAATTCTTCATGAAGGTGTTCCACACGAAACCGCTGTGGTGATTTTCTGCCATGAGCATAGTGATGCCCAGGTCGATGCCCAGGACATCCGCGTCATACCAACCGGTGAGCGGATTGAAGGCGTCCACAAAACTGTATTTCACCCAGGCCTTTTCCCGGTAGCGTCCGCGCAGATTCCGCAACACGCGCATGCAATCCTCAAAAAGAAAGGGAAGAGAACCGCCCGTCGCGCAGGGCACGATGCTTCCGTCGATGGGCCCCTGCGGCGGCGGTCCGCCCCACGCGGTGTAGCCTCCCACGTAGTCCGAAGCGCTGATCCCCCAGAGGTTTTCGCTATAGTCGGGAAATTTTTCGCGAAGCGACAAGCAAAAGAGTTTGTGAGCCTTCGTGGCCTTCACGGAATTCTCGAAATAATCCGCGTAGGCGTCGCGTTTGTTCCTGAAGTCGTACCAGGCCTGCGAATACTGGTGCGTGAAAATCGGATCGTTGCCGGAAATATATTCGATTCCCTGGTATTGAATCTTCGGGCGCGTCCACGCATCCCATGAGCTTGCCGGCAAAGGGTGCGTCGGCGAACCGATCGCCAGCAGATAAATCATCATCAATTCGCAGTAGTGTTCCCAGCGTGCGTTCAAAAATCCGGACTCCGGTGTCCACCCCATGGAGAGCGTCGAGCCGCCATTCAGCATCCAGGGCCAGTCGACCCGCTCGTAGATTTTCGTCGCCAGATCTTTGATTTCCTGATCGGCAAAGTATTGCCTGGCCGTGAGGACGCCACAAAGCAAAAGAGAAGTATCAATGGAGGAGAGCTCACACTTTTCCCATCTTTGCCCGGTTTCCATGTGAACGAAGTGAAAAAAGAATCCGTGTTCATTCGGCAAATCGTTGGCCAGGAATCGCAGCGTTTTGCGCACGCGTTCGAGAATCTCAGCAGACTTGCCATAGCCGCGCTGTTCGCCGATACACAGGCCAACTAGGCCAAATCCGGTGGCGGCGATACTCGACATCATTCGCGAATCGTTGCCATTGGCCAGCGCGCGATCCTTCACCTGTCCGGTTTTTTGGCTTGCTTCGTCCCAGAAGAAATGGAAAGTCGCGCGCTCAATTTCGTCCAGGAGTTGCTCGTCCGTTCCTTCGTAGGGCGCGCCTGCCGGCTCCACGAAGGACCGCGGCGCGCGCTTCTCACAACCAGACAGCGTTGCGAGCGGCGAGGCGAGCAAACCAATTCCGCAAATCCTCAGGACTTCTCTTCGGGAAAGGGAGCGCTCGCCAATCATTTGCGGATCCTTGCCTATTTCGTGATTTGGAGTGTTGCTTCGGAGCCGTGACTCGAGTCCGGACCTACCCACAGCGTGACACGCGCGGGCTCGGCCGCGAATTTGTTTTGATCGTTCCAGAAAGCGAAAGCTTCGGGCCCGAGTGGGAACGTCACTTTCTTGGTTTCACCGGGAGCAAGCGCAATGCGCTGGAAACCACTCAGTGCTTTGACCGGCTGCGCGATGCTGGTTCCTTGTAACCGCAGGTAAAGTTGGACGGTTTCCACTCCTGGCCGTGTTCCCGTGTTCGTAATCTCGGTGTTGACGCTCAGCGCTGCGCCCGCGGATCGCTCGCTTGTTTGAAGTTGTTCGTTCAGTGTCTTCGCACTCAGCTGCGTCCTCTCCAGCTTGAGATCCCCGTAGCGATAGCTGGTATAAGACAGCCCGTACCCGAACGGGAATTGCGGGCTGTTTTGCTCGTCGATGTAACGGGAGACGAATTTCTCGTCTCCATTCTTCGCGGGACGTGTTAGGTCGATTTGGCCTGCAGGGCGTCCCGTACTCAGTGCATCGTAATACAAAGGTTCTTGTCCGACGCTTCGCGGCCAGCTCACCACCAGCTTCCCGCTTGGATTCGCTTCGCCAAAAATTGTGCGCACGAGAGCGGGCCCGGCTTGCACGCCCGGAAACCACCCAGCCAGAACCGCAGGCACCCGCTCAAACGCCCACGGAAGTGTCAGCGGACGCCCACTGAACACTACCAGGACTACAGGCTTCCCAGTTGCGACAATTTGTTCCAGGAGTTGCTGTTGCCGCCCCGGCAGACCGAGGTGCGCACGCGACGCCGCTTCACCCGTCATCTCTGGAGCGCTTTCTCCTAATGCAAGAATCACGACATCGGATTGCTCCGCAGCCTTAACAGCCTCCGCTATTTGCTCGGGCGATCCCCCGATGATTTCGGTCCCTTTTGCGTAACGAACGCGTTCCGTACCAAGTTTTTGCGTGAGCGCAGACCGTAGAGTGACGACGTCTGCGGGCCGCCCTTGCCCGGACCAGCAACCCAACATGTCTTGGGGATCGTCAGCAAGCGGGCCGATCAGCGCAATGGTTTTCGCGTCGGCCGAGAGCGGCAAGACCGGCGCTTCCCCCGGGAAGTTCGCATTTTTCAGCAGCACGAAGGATCTTTCGGCAGCTGTGCGCGCCAAGGCGAGGCTCTCCGGTTGAACCATCGCGCCCGCTTCGCGCGTCTCGTCGGCATAAGGATGTTCGAATAGGCCCAGCTCAAATTTCACGCGCAGCGCGCGCCGGACGGCCTCGTCCACGGCGGCCTCCGGAACCTCCCCGGAGCGCACCAGTTGCTCCAGATTTTCGTGGTAAAGACTGCTGGCCATATCCATATCAACGCCGCCGAGAAAGGCTTTGCGTGCGGCTGTCGCGCCATCATTGGCGATTCCGTGTGCGATGAGTTCGGCGACAGAGGTCCAATCGCTATCCACCAGCCCCTGGAATCCCCACTCCTTGCGCAAAATCTGTTTCAGCGTGAAAGGATTCGCGGAGGTGGGTACCCCATTCAGCGAATTAAACGCGCTCATGAGCGTGGCCGCGCCCGCATCGACCGCGGCGCGAAATGGCGGCAAATAAAATTGCCGCAAAGTGTGTTCGGAAAGCTCCACCGTATTGTAATCACGGCCGCCTTCCGCAGCGCCGTAGCCTACATAGTGCTTCGGGCACGCCGCGATACTGTCAGCCGCATCCAGCCGCTCGCCCTGATAACCGCGCACATAGGCACGCGCCAGGGCCGCCCCAAGAAAGGGATCTTCACCGGATCCCTCGGCGATCCTTCCCCAGCGCGCATCCCTTGCGATATCCACCATCGGGGAAAATGTCCAGCGGATTCCGCTCGCGGATGTTTCACGCGCCGCTATCCGCGCCGTTTGCTCCACCAATTCTGGATCCCAGCTGGAGGCAAGGCCCAGCGGGATCGGAAACTCCGTTCGAAAGCCGTGAATTACGTCGAGGCCAAACAGAAGAGGAATGTGCAATCGGGATTGCTCGACGGCGATGCGTTGGAAAACATTTACTGCGCGCGCCGTAGTAATGTTGAACAGCGCCCCGACCTCCCCCTTCCGGATCATGTCCTCATAATCCGTGCGCCCGGTGCCAGGACCTGTCGGCTGTCCGGCGGAGTATTGCACTAACTGCCCCACTTTTTCCTCGAGCGTCATTTTTCGAAGAAGCGCTTCCACTTTTTTTTCGGAACTTGCGTCGGCTAGGCCGGCACGGACATGCGCCTCTGGCGCGACGAAAAGAGAAGATTTCGTTTGCGCCAGCGCCGGTTGGCTTAGCACCAGTGCGAGCGCCGCAAATGAGGAACGATGCAACAGCGAATTCACGATTGAAACACTCCAGTGCTTCGGGTGGATCCCGGAACCGACCGCGTTCGAACGTCCCAAGCAGGCCAACAGCCAGCTCGATTTAGGCCAAGGGCACGAGCGCACTGTTAAGATGCAGGCGCAGGCAAGCATCGAAAATCCTAAAACTCCAGACGTTGCGCCGACACGCAAAGGGAATTCGGGACGAACTTGGGGCTCCTCGTTCCGCTTTTAAAAATAGCATACTAAACCGATTTAGTGCATACTTCAAGGCCATAACATACCGTATCCTGCCGGTTGTCAAGCCGATGGTAGGGCTTGTCCCGCTGCGGTTTGATGTGCGAAACTACCGGACCAGACACCCCTATGCCGCGCTCCAAATCAGGTCCCGCCTCTCTCGTGCGAAAACCAGCAAGGCAAAGCGTCAGCTTGAGGTCGCTCGCCGATCACTTAGGACTTTCTCAAGCAGCCGTCTCTCTAGTCATCAACCGGTCTCCAGCTGCAAAATCCATTCCCCAGCGCACCCAGGACTTGATTCGTCAGGCTGCCCGGGAACTGAATTACAGACCGAATCAGCTTGCAAGGTCACTTCGTCAGCAGCGAAGCTACACCATTGGCGTGGTCGTGCCGGAAATTAGCGAAGGGTATGCGGCCCTGGTCATGTCCGGGATTGAGGATCACCTGCTTGAGGAGGGCTACTTCTATTTTGTCGTGAGCCACCGCCACCGCAGCGAGCTCATCGAGGAATATCCGCTCCTGCTGCAGCAGCGGGCAGTGGAAGGTCTGATAGCAGTTGATACCGCCTTTACCGAGGGAGTCCAGGTCCCGCTCGTAGCGGTTTCAGGCCACCGTGATGTGCCTGGGGTGACAAACATTGTTCTCAATCACTCCCGGGCCGCCGCGCTCGCGCTGGAGCACCTGACAAAGCTTGGACATCGCAAAATGGCCTTCATCAAGGGGCAGGAATTCAGCTCCGATACTGCCGTGCGCTGGGACTCCGTCCGGGAGGCAGCGGAAGCGCTTGGCATTCAGATCAAAGAATGCCTGGTTGTCCAACTGGAAGGCGAATCCTCTTCACCGGAGCTCGGATATCAAGTTACGAAAAAGCTTCTTGCCTCCGGCGAATCCTTCACAGGTCTCTTTGCGTTCAATGATATTTCCGCGATCGGCGCCGTCCAAGCGCTCCGTGAAGCCGGCCTCCGCGTTCCTGAGGACGTGTCCGTTGTGGGCTTTGACGACATTCAGAGTGCCGCTTTTCAAAATCCGGCGCTGACGACCGTTCGGCAGCCTTTGCGTGAAATGGGCGTAATCGCGGCAGAGATTCTGCTTCAGCGCATCACGGCGCCACCGAATGCGCCTTATCCAAAAGAAATCATGGTTGAGCCGAGTTTGGTTGTGCGCGCAAGCACGACCAAGGCTCCTGGCTCTTCCCGAGATACCTAGCCGGTCCCCTAAAACTCCACTAAACGACCGCTGCGATAGAACGGGTCTTTCGAGCAAGATTCTAGGCGAGACCTGCCTTTGTGAGAGGCAATTCCCGGATGCGCTTCCCGGTCGCGGCAAAAATCGCGTTGCATAGCGCGGGCGCAAACGGCGGCAGCCCGGGTTCACCAATTCCTGCCGGTGGCGCATCGCTCGGCACGATATAGACGTTTGTTTCCCTCGGTGCATTGTTCATCCGCGCCATCTGGAAGGTATCGAAATTGGATTGGTCGATCACGCCGTTGGTCGCCGTGATCTCTCCGTAGAAGGAAAGGCTGGTCCCCATTACTGCCGCGCCCTCAAACTGTTGTTTCACCATCTCTGGGTTTACGACGGTACCTGCATCCAAGGCCGTATCCACGCGTTTGACGTGCACCTGGCCTGCATCCACTTGCACCTGCACCACGGTTGCCACGTACGTCAGGAAGCTGCGATGCATTGCCACACCAATTCCGTAGCCGTTGCCCGGCTTCTGCTTTCCCCAGCCCGCCTTTTCCGCAGCCAGCGTCAGCACACGGCGGAATCTCGAGGTATCGATCGGATACTGTTCATATTCTGCGCCGTAATTCGGAAAATCCTTTGGGAGCTCCGTTCTCGGCACGACGCGGTCCGGTCCGAGCAATTGCAACAAGTAATCCAGCGGATCTCTCCCGGCCGCATGCGCCAGTTCATCCGCAAACGAATGAATTCCGAAAGCATGATAGATGTTGGCCACAGAGCGGAACCAACCGATCCGCATATGAGTCGTCGCCGGTCCGTTCTCCGCGCGCAGGTTGGCCACGGCGAAAGGCACATCCGTGAAGCCCAGTCCCAATTCTCCCGGATCGGAATAATTTTCGCTGGCATTAAACGTGGAACCAATGGGTGGAAACACAGTTCTCTGGAGCCACGCCGTAGGCCTTCCATCGGCTCCCAGCGCCGCCTTCATATACATCGCCGCCACAGAGTGGTACACGTCAAACTTGATGTCGTCCTCGCGGCTCCAGACCACTTTCACGGGCTTTCCCGTTTTTTTCGAGAGCACCGCTGCTTCCACTGCAAAATCCGGAAACGACTTCCGGCCGAATCCGCCGCCGAGCAGCGTCACGTTCACCGTCACATCTTCCTTCTTCAGTCCGACGGCTTGCGCGATGGCCTCGCGCGCACCCTGCGGATTCTGCGTCGCCGCCCATGCTTCCACTTTTCCGTCGCGATAAACCGCCAGCGCAGCCGGCGGTTCCATCGAGGCGTGCGCCAGCAAAGGGGCGTAGTACTCCGCCTCGACGATCTTTCCGCCTTTCGCGAAAACCTCATCCACATTGCCGTTCTCGCGCACCATCTTCCCCGGCTTGCGCGCCGTCTCCTGCAACTCTTTCTTATAAGCGTCCGAGTTCCAGGCAGCGTGCGGGCTCTTTTCCCAATCTATCTTCAGTTTCTTTTTGCCTTGCATCGCTGCCCAGGTGTTGTCCGCCAACACGGCCACGCCGCCGAGCGCCTGAAAGCCGATAGGTGGTTTGAAGGCATCGATCGTTTCCGTCTGCTTCACGCCAACGACGCTTAGCGCCGCCTTGTTATCAACCGACTTCACACTGCTGCCAAAGACCGGGGGATGCGCCACGCTCGCATACAACATTCCTTCCATGTGCGTATCCTGCCCGTACGCCGCTTTGCCGGTGCACATGTCCTTGAGGTCGTAGCTCGTGGTGCCTTTTCCAATGTAGCGCCACTCGCTTCGCGGCTTCAGCTTTACGTCTTCCTTTTTCGGAACGTCTAATTTCGCCGCTGCCGCTGCAAGTTCTCCGTAACCCAATTTTTTTCCAGACGCTTTGTGCACCACCGTATGCAAATTCGTGGAGCATTCTGTTGGCGGCACGCCCCATTGCGCCGCCGCCGCCCTCACCAGCATCAGCCGCGCGGTTGCGCCGGACTCCCGCAATAAGTCAAAGAAACTCCGTACCGAATGCGACCCGTCGGTATCTTGATCGCCGTATTTTTCATCACCCGTTGCCTGCACAATCTTCACGCGCGCCCAGTCCGCATCCAGTTCATCCGCCACGATGCGCGGCAGCGCCGTCCGGCTCCCGCTTCCCATCTCCGAGCGGTGCGCGATGATGTATGCGGTTCCATCCGTATCGATCGCCAGGTACACGTTCGGACGCAACGGCGCTTTGGTCATGGCATCCGAGGGGCCGGCATTTGCAGATACAGCAAACATCTGCTCCGGCATCAGCCGAACGCTCAGAACAAACGCTCCCGCTCCGAGCATGCCTTTGAGGAATCCGCGCCGGCCGCTCAGGATTTCACGATCGCGATTGGAAATATTGTCGATATGAATCATGGGCCCTCGCTCCGCTACTGGACGAAAATAGTTGCAAAACCGTGTAATGCAATGTTCCATCCTACCGCCAATCCGTTTTCTTGCAAGTCCGGCGGCCACGAAGCATGCCGTGCCGACCGCCCGGGGGTTAAGTGATTCCAGGCGACGAAAAATGCGGCGTTGCGATTTGCAGCCGGACAGTACAATCTGAAGCACGGCAGGGCAACAAGTTATGTCCCCAGACTTCATGAAGAGCGCTATCGCGCTGGCGCTGGAAAATGTCCGCTCGGGAAGCGGCGGCCCGTTCGCTGCCGTGATTGTCAAAGAAGGCCGCATCATCGCCGAAGGCACGAACCGAGTCACCCTTACCAACGATCCAACCGCGCATGCGGAAATCTTGGCCATTCGCGAAGCCTGCCGCGTTCTCGCTGATTTTCAACTCCGCGGCTGCGATCTTTATACGACGTGCGAACCCTGCCCCATGTGCCTCGGCGCGATTTACTGGGCGCGTCCCGCGCGAATTTTCTACGCCGCAACCGCCGCCGATGCCGCAGGCGCCGGATTCGACGATGCCTTCATCTATGACGAGCTGGAGATCGCACCCGCCGGGCGGCGCATTCCGATGACGCAGCTTCTCCGCGACGATTCACTCGCTATTTTCTCGGCCTGGAAGCAACAAGCAAACAAGACGCCCTACTGACGTAAATTCCCGCCTTTCCAGCCTTATTCGCGATTCACCAGTGCTTACGATTCCGGCCAGGTGCCCAGCGCACGCCGCAAATCGATCAGCTGTCCCAGGTGATAGGCGTTGTGATCGGCCAGCAGGAGCGCCTCGCGCAGAATCGTCTGGCCGTCCCCGTGCGGAATCGCCGCGCATAAATCGGTTTTCGGGTTTTTCACCAGCTTGATCATTTCCTGGAGATCGCGCTGGAACGCTTGCACGCTCTCTTCCCACGCCGCTTCATCCGGCGGCACGGGCGTCTTCGGCCAGTAGCCCTCGGGAAATCCCGGCGAGACGTGCTTGGGGTTGCGGCTGAATTCCAGAATGTCCCGCTGCGCAATCCTCACGTGCTCCATCAACTGCCAAACCGTATGACGCAAGCCTTCGACGAATGCTCCTCGCTTGGCTTCGGGAAAACCATCGATCGCATCCATGAAGTGTACGTGCGCCCCGCCACCTTTCAAGAGAGAGACGAGGTGCTCGCGCAACGCCTGGTCGTGATTTCCCGCTTTGCTCTTCTTTTTCGTGATCCGCTTGTTTTTTTTCTTCACGAGAGTTTCCTATTTCTCCCTAGAGAAGCAGCTGCCGCGGCGAGTCCGGAACCGAGTACTGCGTCGTTTTCACGAAACCCGCATTCCCGAACATCTTCTCATATTGCAAGAAGGTGCAGGCATCGCCCGAGTCGTTCCGGCCAGCATGAAGCTTCCCATCCTGACATTTAGATAACACAAATTGTATATGCGGGGCCTCTTAAAACGTTTCTGTCGGCGGGTAAACTAATTGCCCGAAAGCCGCTCCGCTGGCATACTCTCTTTTCCCCGTAACAGCCAAGAGGCAATCGATGAAACGTGAATATCACCGCTGGTACTCTCACCGGCTCGGCATGGAGCTGGGCGTCGCCGTCTTCGGTCATTGGGGCCCACCGCTCCTGGGCTTCCCGACCAGCGCCGGCGACGAGTGGGAGCTCGAGGGCCAGAGCATGGTCGGCGCGCTCGCGGATTTCATCGAAGCCGGAAGAATCAAATTTTTCACCGTGAATT
>Ga0137409_10008160_pt1 | contig 10706 bp, 10 predicted proteins | sample CZODoug1_16funga_FD_122059 | JGI IMG/M metagenome (GOLD analysis project Ga0137409, IMG submission 122059) | Vadose zone soil fungal communities from Angelo Coast Range Reserve, California, USA - CZODoug1_16fungal (Hybrid Assembly) | ecosystem: Environmental > Terrestrial > Soil > Vadose zone... | reverse complement strand
GGTTCCCGCGTGAAATATCATAACGTTGCTATGAGATAATGGGAGAAGAGTGATCGGATCTCCTGTCGAGGGATTTTCTGGATATCCTTTGGACGCGAGGACAACCACGACCGATGCGAGTTGACTGAATTCCGGCATCGGTGGGTTGCGAGAGTTCGCTGCGACAGCGCTCAGGTGTCCGAAGAGCCCACCTTTGACTAGTGGCAGCATTCCCTGCGCTTCAGGATCTCCGAAGCGCGCATTGAACTCCAACACATACGGGTCTTCGGTCCCGTGCTTCACAATGACATTCAGGTATAGAACTCCCTGGAATGGTGCGCCTTCCTTCACCATTGCGGCCGCTGCGGGATCTAGAATCTTCTTTCTAACCCTCTCAACAAGTGATTGGGTCACCGAAGGGACTGGAGTGAATACGCCCATGCCTCCGGTGTTTGGTCCCTTGTCGGCGTCGAAGGCTGGCTTGTAGTCTTGAAAGACAGGTGCTAGCCATTGTACCCGATCTGCTGAAACTGTCGCGGTGAAGCTTGCCTCCCATCCGTCGATGAATTCCTCCATCACGATTCGCTTGGGTTCTCGTTCTAGTTCCCGTTGAATCGCCGCCTCGGCCTCACGCCTGTTCCTTGTGACGGTTGTTCCTTTACCCGCAGCGAGCCCGTCTGCTTTGATGACCCATGGCGGGCCGAGATCGTCTAGGGCCGTACTCGCTTTCGCCTTGTCTGTGAAGGTCTCCCAGCCCGGTGTTGGTAGGCCATACTTGGTGCAGAGGCCTTTGGCGAAGCTCTTCGAGGTTTCAATGCACGCAGCCCGTTTGTCAGGCCCAAAGATTGGGAGATTCTGTTTTCTGAACGTGTCGACTATTCCTGCACCCAACGGAGCCTCAGGTCCGACGACAGTCAGGTCGATGGTGTGCTTCGATGCAAACGCGGCAAGCTCGTCAATGTTGCTGGAGCCGATTGGAACGCAAGTAGCGATTTCTGCAATGCCTGGATTGCCCGGGGCTGCGTAGACCTCGTTGATACTGGGATCCTTCGACAAGGTCCAAGCGAGTGCGTGTTCGCGGCCGCCGCTTCCGACGATGAGAGTCTTCATACCCGCACGGGCCAGATCGAATGTCAGGCCTTCATTTCTTCCCGGGTCCGAAGTACGGGATTCTTCTTCAGTCCGAGATACTCACCTGTTACACAGGCGAAGCACATTTCGTTCTGGTTGAATCCGATTCCTTTGCTCAGTCCTTCGATGTCATTGTAGCCAAGACCGTCGACGCCGATCTCATTAGCTACCTTCGCGTTCAATTCTGGAATCGACATTGTGTCACCGTCGACCCTGGTAGCGAGCAGTTCGTCGTGTGTTGGAAAGTCGATGCCCATGTAGCATGGGTGGCGTATAGGTGGAAAGGTCACAACCATGTAGATCTTCTTGGCGCCGGCATCGCGCAGCGCCCGTACAATGTTCTTGCTGCTCGTTCCCCGTACTATGCTGTCGTCGACGACGATGACGTTCTTTCCGTCCACCACGGGTCTGATGGTTATGATCTCTCTGACGATCTCTTCCCGGCTCTCATCTGTGGGCTCTATGAAGCTCCTGAGGCTTCCCTTCCTCCGATACCGGTCTTTCATCAGTCCCTCTTCCATTGGTATCCCGCTCTCCTCCGAGTATCCGAGGGCGGCCGGTCTGGCGGAGTCCGGGACGGGTATCACTACGTCAGCTTTGAACGGATACTTCCGTGCTAGGACCCGGCCCAATTGCCGGCGGGCCTCGTACACGTAATGGTCGTCGATTTTGCTGCTTGGGTGAGCGAAGTATGTGTATTCAAACGCGCAGTGATGGTGGGGAGATTCGGCGAACCGTGTAGCCGTCGCGCCGTCCTGGTTGAAACGTACGAGTTCTCCGGGCTGAACGTCCCGGACAAGATCTGCATGAAGCGCGGTCAGCGCACAGCTCTCTGAGGCCACGATGTTCGTCTGGGTTTCCTCGTCCCAGCCTAGGCAGAGTGGGCGGAAGCCTGACTCGTCCCTGGCGGCAAGCACCTCTCCCTCGTGTGTGACGATAACGAAGCTATAGGATCCACTGATCTCCTTTGCCAGCCTGGTGAAAGCTCGTGTCCAATCGTGTTCTCGACGATAGTGCTGTAGTAGCCGGTATCCTGCAAGCTTCGTGTCCGAGTTCGAGTCTATGATCGGGAATTCGCCCCTGACTAAAGGTTCCAGGTCCTCTGTGTTGGCGATGGTACCGTTTTGGGCTATCGCGAACTCTCCATGAATATCCAGTGGGTGAGCATTCTCGAGGTTTGTTCGTCCCCGTGTAGAATAGCGAATATGGCCGATCCCTCGGTTACTCTCCAAACGCAGAATCTTCCGGGCATTGGCTGCGGCTCCTACGCCGATTAGTCCGAGGCCTTTGATGATGGGCTCGTTAGGGGTGGCTAGGCCCCAGGACTCCTGGCCTCGGTGTTGGAGCGCAGCTAATCCTTTGACGATACGCTCGGCGATGGGCTCTTTCCTTAACGAGTAGATCCCGATGACTCCGCAATGCTCCTTTAGGCCACGGCGTTCTTCTACCGAGTCGAATTGTGGAATCTGGATTGGCTCGGGGCGAGCGAGGACGCGATCCTTCGCTCTGACAATGGGGTCGGTATTGAAGCCCCTCAGGTTCAATTACAATCCTGTATCAATTTCAGGCCGTGTATAGGTCTTTCTTGACATGATTATCTAAATGGGACTTCCAGCTCGGTTTCTGGAAGTCTCGGCCATTCGTTTTATTCTGGGGCTCTGGTTTTGGGTCTCATGGGCAATGGTCAAGATTCCAAAGAGGTAGCCACCAGATCGACTGAATCGAAGGCGCTCGAACTTGTCTATACTTCTGCTCTGACTCACTCGACCACCTTCAAGACAGTCGGAGCGGCAGTCATCTTCGGACTCTTCTCACTACTCCTTCTCATCAACCCATCCACACTGTTTTCGCTAGAATGGGCCCTGCTGAGTCTAGCGTACTTCCTCACCGTTCTGACTGGCGTGTATTTCTATCTCCGAGCCGTCAGATACAGTATGATGGCGACTGAAGCGGCTAGAAGGCTCGGAATCCTGGGTATCGCAGAGACAGTGTACAGTGAAGCAGCGGGCCCTGGCAATTTTCTCCACAAGGTTATGGTGGGAAAATTCCAGCCCTACGGAACATTCACCAAGATCTACTTTATCGTAGGACCAATGGTCTTGTTCCTTCTCTGGGCAGTCGTCGCTCTACATTAACAGCTGATTATACAGCAGCGTCCATCGTCTTGGATAGAGTCTTGGACCAGGCGTCGGCTGCGACTGACAATGGGATTGTAATGATGCGTTCTTCCTTGGACTCCAGTTCGATCTTAGTGCCTGCACCCTGAACTTTACCTATCTTCGCCGCCTTGATCCTCGCCGCTTCCAATCTGTGGAGTATACGGGGTGTGTTTTTCGGCAGTGATTCCAAGACGAATCTGGGTTTCGATTCTGAAAATAGCAACTGAGCGATGTTCGTCGTCTTGGTTGGAACCTTGTCTAGATTAATCGTGAGTCCTTTCCTGCCTTGAATGGCCATTTCAGCCAGACTTACCGCCAGTCCACCTTTGGATATGTCGTGAGCTGCTTCGACAAGTCCGCTTCCTATTATCCTTGAGACTGCTCGAAGGAGTTGTCGCTCTGTCTTCAAACTGACTTTCGGTACTCGTCCACCTACCAGTCCTTGGACGCTCTCGTAATACTCGCTCCCGCCGAGTTCAGGAAAAGTCGTTCCGACTACCAATAGATCATCTCCCTCATTGGCGAGAGCCAAGCCAATTTTCGGTGCTTCGGCATTTCGGAGTCCTAAAGCAGCAATTACAGGTGAAGGCTTGATCGCGCTCCTTGTCTGTGCATCCTCGTTGTAGAAGCTGACTTTGCCTCCGATACATGGGACCCGTGTCGCCTTGAGATAGTCTCGAATGGCACGTATTGCTTCCTTGAAACTCCAGAAGACCTCAGGATTGCCCGGGTCGCCATACTGAAGATGGTCGACGATCGCGATAGGCTCAGCTCCAGAAGCGGCTAGGTTGGAGAAGGCTTCGCTGAGAATTCCAACCGTTCCCCAGTAGGGGTCTAGATAGGCTTGCTTGCTATTACCATCGGTCGTAATCGCCAGTGTTCGGCCGTTGGGAATTCTTAGAACAGCTGCATCCGCCTGACCTGGTTTGATGATTGTCCGTAGTCCTACTTCGAAGTCGTATTGCCGGTAGATCCATTCTCGACTGCAAATATTTGGATTGGCAAGTAGCGTCAACAGCGTAGCGTTGAGGTCTTCTGGAACTGAGGGTTCAGGAGCATCGGCTAGTTCGTCAATGTACGAGGGCTTTCTACTTGACCTCGGAGAAAGGGGCGCTTCGGCAACAAATTTGGCAGGGGTCTCCGCAACCATCCGGTCTTGATGCTTGATCCGGAGCATCCCGTCCTTTGTGAGGTGCGCAATGCGTGAGTAGCCGACTTCCCACTTTTCTAGGATTCGAGTGAGCTTCTCCAGATTATTTGGCCGAACAACTATTACCATTCGTTCCTGGGACTCACTGATCATAATCTCTGATGGACGCATGCCAGGCTCGCGGATCCTAACATTGTCGAGATTGATCTCCATCCCCATCCCAGCCTTCGCAGCCATCTCCGACAATCCACAGGCCAGACCTCCACCTCCTAGGTCTTTCATTCCCTGAACAACGCCGGCATCTGCCGCCTCCAAGATCCCTTCGATGATCAGTTTCTTCGTGAAAGGGTCGGGAACTTGAACAGCGGATCTTTCGCTATCAGATTTCTCTGTTAGAGTTCTGCTTGCGAAGCTTGCACCTTGAATTCCATCGCGTCCGGTGCTTCCTCCTACGAGATAGACTAGGTCCCCAGGACGGCTGGACCCGTCGAGAACGAGCTTGTTCTTTCGGCCGAGCCCGAGGCAGACAACATCGACGAGACAGTTGCGCTCGAAGGAGGAGTCAAACTCTACCTCGCCTCCGACCGTCGGTACTCCAATGCAGTTGCCATACGCGCCAATTCCGCGAACCACGTTGTCGAAGAGCCAGCGACTGTGGCCGGTCTCTATGCTGCCGAATCGAAGGGGATCGAGTAGTGCAACAGGCCGAGTTCCCAGTGAGAGAATGTCCCGGACAACACCTCCGACACCGGTGGCCGCACCACCGTAGGGGTCGATCGCACTCGGATGATTGTGAGACTCAATGTGCATAGTAACGACCCATCCACTTCCGACATCGATGACTCCTGCATCAGATCCGGGTCCAACGATTACTCGGGGTCCCTTGCTTGGCAGGAGCTTCAATAGTGGCTTGCTGGATTTGTAACTGCAATGCTCGCTCCACTGGGCCTCTAACATAGCCCACTCAACTTCGTTGGGTTCGCGGCCTAGCTTCTTGACCGCATACAGAATCTCTTCGTCGGTGAGGTTCGGTTTCTGAACCTGGACTGTTGTCATTGGTCCTGTTCTCTTGCCTTTTGCATGAGGAGAACGGTTCGTGAGCCTACTATTGCTCCTACGACGAACCCGATTATCAATGCCAAGATGCTGTTTATGGCATAATAGCTGATGAGCCCCGCAGCAATTCCAGAGATCAGCCCCGCTAAGATAGCGCGGGGAATTGGACTCGGTCTTCGATTTTCGCCTGTTGAGCCACTCATTAGGTAATGGCCTCTTTCTTCGCGATGAGAGCCACGCCGAGAGCTATCATGACTGCGCCGTAGGCTCCGCCGAAAATGCCTAACCCAAAATAGTAGCTGGTGCTTGATAATCCGACCAGCGATATGCATCCCATGATTATTGCGAAGACGCCGAGCGCGATTCTATGCTTGGAACGCGCCTCCTCGCTCATCTTGATGGTCGGCTCCGTCCGGATGTGTAGAAGTAGAGACCTGCCGTTATCAAAGCTCCTCCGGCGAAACCGAGAAAGAAACCCTGCAGAGTGAAGCTTGGGCCAATTAGAAGGCCGACGACCAGTCCGGTTAGTAGTCCGACAACAATTATGCCGAACACTGATGGTGGCGGTGCGCGGGTGTCTGATCCGGTTGAGGAGTCCCTATTTTCCGCGGGAGAAGCGGTGAGATCTAGACTGAGGCTATTCACTTTTCTCTCCGGGCCGGTGCATTGTTCTCATCATAGAGTCAAAGATGAGTCGACCATCTGTCTGGTTATCTGGTGACAGCACTGCTAATGAGGCTCTTTCAGGATGCGGCATTAGGCCCATGACATTGCCTTTCTGGTTACATACGCCTGCGATGTTGTCGATTGATCCATTAGGGTTGGCATCTTCTGTAGCTTCTTTCATCTCATTGACGTATCGGAATACTATCTGCCGGTTTCTCTCAAGCTCCGGAATCCGCTCTTTATCGAGATAGTAGCGTCCCTCATTGTGGGCTATTGGAATCTCCAGCACCTGTCCTTTCTCGGCCTTGTTCGTGAATGGTGTGCGAGTGGTTTCGACGCGTAACCTAGTCCAGGTACAAGCGAAGCGAAGCGCGCTATTACGCAACACTGCTCCCGGTAAGAGTCCAGCCTCTACCAATATTTGGAATCCATTACATATTCCCAGAACAGGCTTGTCGCCTTCAGCTGCCTCCTTGACTATTCTAAGGCTGGGACTGGCGGCCGCGATTGCGCCGGCCCGGAGATAGTCGCCATAGCTGAATCCACCGGGAAGAACATAAGCATCGTAATCGTCATGTGCCAAATCCTTGTGCCAGACAAGGTCTGTCCTTGCCTTGACTACTTCTCGGAGAATTTCTAGGGCGTCTAGGTCGCAGTTGCTTCCTGGGTATTGGATTAGCGCGACCTTTACCATTACTGGGCTATCCTACTATTCTGATCTGGATTGTGTGGGCAGCTGGATTGTAGATTCGCAGGTCGTCGGAGAGCTTGCGGACTATTGCGCGTGCATCTTCCGGAGTGTCGGCCTCGACGTTCATCCGGAGGAGTTTGCCTGCACGGACGCTGGTTACTTGTTTGTAGCCGCCTTTCAGAATGAGATTCTGATGTATCGTCTCTCCTTCGGGGTCTCGGGCTAGAGGTTTGTTCTCAACGATGACTTCGACCACGTAGCTGCCGGGAGTCATACAAGTTTGTATTAATTTCCGCGTCTATTTACCCCTTCTTTAGCATATTCATGCTAGGGAGCTATTGTCGAGCTATCCTTCTTTCCTGAAGATCAAACAGTACTGGTGGTGTCTGTTGCCCACCCAGGCGTTGAAGACTCCAAGCGGGAGGAGGGTCTTGTCATCCTGACACCACACCTTCTCGTCTTTCGGGGTCCAGCCGTAGGGCTCCCGTGAGAGTGTGGAAACAGTATCGAATGCAAGAGGGTACATTTTTCCATCACTGAAGACATTGTTCGTAATGACCGTGAGGTAGCCCTTGGGTCTCATAATCTTGTAGACTTCGTCGAAGGCATGTTTTAGGGCGCGCAAAAAGTCATGATACTCTTCAATGTTGCCGATCTCATCCGGATCATTACTGTAAGCTGTGTCCAGACCTTTTTCCAGGCGACCTTTCTGCCGCATGTGACTCTTTCTCAGCTGGTTCCAGTAGGGCGGCGATGTGATGCAGTAGTCGGCCGGAGGAAAACGCTTCTTTCGCCAAATCTTGGACAGGTTGCCTGAGTCAGCTCTTACGATCTTGGCCCAGGATGATCCATTCTCAGTTGGTGCCTCTGAAGTCCCTTCCTGACTTATCGCGTCTTTGACTCGTTCCCTCGATATGTCGGCGTATTTTTTGACGATTTCGAATCCGATTGCAGAGCGGCCTGTTTCAAGGGCGGCTAGCAGTGTGCTTCCAGTTCCGACGAACGGATCAACCACCAACTCCCCCTTCTTGGTGAAGAAAGAGACAAAATCCTTGACTAGTGATTCTGGAAATGAGGCTGGATGCCGAATCTTCCGGTCTCCCCGGGGTTCAGGTCGATGGACAAACCATGATTTTGTGAACTTGATCCAGTCCCTTCCAGAAAGCTCGTTCAGTTTGTTCCTCCGGGACTCTGGCGCCAATGCTCTTCGATGAACCGTTTCAGTCTCCATCATTCTATCTCTCTCACGGAGAATGGCCGGAGGTAAGGAGAACCGTACTTATGAAAGACACGCCAAACCCAGCCATCTGGCAGGAAGGATTGATCCGTTCTGATCCCTAAGATACGAAAGTTTACCCACCGAGACCGGTTGAGGATAGCCCGCCGCATTTCAGGCCGTGTCCTCGAAAAGTATGGTAGCAAGATCCTAGCAGTATATGTCTGTGGCTCCACGTCAAAGAATCTTGACCGGCCTTTTTCTGACTTAGAGCTGATCGTCGTGGTCCGGGACGGTGTCGAGATTCCTATGAAGTATTATCTTTACAAGGGTCTCATTATAGAGGTTGATTATCTCCAGTCCTCCAACATTCTCAGAGCCTCGGAGCGTTTTACTGACAACTGGCATATGGAAGCGGATCAGTACCGGAACAGGATCGTTCTCTTCGACCGAGGAAGGTGGTTCAATTCTCTCGAGAGAGCAGTGGCGAAGAACGAGAAGGCCGACGTGAGAGAAGCGATTAGAAAGGTGTTCTTGATGATGACCGAGTCTAGAGCCGTTCTCAAGAACGCGGTGCTTGCGAAAGACAAGATTGGAATTTTCTCTAGGGCACGAATAATCGGGGAAGACGCAGCACGAATCGTTTTCCTCTTGAATCGAACATATGTCACCACAACCAGCTGGTTCTGGAAGATAGCTTTCGAAGCGCCCAAGAAACCGAAGGATTTTCGAGTTCTCATCGAAAAAATATGCGGTTTTAGGTCAACCACGCCCAAGGAGGCTGTTGCGGCCTCGGAGATGCTCTACAGGGAAATGTGCGAACTTGTCGGCGCTGAGAGGAGAGACGTAGAACGTGTCGATTTGTATGTCTAAACCCTGGCAGCAAATGTAGCGTTTGTCACAGAGGATTGACCACTCTGTGCAGTATTTTCTGATTCCCACGCTTTATCGAGATGGGTTACATCATTCCATTATCCGGCCGAGATTCCATGCGACAACTAGATGCTGACGTTGGCCCAGAGGAGACGCTCTCATTCTGTTAGAACTGTCCATTCAGTAGTGGACGATGAGCTCAGAGTCTCCACTCATAAGAGCATCATTAAAACTCTGGGGCGCCAGTACGCCGATGCTGCACAATTCTTCGTAGAGCTGGTGGTCAATTCTTGGATGTGGGGTGAAGCCACCAAGGTCGAGATCAGGATTCCCGAGACCGGTTCTACGATAGAGTATGAGGAATGGGGGAATGGCATGGACTTGACGGGCTTGCGAGAATTCCTCACCAAAGGGAAGTTGACTGACGAGGGTTTTTCACCGAAGTACAAGCGTCCAATCCGAGAGTCGTATGGCATGGGGAGTCTCGCCTGGCTTACCGTGGGCAGGGACTTGGAGCTCCAAGTTCACAAGGGCCGGTTCGACCGTACGATTACTTTGACGGAGAACCTCATCGACAAACACTGGGACGCTACCGATCAATCGACTTGGAGACCGCTCCGGCTCATCCAAGCACCACTGGCTCATGATGGTTTGAGAATTCGCATACGTTCACTCACCAAGAAACCTGATCCTGTAGACATCCGTAGAGCTCTACTAGCCCGGGCTAACGTTCTCGCTCTCCGAGGCTATGGACCCTTCGAAGTCCTAGTCAACGGGGAACTCGTAAAGCCTGAGGAGTTGAGGGGCTCCACTCTCCTTCCGGTCAACATTGCAACGGAATACGGAAGGATAACTGGTGAGATCATGATAATGCCGATATCGAAGGTCAGAGCTGGAATATCAGAGGCGGGAATCAGCGTCCAGCAGAAACATATCACCTGTCTACAACACCAGTTCTTCGGTTTAGACCATTACCGGACTCACGGCCTGTCCCGCATCCAGGGCTGGGTCAACGCTGACTTTCTTCGACGCCTCCCAGGAGGAAACGACTTCGAACACGACAGTGCCCAATGGCGTGTCTTCGAGAAGTCAATGCGAAGCTTCGTGAAGAACAAAGTCTACAAGTTTCTGAAACAGACCGCTAGCAGGCGGGAGCTAAGGAGCATTCAATATCTCAATCGAGAGATTGCAGAGAGGCTACGTCGAAGTCTCCGAAGAAATGTTCAGATCCTCTCAAGAGCATTGGTGAATCCCAGAGTTGCTCCGAAGATCAACATCGTCCCTGGCAAGACGAGGAAAGAGATCGTTCTTGGTGAGAGAAAGCGAAAGAAGGGAAGGAAGCACGGTAGAGAAGCCACTAGGAGTATTATCCATCTCAAAGATCAGATTCTGGCCTTTGACGTTGCGCATGGTGGAGATCGCGGCCAGGCGTATGTTGAGACTGACAAGAGTGGCGTCCGGACCGTCTATGTGAACATGGATCATCCCATGTGGTACATTGAAGCAGGTATGAATCCGACAAAGCTCCGCTATTGTATCAGACAGATACTTGAGAGATCTATAGCGGAAGAAATTCTCCCTGTGAGCCCTTCCACTCCTGAAGAGACATTCTCTACCCTCGACGCATTATACAATGACGCTCTGGCGTAGAGCACAGATTCCAGACCAGCACAAGATTTTGGCCAAGAGTAGTCAATATATCCAGAGGCTCGAAGCCTAACAGTACGTAGAAGGCAAGCGTGTGTTCTCTGAAGCTGAGACTCAATATCTGAAATCTCAACGCCT
>Ga0137409_10008159_pt1 | contig 10706 bp, 8 predicted proteins | sample CZODoug1_16funga_FD_122059 | JGI IMG/M metagenome (GOLD analysis project Ga0137409, IMG submission 122059) | Vadose zone soil fungal communities from Angelo Coast Range Reserve, California, USA - CZODoug1_16fungal (Hybrid Assembly) | ecosystem: Environmental > Terrestrial > Soil > Vadose zone... | reverse complement strand
GATATTCATGCCCTCGAAGAAGACCTGCTCGCTTTCGAGCGTAAGTATGGAGTGCGCTCAGAAACGTTTTATGCGGCGTATGCCAGCGGCGAAGAGCCGGAAGACGATAGCTGGGTATTGGATTTTACCGAATGGGCCAGCGTTTACCGAACGTGGTTAACTCGACAGGCGGAATATCGAAACGAGGTGCAACGTTTGCAGCAATCTCCCTCCAGTCTCGCAGGGCTTATTCGTAGCGCAGCATGACTTCTCCTCTTCGCACATCCGAGGATTACGAGCTGTTTTTGTATACGCTCCCAGATCAGTTCGAATCTATCCGAAACTCAACCGTGACTTTCGTGCGGCGCGGTAATTCGCTGGCTCGTGTCTATGGCGAGATCACTTTTAATCACGGAATCCGTTTGTTAATCCTTGAACGCATTCTGTTCGATCGTTTGCCTGCCGTGATTGACGCGTACGGATATGAAGTTTGGCGCGAACAGGAAAAGTTGTACTGGTATGACTCGCAGTCTCATCCGGACGATGAATCGCTGCAAATCACTCATCCCCATCACAAGCACATTCCGCCGGACATTAAACACAATCGGATACCAGCCCCTGAAATGAGTTTTTCAGAGCCTAACATTCATGCATTGATTGAGGAGATTGAGGAACTCATTGAACGCATTGAAGAGAGTAATGCTCAGACGAACTAGCGCCGCTTTTACTTCCACCCTACCATTCACTGTGAACTCTGACTTTGAAAGAGTGTCCTGACATCAGGTCTCTACCGTATAAATTCATCGAGAACAGGAACATCGTCTCTTTCGAGCAAGCCGAGCGCGGCGGCGATGATCCGATGCTGCAACGGCGCGTTGTTCGGCTCACCGAGCGGATAACCCATCGGGAAAGGGACGAACAACGCCCTCGGAGGTTTGATTACCGAGGTAACTTCCCGCAGCAGCGAAATTGAAACTGTCCCTATGCCGGCGCGTTCAATAGCCGCCTGAAGCAGACAGACCGTCTGCTGGCACATCGGTCAGACAGGTGTGAGAAAGACCGCATCCACGCGGTCATCGGCGAGCATCCGCGCGACCTGCGGCGCGGTCTCGTCGATCAGTCTTCGCGGGCCGACTATCGAGCCCATAAAGCTGAAATGGCGATGGTTCAAGGCGCCGATGGCGCCCTGCGATTCGAGTTCGCGGAAACGGTCGAGCGGAAAGGCCAGGTTGACGTCCGAGCGAACCGCCTCGTGATCGAAAGAGTAGCTGCGGTGCGACTCTACCAGCAGACGAGTATCAATTGTATTCGGGATTTCGCGGAACGACGGGTCGCCCCTTTTATCCGAGCGGTCGAAATCGCTCTGGTCCACGCTTCGCAAACCGGCGGTCGTGACCAGCGCGACGCGTGACTCGTCGAGCGGTCTTGCCAAACGCGCGCATGGCGTAGGGGTGATAGTGTAGCGCGAGAAAGGGTAGCTTTTCATGAAGAGCCTGACGTGGAGGCTCAGGTCGTCGTATGTAGCCATTTCTCTTATAAAAAGACTTCCGGTAAAATCGGGGTGGGATTTTACGCGATTCTTACTCCATTCCAAATCTCCCCCTGCAATCATAAGTTCTTGCAAGCCGTAGCGGATCGACATATGAACAAGCTCTCTACGGGCATCATCGCCGTCCTGTCGCTCGTCGCGCTCTCGCAGCGCCCCGGCGCCAATTTATCAGCGCGGGCAGCGCGGGCAGCGCAGGCGGAGACGGGCCGCGCGATCGTGGGAGCTTACGACAGCGGCCCCCCCAACGGCATTGTATTCATCGCCAACGAGCAGAACATTTTCGGACTGCGATTCCTGACCTATCGCGCCGGAGACGGGGTCGAAGATGCCCCTCAGTCGTATGAATTGGGCGATTGCGCGCCCGACGGCTCTTTCGCGCGATTGATCTGGCGGTCGAGATTCGACGACAAAACTCCGTTCATACTGCGATGGAGCCGCGTCGGCGACAACGCGGTCGTCGGGCAGTTATCGGCGCCGTATGACATACGCGTGGCGATCGAGACTTATCGCCCCTGGAGCGATCTGCGCGCCGACCTCGGCTGGACCGCTTTCTTCGCGCAGGACGATCATCGCACGATCTTCGGCGAAGAGGTCAATAACCAGAAGGCCAGGCCCCCGCTGCGAAACTTTCTCCTGCAGACGGATCGCGTGGGTTCCGGCGCGGCCGAATACAGCGACCCGCAAATGATGCGCGCAATACTTCTCAAAGAAGGCTACGCGAAGCAACCAGAGTTGGGGCAGTCGGTAGCCCGCTTCTCCGTTTTGAGCTTCGATCCCGTTCGGGGCGCGCCGAGTGTCGCCCCCGACGCCCAGACTTATTCCATCGGCTTTGTAGCGATGATCGGCGATGATTTCGGCGCGATGCAGGCCGAATCGAATAATCTTTTGCAGAAGTTGGAGGCGGGAATTCTGGATCAGGAAGAGAGGAAATACGAAAGCTCCCGCGTGGCGAGCGGCGGCGCGCTCGGCCCGAGTTTCACGGTTCTCAGCCGCGCCTTGAACTGGAGCCGCATTTATCTGCCCGAAAAACGGCTCGACTACATCGCCCTCAGTCGGCGCTATGGGCGCGATGACCGCGACCCGCGCGCCGCGCCGCTCAGTTGGGATACGTTTTTCAACGCGGTCGTCTCGTCGCTGGTCAATGACGCGAGCGCGGAGGCGGCCATACGACTTTTGCTCGACGGGCTGACTCCTGACGGGCGCGCGCCGCTGCGACGTTACCTGCGGAATCCGCAGCCCGACGAGGCGATGGCGACCGCCGGCAGATCGATGCCTCCGATCGGAGCGTTGTGCGTCTGGAAAATCTATATCGTGACGCGCGACCTGGAATTTCTCGCCTGGGCTTATCAGCGATTGCGCCAGTGGAACGATTGGCGCCTCGCCGACCGCGGAGACGGACAGGCCTGGCGCGACGGCAACGGCGACGGATTGCTCGAATGGGGATTCGATGCGGAGCTGGAGTTAGGGCAGTTGGGCGCCCGCGCCATGTCGAATGAGACGAAACAGCGGCTGGCTTTCTCCGAATCCGGACTTGAAGACAGGCCGCAATGGCTCAACGGCGCGCCCGCTTCCAATCAGCCAGGCGCTCAACCGAGTCCTACCGGCGCCGGTTCAATTGAGCAGTTGATTGCGCGGCTAGTTGAGCGCGGAGATGAGGCCAGGTACAACGACAAGACTCATACGCTCGAATATTCGACTGTCGGCCTGAACGCGCTCTACGCCCTCGACACTGAAATTCTGATGATGATGGCCGGTGAACTGGGGCTACAGGCCGAGGCCGATAAGTGGCGAGCCCGCTACGATCAGATCAAGAAAAACGTCAACGAGAAACTGTGGAGCGAAGAGGACGGGCTATATCTCAACCGCCACTGGGACGGACGTTTTTCGCGCCGGCTGTCGCCAGAAAATTTCTACCCGCTCGCCGCCGGGCTGGTTGACGCAGAGAGAGCGAAACGAATGATTGCGACGCTGCTCGATCCGAAAAAATTCTGGGGCGAATATCCCTTGCCGGGGATCTCCCGCGATGACCCGGCTTTCGGCGCCGGCGGACCAGGGCAAGGGGCGGTCTGGGCGCCGATGAATTATCTGGTCTACCTCGGGCTGAAGCGTTACGGTTATCACACTGAAGCCGCCGAATTGGCGCGTAAAAGTCTCGCAATCGCGCGATCCGCATTGGAAAAGAGCGGCAGATATGACGATCAATTTTCGAGCGTTGACGGGACGCCTTTGGGCGAAAGATCGGGCGCCGGGCAAAAAACGTACTTCTTCGGCCTCGCGATCTGGCCCGCGGTCGAAGAAGCGCTCAGCGCCGACCCCTGGGCGGGTCTGTCATTCGGCAGCGTCGCCGCCGCCGAAGAGTCCCGGCTTGAACGCCTCGAAGTCTCCGGGGCGAAACTCGACTTGATCACAGGGCCGGAACGAACCGTCATCCGCCGCAATGGCGCGACCGAAGTCGAATGCGAAACGCCCGTCAGATTGCGAGCCTATCAGAGCAATGACCGCGCAATCGGTTTTGTAATCGAAGCGAAAGAGCGCGCTCAGATCCTTGTCCCGGCCTCAAAAGGAAGGAAGATCACCGTCTCCGTGGATGATAAAGTGCTCGGCAGCGCGTCGCCGGGCACATCGACAACCTTCAAAGTCCCGGCGGGAACGCATAAGGTGTTGATTCTTAAGTGAAGAGGCGGAGAGACGGGGCGACGGGGGGACGGGGCGACTGGGCGACAGAGAAAGGGGGCGCCACCTGTTATTCCATCGCCCATTCGCCTTGTCGCCCCGTCGCCCCGTCTCTGCTACAGCCGAATGATCTTATCCTCGAAGTCGCTCAGCCCGCGCGTGGCGTTGCGGGTGTCCACAACCAGCTTGGCGTGTTCGGTCAGCCAGGCGTAATTGATCTTGCGATGATCGGTGACGATCACCACGCAATCGGCTTCGCTGACCGTTTCACTGCTTAGCCCGATTCCGCGCAGTCGATGGCCGTTTCCTTCCAGGTGTATCTCTTCGACGTAAGGGTCGTGGAATTGCGTGTCGGCACCGAGGGATTGCAGCTTCTCGATGATTCCGAGCGCGGGGCTTTCGCGCATGTCGTCGATCTCGCGCTTGTAAGCCACGCCCATAATCAGAACCTTCGACCCGTTGACCGGCTTGCGATGATTGTTCAGCCCGCGCGTCACCAGGTCTACGACGTGATCGGGCATGCGCGAATTGACCTCCTCGGCCAGCGAGATGAAACGCGCCTCGAACCCGTGCATTCGCGCCTTCCACGACAGATAGTGCGGGTCGAGCGGGATACAATGGCCTCCTATGCCCGGCCCGGGATAGAAGGGCATGAAGCCGAACGGTTTGGTCGCGGCCGCCGCGATCACTTCCCAGGTGTCGATGCCGAGCGTGTCGCAGAGGCGCGCCAACTCATTCACCAGACCGATGTTGACCGCGCGGAACGTGTTTTCGAGCAGCTTGCAGGCTTCGGCGACGCGCGCGGAACTTACCGGATAGACCTTGTCGACGATCGCGCTGTAAACGGCCGCGGCGACTTCGGCGCTGGTTTCAGTCACGCCGCCGACGACTTTGGTGATGTTTTTCGTATTGAATTTTTCGTTGCCGGGGTCAACGCGTTCCGGCGAGAACGCCAGGAAGTAATCTTCGTCAAGCTTCACCCCGGTCGCGTCGAACATAGGCTTCAACACTTCATCGGTCGTGCCCGGATAGGTCGTAGATTCGAGAATTATCAACTGGCCGGGCCGCAAGCAGTCCTGAATTTTCTCCGAGGCGGCGAGGATGTATGAGACATCAGGGTCCTTGGTCTTTCTGAGCGGCGTCGGCACGCAAATGATGATCACGTCCTGATCTTTGAGACGCGCGAAGTCAGTCGTCGCGCCGAGGCGCCTCGCTTCGACCATTTCAGCGACCTGCGCGGTCGGGACGTCGGGGATGTACGATTCGCCTCGATTGATCGCGTCCGCCTTCTTTGCGTCAACCTCGAACCCCGTGGAGTTGAACCCTGCGCGCGCGAATTCAACTAATAGCGGAAGTCCCACGTAGCCGAGTCCGATCACTCCGACGCGCGCATCACGCGCGGAAATCTTATCCAACAGTTTTTTCTTGCTCTCAGACACAGGGTATTTACCTTTCTATATGGGGGATGTTTGGTAAGTGGGGTAAATTCGCCCGTCAGTTTTACACTTTCACAGGCTGAGGCTCAAGAGTTTTTTTTATTCTACGCTTCAATTGACTGGGCTTCCGAGCGCGTGCTAGCTTTAATCTTCGTTTTCGCGGCGCCTTTTTAAGGTTCTTTGTCAATGCTTTCAGGTGCTCGTAACCTCTGTTTGGAGTTCCGCCTTCAGGCGGTCAGCCTCGACGATCGAACCGGCCGCCTGAAGGCGGAACTCCAGACAGACGCGGCGAGAGAATAGGGAAGCGGGTGTGAATCCCGCGTGGTCACCGCCACTGTGAGGCCATTAAAGCGACGCTTTGTAGGCCATTGCGCCGAAACGCGCGAGAAGGCAGCGTCGAATCCAATCACCAATGGGCCGAGCCAGGAGACCTGCCTGAGGGCCACTTCGACGACTCTTCGGATGAAAGAGCGCGACGAGGGCGTTTCCCGCTATGTCACGATTAGGAAGCCTCAGACGCGTTCGATCCGTTGCGTCTGAGGCTTTCGTTATTTATGCGCTACTCTCCATTAACGACAAAATTCAATGCGTTTATATTCGCTTTGGCAGCGCTCCTGCTCTTTGCCGGCTGCAGGGGCGCCGGCGCGCCCGCGCAAAAAGACGGCGACGCGGGCAGCCGCCGCAGCTTCACTGACGGCCTGGGCCGCGCGGTTTCGATCGCGCCCAACCCGCAACGCGTTATCTCACTCGCCCCGAACTTGACCGAAATTCTGTTCGCGCTCGGATTGGAGAGCCGGATCGTCGGTGTGACGAGTTATTGTGATTTCCCCGAAGCGGCGACGACTAAGGAGAAGGTCGGAGATACTCTGCAGCCGAACCTGGAAAAGATCATCTCGCTCAAACCCGATCTGGTGGTCGTCTCCACTTCGAGCCAGTTGGAAAATCTGATGCGGCGGCTCGACCAACTGGCGATTCCGGTGTACGTCACGAACCCACGCGCCGTGCGCGAGGTGGCCGCTTCGATTCGCAGTATGGGCGAAGTCACCGGAACGTCCGAGCGCGCCCGAGACCTCGCCGGCGAGATGGAGAGCCGCATCGACGCGGTTGAACGGCGCGTCCGTGGCCTTCCTCGACCGAGTGTCTTATACGTCCTGCAAACCGGCCCACTGATCACGGCGGGCCGCAATACGTTCATCAACGACCTGATCAACATCGCGGGCGGCAAATCCATCTCCGGCGACGAGACGGCCGATTATCCGCAATTTTCCCGCGAGACCGTCGTCGCGCGCGCGCCGGAGGTGATCGTCGCTCCGTCGAGCCACGGCGTCGAGTTTGTCAAGGAGTCCGATCTGCGGCGCGATTTCGCCACGACTCCCGCCATCCGCTCTAATCGGATAGTCTGGGTCACCCCCGACCTGGTTGATCGCCCGGGGCCGCGCATCGTCGAAGGGTTGGAACAGTTGGCAAAAGGTTTGCATCAGGAATAGGTCCTATAGGATCTATGTACATAATGAAAACTGAAACTTTGATAGGGCAGGGCAAGAGCTATTTGACTGTTCGCCGCGCGCTGATCGTGATCTCCGTCCTTCTCCTTGCTCTGTTAGGTTTCGCAGTCGCGGCGCTCAGCCTGGGCAGCGAACATGTCGCGGCGGGACAGCTCTTCCCGGCGTTAATCTCGAAATTGATCGGAACCGCGTCGCCACTTTCGCGTGAGCAGGATGTGATCATCTTCAGTTTACGGTTGCCGCGAATCGCCATGGCGATCGGCGTTGGCGCGGCGCTGGCGGTCGCGGGCGCGGGGTTCCAGGCTTTGTTGAGAAACCCGTTGGCCGATCCTTACGTGCTCGGAGTCTCAGGCGGCGCGGCGCTCGGTTCGATCACCGCGATCATTTTCGCGTCAGGACTTTCATACAGTAGGCCGCTGTTCGGATTTGCGGGGGCGGCCATCGCCACGCTGATTGTTTACCGCCTGGGGAAACGCGAGGACGACCCGGCGCACCTGGTTTTGGCGGGCGTCGTGATGTCAACTTTCCTATCTTCCGTGATTGTGTTGATGACCGCGATGACCGATAACGTCAAGTTGCGAAACATCACCTTGTGGCTTCTGGGCGATTTATCGAGCGGGGCGGTCGAAGGTTTGATCTTTGTCCTCATCGCGGTGGCAGTCGGCGCGGCGATTCTGGTCACGCAATCACGGGCCTTGAACCTGATGATGATCGGCGAGCGCGACGCGTTCGCGATGGGAGTCGAAACGGCCCGCGTGCGATGGGTCGTTCATCTAACCGCGTCGTTGTTGACCGGCGCGGCTGTGTCCGCCGGAGGCGCTATCGGCTATGTCGGACTGGTCACGCCGCATCTGGCGCGGCTCGCCGCGGGCAGCGATAACCGCCTCGTGATCCCGGCTTCCGCGATCGGGGGAGCGTTGATGGTCCTGATCGCGGATACGATCGCGCGAACGGCTCTGGCGCCTCGCGAATTGCCGACCGGCGCAATCACCGCCTTGATCGGCGCGCCCGTATTCGTTTATCTGCTGCTCAAAAGCAGGAAGTGAGGTGGTTAGTGGTTGGTGGTTGGCAAATGCCAGCCGGCTACCCATCACCAACCACTCAGGCGCCAACCACCATTTCCCATGCTCCAGTTACGTGACATTCATTTCTCTTATCCGAACCAGCGGCCTCGTGAGACGATCTCCGGCGTGACGCTCGACGTCCGTGCGGGCGAGATGGTCGCGCTGCTCGGGCCGAACGGATCGGGCAAATCGACTCTGCTTTCGATAGCGATCGGGGCGCTGAAACCGGATAGCGGGGATGTTTTATTTGACGACGAACCGATCGCCGGATTTTCGCGCCGCGAGATCGCGCAAAGGATGGCCATGGTGGCCGAGCAAGGCGCCATCCGCTTTCCGATGACCGCTCTCGAATATGTTTTGACCGGGCGCTACGCTTACTCGACCGCGTTCGGATTCGATTCGCCGAGAGACGTCGAGATCGCCATGCAATCGCTCGGCGCCGCCGACGCCGCGCAATTCGCCCACCGCAGGTTCAACCAGTTGTCGAGCGGCGAACGCCAGCGCGTCACGCTCGCCCGGTCGCTGGCGCAGCAACCGCGATTGCTGCTGCTCGACGAACCGACGGCCAATGCCGACATCGCGCATCAACTCTCGCTGCTCGATCTTGTCCGCGGGCTGACGCGGGAGCGGGGGCTGGGCGTGATGATTGTCACGCACGAGATCAATCTGGCCGCGGAATTCGCCGACCGTATGGCTTTGATCAAAGACGGGCGACTGGTCGCCTGCGGCGCTACGCGCGAAGTGATGACCGCCGAAACGCTCAGTGAATTGTTTGAAACCCCATTGTTCGTCGACCACCACCCGCTGAGCGGCTCTCCTGTCGTGTGGTGGATGAGGACAGGATCGAGGATCGAAGATAGAGGATAGAGGATCGAAGATAGAACGCGATCCGCGATCCTCTATCTTCTGTTTTCTATCTGGTCTATTATATTAGCGCCTCAGCGGCCCTGACCCGGGTGGGAAATCACGCCGCCAAAACTGGCGACGGAATCGAATTGAAATCTGCGCTCCCTGGAAAGAGAAAGCGGTAAGGAGTACAAGATGAAATCGATATTGAGATCATCCGCCATTCTAGTCATGAGTGTGTCCCTATGCGTTTCCGCAATCGCGCAATCGCGCGGCTACCTGCGCGGGATAGTTGTTGACGCCAAAGCCGCGCCCGTTCGCGGGGCCCGTGTCGTTCTGCTCGTCAACGACAAACAGGCGATCCGCGAGACGTTCACCAACGATCGCGGCATATTCCAATTGGATGGTTTGAACCCCGGCGATTACGCCGTTGTTGTGGAAGCCGACGGATTGACGCAGACCGGCGGCGCCCAACCGGTCAGAATCGTGGCGGGCCGCGAATTCCGCGTTGCGATTCCCTTGACCGTCGCCGCCATCGAAGACTCGATAGTCGTTTCGGCGACCAGAACCGAGGCGCGCACTGGCGAAACGCCGGCGAGCGCATTCGTCATCTCCGCGAACGAATTGGCGCGCGCCCAACGGATCAACCTCTTCGACGCGCTGCGGCTTTCGCCCGGCGTGACAGTCGCGCAAACGGGCCGGCGAGGCGGCGTAACCTCACTCTTCGTCCGCGGCGGCGAATCCGATTACACCAAAGTTCTGATCGACGGCGCGCCGGTGAACGACGCCGGCGGGTCCTACGATTTCGCCGATCTGACCGCCGACAACGCAGCGCGCGTCGAACTGATTCGCGGTTCGCAAAGCGCGATCTACGGCTCCGACGCGATGACAGGCGTGTTGCAGCTCTTCACGCATCGGGGCTCGACCTCCGTCCCCGAGTTCGAATTCGCGGGCGAAGGCGGGAGCTTCGCATTCAACCGCCAATTCGCGCGCGTGTCGGGCGCGAACGGCGGATTCGATTATTCCGCGGGCTTCACTCGCCTGAGCGCCGACGGCCGCGACCGCAATGACGATTACCAGAACCGGGTCGCCTCGACCAATCTGGGCTACGTCTTCAACACGCGAATGCAAATGCGTCTGACCGCGCGAAGCGAAAATTCCGGACTCGGCGCGCCGGGAGCGACCGCCTCGTTCTTTCCCGACCCCGATGAGCGCGCTAAACGCCGCCGCGTCACGACGGGCGTTCGATTCGACGATCAGACGACCAAAAGCTGGCGTCAGAGCCTCTCGTTCGCCTATTCCGAAAGCAATTTCCTGAGCTTCGACCCGGTCGCTCAGGATTTGACCCGCTACGATACGCCGCCCGTCTCTCAGATTGGCGTGGGCGGCGTCCTCGGCGACCGCAGCGACTATTTCAACAATCACTACCGCCGCCGGGGGCTGCGCTATCAAACTGACATCGCGCCGCTCATGGGCCATTTCCTCACCGCGGGGCTTGAATACGAGGAGGAGCGCGCGGTTCTCGACAGCGGGTTCGCGGGTCTCAACCGCGTCGCGCCGATGCGGTCAAACGCCGGCGGGTTTATCCAGGATCAATTCGCATACACGTCGCGCCTGGCCATCAACGTCGGAGTCCGCGTCGAAAACAACCAGG
>Ga0137409_10008158_pt1 | contig 10707 bp, 9 predicted proteins | sample CZODoug1_16funga_FD_122059 | JGI IMG/M metagenome (GOLD analysis project Ga0137409, IMG submission 122059) | Vadose zone soil fungal communities from Angelo Coast Range Reserve, California, USA - CZODoug1_16fungal (Hybrid Assembly) | ecosystem: Environmental > Terrestrial > Soil > Vadose zone... | reverse complement strand
CGTGGATGTGCATGGATCTCCTCAAGATCGCGCAGCGGCGCGCGATCTTGTTCTCAATTCGACGTGGACGCGCCGCAGGCGCGCGACGAGCGCTTGGAGAACAAGATCGCGCGCCGCTGCGCGATCTTGTTCTCCAAGCGCTCGTCGCGCGCCTGCGGCGCGTCCACGTCGAATTGCAGCGCCTCGCGGAGCAGCGCCTCGAAGGACTTGCGATCCTGCGCCGGGCCCGCCACCGACTCGGCATAGGTCACCAGCGCGGAGATCTTCTTTCCCTTCTGCAGCTCTCTCGCGCGCGCGAAGTGGGCGCGCTGCTTCTCCGGCGTGGTGCCCTCGGGCCGCGCCGGATCGAAGGAGATGGCGAACTCGTGCAAGACGCCCAGCTCATAAGCCTCGTCGAGCGCCAGCCCGCGATCGAGCATCGCGGCCACCGTGGGGATGTCGCCCACCAGCTCCATGTCCGTCTTGCGCTGCGAGATGGCGCCCCCCCACGCCGCCATCGTCCAGTAGAGGATCGGCACGTCCACGCGCGAGGTCCTCGAAAGCGCCTGCGTGCGCGCCGGCTCCTTGCCCCGCAACTGGTCCTCGGTGATCCCGCGCGCCAGGCGCAGCCCCTCCAAGCCGTACCCCCGGGCGCGCAGGTAGAGCCGCGCCGCGCGGTCGCGCAGCGCCCTGGCGTGCTCGGGATCGGGAGACTCGTCGGCGTCCTGCTGAACGAACGCGTATCCGTATTGCGTGAACCCTCGGGCCATCGCGAGCCGCAGCGGGACGTGGTCTGGCAAGCGATCGGCCAAGGACTCCATCGTCTTGAGCGCGAAGGGCACCGCGTCACGGACCAGGTCGGGATCGTCGTCGCGTCCCAGCACGCTGCCTTCGCCGGTCGACGAGATCGCCTCGGCGACCTGCCGCAGCGCGTAGCCCCTCGGAGAGCAGGCCGCCAGCGCGAGGGCCATCAGGGACGAAAACTTTGCAAGGCGCAAGATTTCCGAGAGTGATAATGACCGCCGGCTGGATGTCAACCGTCCTCTCGCGGCCTGGCCGGGAACCGGCCGCCGCGCCGGAGGGAGGCCGAGTGCTGCAAGAGCAACCCGCGGTGGCGGGGCCGCGGGAAGGTGGTGCGGAGCAGGCGGGTGGCACGCGCGTCGAGCGGTGGCTGCTCGTCGCCACCGTCGTGACCATGATCCTGCTCCCGACCCTCGAGGCGGTGCTGCGCCGCGCGATCGGAGAGGGGCTGCCCGACGCGATTCCGTACACGACCCACCTGACACTCTGGGTCGGCTTCGTGGGCGCGATGCTCGCCACCGCGACCGGGCGGCATCTGGCGCTTTCGACGGTGGACATGCTCCCGCAGCGGCTGCGCACCGCGGCCCGCAGCTACGGCCACGTGGTCGGGGCGCTGGTGATGGCGGTGCTCGCGTATGCGTCCGTGAAGATGATCGTCGCCGACCATGGCAGGGTGGACACGCTGGCCGGCGGCGTCCCGGAGTGGTGGTTCGAGACCATCATGCCGGTGGGGTTCGCGGTGATGGCACTGCGCTCCGCGGCGAAGGCGCCCACGCTGCTCGCGCGCATCGCCGGCTACCTGCTCTGCGCGGCGGTGGTGCCGTTCATCGCCTCGGAGATCCTGTCCATGCGCGGGCATGGCTTCCTCGTCGCGCCGGACGGGCCCACGCTGTTGCGCGGGCACACTTCGGCGTTCGGCTGGCCCGCCGCGCTGGCCCTCTTCGTCGCGTTCCTTCTCGGCACGCCGGTGTTCATAGTGATGGCCGGCTACGCGCTCTTGCTCTTTTTCCTCGCCGGCACTCCGGTGGCCGCGGTCCCGGCGGAGACGTTCCGGCTGGTGATCCAGCCCACCTTGCCCGCCATCCCGCTGCTCACGGTGGCGGGTTACGTGCTGGCGGAAGGCGGCGCCTCCGCACGGCTGGTGCGGGCGGCGCAATCGCTCTTCGGCTGGATGCCGGGCGGGCTGGCGGTGATGGCCGCCACGGTCTGCGCCCTCTTCACCACCTTCACCGGCGCGTCGGGCGTGACCATCCTGGCGCTGGGCGGGATCATCCTGCCGGCCCTGATCCGGGAAGGCTATCCGGAAGGCTTCTCGCTCGGACTGGTCACCGCCTCCGGCAGCCTGGGCCTCCTCTTCCCGCCGTCGCTCCCGGTGATCCTCTACGGAGTGGTGGCGGGCGTCGCCATCGACCACCTCTACATCGGCGGGCTGGTGCCGGGCCTGTTGATGATCGTGCTCGTCGCCGCCTACGGCGTCCTGGTCGGGGTGCGGAGCAAGGCGCCGCGGCCGCCCTTCGAGCCGCGCGAGGCGGCCCGCGCCGTCTGGGGCGCCAAGTGGGACATCGGCCTGCCGCTCCTGATCATCGTCGCGGTGGGCACCGGGTTCGCCACCATCGTGGAGTCTGCCGCGCTCGGCGCGGCGTACGCGATCATCATCGAGGTGACGGTGTTCCGTGACGTGCACCCGACCCGCGATCTTCCGCGCGTGCTGGTGCACGCTTCCACGCTGGTCGGCAGCGTGGTCATCCTGCTCGGCGTTGCGCTCGGGCTCACCAGCTACCTGGTCGATGCCGAGGTCCCTACCCGGCTGCTGGCCTGGGTGCAGGCGCACATCCATTCGCAATGGGTCTTCCTCCTCACGCTCAACCTGCTCCTCCTCGTGCTGGGAAGCGTCCTGGAGATCTACTCGGCGATCGTGGTGATCGCCCCGCTGGTCGCGCCGCTCGGGGTCGCCTTCGGCGTCGACCCGGTGCACCTGGGCGTGGTGTTCCTCGCCAACCTGGAGCTGGGGTTCCTCTTCCCGCCGATGGGGCTCAACCTGTTCCTCAGCGCCAGCCGATTCGGCAAGCCACTCCCTCTCATCTACCGGAAAGCGCTGCCGTTCCTCATCATCATGGCAATCGGCGTGCTGCTCATCACCTACGTGCCGGCCATCACCACCGGAGTCGTCGCGGCCATCAAGCCCGAGTAGTCCGGGGTGGGCCGCCGCCCGGTTGCGGCCCACATCGCGCTCGCTGCTACCGTGCCGGAATGGCCGGGTGGATGCAGTTCTCGCTGCTGTGGTGGATCACCGGCAATCCACTGGCTGCCGCGGTCCTGCTGCTCCTCGGTTACGCGGTGGCCGACTGGTACACGTTCGGGTTCCTGCGCGGTGCGGCGCGCGCGCTGCGCAATCTGCGCCGGGCCCCCCACCTCGCCCGCCAGATCGCCGTGAACCCACACGACCGCCGCGCGCGCGTCGAGCTGGGGGAGATCCTGGTCGAGCAGGGCCGGTTCGCCCGGGCCATCGACGTGCTCCGGCCGGCCGCGCAGCAGGATCCGCACGACCTGTCGGCGCTGTACCCGCTGGGCATCGCCTGCCTCCGCAACGGCCGGGTCGAGGAAGGCGAGCTGTTCTTGCGTGAGCTGCACGGCGCGGATCCAGAGCTCCGCCTCGGCCGCGCTCCGCTGGAAATCGGAGCGGACCGGCTGCGCCGGGGCGACGCCAAAGGCGCCATCGGCCCCCTGTCGGAATACGTGGCGGCGCATCCGCACCGGGTCGAAGGGCATTACCTGCTGTCCCGCGCGCTCCGCCGCTCGGGCGACCCGGCGGGCGCCGAGAGCGCGCGACGGCGCGCATGGGAGGAGTACGACACCGCGCTTCCCTACCAGCGGCGCATCGACCGGCGCTGGGCGTGGCGGGCGCGACCGTCCCGCCCGCTCCTCTACGGGGCCGCTGCCTGCGCAGCCGTGCTGCTGCTCGCGACCGCGGTGAGGCGCGTGCCGCCTCCGGTCGTCCCGCGTGGGGCGGCGATCACCCGCGGCGCTGCCGCGAACGCACGCGAGTAGTCGGTCGCCGCCTGTAGGGCGCGCGCTGCTCTTTTCGCGACGCGGACATGTCGAACACGCTTCAGCCCCGCTTCTCCAGGGGCACGTAGTGCGTCTCGGTGGGCCCCGTGTAGATCTGCCGGGGGCGCGCGATCTTGGTGGTCGGATCCTCGATCATCTCCTTCCAGTGCGCGATCCAGCCGGGAAGGCGGCCGAGGGCGAACATCACCGTGAACATCTGGGTGGGGATGCCGAGCGCCCGGTAGATGATGCCCGAGTAGAAGTCGACGTTGGGATACAGCTTCCGTTCCACGAAGTACGGATCGCGCAGCGCCGCGTCCTCCAGCTCCTTGGCGAGGTCGAGCATCGGATCGCGGATCCCGAGCTTCTGCAGCACCTCGTCGCACGACTTCTTGATGATCTTCGCCCGCGGATCGAAGTTCTTGTACACGCGATGGCCGAAGCCCATCAGCCGGAGCCCGCTCTTCTTGTCCTTCACCTGGTCGATGAACTGGCGGGCGGTGAGCCCCCTCTTGCGGATGTCCTCCAGCATCTCGACCACTTCCTGGTTCGCGCCGCCGTGCAGCGGCCCCCACAGCGCGCAGATGCCCGCGCTGATCGACGCGAACAGGTTGGTCTGCGCGCTGCCCACCATGCGCACCGTGCTGGTGGAACAGTTCTGCTCGTGGTCGGCGTGCAGGATGAGGAGCAGGTTGAGCGCGCGCACCGCCACCGGGTCCGGACGGTAGGGCTCGGCCGGCACGGCGAACATCATGTGCAGGAAGTTCGCGCAGTACTCGAGGTCGTTGCGCGGGTAGACGAACGGGTGCCCGATGTTCTTCTTGTAGGAGAAGGCGGCGATGGTGGGGAGCTTGCCCATCAGGCGCGCGATGGTGATGTCGCGGTACTCGTCGGATTTCGCGTTGAGCGCGTAGGGATAGTACGACGAGAGCGAGGTCACCATCGCGGAGAGGATCGCCATCGGGTGCGCCGTGATCGGGTACCCGTCGAAGAACCGGCGCATGTCCTCGTGGATCATCGAGTGCCGGGTGAGCAGCTGCGAGAACTTCTCCAGCTCGGGGCGGTTGGGCAGGTTGCCGTAGATGAGCAGGTAGGCCGTCTCGACGAAACTGCTCCGCTCGCCCAGCTCCTCGATGGGGATGCCGCGGTAGCGCAGGATCCCCTTCTCGCCGTCGAGGAAGGTGACCGCGCTTTCCGTGGAGGCCGTGTTCATGAACGCCGGGTCGAGCGTCACCACAGAGGTCTTCGCGCGGAGGTTCTGGATGTCGATGCCCTTCTCGCCCTCGGTGCCGGTGACGACCGGGAACTCGAGCTCCTTTCCGTCGACGGTGATGCGAGCGTTCTCTCCCACGGCCGTTTGCCTCCCGATCCCGCGAACGCGCGCCCCTCTCTCACCCGCAGCGGCGAAAGAGTCAAGGCCCGCACCGGAAGTGTCGCGGTGCCTCGAACGGCGCGCCACGCAAAAGGGCGCCGCTCGTGGGCCGGCGGCCGTCCTGCAGGCGGGCGGTTGGCGCCAGGATTGTCGGGGCCTACACCTCGCGGAGCACCGCCGCGACGTCGGCGGTCGTCTCGCAGAGATGGTCCGGCGAGGCGGCCGAGAGCGCCGCGCGGCTGCCCAGACCCCACAGGACGGCGCAAACCCTCACGCCCGCCGCGCGGCCGGTGGCGACGTCCACCGTGCTGTCGCCCACCAGGAGCGTCTCGGCGGGTGCGGCGTCGAGCGTCCGGCAGAGCGCCAGCAGGCCCTCGGGCTCGGGTTTTCGGGGCGCCTCGTCGCCGCCGACGATCGCCCGGAAGGAGTCGAGCATCCCCAGGCCCTGCAGGATCTCCCGTGCGAATCCGCCGGGCTTGTTGGTCAGGACGCCCCGCGCTTCCGGAGGCACCGAGAGCAGCTCCGCGATGCCCGGATAGGGCCGGGTCTTCACCAGCAGGCGCCGGGCGTATTCGGCTCGCCAACTCTTCAGGGCCTGCGCGAGCCTGTCCTCGTGCTCGGGGCCGAGCGAGCGGCGCACCAGCCTTTCCGCGCCCTCGCCTATGAAACTCCAGATGATTTCGTCCTGCCGGCGGGGCAGACCCAACGCCTGCAACATGGCGTTCACCGAGTCGGCGAGGTCGGCTCGCGAGTCCACCAGCGTCCCGTCCAGGTCGTACACGACAGCTTTCAGCGGCATGTCGGCTCCTGGACGCCCGGCGGGCGGTTAACCCGGCGCGCCCCTGCCGGGTCCGCCGGACGGACGGAGCAGCTTCTCACCTGGAGGAACGAAGTCATGAAGAGGATCCTATGCCTGGCGGCGCTGCTTGCGGCTGGGGCGTGCGGCGGGTCGGCGCAGGATGACTTCGCCAAGGCCACTCCATCGTTCGACGCGGTGGCCCTGGACATCAGCGCTGCCGACGCGCTCCCGGAAAACTTCGAAGCGCCGGCGAGCAGCTCGCAGGGGCTGACCGCGGCCGTCGATGCGCAGGCGGCGGTCGACGACCCCTGTCATCCGCACCTGTTCCTGCGGACCCACGCGGTCGTCGCGGCCACCAACGGCGGCATCTGGCGGGTGCTGCGGCCCATCCGCAAGATCATCCCCTTCTCGCCCCGGCGGCGCGACGGCGGAACGCACGTCTGGGAGAGGGTGGTCGATGGCTTCGACTACAAGTACTCGATCGTGAAGACCGCCGATCACTCCTTCACCGCCAAACTGGAGGCCAAGAAGGTGGCCGACCCGGACACCTCCTTCGTCACCGTCTACCAGGCGAGCGTGCAGCGCGACCCGTCCAATCACGACGGCTCGGGGACCGCGACGCTCGATCTCGACAAGCTGGCCTCCGTCACCGGTGGCAACGTGTCCGGGCAGCTCACCCTCGACTTCAACGCCACGCCCGCTGAGAAAAAGGTCCTGGTCACGATGGCCAACTTCAAGGTCAACTCGGACCTGCCGCGCAACGGCCACTTCGTGTTCTTCAAGCAGACCGGCAAGGGCGGGAGCTTGAAGTTCATCGACGACATGGTCCTGCGCTGCACCGGTGAGACGCCGCCGGCTGCCGGGACGACTCCGGTGACGGCCGTGGCGCGCTGGCTGGTGGCGAGCGACGGCATCCACTTCCGCGGTGACGCGGGAGCGACGGGCGGGCAGATCCCCGCCAACCGGAAGTGGGAAGCCGTCACCTGCGCGCAGGGCCGGGATCCGCGCGAGACCTTCTGGATGATGAAGCTCGAGGACACCACCAGCGGGACGACCGTGAGCGCGCGCTCGTCGCAGAACACCGTCGCCACGGCGGCCGCGTGTGACCCGGCGTTCGGTCCGGTGCCCTCGATCGACGACGCCACCAAGGACTACGATTTCAGCAAGGTCGACTTCACGTCGGACGACCCTCTACCCTTCCCGTAGGGATCGTCAGGCGCGGCAGCCGGGGGGCGCCCTGCGCGAGCGGGGCGCCCTCTGGTATTTCCAAGGGCGTGAGCTCCGTTCCCCGGGTGCTGGAGGACCCAGCCGCGCCGCTCGAGGAGCGCATCGCCGCCGCCCGTGCGCTCGGCGACCGCGATCCACGCCCCGGCACCTTCCTCCGCGTGCCAGCGGGGGAGTTCTGGCGCGGCAGCGACGCGCCGGAAGGAGAGCCACCGGAGCAGCCGCGGCTGCGGGCCCGGACCGCTGGGTTCGAGATCGGGCTGGTGCCGGTCACGGTGGGCGAATTCGCGGACTTCGTGCGGCGCGGGTACCTCGACCGGGCGGTGTGGAGCGAGGAGGGCTGGGAGTGGCGGGAGCGGAACCGCGTGGACCGGCCGCGCTTCTGGGAGGATCGAGCGTGGCAGGCGTACCTGGCGCCGAACCAGCCGCTGGTCGGCGCGAGCTGGCACGAGGCCGAGGCGTACGCCCGGTTCGCGGGTGCGCGGCTCCCCACCGAAGCGGAGTGGGAGCGCGCCGCGCGCGGCGAGGACGGGCGCCGCTATCCCTGGGGCGACGACTGGGATCCGGCGCGCGCCGCGGCGCGCGGGGGACCCCGGCACACGCTGCCGGTCGGCTGCTTTCCCTCCGGGCGGAGCCCGCACAGGCTGCTCGATGCGGCGGGGAACGTATGGGAATGGGTGGCGGATCCCTTCGATCCCGATCTGCACCGCAAGCTGCGGGGACTCCCAGCTCGGCAGCCGGCGCCCGCGCCCGGGTTGCGCGTCGCGCGCGGCGGCGCGTGGAACGCGCATCCTCCGCAGCTGCGCTGCGCGAACCGCAACGCGTGGAAGCCAGACGCGCGCTATTCGAACATCGGCCTCCGCCTGGCGCGCTGACCAGGTTGCGGCGCGGTGCCGGATGGGGCAGCTTGGGAGGCGACCGGGGGGTCCATGTTTGCGTTCGCGACCAGCGAGCGCTTCGAGAAGCTCGATCGCAAGGACCGCGACCGTCTCGAGGCGCTCTCCAAGCTCGACCAATTCTCGCGGGGCGACGAGATCCTGGTCGCCGGACGCCATTCCCAGTCCATCTACCTGATCGCCTCGGGGGGCGTGGACATCCGGGCCAAGACCCGGTCCGGCGACGTGACCGTCGCCCAGCTCGGACCGGGCGATCTGTTCGGAGAGGTGGAGCCCTTCGCCGAGATGCCCGAAGGCGTCCGCCACGTCGCCCGCGCGGACACCATCGTGCGCGCCATCCAGAAGAACCCGCTCCGGCACGAGCTCCTGGTCCACCGCGAGCTGGCCACCGCGCTACTCGCGGTCTACGGGCGCTCGATGAGCGAGAAGCTGCGCGCCGCCAACGACGTCGCCGTCCGCCTCGCTCCGCGGCCCGGGATCAGCCGCCCTCCTCCACCGGACGCGGGCCACGCGCCGCACCTGTCGGAACAGGAGGCGGCGTGGCTCGCGGTCCTGGGCCAGGAGCTGGAGGTGGCGCAGGGCGAGACGGTGGTCAAGGAAGGCGAGAATACCCGCAGCTTCTACGTGGTGCAGCGGGGGGAGCTGGACGTGCGCAGGCACCTGGGCCCGGGCGAGGACCGCACGCTGGCGCACCTGGGCGCGCGCGATCTGTTCGGCTTCATGGCGTTCGTGGACGGCAAGCCCCGCTCCGCGTCGGTGGTGAGCGTGACCCCCTCGCACCTGGCGCGCATCGAGCCCGACGCGCTGGACAAGGCGCTCCACGTCAACTTCACCGTCGCGTTCAAGTTCCTCGGCACCCTCTGCGGGGTGCTCGGACGCACCTACCGCGACACCCTGCTGAACGTGATCGCGTCCGCCTGACGCGCCAAACCGATTTCACCACGGAGCACACGGAGGGCACGGAGGAAATCGATCTCAGTGAGCTCCGTGCCCTCCGTGGTGCAATTGGTTCGGCTAGAGCGTTCTGAGCAGCTCGCGCGCGGCACGCAAGCCGGTTTCGACGGCGCCGTCGACGGTGCCGCCGCGGCCGGTCAGGCTGAACGCTTCGCCGGCGAAGAAGAGCGTGCCCTCCTCGGAAGCGGCGAGCCGCGGAAGGAGATCGGGCGGGGCGCCGGCGAGCTCGTAGGCGTAGGCGCCGCGCGCGAACGGGTCGTCGCTCCAGTCGACGATGCGGACCCCCTCGAGCGACGAGTCGACGTCGCGGCGCGAGCGGCCGAAGAGGCGCGAGACGGAATCCACCGCCAGCCCCGGCCGATCCTCGCGCGGCAGGCGCTCCGCCGCCGGGCCTCCTGCCCAACCGGTGAGCAGCGGCACCTCTCGCGGCGAGCCGCGCCACCAGGTCGGGAACGGCGCACCCGGCGCATGGAAGAAGTCCGCCTTGCGCAGCGCGCGCGTCAGCCAGAACGGCTCGCGGAAGCGCAGCAGCGCCTTCACCACGGCGCCCGTCCGCACCCAGGCCAGCGCCTCGCCCTTGCGCCGCAACGGCGGCTCGAAGCGCACGCCGTCGGGCGCGGCCAGTACGCTCACCGGCAGCGCCACGATCAGCCGCTTCGCCTCGAGCTCCTCGGCGTTGCCCGTCAGGGTCCGCGCCCGGACTTCCACCCGCCCCTTGCGCCAGCGCACCCTCTCCACCGTGAGCCCCAGGCGCAACGCCTTTACCCTGCGAAGCGCATCCGCGTGACCGCGCAGGGCCCGGTCGTACCCGTCCACCACGCGGCGCGTGCGCATCCCCTGGTCGTTCGCCACGCCCTCGATGCTCACGAGCGCCGCCGGCGCGGCGAAGAACCCTTCGATATAGCTCCGCGCCAGCTCGCGCTCCGCCCGATCGAGCCGCGCAGTCGCGAGCCAACTCAGCGCGGTGCCGGCGCCGCGCGCGTTCGCCAGCTTGCGCAGCACGGAGCGGAACTGGCGCGTCACGTCGCGCAGCTGGCCGCCGAACAGCGCCACCTGCCGCCCGTCCATCTCCTCCAGCTTCAGCTTCGCCCGCTCCAGCTCGCGGAACGGCCGCCCGTGCACGAACTCGGCGCCGAGCTCGACCACGCGCCCCAGCTCACGGTCCTCGACGCTGTGCACGCGGCCGCCGATGCGGTCGCGCGCCTCCAGCACCAGGACCGGGACGCGCTTGCGCAACAGCTCGGCGCCCGCGCGCAGTCCCGCGGCGCCCGCGCCCAGGACGAGCGCGGCGATCATGGCTGCCCGGAGGCGCCGCGCAGCTCTTGCTGGGCGCGGCGAAGCTCGGCGAAGATCCGCTCCGCGTCCGGCACGCTGCGCATGGCCAGGCCGCAGGCCGGCGTGAGCAGGCAGCGCGCCAGCGCCTCGCGGCGGAGCCGTTCCCGCGCGTGCCGCAGCACGGCGTCCAGGTCGTCCGGGGCGCTGAGGTCCGTCGGCACCACCCCGAGGGAGAGTACGCCGCCGGAGGCCTGGAAGCTCTCGAACGCCCCGCCGGTGGCCAGCACCGCCTCGAGGGAGAGCCGCGCGTCGATCGACACCACGTCCCATCCCAGCCCCAGGAGCGGTGCCCACTCCGT
>Ga0137409_10008157_pt1 | contig 10709 bp, 12 predicted proteins | sample CZODoug1_16funga_FD_122059 | JGI IMG/M metagenome (GOLD analysis project Ga0137409, IMG submission 122059) | Vadose zone soil fungal communities from Angelo Coast Range Reserve, California, USA - CZODoug1_16fungal (Hybrid Assembly) | ecosystem: Environmental > Terrestrial > Soil > Vadose zone... | reverse complement strand
GCGGCCTGCCGCAGGTTCTCCGCGTCGTCCACCGTGTCGGCCACGTCGGAGAGGTGCACCGGGGCGCCGTTCCGATAGGCCACCACGAGGTTCCGGTACTGGTCGCTCGACGTGAGCTGGTCGTTGGCCCCGATGGTGAAGGCCTGGCGACTGCCGTCGAGGCTGCCCTTGGCCTGGTTCACGTTGGCCGAGGCCACCGCGGTGCGCACGTCCTCGAGGGTGAGCCCGTTGGCGGCCAGGCGCGCCGGATTGACCTGCACGCGGATCGCCGGCTTCTGCCCGCCGCTCAGGCTGACCAGGCCCACCCCGGGAAGCTGGGAGATCTTCGGCACGAGCCGCGTGTCGGCCAGGTCCTGCACGGCGGTGAGGGGCAGGGACGCGGAGGTGAGGCCCAGGGTGAGGATCGGCGCGTCGGCCGGATTGACCTTGCTGTAGATCGGCGGATTGGGCAGGTCGCCGGGGAGGAAGGACGTGGCCGCGTTGATCGCAGCCTGCACCTGCTGCTCCGCGACGTCCAGCGCCAGGTTGAGATCGAACTGGAGCGTGATGACCGAGGCGGTGCTCGAGCTGGTGGACGTCATCTGCTTGAGCCCGGGCATCTGGCCGAACTGGCGCTCGAGCGGCGCGGTGACCGCGGAGGCCATCACGTCCGGGCTCGCCCCCGGGTAGAACGTCTGCACCTGCATGGTCGGGTAGTCCACCTGGGGCAGGGCCGAGACCGCGAGCAGTTGATAGGCGACGATCCCGGCGAGGACGATGGCGACGGTGAGGAGCGAGGTGGCGACCGGCCGGAGGATGAAGACGCGGGACGGGTTCATGCGCCCGGGCGCGCGGGGGGCCGCTCGCGGCTGGTCGGCTCCACGCGCGAGCGCTCCTGCACCCGGTCCGCTCCGTCCACGATCAGCGCGTCGCCCGCGGCCACGCCCTCGCGCACCGCGGTGACCCCACCCTCGCTGGGCCCGAGGGTGATCTTGCGCAGCTCGACCGTCTTGTCCGGCTTCACCAGGTACACGAAGGAGCCCTGGGCGCCGCGCTGGATCGCCTCGTTCGGCACCAGCACCGCGCCGCGCAGCGAGTCCACCAGGATGCGCGCGTTGACGAACTGGTTCGGGAACAGCGAGCCATCGGCATTGACGAAGGAGGCCTTGAGCTTGACGGTGCCGGTCGCCGCGTCGATCTGGTTGTCCACCGCGATCAGGACGCCGGTCGCCAGCTTGGTGCGCCCCTCGCGGTCGTAGGCGTCCACCGCGATGGCTCCGCCGCCCGCGCGCTGGCGGGCGAGCACCGGCGGCAGATTGTCCTGGGGGATCGTGAACACCACCGCGATCGGCTCCACCTGGGCGAGCACGACGAGCCCGCCCGCGTCGTTGGCGTGGATCATGTTGCCGGGATCCACGAGGCGGAGCCCGGCGCGGCCGGTGATGGGGGCGTTGATGCGGGTGTAGGTGAGCTGGAGGCGAATGCTGTCGATCTGGCCCTGGTCGGCCTGGATGGACGCCCCGAGCTGGGCGACCGCGGAGGCCTGGGTGTCCATCTGCTGCTGCGGGATGAAGCCGCCCTTGACCAGGGTGCGGTAACGCTCCAGATCCATGCGGGCATTGGCGAGCGCGGCCGCGTCCTTCGCGAGCTGCGCTTCCGCCTGCGTGAGCTGGGCCTCGAAGGGGCGGGGATCGATCTCGGCGAGCAGGTCGCCGGCCCGCACGATCTGGCCTTCCTGGAACAGCGTCCGCATCAACTGCCCGTCCACGCGGCTGCGCACCGTGACGATACTGAGGGGGGTGACGGAGCCGAGCCCGGTGAGGTAGACGCCGAGATCGCCGCTGCGGGCGGTGATGGTCACGACCGGTACCGGACGGGTCCCGGCCGCGGGGGCCGGCGGCTGGGCCCGCTTGGGACGGGCCACCGCGTAGTACGCGCCGGCGGCGAGGATGCCGCACAGGATGAGGCAAATCACCCAGAATCGCCGGGCCCTTCCCGCCATGCCGGTCTCGTCCCCCTCTCGTGGCTTCGCTTGTAGCATAGTTCGACGGGCGGTCAGGGCGCATCATTCGCGTCGATCCTCCACCCCGACGCGGCCGGCCACGCGCTCGGGCGCGCCCAGGTCCCACCAGCTCACCGCCGGAACCTCCACGACGGCCAGCGGGATCGCGGACGACGCGAGGATCGCCCGGGAGAAGTCCGCGGTGGGCGCGAAGAGGTAGGCCTGCTGGAGCGCCATGGTCTCGTACCGCGTGCCCGTGAACAGGTCGAAGCGCGTGAGCCGGTCGTGAAGCAGCGGCAGGCACGCGAGGCCCGCCTCGACGAGGGCCGTCACGGTGGCCGTGAAGGCGAAAGTATTGCATAGGGCGCGCCCGTGCAGCCGGCGCGCGAGATCCGCCGATGGCTTCTCATGGAGCGCGCGGATGCGATGGACCGCGCCGCGACCCGTCCATCCGACCGGCTCCCCGGGCTCGATCCACGCACGGTCGAACCCTGGCTCGGTCGGGTGCACGCCCAGCAGCAGGAACCACTCGGGATGATCCCGGACGTATTCCCCGGCGGCGGCGACATGGCTCATGGGGACCGATTCCGCCACGACGAGGTGGTTGGTGGGGAACACCGCGGCCACCGCCCCGGGTGCCCGGGCCCGGATCCAGTGCGCGGCCAGCAGCACACCGGCCGCGGTGCCCCGGTCGCAGGGCTGGGCGAGGACCGTGATCGCGGGGTGTCCGGCGACCTCGCCCGCAACGTGGGCCGCGTGGGTCACCACGACGGTCTGCGAAGGTGGGATCAGCCGCGTCACCCGGTCCAGGGTGTGGCGCAGCGGTGCCGGCGAGTCGCCCGCGCCGCCGGCGAGGACGACCGCCCAGAGATCTCTTCTCGAATCGCGCATGGCTTGGACCTCCCGCGCGAAGGCCGCGGCGATGTGTCGCGGCCTTCGCGCCTGATTGTTGGTTGCGCTAGCCGGGCAGTTCCACGAAATCGAACGACGCCACGTCGACCCGGTAAAAGCGGCTGGTGGGGACCGCGACATCGAAGTAGGTTCGACCGTGGGCGGGGACCGCTTCGCCGATCGGCGCGACCACGCGGGCGACGTCGTTGCCGTTCGCGTCGATCTCGTGGATACGCAGCGCGACGTTGATCGCGGAATCACCGTAGTCGTTGTAGACGTAGCCGGTGATCCGGGCGCGGCCCGCCGCGCCGGGACCGGCCGTCCACTCGACGTGGAAGAAATGATCGGCGAGCGCGCTCTCGTCATCCGGGTCGACCGTCTTGACCACCGGGGCGGCCTCGTCCCGGTCCAGCCCGGTTTCGCTCCGGTCGGCGCGCGCCGCATGCGCGTCGAGTGCGGCCACGCCGAGCGTGGCCACCGCAAAGCTCGCCAGCATCACCTTGAAGATCCGGAACATGGACGGTCCTCCTCTGTTCGGGTGTGGAGTTGTCCGAGACGATCGGATCCGGAGCGGGCTAGCGAGCGGGCGGAGCGCGGGACGGAGCGGCCTGGGCCCAGGCCCGGAGCGGCATCCGCTCGGGAGTCGGGGTCAGGCGGGCGATCAGCGGGGCGAGGAACGGGAGATCACTCGGAGCGGTCGGCGCGAGCCCGGTCCCCGAGGCGATCAGCGTGACGACGGAGTCGCCGTCGTCATCGTCGTAGATGCCGTGGATCCAGGTGGGATCGGGCGGGCTCGCGTGGGCGAGCCCGGGCAGCGCCACGGGCGCGAGCAGCAGCAGGACGATGAGCAGGCGCTTCATGCTAGGGACGGGGCGGCTGCACGAGCTGGCGCATCTCCTCGCGGAGCTGGGTGAGGCGCTCCTTGGTCTGGGCGGCCCGCGCGAGCTGCTCGGGCGTGAGCACAGCGCGGACCTCGAGCGCGGCCTGCGCGCCGTCCTGCGCGAGCTGGTCGCGCAGCTGGCCGATGCGCCCGAGCAGCGGCTGCAGGTCGGCGGGCTGGATCGGGCCGGGAGCCAGCAGCTTGTCGCCCAGCTCCTGCTGGACCTGGCGGAGCTGCTCGATGAGCGGGCGCGTGGTGGCGCGGTGCGTGGACAGGATCCCGCGCACCTTCGCCTGCTGCTCGGTCGTGAGGTTGGCCGCGCGGATCATCAGCCACAGCTCGCCGTCCGTCCGGCCCATGGGCCCGCGCGGGCCCTCGAGCCGGCCGCCGGGGCCGGGCGGGGGAGACTGGGCGACGGACACCGTCGCGGTCGAGGCGACCAGGAGCACGGCGGCGAGGATCGTTCGTATCGTCAGCGTGCTCTTCATGGTGCTCCTCCCGTGAGGGCCTGGTCGAGCTCCCGCGCCATCACCTCGAGACTCAGAGCCGCGTCTTCAGCAATCACGGCGGGCGCAATCGCGGCGGGCGTCGTCGTGGCGGGCGGATCGCCGCTCACCGAGAACAGCGCGGCGGAGACATCGGCCAGGATCGCGGCCACCTCCTGCGCCTGCATGGTGGGCGGCACCGGCGTCACCGCGCGCCAGACCGCAACCTCGACCCAGATCAGCAGGGCGGCCGCGACGGCGGCGAGCCCCACGGTGGCGGGCATCCAGCGCACCCGCCGGGCGGGGGCCGGGCGCGTCCCGGGCTCCGGCGTGTCGCGCAGCACGCCGGTGATCAGGGCCAGCTCGCCGCGGATCTGCCGGTGCCGCGCCGCGCATGCCGCGCAGCCGGCCAGGTGCGCCCGCTCGGCCACCGAGGCGAGCTCCGCCTCGACGCGCTCCAGCGCGTCGTCGGAGAGGCAGCGGGTCATCGGGCGTCTCCGAGGCGCAGGCGCAGCGCGCGGATCGCGCGGAAGAGATGGCGCTTGACGCTGCCGGGACTCAGGCCGAGGGCCGCCGCCACCGCCAGCGTGGACTGCTCCTCGATATGACGGAGCGCGAAGACCTCCTGCTGGCGCCGCGGCAGCGTGCGGAAGGCGATCCAGATCCGCCGCCGCGTGTCCTCGCTGATCGCGACGTCGCTGGGCGCCGGCGTCAGCGCCACCAGAGGCACCTCGTCGAGGTGGGCCCCGCGAAGACGGAAGCGCATCCAGCCGCCGGCCCGCCGCCGGTCGCGGCAGCCGTTCACCGCGACCCGGGTGAGCCAGGCGCCCCAGTTGGCCGGGACCTGCCCGAGCCGCTCGGCCTGGTGCGCCTTCAGGAAAACGTCCTGCACCACGTCATCGGCCTCCTGCGGGTCGCCCAGGAGGAGGCGACACAGCCGTTGCAGCCGCCCGTAGTGGGCGGTGACCAGCAGATCCTGCCGGGGTGCGGGCTCCACGTCCCTCTGACGAGCGTCCTGCCCCCTCGCATCAGTCCTGACGAACGAAATCGGTCGTGCGTTGACATTGAAGCGCAGTCAACCGGGATGGCCCCTGTTCGTCACCCGGATGGGGCCGGTGGGCGGGAGCCGTCAGCACGTGGCGAGCACCTCGCGCCCCGGGGGGAGGGACCGGCATGAACGTCCTGGCCAGCGCCCGGATCGCCGTCCGCGCGCTCCGGGTCAACCTGCTGCGGAGCGCACTCACCATGCTCGGCATCGTCATCGGGGTGGGCGCGGTGATCACCATGGTGGCGGTAGGTTCGGGGGCGCAGGCGCGGGTGGCCGAGCAGATCCAGAGCCTGGGCTCCAACATGATCATCGTACTCTCCGGCTCGGCGGTCTCGGGTGGCGTGCGCATGGGCTCGGGCAGCCAGCTCACCATCACCGAGGACGACGCCTGGGCGATCCAGCGCGAGATCCGGACCGTCGCGGCGGCGGCGCCGACCTCGCGCGGCGGCGCCCAGATCGTCTACGGCAACCTCAACTGGGCCACGAGCGTCCAGGGCGTGACCGCGGAATTCTTCACGGCCCGGGAGTGGGACGTCTCGGACGGGCGGCTCTTCAGCCAGGAAGAGGTCGAGGGCGCCGCCAAGGTGGCGCTCATCGGCCAGACCGTCGCGGGCAATCTGTTCGGGGACGGCGATCCGCTCGGCCAGATCATCCGGATCAAGAACGTTCCCTTCGGCGTCATCGGGGTCCTCGAGCGCAAGGGCCAGACCACCTTCGGCCAGGACCAGGACGACACGGTGCTGATCCCGCTCAGTACCGCCAAGAAGAAGGTCCTGGGCAGCAGCCAGGCCAATGCGCGCGCGGTGGGCTCCATCGCGGTCAAGGTGGGGGACGCGCGCGCGATGCAGGACGCCGAGCAGGAGATCCGCGGCCTGCTCCGCCAGCGGCACCGCCTGCAATCCTTCCAGGACGACGACTTCTGGATCCGGAATCTCACCGAGGTGCTGCAGTCGCAGGAGGCGTCGTCGAAGGTGCTCACCTGGCTGCTCGCCGCCATCGCTTCGGTGTCGCTGCTGGTGGGCGGCATCGGCATCATGAACATCATGCTGGTGTCGGTGACGGAGCGGACCCGCGAGATCGGACTCCGGATGGCGGTGGGCGCCCGCGGGCGCGACATCCTGGTGCAGTTCCTGGTCGAGGCGGTGACCCTGTCGCTCATCGGCGGCGTCCTGGGCATCGCGGTCGGCCTGGGTGGCTCCTACGCCATCGCCTATTTCGCGCAGTGGCGCACGCTGGTCAGCCTCGAGGCGGTAGGGGTGGCGTTCGTGTTTTCGGCCGCCGTCGGCGTCTTCTTCGGCTTCTATCCGGCCCGGCAGGCCTCCCGGCTCAATCCCATCGACGCCCTCCGCTACGAGTGACCGAAGAGACCTATTAAAACCGCGCCGTGTATGCTAAATTGGCCTTCCTGGCCGTGATGCGCATGGCCGGAAAAGTCGAGGTCTCCGCGTGGCGGGCAAGGGCATCCAGGACCTGGTCGGGCAGGTGATGATCGACAAGGAGTTCCTCGCCGAGCTCGTGCGCGAGCCCGCGCGGGTGCTGGCCACCTTCGATCTGGCCCCGGACGAGCGGGCGGCGATCATGCAGGCCCTCGGCAGCACGACGAACGTCTCGGACCGGGATCGGGCGCGCGCGCTGCAGAACGTCATGCTCAAGCGCTGGGCCACCTGATGCGGGTGCCCGCCGAGCGGAGCTGAGTGGCCAGCCTCCCCGAAATCGGCTTCCTGCGCCGGGTCCTGTACTTCAAGGACGTCGAAGAGCCGGTCCTGCTCGCCCTGTGGCCCAGCTTCCGCGAGCGTCGCCTCAAGAAAGGTGACGTCCTGTTCCGCGCGGGGGATCCGGGCGAGGAGCTGTTCCTGATCAGGGACGGCAGCATCGTGGTCTCCAAGCCGGTCACCGGACGGGTGGAGCAGGTCCTCTCCCGGCTCGCGTCCGGCGAGGTCTTCGGCGAGATGAGCGTCTTCGGGGACGAGCGCCGCCGGTCGGCCACCTGCCAGGCCGAGATCGACACCATGCTCTACAGCCTCGACCGCGACAGCCTCAGCCGCTTCGTGACGGGCAGCCCACTCGCCGCGGCCAAGTTCTTCCAGCAGATGGCGCAGGTCGCCTTCCAGCGGTTGCGCGACTCGTCCGATCTGGTGGCCGAAGTCACGCGCTGGGGGCTGGAGGCGACGGGCCTCGACATCGAGCATAAGTAGCGAGTCGGGCCCTCGATCGTGAGCGAGGTGGGCGACAAGACCGCGGAAGGCAGGCCGAAGCGCACGCGCATCGAGCTGCTGGTCCGCGAGGCGGACGGCGACGGCTTCGCGACGCAGGAGATCTCCAGCGCGGTCGCCTACCTCCACAGCCGGCCCCAGCGCATCCCCGACGCGGACTGGGAGATGGCGCGGCTGCCCTACGCCCCGCAGGGCGTCGTCACCTACGCGCTCAAGAACCGCCGCACCGAGCAGATCATCCAGATCAGCGAGACCGAGAAGTTCCTGTGGGGGCAGATGGATGGCCGCGCCTCGCTCCAGGAGATCGCGACCTCGTACCTCCTCAACTACGGCTCCTTCGATTTCGAGATCATCCCGACCCTGATCGTCAAGCTGCTGCGGGCCGACCTGCTGACGATGCGGCCGGTCTCGCGCCTGCGCGCGGTGCTGGCCCGCAACCGGCGCAACCCGGCGGCCCGGGCGATGGAAGGCACGCTCCACGCGCTCGAGCGCCTGACCGTGACGAGCCGGCGCTCGCACCAGTTCTTCGAGCGCATGTACCGCTACGGCGGCTTCCTGCTCTTCACCCCGTGGGCCATCGCCGCGCTCGTGCTCATGATCGGGCTCGGCATCCACAGCGGGATCAAGATCTGGAACCACCTGGGCGAGGTGACCCACGGGCTCGCGAGCCATCCCATCGTGGCCATCCTGCTCGTGAAGCTCGTGTTCTGGCTCACCGTGATCAACCACCAGATCATCCACGCGCTGGCCTGCATCCACTACAAGCGGCGGGTCCGCGAATTCGGCTTCACGATCCTGCACGGCTTCATTCCGACCTTCTACGCGGACGTGACCGACATCTTCATGGCGAGCCGCCGGGCCCGCGTGGTCAACGCGATGGCGGGGCCGCTCTTCCATCTCTTCCTGGGCGGCTTCTGCTTCTGGATCGCCGCCCGGCTCGAGCCCGGCCTGATGCAGGGCTTCATCGCGGCCTCCGCCATCCTCCAGATTCAGTCGTTCTTCATCAGCCTCTACCCGTTCTGCTTCCTGGAGATGGACGGCTACCACATCCTGGTCGAGATGGTCGGCGTGCCCACCCTGAGCCACGACTCGGTGCGCTTCGTGCGCGAGTCGCTCTGGCGCCGCGTCCGCAGCGCCACCCGGCTGACCCGCCAGGAGACCATCTGCCTCGCGTACTTCGTGCTCTCGCTGGTGTCCATCGCCGGGTTCATACTGCTCAACGTGTGGCTGCTGTCGAGCGCGGGCAAGTCCTAGGGGACCGGCTGATCTCCGTCTAGATCTTCAAGCTCTTTTATATGCGGGGGCCCAGACATGGCCCCCGCGCTCCCCCAGTCCGCAGACTCTCGTCGCGGAGCCGCGGACTCTCGTTCCGGCGCTATCTGGCTGCGCTAGCCGCCGCCCCGGATCACCAGCGCGATCAGGCGGCCGACCGCGTCGCCCAGCGCCTCCGGCAGCTCGTCCGGCGCCGCCTCGAGCACGCGCCGCTGCTCCTCCTCGCTGAGCGCTTCGAGGCGCGCCTGGGCGCGCTGGCGCACCTCGGGCCCGAGCAGGCGCGCGACCTCGAGCACGAAGCGTAGCGCCTGCTCGGCGCGCTCCTGCGGGGAGGCGGCGCCCGCCCGCGCCACCGCGCCCGCGTCGCGGAGCCGGCGGCTCAGGCGTACCCGCTGGCCGTGCACGCGGAGGAGATCCCCGGGCACCGGCCCCCACTCCAGCTCGAGATCGTCGGTCACCGCCGCGATCGCGGAGGCCAGCGCGGGCGCGCTCTCGCGCGCGATCAGCTCGCCGAGCGCGCCGCGCCAGATCGGGGGCAGCGGCGCGGGGGCCGTCGCGTCCGCGGCCGGCTCGGGCGACTCGAGGATCTCGCCCGCCCGATCGAGCACCAGCCGGTCTTCCAGCGGCCCGCCCAGGGCCCAGAGCGAGCAGATCACGCGGTCGCCGTCGCTCCGCACCACGCGGGGCTCGCGCCGCCGGATGTCCTGCCAGTCCGTTCGGTAGAACACGGCGCCGTCCACCGTGACCTTCTCGATCTCGTGGCGCAGCTGCACGACGACGCCGGGCCGCACGTGCTGCGCCTCGAACGGCGCGGGGTGCCAGTCGAGCGCGCCGTCGGCGAGGAAGCGCTCGAGCGGCAGCCCCTCGCCCGCCGCGTAGCGAAAGCACTCGAGCAGGGCGGTGAAGAGCTGCTCGGTGGGGTAGGGCCCGCGATAGCGCACGCTGGCGACGCCGTGGTCCTTCATCAGTCCCGCGATCAGGTTGAGCAGGGTGGTGCCCCCGCCGGGCGGGAGCCGGCGCGGCTCGAGAAGCGGCGGGATGAAGTCGGGCCGCGCGTAGTCGAGCGACTGGAAGAGGGTGAGGATCTCGCGCGTCGCCCACGTCGCGTCGGGCGCCATCAGCCAAACCCGGTCCGAGCCGCCCCACGCGGGATGCGTGTCGGCGCCCGGCTCGATGCCGAGCCAGCGGCCGTCCGGCAGGAGGCACTTGGCCCACGCGAGGGTCCCGTCGTCGCGCCAGCGGCACGCCGCGACCAGATGCCCGCGGCGATCGAACTGGAGGAGCCGGCGCCGCGCGCGGCCCGGCGCGTAGGCGACCAGCGAGCCCGCGCGTCCCGCCGCGACCGGTGGATCCGCGTCGTCGAGCGCGGCCGCGAGCCGCGCGACGCCGTCGGGGTCGAGGGCGAGGACGTCGGGGCGGGCGAGCCAGGTGCGCAGGCGAGGCAGCACGGCGCGGTCCAATATGGCTCGATACTCTATCATCGTCGCGCGGCGCGGTTGCCGGACCGCGGACGGACGGATACAATGCGGCGCGTGGATCTGCGGATACGATGCCTCGCGTGAAGGTACGGTCGTTCCTGATGGGGATCGCTCTGTCGCTCGGTGCGTGCTCGCCGATCGCGGTGCCCATCCAGCTCCAGCCGTTTCCGGACGTGCCGGTGCCCGCCGAGTGGACGCCGTACTCCGACGACTGGGCCATCATCCGCACCCAGAAGGTGACCGCGGCGCGCCTCATCTACTTCACGCAGACCAACGTGGAGGTGACGCTGGCCAACGCGCGGCGCCTCCTGGCCAACTCGGGCTGGCAGGAGACGCGGAGCGAGCGCTTCGTCAACGCGGAGAAGTTCCCCGGGGTCTGGGTCGAGTTCTTCAAGGGCGACGACCTCTGCCGGCTCACCGTCATCGAAGGCTCGGGCGCGACCCACGTGGACTACACGCTC
>Ga0137409_10008153_pt1 | contig 10713 bp, 9 predicted proteins | sample CZODoug1_16funga_FD_122059 | JGI IMG/M metagenome (GOLD analysis project Ga0137409, IMG submission 122059) | Vadose zone soil fungal communities from Angelo Coast Range Reserve, California, USA - CZODoug1_16fungal (Hybrid Assembly) | ecosystem: Environmental > Terrestrial > Soil > Vadose zone... | reverse complement strand
CCCAGGGGGGAGCGAGCGCCTTCGGAGCGGCCGTGCGGCGCTCATAAGGCCCCCTTCGCGCTGCGCGCTGTCCCCCCAGGGGGGAGCGAGCGCCTTCGGGCCGGCCGCGCGGCGCTCATCGCTCTCCGCCTCACATGACTGCGCCGAGCTGCCACGGCACGAATTCGTTCTGGCCGTACCCGTGTTTTTCGCTCTTGGTCGTTTCGCCTGAGGCCGTGCGCAACACGAGATCAAAGATCCGCTGGCCCATCTCGGCGATGGTCGATTTGCCGTCGATGATTTCGCCGCAGTTGATATCCATGTCTTCTTCCTGCCGTACCCAGAGCACTGAATTTGTCGCCAGCTTGAGCGACGGCGCAGGGGCACAACCGTAGGCGGAACCGCGCCCGGTGGTGAAGCAGATCATGTTGGCGCCACCCGCGACTTGACCCGTGGCAGAGACGGGGTCGTAACCCGGCGTGTCCATGTAGACAAAACCGTGTTCAGTCACATGCTCGGCATACTCGTAAACGGCGTTCAGATTCGTCGTGCCGCCCTTGGCTACCGCACCAAGTGACTTCTCGAGAATCGTCGTCAGGCCGCCAGCCTTGTTGCCCGGGGCCGGGTTGTTGTTCATCTCGCCGTCGTTGATCTTGGTGTAGTGCTCCCACCACTTGATGCGATCGATCAACTTGTCGCCCACCGCACGTGTCACCGCGCGACGCGTGAGCAGGTGTTCGGCGCCGTAGATCTCCGGTGTTTCGGAAAGAATGGCGGTGCCGCCATGTTCCACCAGCAGATCGACCGCGCGGCCAAGCGCCGGGTTGGCGGAGATGCCGGAATAACCGTCAGATCCGCCGCACTGCAGGCCAATCGTGATGTGTTCTGCGCTCAACTCCTCGCGCGTCGAACGATTGGCGAACGGCAGCATCTCTTCCACCTGCCAGATGCCATGGGCGACCGTCTTTGCCGTGCCACCGGTGTCCTGGATGTTGAACGTGCGCAGCGTCTCGCCTTCGCGCAACTGGCTGTTGGCCAGCCACGCGTTGATCTGGTTGGCCTCGCAACCGAGCCCGACAACGAGCACGGCCGCAAAGTTGGCATGCGTGGCGTAACCGGCCAGCGTGCGCTCGAGTACGCGCATGCCCGCGCCTTCGCTGTCCATGCCGCAGCCGGTGCCGTGCGTGAGCGCCACCACACCATCGACATTCGGAAAGTCGGCGAGCGCAGTTGGATGGATATCGCGGCGGAAATGGTCCGCGATCGCGCGCGCGACCGTCGCCGAGCAGTTCACGCTCGACAGGATGCCGATGTAGTTACGCGTGGCCACGCGGCCGTCGGCGCGCTTGTAGCCCATGAACGTGGCGTGCTTGCGCTCGACGACCGGCTTCACGTCGGCCCCAAACGCGTAGTCGCGCGCGAAGTCGCCCATCGCCAGGTTGTGCGTATGCACGTGTTCGCCGGCGGCAATCGGCTGGCTGGCAAAACCGATGATCTGGTTGTAGCGGCGCACCGGTTGGCCGGTGGCAATCGGCCGCACCGCCACCTTGTGGCCGGCGGGTATCAACCCACGCACGCTCACGCCTTCGACGTTCGCGCCGCCGACGAGCTGGCTGCGTGCGATCAGCACATCGTCGTTGGGATGCAGGCGGATGAACGGTGCAACTAGTGCAATGTTTTGGGCAGCCATAGGACGACACTCGGAATGTAGGTAAGGATTGCAAGCGAGATCAGCAAAGGAATCAGCCACGGCAGGATCGCCACCGTAGTCCGCTCCACGGAAAGTTTGGCCACGCGGGCCAGGACAAAAAGCACCATGCCCATCGGCGGATGCAGCAGGCCAATCATAAGGTTTAGCACCATCACCACGCCGAAGTGCACGAGGTCGATGCCGAGCTGCTGGCAGATCGGCACCAGGATCGGCACCAGGATTGTGATCGCCGCGACCGGCTCGAGAAAACAACCGACGAACAGCATCAGCAGATTGGCGAGCAGCAGGAACAGCCACGGCTCGCGCGTGAAGCCTAGCACCCACGCCGAGATCGCCGTGGTAACGCCGGTGGCGGTGAGCATCCAGCCGAATATCGAGGCGGCGGCAACGATAAAAAGCACGGTCGACGTCGTTTCGACCGTGTCCAGGCACACCTTGACGAACGCTTTCCACGTGAGCGTGCGATACCAGAACAAGCCAAGGAACAGCGCCCACACGCTCGCCGCGATGGCGCCTTCGGTGGGCGTGAAGATGCCGGTCGACATGCCTCCGATCAGCAGCACCGGGGTGAGAATCGGCAGCACCGCCTCGAAGCCGAACCAGCGATCCGCCGCGAACAACAAGACCAGCGCAAGGATCACCGTCGGCTGCGCCGGCAGGCCCATGTCGACCAACAACCAGATCACCAGCGGCCAACCGGCGACCACGGCGGTTTCGATCAGCGCGCGCGCGATGCGGCCGCGATCGAATTTGATGTCGCCGCCCCAGCCGTTCTTGTGCGCGAACCAGGCGACGGTAACCATCATCAGGAGCGCCATCAACGCTCCCGGCAGGATCCCGCCGAGAAACAGCGCGCCGACGCTGACGTTGGCCATCATTCCGTAGATAACGAACGGCAGGCTGGGCGGGATGATCGGGCCAAGCGTGGCCGATGCCGCGGTGACGCCGACCGAAAATTCGCTCGAGTAGCCGTGATCGCGCATGGCCTTGATCTCGATCGTGCCCAATCCTGCCGCATCGGCGATCGCGGTGCCGCTCATGCCGGCGAACACCACCGAGCCGAGCACGTTGACGTGGCCGAGGCCGCCCTTCAGCCAGCCGACCAGCGCCAGCGCGTAGTTGTAGATACGGTTGGTCACGCCGGCGTTGTTCATCAGGTTGCCGGCGAGGATGAAAAACGGCACCGCGAGCAGCGGAAAGCTGTCGATGCCGGAGATCATGCGGTGGATCACCACGAACGGCGGCGTGTTGCCGGCGAGCAGGACGTAGAGGAGCGAAGCACCCGCCATCGCGATCGCGACCGGCAATCCGGTGGCGAGCAAGCCGAGAAAGAGGAACTTGAGCATGTGCGCCTCAGCGATCCTCGATCGACGTTTCCGGTCGCTCGAGCACGCTGTACCCGCGCTTCCAGTGCACAAACAGCACCCGCACCGCACGCAGCGTCATCAACGCGAATCCCGCAAGGCAGATGCCATAGACGACATTCATCGGCAGGTCGACCAGCGTCATGCGATAGAACTCCATTTTCGCCATCATCTGCCACGTCAGCACGACCGTGGCGGCAAAAAATGCAATCCGCAGTATGTCGACGCATATGGCCAGCACGCGGGCGACCAGCCGGGGCATGAAGCGATAGAAAAAATCGACCTGGATGTGATTGTTCTTGACCACGCCGATGGTCGCGCCGACGAACACGACGGTGATCAGCAGATAACGCGCGATCTCTTCCGTCCAAGCGGCCGAGTCGTTGAGCACGTAACGCGTGAAGAACTGATAAAAAACGGTCAACCCGAGCGCCCAGAAAAAAACCAGCGCGATCCACGCCTCGAAGGTGGTGCCGGAAAGATCGACCGCTTCGTCTTCGGCGTGGAAGCGGTCGTCATCGCCCATCACCTTCGGTGCGTCTTCAACATCGATCATGCGTGCTCCAACATTCAAGACTTTGTCATCCCGAGGAGCGCAGCGAAGCCTGCCTCAATCGAGATCCCTCGCCTTCGGCTCGGGATGACTTTTGCGCCTGCGGCGCAAAAGTCACTTGATGGCCTGGATGCGGTCCCAGTCCTTGCGCTCATACCCCATGGTGCTCATGTCGATCGCCTTGACCACGCGATCGCGGAAGTCGTTGCGATTGACTTCGATGATGTTGATGCCTTTCTGCTTGAATTCGGTGACCAGTTCACTTTCGCGCTTGCGGATGTCGTTGGTGGCGCCTTTTGCCGCCTCCTGCATCACCTCGGTGAAGATCTTCTTGTCGCCGTCGGGCAGCTTGCTCCAGACGTGCGGACCGACCTGGGTTACGAGCGAGTCGATGATGTGCCCGGTGAGGATGATGTTCTTCTGCACCTCATAGAACTTCTTCGCCTCGATCGTCGGCAGCGGATTTTCCTGCGCATCGACGGTGCCGTTTTGCAAAGCCAGGTAAACCTCGGCGAACGCGATCGGGGTCGGATTGGCACCGCAGGCGCGTGGCAGCGCCATGTACGCGGGCACGTCCGGCACGCGGATCTTGAGCCCTTTCATTTCGTCGCACGTCTTGAAGGCCTTGTTGCTGGTTGCGTGACGCGCGCCGTAGTAGGTCACGGCCGTCATCTGGATGCCGGTCTTGGCCTTGTAACCATCGGCCAGTTCGCGGAACACGTCGCTTTGCGCGTACTTGAGCAGATGGTCCGCGTCGCGGAACGTGTAGGGGTAGTAGCCGACGCCAAGGCGCGGGAAACTGCGCGCGGCAAACGATGCGCCGGAGATGATGATGTCGACCGTGCCGAGCGTCAGGCCCTGGTTGATGTCGGTTTCCTTGCCCAATGTCGAAGCCGGGAAAACCTCGATCTCGTAGCGGCCGCTCGTGCGCTTCTTGATTTCGTCGGCGGCCCAGACCGACCACTTGTGATACGGCTCCGACGTTTCATACACGTGCGCCCACTTGAACTTCGTCTGCGCCATGGCCGCGCCGGAAAACAACGCGAGCGCGGCGAATCCCGCTACGGCGGCAGCGGCTCCGGCAAGCTGCAAAGTCTTGCGTCTCATATCTGTCTCCTCTGGTTAAAGCCCGTCCGGTCCGGAAGCGGGAGTTATGTATTGCTGTCGATGCGCTTGATTCAATCGGCACGCCGCGCACGGCGCCAGCTTGCGCTGAACCGAGCGTGCGCCTTGTCCATGTGATGCTGCATCGCCTGGCGTGCGGCCTTGGCGTCGTGTTGGCGGATCGCCACAAGAACTGCACGGTGCTCCTCGATCGCGGCCTGCCAGGACCGCGGCGACTCGAAATGATCGCCGAACTGGCGAAACAACTTGCCGTCGCGCGCGTCCCAGAAGCGTTGCACCAGGTCGATCAACACGCTGTTGCCGGCGGCCTCGGCGACAGCGACATGAAACGCGCGGTCGCCTTCGAGCGGGACGTTGCCCGCCGCGGCATCCTCCTGCATCGAGGCGAACGCTTCTTCGATCGCGGCGACGTGCTTGCGCGTCGCGAGTTGCGCGGCCAGCGCTGCTACCTCACGTTCGATCAGCGCGCGCGCGCGGATCACCTCGAGCGGACCCCACTCGCCGTCGGGTGCCGGCCGCGCACCGTTCGGCTTGGCGCGCACGTAGACGCCCGAGCCGCCGCGGATCTCGATCAGCCCCTCGACCTCGAGCGCAATCAGCGCCTCGCGCACCGACGGCCGACTGACGCGCAGCTGCTGCGCCAGATCACGTTCCGCAGGCAGCCGTTCGCCAGCCGGAAACTCGCCGGCTGCGATGAGATGGCGCAGCTGATCGGCGATTTGCCGGTACAGGCGGCGTGACTCGATGCTCCGCAGCGGCATTTGCAGGTAACGTACGCTAGGAATTGGCCAAGTGGTCAGACCAATTTCATGCTAACTTCGCCGCCGCCAAACAACAAGCCCGGCGCTCGGCTGTGAAGCGATCCGCAGGAAACCCGACCATGCGCCAGATCAGGCGCGTCGAATTGCGCCAGGTCGACCTGGAACCGAAGGTGGTGCGCACCGACGCGATCCAGGCCTTCGTGCGCCAGGAAACGCTGCTGGTCACGATCACCGACGCGGCTGGCGGATCCGGCACCGGATACGCGTACACGATCGGCACCGGTGGTTCGTCGGTGCTCGCGTTGTTGCACGACCACCTCGCGCCGCGCCTCATCGGGCGCGATCCGATCGCAGTCGAGGCGATCTGGAAGGATCTGTTCTTCCACACGCACGCCACTGCCGTAGGCGCGATCACCAGTCTTGCGCTTGCAGCGGTCGACACTGCGCTCTGGGACTGGCGCGCGCGTTCCCTGAGGCTGCCGCTGTGGCAACTGCTCGGTGGCGCACAACCCCGCGTGCCCGTCTACACCACCGATGGCGGCTGGTTGCATCTGGAAACCGCGCAGCTGGTCGATCAGACCAGGGCCGCGCAGGCCGCAGGTTTTCGCGGCGCAAAGATCAAGGTGGGCCGGCCGCACGTGAGCGACGACGTTGCGCGCCTCGCCGCGGTCCGTGACGCGGTAGGCAGCGGTTTCGAACTGATGACCGATGCCAACCAGGGGTTCACGCGCGACGAGGCGCGGCGGCGCGCCGCCGCTTTTGCGCCGCTTGGGCTGGCATGGCTCGAAGAGCCGCTGCCTGCCGAGGACATCGAGGGTCATGTTGACCTCGCGCGTTCGACCGCGATTCCGATCGCGGTCGGCGAATCGTTGTACCACCCGGCACAGTTTCGCGAGTACCTGGCGCGCGGCGCATGCTCGATCGTGCAAGCCGACGTTGCGCGCATCGGCGGTATCACGCCATGGCTCAAGGTCGCGCACCTGGCAGAAACTTTCAACGTTCCCATCTGCCCGCATTTCCTGATGGAATTGCACGTCAGCCTGTGTGCCGGCGTGCCGAATGCGCGCTGGGTCGAATTCATTCCTCAACTCGACGACATCACGCATAGTCGTGTGCAGATAGAGGACGGCTACGCACTCGCGCCGAGCAGTATCGGTCTCGGCATCGAATGGAACTGGGACGTGATCAGCCAGCGACAAAAGGCCTGCCTGACCGTCTCCGACGGGAGTTAGAGGATGCGATTGCAGGGAAAACATGCACTCGTCACCGCCGCCGGCCAAGGCATCGGACGCGCAGCGGTGCTGGCGCTGGCCGCCGAAGGCGCGCAGGTGCTGGCCACCGACGTAAAACCCGAGCTGCTTGCCGCGTACAAGGGCGTGACCAACGTGCGTACCGAGGTGCTCGATGTGGTCGATCGTGCCGCGATCGAACGCACCGTGGGTGCGATGGCCTCGTTGTCCGTGCTCTTCAACTGCGCCGGTTTCGTGTTCAACGGCACGATCCTGCAGACCGAGGATCGCGACTGGGATTTCAGCTTCAACCTGAACGTGCGCTCCCAGTTCTGGACCATTCGCGCCGCGCTGCCGAAGATGATTGCAGGCGGCGGGGGATCGATCATCAACATGGCGTCGGTCTCCTCCAGTTTGAAGGGCATCCCGAATCGTTTTGTCTATGGCGCGACCAAGGCCGCCGTAATCGGCCTGACCAAATCCGTCGCGATCGACTACGTGGGGCAGGGCGTGCGTTGCAACGCGCTCTGTCCCGGCACGGTGGATACGCCGTCGCTCGCCGATCGCATCAATGCCAACGCCGATCCGGTCGCGGCGCGCAACAGCTTTATCGCGCGCCAGCCGATGGGGCGATTGGCAAAACCCGAAGAGATCGCGCCGCTCATTGTCTACCTCGCCAGCGATGAATCCGCCTTTGCCACCGGCCAGGCTTTCGTCATCGACGGCGGCATAACCATCTAGATTTTTCTCCACGAAAGGGCGTGATGAAACTGGTGCGATTCGGAGCTGCCGGCAAGGAAAAACCCGGCCTGATCGATGCAAGCGGCGTGCTGCGCGACCTGAGCAAGGTCGTCGCCGACATTGGCCCGGAGCAGTTGAGCGATGCGTCGCTGGCGCGCCTGCGCAAGGTTGATACCAAACGTTTGCCGGCGGTAAAGGGATCGCCACGGTTCGGCGCGCCGGTGGCCGGCGTCGGCAAGTTCATCGCGATCGGGCTGAACTATCGCGACCATGCCGTCGAATCCGGCGCGCCGATCCCGAAGGAACCCGTCGTCTTCATGAAGGCAGTGACTTGCATCCAGGGACCGGATGATCCGGTCATGCTGCCGAAGGGATCAAAAAAGACCGACTGGGAAGTGGAGCTTGGCGTGGTGATCGGCGCCCGCGCGCGCTATATCAAGAAGCGTGAGGCGCTCGACCATGTGGCGGGTTTTTGCATCGTCAACGACGTCAGCGAACGCGAATTCCAGCTCGAACGCGGCCCGCAGTGGGACAAGGGCAAGGGCTGCGACACGTTTGGCCCAATGGGTCCGTGGCTGGTCACGCGCGATGAGATCGCCAATGTGCAGAAGCTTGGCCTGTGGCTCGACCTGAACGGCAAGCGCACGCAGACCGGCAATACGAAGACGATGATCTTCAGCATCGCCACCATCGTCAGTTATCTCAGCGAATTCATGACGCTCCTGCCGGGCGACGTGATCACCACCGGGACCCCACCCGGCGTCGGGCTCGGCATGAAGCCGGAACCGGTTTATCTCAAGCGCGGTGACGTGATGCGACTCGGTATCGAGGGGCTGGGAGAACAGACGCAGAAGGTCGTGGCGTTCAAGCGCTGAAGGCGAATGGCCCCGCTGCCGGTTGGAGTTCCTAAGAGACTCAACGCGGCAGCGTGGCCCGCGTTGGTGCTCGCGGGACATGCGCGCCCCTACGAGCGGGCAGGGCTTGCTAACGGCATCGTCCACCTCGGAGCCGGGGCCTTCTTTCGCGCGCACGTCGCCACGTACACGGACGCGGTCCTTGCGTCCGGCGACCGGCGCTGGGGCATCACCGGCGTCAGCTTGCGGCATTCCGATGTACGCGACGCACTCGCGCCGCAGGACGGTCTCTACACGCTGCTCGAGCGCGATAACGACAAACTGTCGGCGCAAGTGATCGGCGCGCTCACCCAGGTGCTTGCGGCGTCGGGCGAAAGAGAGGGTCTGCAACGCGCCCTTTGCGCGCCGTCGGTCGCGCTCGTGACGCTAACCATCACCGAAAAGGCGTACGGCATTGGCGCCGATGGTCATCTCGACGTACATGCCCCGGCCATCGAGGCCGATCTGCAGAATCCGCATGCGCCGGGCAGCGCGGTCGGCTGGTTGACCGCGACGCTGGTGGCGCGCCGCCAGGCTCAAGTCCCGCCCTACGCGGTGCTCGCGTGCGACAACCTGCGCGACAACGGCCACACGTTGCGACGCCTGGTGCTGGACTATGCGCAACGCACGTTCCCGCAGGAGGCAAGCTGGCTCGCAGACGCGGTCGCGTTTCCCAACACCATGGTCGATCGCATCGTGCCGCGCACGATCGCGCAGGATCGCCTCGATGCGCAGGCGGCGCATGGTTACGTGGACGAATTGCCGGTGCGCTGCGAGCCGTTCACACAATGGGTGATCGAGGACTTCGCCGGCGCGCGGCCGGAATGGGAAATCGCCGGCGCACAGTTTGTCGCTGACGTGCGTCCGTTCGAGGACGCAAAGCTGCGTCTGCTCAACGCCGCGCACACGGCATTCGCTTGTTTTGGCGTGCTCCTCGGGCACGCAACCATTGCACAAGCTGCGACCGACCCGGATATCGCCGCATTCGTTCGCCGTCTGATGACCGAGGAGCTCGCACCCACGCTGACGCGCGCGCCGGCGCTCGATCCGGTCGCGTACCAGGCCCGGTTGTGGCCGCGCTTTGGCAACGCCGCGCTGGGCCATGGCACGCAGCAGGTCGCGATGGATACGTCTGCCAAACTCGCCCAACGCCACGTGCCCGTGATGCTTGAGCGGCGCGCGCGCGGCGAAGGTATCGAATGCATTGCCGTGGTGGTTGCGGGATGGATCCGATATCTCGCAGGGCGCGATGAAAGCGGCAGCACCTACCCGATCGACGATCCACTGGCCGCGCCGCTCACGGAACTCGCGACAGCGTGGCGCACGGATCCACGCGCCTGTGTCGAACGCTTTTTCGCCCTCGAAGCGGTGTTCGGCGAGTTGCGTAACGACAAGCTCGCGAAGGATGCGGTAGTGCGCCAACTCGAGCGCATCGCCGCCAATGGCGTGCGCGCCGCACTGCGCGGCACCTAAGCCTGGCTTTCGTCGTCGGCGTTCGGCGCGCGCGCCAGCTCCGCAAGTTGCGCCTCATAGGCCTGCAGGAAAGCCTTGCCGAACAGCGAATCGAAGTCGTCCTCGACCTCGCGCAATATCTCGGCGTACTGGTCACCGAACTGTTCCCAGAGCTTGGCGCGCCGGTTGACCGGTAAAAGGTGGTCCCACATTCCTTTCGGCGCGAGCCGCGCTTCGAGTGCGACCGGATCGAAACGTTCGAGCACCGCTTCGAGCGCTGCGCGCATGCCTGCCAGCACCGCGACCTGATGTGCACGCAGATCGCCGAATGCATCGTGCAGGGCCTCGCGTGGGCCGATGAACCCACGCAGCGGCGGACCAAGCAGGTGCGTCAGTGCGGCATCGACGTTGGGCGAAAACTTGAGCGGATTGTTGCCGCGGGTCTGAAGCATGGTGGCGCCGGCGCCGAGTTCGCGCTTCGCGATCGTGCGGGCCGCCAGCAGACCGAGCGTGCCTCCAAGCGATTCGCGCAGGAGTACCCCGATCAGGTGCATCCGTTGCGTCGAACGCTCCGTAGCTGGCGGAATAGCTACGCCTAATCCGTTGTACAAGGCTGTGAGCATCTCGTCGTTGCCCGCTGCGCGCTCGTTCGCGCCTTCCTTGCGCGCCTTCTCGGCGCCCGCCGGGATGGCCGGTGTTGGCGCAGGCGTTCGCGCAGGTGCGGATTCGGCCTTTGCAGCTGGCGCTGCCTTTGGCGGAGCTGCAGCCGGCGCGCTTGCCTTCGCCACGGGCTCGGCTGGCACACGCGGTGGCGGCGGCACCTGTTGCGCCGCGCCAACGGGTCGCGCCTGGACCGAACTCTTGAGAAGGTCGCCAAATACACCGCCGCGCGCGGGCCGGTTGCC
>Ga0137409_10008151_pt1 | contig 10714 bp, 7 predicted proteins | sample CZODoug1_16funga_FD_122059 | JGI IMG/M metagenome (GOLD analysis project Ga0137409, IMG submission 122059) | Vadose zone soil fungal communities from Angelo Coast Range Reserve, California, USA - CZODoug1_16fungal (Hybrid Assembly) | ecosystem: Environmental > Terrestrial > Soil > Vadose zone... | reverse complement strand
CAAGTCTTCGATGCGCGAATTCGTACACGATCCGATAAACACGCGATCGACCGCAATCTGTTCGACGGGCGTTCCCGGCCGCAAATCCATATACGCCAGCGCTTGCTCCGCCGCGCGGCGGTCGTTCTCCTGCAAGAAACTGTCTAACTCTGGAACCCGCGCGGTCACCGCCACCACCATCCCGGGATTCGTTCCCCAGGTCACGAAGGGCGCGAGTGACGCGGCATCGATCTCGACGACGCGATCGTAGTTCGCGCCCGAATCGGTCGCGAGCGTTCGCCAGGATGCAACCGCGTGCTCCCAGTCTCTTCCCGTTGGTGCAAAGCGCCGTCCCTGAACATACGCAAAAGTCGTCTCATCGGGCGCAGTCATTCCCGCGCGAGCGCCGGCCTCGATGCTCATGTTGCAGAGCGTCATGCGGCTTTCCATGGAAAGTCCGCGAACTGCTTCGCCGCTGTACTCAATCACGTGTCCAGTTGCGCCGTCGGTCCCGATCCGGCCAATGATGCCGAGCGCGAGGTCTTTCGCAGTGACGCCTTCGGGCAATTTCCCGCGCACGTCAACTTGCATTGTCTTCGGCTTCTTCTGTGGCAAGCACTGAGTCGCCAGAACGTGCTCCACCTCGGACGTGCCTATGCCGAAGGCCAGCGAGCCGAAAGCACCGTGCGTCGAGGTATGGCTGTCGCCACAGACAATGGTCATGCCGGGCTGCGTGATGCCCAGTTCCGGTCCAATCACATGCACAATGCCCTGTTCGGGCGAATCGATGTCGAACAACGGAACGCCGAACTCGCAGCAATTCTTTTGCAAAGCTTCAATCTGTTTCGCTGCAATCGGATCCGCAATCGGCAGACCACGCGGCGTCGTAGGGACGTTGTGGTCCACCGTTGCCACAGTGCGCAGAGGTTGGCGAACGTCGCGTCCGTGGGCGCGTAAGCCATCGAATGCCTGCGGCGACGTTACTTCGTGCACCAGGTGCAGGTCGATATAGAGAAGCGGCGACTGCCCGTCCGGCGCGGCGACCAGATGGGAGTCCCAGACTTTTTCAAAGAGAGTACGTGGGGGCATGGATCAAATTCGAGCACAACTGGGCTGGTCGTCTGACCTCTGCCCGGCCCGGTTCTATGTCCTTAGTGTATCAGTGGGACGCCGACATCCGGTGCCTCGCCAGGCGCCGCTTCAACAACCCCAGCCCTTGCCGGTGGGGACCAGGTGTTTTGCGTTCTTGGTGGTTTGCGCCTGTAGCAGCGAAAGGCCCACCATCATAACCACTCCAATCAACATCAACTTGCGCATGCTTCCCTCCTTGACTTTCCAAGCATTTTTTCCCGAGTGATTCGGGGGTGGGCCCATTGGATACACTCCCAGTTTGTAAATGTGAAGTAATTGAAATTGAGAGATTTTCCGTACGAACGCACGGTCGGGCAGAGTAGTATGACCGTGGGACATGGGTCAATACAGGATATTCCAGAGATCTTCCCATTCTGGAACTGTCGCGCTCAGTTGTCGGGAGGAACAGAATGAAGGCGTGGCTTTCGCTCTCGCGGGTTCTGCACAGTTTATGATAGTGAGAGATTTGTCATCCTGGTCATGATTAATAACAAGCGCATCGCCGTGGTGTTGCCGGCCTACAACGCCGAAAAGACGCTGGAAGCAACGGTACGGGAACTTCCAGACCTGGTGGATATCCGCATCCTGGTGGACGACCATAGCTCCGATCGCACCGTCGACATTGCGCATCGGCTCGGCTTGCAGTACTACGTCCACGACCGCAATTACGGCTACGGACGCAATCAGCAAACCTGTTACCGCGAGGCGCTGGCAGCTGGGGCGGATGTGGTCATCATGGTGCATCCGGACTATCAGTACACACTGCTGCTGGTTACCGCTCTTGCCAGCATGGTGGCCTATGGCGTCTATGACGTGGTGCCCGGGTCACGCATCATCGGGGGCACTGCGCTCCACGGGGGCATGCCGGTTTACAAGTACATCGCCAACCGCCTGCTCACCGCTTTCGAAAACCTGTTCCTCGGGATCAAGCTCTCCGAGTATCACACCGGCTATCGCGCGTTCAGCCGCGAGGTGCTGACGCGGTTGCCACTCCGTGAAAACAGCGACGACTTCGTTTTCGACAACCAGACGCTGGCGCAGTGCGTACATTTTGGGTACCGCATCGGCGAGGTGTCGTGTCCGACGAAGTACTTCGAGGAAGCGTCCTCGATCAATTTCCGGCGCAGCGTGCAGTACGGCCTGGGCGTTGTCGGGACAACTCTTCGCTTCGCCCTCGAGCGCGCGGGAATCGCTCACAGCGCAATTTTCAGTAAAGGAGGAAAGACTCTCGAAACCGGCGCCGAGGCCTACTACAACGGTGGAGTCAGAGCGGCCTCGCAGCGGGGCTGAAGCCGACTATCGCCGCATCAATCAATGCGGCACACCCGCACGGTTGAATTTTCGTACGGACAGGCCAGTCCCGCTGGTCCTGGCTGCTGCACCAGGATCCAGTTCACGCCATACTTCTGCCGGAGTCGTTCAAAGTCCTCTTTCTGGAACTGCTTCCAATTCTTCTGATCCTCGACCTGCTCGAGCCACGTGACCGCGAGCGGCGGAAACATGGTGGACGCTCCTTTGTCCTTGACGGCGTCGGCCAACATGCCGCGCTGGGCACAGGCACGGAATCCGATTTCATCTTCGCCGGGCAGGTCCATATGGCGGGGATCGAGAGCGAACAGCGCGTCTGTCGGAGTGTTGCCGCGGATCCAGTCAAAAGCCTGCGCCCAGGGATTGCGCGGCTCAGCCCACGGCCATTCAACGTGAGCGCTGGCAGGGAATAGTTGCCGCTGCGCCGAGTACATGCCGAGGCTTAGCGGGACAAAGAGAACGAGCCAGCGCCAGGCGCGATCCTTCAGTATGCTCTGGCCCAGCAACCCGCCTCCGGCCACGATCAGAACCATGTAACACAGGGCGAGACACCGCAACGGCTGCAGCCGGGCCAGTGCTTCGAAGCGAGCTGGGATCGAAAGAAAAAGGGACGCAGCGAAGGCCCCGAGCACAAACGGGACCATCGCCCGAGAAACCAACTCCAACGTTTGTATTCCCCGTCGCCGCGCCAGCCGAGCGATCCACCAGAACAAAAGCACCGGACCGATCAGCCCCAGCCATTCGTACCAATGCCAGCGCAGGATGTAATGAGACGGCTGTCGCAGCGCGACCTCGTGGTAGGCAGCGGGAGGAGGATCCAACGTGATCCCAAATGGAAGCAGGGCGGCAAATCCCAGAGACGTGGGCCGGTATCGGTCGAGCAATACAACCCACACGCAAAAAACGATGACGAAGCTCGACATCAGCGGATGAACTGCTGCGGCGAACAATAGCCATAACCCGGCGGGCAGATAGCGTCGACGTAAAACTTCCGCCACCGCAAATAAGCCGGCGAAAGCCGCCAGGTTTCTGGGATTCAAGTATTGATCGAAAATGTACAGGGCTGTGCCGGCAACGGGCAGCGTCAGCAAGGTTGCCATCAGAACCACTGCAGCCCAGCGCGCTCTTTCTTCTTCGAACAACGCGGCCGCCAGACACCACGCTCCCGCCAGTAAAAGAAAAAGGGAAGCGATCTGCCATAGGAAAGCGACCCAGGGCAGGGATAGATGACTGAGCCGGACCGAAGCGGCAATTAGATTCGGATACAGTGTGTGACCCGCATGCTGGGCAAAGAACTCCGTGTTCGTCGGAAACAAGCTTGGGTCCAGGATTTTCAGAACTCCGGGAAGATAAATCTCGGCATCCTCGGCGTAGGGATGATAGCCATGGATCAGAAGAGCAAGGACGGTCAACAGAGCTAGACCAGCAATACGTTTAAGGCTCAGCGCGCTTCTCCATATCTCGATTCAGGAACAGCCCGTATCCGCCGAGGCTGCGGGCGCATCTAGTTCTCTGCCACCGGTTCACCAGACCCGCTCGCTCTGCCTACCAGACCATAGACGGCAAGCACGACGATAAGTGGATCGATCTGGCGGCGGACATACACTTCTGTGTGCGTTACGTAGAAAACTAGCGGGAAGAAAAACAGTAACAGGGCGAAGAACGCCGCCAGCTCCCGGTTTTCGCGCCAGAGCCGTCGAAGACCGACCAACATCAGCACTGTAAGCGCGGTGCAGAAAATAACATTCGGCGGGTCTAGAGGCTCTTCGGCCAGGTAACGTTTATCGAAACTCCAGAAGCCAGTCCAGACATATGCGAAACGCCGCACTGTTACGACAGCGAACCATCCTGGATGGCTGCGAATGAATTCCAGCCCCCGCTGCTTCTCCCTTTCCATGTAGGCGAGTTCCCCGAGATCCTGGAAAGCCTTCCACTCCACGTCATTGTGCCAGGGGCCGATCATGCGGGGATGCCAGTGAAATGTGTCCCCGCTATTGCCAACGTGGAGCTCCAACCCGAGGGTGTCGCGAAAAGGGACAAAGCGGCCAAAGGCCCTGTAGTTACGAATAAACCAGGGCGTCACGAACATTATCAAGGCAAGCACGCTGGCAGCTAAGGGCATCGCCCAGCGTGACTTCTTCCGATACAAACGATAAGCGGCCCATCCCGTCATGAACGGCCATGCGCTCATCACCACCGGCTCGGTCAGGGCGGCAAATCCCCACAGCAGACCGTAACCGATCCACAACCACACGTTGGGAGATTTCTCCAGATACAAAATGATGAGAAGCAGCAAGCTCATCAGAAGAGTAGAGAGCCAGGTGCCCCAGATACGTTCCACCGGAAAATAAATCCCATAGGGAAAGAAGGCCCAGGCCCACCCCGACCACACCGCCGTCCGCGATCCGAAGAGCTTCTTAGCGAAGTAATAAATCGGGAGACAGGTCAGCGCAGAGATCACCGCCTGAATTATGAGCAGGACGAAGGCAGAGGTGGTGCTGTAGATGCCGAAAAGCTTGAACACCCCCGCCACAAAGTATGGATAGATTGGTGTCATCCACGCGCTAACACCTGTATCTCCGAAAAGAGGGCTGCTCAGGCCGCGGCCTTCAGCAATCGAGCGTGCCAACCTGCCGTTTTCATATGCGAAGCGCCAGTGATCGCGATCTGGATCCAGCTGCTCCTGATAGAGGAATCCCATTACGATCAGACGAATCGCCAGCGCCACCAGCACCATGCAGAGAGTGCTTTGAACGCATCTATGCAGCCGCGCTCGAAAAAGGCTTATCTGCTGATCACCCGGCTTGGCTGGCTCGAATTGCTGCACCCCTGCTTGATCGATAGTGCCGCCCGTTTGATTGGAAGTCATGAAGCAGATCGACGCCGAGATTCTTCTTGCTTTGTCGGTTCCGGGACAGAATATCCGCCCTCGGAAGCGCCGGTCAACATGGCCTTCTGTAAGCTTGCACGTGCGTTCAAGTGTCCGTAGCATCTAATCCAGTGATGAATACTGCTCTGGCAAGCAACGGTCGCGCCCATCTCGCTCTGGGTGAGATCTTCAGTTTTGCCTACGATACGTTCATGAGCAATAAGGTCCGGTTCACTCTCACCGCGCTTGGTATGGTGATTGGGACGGCGTCTCTGATTCTGGTAACCACGATTGGGCTTACCGGCAAGCAGTATGTCTTGAATCAGATCCAGGCGATCGGCGCCAATCTCGTATACGCCGAGTACGAAAGTGGCGGCCAGCACATCACCAACACAGGAAACGACGCCCTCACTATCGACGACATGCTGGCCGTCCAGCAGCATGTTTCCGGCATTGCCGCCGCTTCGCCTGTGGTCCCTTTGATAGAACGTGTGCCGGTTGGCAACGGCAAGGAACGCGATCTGCAAATCCTCGGCGTTTATCCCGAATACCTTCAGGTGCGCAATCTGGTTGTGCTTTCCGGGCGCTTCTTTGACAAGCAGGACTCGCAAGCGCACAACAAAGTCGGGATCGTCACACAGAAACTGGCGGAACAACTCTACGGGTCCCAAGAGGCCGCGCTCGGGAAGACGGTTAAGCTGAGCGGTCTGCCGTTTACGATCGTGGGTATTTTCCGGGAGCGGGTGGATACCTTCGGACAGTCGGAGGTGAGCGACAACACCATGCTCATCCCCTATTCCGTGATTCGCTACTTCCAGGATACGGCGACGGTGAAGCAGCTTTATTTCTCAACCACGGACGCTTCCATGGTGGTGCCCGTCACCGCCCAGATTCAGCGAGTGCTACAGTCCCGTCATCGCCCGGAATCGGTTTATAAGGTTGAGAACCTGACGCAATTGGTTGCCGTGGCCGACAAGACGGCCAATGCTCTTACCATGGTTTTGCTGGCCGTCGCGCTAGTCGTACTCTTGGTGAGCGGCATCGGGATCATGAACATCATGCTGGCCACCGTGAGCCAGCGAATCCGTGAGATCGGAATTCGCAAGGCGATCGGCGCTACCAACCGCGAGATCCGCTTCCAGTTTCTTTCCGAGGCCGTTCTGATTTCGCTCATCGGCGGCTTGATCGGCATTTTCATCGGACTCGCTATCCCCTTCTCCGTCCGCTTTTTCACCGAGTACCGCATTCCCATCTCGGGCCTGTCGGCCATCATTGCGATCGTGGTGTCGTCTTTCGTCGGCATTATCTTCGGCACAATTCCTGCCAGCCGCGCCGCTCAGCTTGATCCCGTGGAAAGCTTGCGCTACGAATAGCTGCAGTCAAATGCCTGCCGGGACTCTGCCGAATATCCTGCGGGTACCTTGCATGTCGGGAACGCAGCGATGATCGCTGTTTCTATTGAGCGAAGAAGTACTGGCACTCTCTTGGCCGAATTCTCTCGCGGCATGGGCCGCTCGGTCATCTAGTCAGATCGTCCCAAACCGCGCTTCCGGCGGCCTCTTTCACATATGCGAATGCACTTCCAGCCTCTTGACCGGAGTTCCACTTGTGCATAGAGTGCCCGCAGCCTAAACGAACTCCAACAAGGCAAATTTGCTCTGGGCTGCGGGCGGTAAAACCGTCTCCAGCCTTACAGGGATACTTTTGCCTCTCGCGAGGGCTTTGACCCGAAGTAGGGACGGAATGCTTGGACCGCTCCTTCCCCTGCCTATAATGCAAGTCCTTTCGCGGGGACATCCCCTGCGCTTGGATATGCTCTCCCCCGGCTTGGAGATCGACAATGAAAACGTGCAAACGATTTACAGCACCACTTCTGGTGGCCGCGCTCGTAATAGTGCCTGCCGCCGTCACGCAACTACTCTCCCAACAAGGAAACGAGGCTCCCGCTGGATTCGACACACCGACTCTCAGCGCAAATCCCGGCAGCCAGAGCAAGGGCAACGGTCTGGTGGACGATGCTACCTTTGGCGCCACGCAAGCTGTTTTTGAGGAGGAAGATGGTGTCGACAAAGGACTAGGGCCAATTTACAACGCCCGGTCCTGCGCCGAATGCCATCAGAATCCGGTAACCGGCGGCGGAAGTCAGGTCGCTGAGTTCCGCCTTGGCCACCGCGACCGCAACGGCAACTTTGTCAGCCCCAACATCGCGATTAATCGGGGTCAAAATGTGGTTCCGAACCGTTCGTTGCTTAATGATCGGGCAATCTGTGCGGAAGCCCAGGAACGAGCGCCCGGTACGGAGAATATCCGCACCTTCCGCATGTCCCTGAACGTCCTCGGCGACGGTTTCGTGGAGGCCATCGACGACAACACCCTGAAGAATATCGCCGCGGCCCAACCTGGGCAGAGCGGTGGCCGGATCAGGGGAGAATTCATCCTGGTACCGATCGCAGAAGCCGCTGGAACAACCCGCGTCGGTCGCTTTGGATGGAAAGATCAGCACGCCAGCTTGCTTTCATTCGCTGGGGACGCCTACCTGAACGAACAAGGCATCACCAGCCGGCTCAACCTGACGGACTCCACCTCAGTCTGCAAGACAACCACTGATCCCGAGGACGTGGACAACGACATCGACCAATTTGCGACCTTCATGCGCACTACCAAAGCCCCACCGGTCGATGCCACTCTTCTCGCGACTCCCGACGCGCAGGCTGGTCAACAGATCTTCTTCAAGATCGGTTGCACCACTTGCCACGTTGCTTCCATCACAACTGTTCCGACAGGAACGGTGTTGAACGGAGGTACTTTCATTGTTCCGGATGCCCTCGGCAGCAAGGTCATCCATCCCTTCAGCGATTTCCTGCTTCACAACCTAGGAACTGGAGATGGAATCGTGCAGAACGGTCCCCAGGATACCGCCAACAAAATGCGTACCGCACCTCTCTGGGGGATGCGGACTCGCGATCGCCTGATGCACGACGGCCTCTCAACGTCGCGCACCGATGCGATCGAACGTCATAACGGAGAAGGGATCGATGCCAGAAGGAGATTCGAGTTCCTTACCGATCAGCAGCGAAGCCAACTGATCACTTTCCTGAATTCGCTGTAGTCAAAGCGAGAAGGGATATTCGTAGCGCTGGCACCTTGCCGGCTGTCGCGAGGGCATCTTGCCCTCGCAGGTGGGGGCGGAGACGCCCCATTTTTTTATCCTTTTCACGGCGAGTCAAAGATAGTAATCGCGGCTCTCACGCGCTTTGCTCGCCCATCCGTCGCTGTGCGCGAACATGTGCCACGACCAGCCGGACATCGTCGTAGCTGACGAAGAGTGGCACACCGGCTTTGATCTCCGCCAACCGTTCGATGCCGACCTTGCCGCACGCCGCCTCAATATGAGGCTGAGCGCCCGGCGATACCCACGCAGGATTCAGTTCTGTCCGCCCGCTTTCGATCAGATTCGCCACGGTGCAGACGATCGTGGAAACCTGGCGATCACGTGCACGAGCAATTTCTTCAAAACTCGCGCCCTGGTTGAGGAGCGCAAGAGTTTGGTCGGCTGGAGACGGTTCCTTTCCGGTCAGTGTGACTGCGCGCATCCCGGCGTCGAAGTTCCGCAACACCTGAAGAATCTCGGCTCCATAGACCTCGGCCTTCCGCTCCCCGATGCCCGGAATTTGCCGAAGTCCTGCGACTGTCGTTGGACGCTGGCGGCACAATTCTTCGAGCGTACTGTCATGGAGCACGACATAAGCGGGAACTGTTTGCTCGCGTGCCATGTTCCGCCGCCACTCGCGTAGATTTTCCGCAAGCCCCGGATCGTAATCGGCAACCCCCGCAACGGGTCGCAATCTCGTTGGCGCCGGACGCGGCAAAGAAATCCTTCGCTTCGGCGGAGGCGTGCCGACCGGAATCTCCTTCTGCTCCGTCAGCCACTCCGGCACGGCGCCGCAGTTGTCGCAACTGGCGCAATTTTGCCATTTCGGTGTTTCTCCGAAGTGCACACAAATCTGCCGGTGACGGCAGTTCCGCGAGTCCACAAACCGGGCGATCACACGTTTTCGATCCCATGACCGCTCGCGCTCCGCCTCATCCGAAATCTTCCCGATAAAATATTCCAGCAGTACGTGGTCCCGCTTTTGCCAGAGCAGGACACAATCTGCTGGGCGGCCGTCCCGTCCCGCGCGTCCCGCCTCCTGGTAATACTGCTCAATCGATTTCGGCAGCGACAGATGAATCACCGCGCGCACCGCCGGCTTGTTGATGCCCAGACCAAAAGCAATGGTGCCGACCAGCACGCGCACTTCATCCGACATCCAGCGCTCCTGGTTCTGACGGCGCATCGGCGCTTCCATCTTGGCGTGATAGGCAACCGCTCCGATGCCTTCATCCTGCAGCCGCTCGACTGTTTCCTCTACGCGAGCGATCGTCGGCGCATACACGATCACACTTCCCTCGGTGTAGTGGCGGAGAGCGCGCAGCAGCAGGTCCGTTTGAGTGTTCGACTCGCATTCGCGGGTGACGTAGCGCAGATTCTCACGATGGAAACTTGCAATATAGAGATCGGGAGTGCGCAACTGCAACTGCTTCAGGATGTCGTGGCGCACCTGCTTGGTCGCGCTCGCCGTGAAGCCTGCGATCGGCACATCCGGAAAGCGCGTGCGCAGCCGGCTCAACTGGCGGTAGTCTGGACGGAACTCGTGCCCCCACTCGGAAATACAATGCGCCTCGTCCACCGCGAAAAATCCTACTGGAATCCGGCTCAGCCAGTCGAAGGTATCCTGCCGGGCGAGCCGCTCCGGCGACAAATACAGCAGGCGATAGTCGCCCCGCTTCGCATTGACCATGACCTGACGGTGCTCCGATGACGTCTGGAAGCTGTTTAACGCGGCCGCTGGAATCCCCATCTGCGCCAGTTGTGCCGCCTGATCCTGCATGAGGGCGATCAGCGGAGAAACCACAACCGTCGTCTTGCCGGAAACCACTGCAGGAAGCTGGTAGCACAGTGACTTTCCGCCTCCCGTCGGCATGACAACGCAGGTATCGCGCCCCGCCAAGAGACTGCGGATGATACTTTCCTGCTTGGGACGAAATTCGTGATAGCCCCAGTAGCGGTGAAGTGGATCGAGCAGATTGGGCGATGATTCCGGCATGATATCCGTCTCGTGCAGTATAGAAGAGCCTGACCACGAACAGTCTGTGACTTGGTTACGATACGTTTGTGATGAATCTCGACGAGGGAAGTGAGCTGTGGACAGTTACCTCGGAAGAAACGCATGAGAATCGGCGTCATCTCCGACACACACGGCCTGCTGCGGCCCGAAGCCGTCGCTTCCCTGCGCGGTTCGGACCGCATCTTGCATGCTGGAGACGTAGGAGATCCCGAAATTCTCGACCGTCTAGGAGAACTCGCGCCCGTGACTGTGGTGCGCG
>Ga0137409_10008150_pt1 | contig 10715 bp, 3 predicted proteins | sample CZODoug1_16funga_FD_122059 | JGI IMG/M metagenome (GOLD analysis project Ga0137409, IMG submission 122059) | Vadose zone soil fungal communities from Angelo Coast Range Reserve, California, USA - CZODoug1_16fungal (Hybrid Assembly) | ecosystem: Environmental > Terrestrial > Soil > Vadose zone... | reverse complement strand
AAGCCAACTTCGTGCTCGCCGGCGGGATCGAGAACCTGAGCCAGGCCCCGTTCGTGATCCGCGGCGCGCGGAGCGGGATCCGGCTGGGGCAGGGGGCGCTGGAGGATTCGCTCCTGGTGGCGCTCCGCGATTCCTACTGTGGCTGCTACATGGCCCAGACCTCGGACAATCTGGCGCGGCGCTACAAGATCACCCGCGAGGAGCAGGACCAGTATGCTTTTCGCAGTATTACCGAGGGGCGGCGCGCCATCGACTCCTGCCTCCTCAGCAAGGAGATCGTGGCGGTGACGCCGCCGGGGCGGGACGCGAAGCCGGTCGAGAAGGACGATCACTGCTTCGAGGGCGCGACGCTCGAGGGACTGGCCAAGCTTGCCCCCGCGTTCGGGAAGGAATCCTTCGTCACGGCGGGAAACGCGAGCGGGATCGTGGACGGCGCCGCGGCGCTCGTGATCACGAGCGCCCGCCACGCGGAGAAGCGCGAGCTCCAGCCCATCGGGCGGATCGCCTCGTGGGCCACGGTCGGGGTGGATCCGGATCAAATGGGAATCGGCCCGGTACCCGCGACGCGCGCCGCGCTGAAGCAGGTGGGGCTCACGGTCGAGGACGTCGACCTCTTCGAGATCAACGAGGCCTTCGCGGGGCAGTATCTCGCGGTCGAGAAGGAGCTGGGGAATCCGCGCGAGAAGACGAATGTGAACGGCGGGGCGATCGCGCTGGGACATCCTCTGGCCGCGACCGGCACGCGCCTCATCCTCACCTTGCTCTACGAGCTCCGGCGCCGGAAGAAGCGCTGGGGCGTGGCCAGCGCCTGCATCGGCGGGGGCCAGGGAATCGCCATGGTCGTGGAAGCGAATCCGTGATTCACCCGAGCGAGCGCGATCTCATCTACGACTGGAACGTGGGTGAATCCGCTCCCGAGCGCCCGCCGCGCCGCGTCCAGGTCGTGGACGAGACGCTGCGCGACGGCCTGCAGTCCCCATCCGTATTCGACCCTCCGATCGCCGACAAGATCCGGGCGCTTCACTACCAGGCCAAGATCGGCGTCCACGGAAACGATATCGGGCTCCCCGGCGCCGGACCTCGCGCCAAGGAGGCCGCTCTCGCGCTCGCCAAGGAGATCGCGAGCCAGAAGCTCCAGATCGAGCCCTATTGCGCGGCGCGCACGCTCAAGGCGGACATCGATCCCATCATCGACATCTCGCAGAAGGCGGGGCTCCGGATCGAGGCCGCGACCTTCATCGGCTCGAGCCCCATACGCCAATACGCCGAGGACTGGGACCTGGACCGGATGCTCCGGCACACGGAGGAAGCGGTCACCTACTCGACGAAGAACGGCGTGCCCGTGATGTACGTGACCGAGGACACGACGCGGGCGCGTCCCGAAATATTGAGGAAGCTCTACACGACCGCCATCCAGTGCGGCGCGCGCCGGGTCTGCGTCTCCGACACGGTCGGACACGCGACGCCGGAAGGAGCCGCGCGCGTGATCCGCTTCATGCGCGAGGTCGTGGATGGTACCGGGGAGAAGGTGGGCGTGGACTGGCACGGACACCGCGATCGCGATCTCGGAGTCGCGAACGCCCTGGCCGCGCTCATGGCAGGCGCCGACCGCGTGCACGGCACGATCCTCGGAATCGGCGAGCGCGTCGGAAACGCGCCGCTCGATCTCATCCTCATCAACTTGAAGCTTCTGGGATGGCTGGACAGCGACCTCAGAGCACTTCCCGAGTATTGCGAGCTGGTCTCCCGCGCCTGCAGGGTGCCCCTTCCCTATAACTATCCCGTGTTCGGGAGGGACGCCTTCCGCACCGCGACGGGCGTTCATGCCGCGGCGGTGATCAAGGCGCGAAAGAAAGGGGACGCGTGGCTGGCGGATCGCGTCTACTCCAGCGTTCCCGCGGACTGGCTGGGGCTCAAGCAGAGGATCGACGTGGGACCCATGTGCGGCGAATCGAACGTCATCTTCTGGCTGGTGGAGCACGGCGAGGAGCCGGAGCCCAAGCTGGTGGAGCATCTCTTCAAGCTGGCCAAGCAGCGCGAGACCGTATTCGAGGACGCGGAGCTCACGAAGGTCGTCGGCGAGTTCAAGAAAGCCCAGTCCAAGGCGGAACGCGTTGGCTAAGCGCTACAAGATTGCCGTGCTTCCCGGAGACGGGATCGGCCCCGAAGTGACCCATGAAGCCGTGGAGACCCTGCGGCTCGTAGGCGAGATCCGCGGCTACGCCCTCGATCTGACCACCTACCCCTTCGGCGCCGAGCACTACCTCGAGACGAAAGAGACCTTCCCTCCTTCGGCGCTCGAGGAGATGCGCGGGCACGACGCGATCTTGCTGGGCGCGATCGGCGATCCCCGACTGCCGGTGGGAATGCTCGAGCGCGCCATCATCTCGGGGATCCGCTTCGGGCTCGACCTCTACGTGAATCTTCGACCGATCAAGCTCTTCGCCGAGGACCTCTGTCCCCTGAAGGGGAAGACGCCGCGGGATATCGACATGGTGGTCGTGCGCGAGAACACGGAGGACGTGTACGCGGGAATCGGCGGATTCCTGAAAAAAGGAACGCCGGACGAGGTGGCCGTCCAGGAAATGATCTTCACGCGGAAGGGAGTGGAGCGGGTGATCCGCTACGCCTTCGACCTCGCGCGCTCGCGCGCGAAGACGCGAAAGCTCACGCTCGTGGACAAGGCGAACGCCGTCGGCGCGATGGACCTCTGGACGCGCGTGTTCGAGGAAGTCGGCAAGGGATACGCGGACATCACGCGCGATCATGCCTACATCGACGCCGCTTGCATGTGGATGGTGAAGAATCCCGAGAGCTTCGACACGATCGTGGTCTCCAACGTGTTCGGCGACATCCTCACCGACCTCGGCGCTGCCATCCAGGGAGGGATGGGGATCGCGGCTTCGGGCAACATCCATCCCGGCAAGGTCTCCATGTTCGAGCCCATCCACGGATCGGCCCCTAAGCACGCGGGAAAGAACGTGGCCTCCCCGATCGGGTCCATCCTCGCCGCCCAGATGCTTCTGTCCTACGTGGGTGAACCCGAGGGCGCGGAGCTGATCGAGGAATCGGTCGCGGAGCTATTCGCAACCGGGAAGCTGCGTTCCGCTGGGACGGACAGCGGCATCGGGACACGGGAGCAGGGGGAATGGGTCCGTCAGGCGGTTAGACGCCGGGCATCCAGTCCTACGAAGGCCTGCTGACGATCAGCGCATCAGCCCCAACTACGACCTCGAACACTTCTTGGCGGCATCTACTTTGATCTTGTTTGACGATCGTTTCGGGAGTGCTACGCTAGAAGCCGCAGTAGGAACGCAGAATCGCGCCACCGATGGGCCGAGTGGTACCCCGCGAGATTCTCTCCACTCATCTGATCTCTAGGTAAGGTCCTCTCGGCGTCCTGACCCCGCCGGGGGAACGCCTCCCTCCGATCCGAGTCACTGTTGAGCCCGCAATCGTAACGTTCTTCATCGGGGGGGACTCATGAAGACAACCTTGCGCGCTTCCATCCTCGGAGCGTTCTTACTTTTCTGCGTCGCCGGGGTATCCGTAGCGCAAACGAAGCTTCTCACCATCGCGCAGCCCAGCGACATGACATTGAACGAAAGGACGACCGCTACCCAGACGATCCCCGCATCGGATCTCGTAGATGACCACTACACCTTTTCGCTGGTATCCGGGCCTACCTTCGTTAGCGTGGCCACGGTACAAAGATCCGCGAATAAGCCGCCGCTCGGCATCGAATTCGTCGGCGATGTTCTCGTTGCCCCGGGACGCGATGACGCGGGTACCTATACCGCTGTCGTCCGAGTGGCGGATATCGCGCGGAGCGACACCGCGTCGTTTCAGATCACCGTGAATGATGTGCCGTCCGTTCCGAACGGCGCACCGGTGATCAGCCCACGCGGTCTCATCCAAATACCGGCAGGCGTCTCCAATGACTACCCCATCACCGCGACCGACCCCGACAACGATCCGGTGATTTTTGTGAAGGTGTCCGGGCCCACATTCATGATGGTGACGACGACCCTACCGGGTCCTTCACCGCCCGCCGCCGGCAACATCCACGTGGCGCCCAGTCTCGCGGACTCCGGTACGTATGCAGCCGTTGTGGGCGTCAGCGACGGATCGATGAGCGATGAGACGTCCTTCACGATCCAAGTGTTGCCGGATCACGCCCCGGTGTTGAGCCTGATCGGCGATATGACGGTCATGGAAGGCGCAACGGCGGACCAAGCCGTCTCGGCAAGCGACCCGGACGGTACGGATTCGGTCTCCCTCTCCTTTACCGGTCCCTCGTTCATGACCCTGATTCCGGCTGAACCGAAGGACGAGTGCTTCGCATTCAGGGCGGAAGCCACCATCCATCTTGCCCCGCCGCTTGGAACCGTGGGCACGTTTACCGCGACCGTGACGGTGACGTCATCGAATGGGCCCACGGGTCTTCAGACCTTCACGATTTATGTGACGCCGGCGACGCAGACGACGCAGACCTTCGCCGCGAATGCCTACGTGACCGGGGGCAATCGCGTCATCCGCCTCTACTCGCATGGGCCATCCTGGTCCGCCGAGCTCGAGGCCGTGTCGGCGTTTCAGGTGACCGACATTGTTCCGTCCTCGATCACGGCAAGCTACGGAGACACCCAGATTCACGCGATCGGAGTCAGGAATGTAGCCGTCAATGGAAACGCCACCGCTCCGCGGCTCGCGGGGATCTTCTGGAAAGGCGACCTCATCGCGCTGTTCGCCGGGGTGCCGGAGGGGCGCAAGGCAGTCGACGTTCTCATCAGCGGGAAGGTGGGGCAGTGGGGCGTGTTCAATGCCACGGTGTCCGTGGTCGTGGATAAGGCGATGCTTTCCGGCAAGGACTTCGGCCGAGCGAGTCCCAATCCCTTCAACCCCAGCACGAGCATCAGCTTCGGGCTGGCCCAGGCGGGCACGGTCAGGCTCCGGATCTATGACGTTTCGGGCCGTCTCGTGAGCACCCTGGCGGACCAGAACATGGCCGCCGGACGCCAGGAGGTGAGGTGGGACGCGACGGGAAGCGGCGGCTCTCGCGTGTCTTCAGGGGTGTATTTCTACGTTCTCGAGACTCCCGAACGCACGGTCAGAAACGCCTTGGTCGTGGCTAAGTAGCGGGGAAAGCGAGAGGGAAGCATCGGGGCCCCGACTGGCAAGTAGGTTTTACCTAGAAGACCCTGTATCTGATTTGACCTGATTGTCATGCGGGTCGCGCTGTGGTATGCTAAATCCTGTCCTAACACAACCGTGGTCGACAACACGCGCAGCCGATGTGGACTAGGTGAGTTCCCCGCTCCTACTGATTTCATGAGCGCCCACGCGGCTGGGCAGACATCCAGCCTGGAGGGCGCTTCCTCTTTTGATCCAGCTCTGATCATTCCTCAGGAATTCTCACATCCCAGCCAGCCGTTATCTCCGAAGGGGGGTTTCATGAGGTTCGCCGCGCGCTGCTTCGTTTTCGGATTGCTGATCTCGATGTGCTTCGCTGGTGTCGCATCAGCGCAGTACATGAGGCTCATCAGTGACAATCCGGCAGACCCAACCAAAATGAGGCCTACCGGAACGACGATCCTCACGATCACGCTGGACACGAATCACGATAAGAACGGAACGCTCCAGACGTGTAATTCGCATACAGCGGCGACCTGCGGCGCTCCCGCCACATCGCAGAATCTAGACATGTTCAGCTACACACTCGCCCTGAAAGCCGTGGGCGGTACGGTCTCGTGGGGCGCCTTTACACCGGCCGACGCAGCTTACGCGGACACCAGCCCGCAAATTCAGAGTAGCGCTGAGGTCGAGATTAATAAGGCCCGCCCAACGGGAACGTTCACGCCCGCAGGGCTCGCGACGCTTGGCACGATTGCGGTGACTCCAACATCTCTGGATCCGGCCATCCAAGTCCAAATCGGGGCTTCTATCATCAATCCCTTTGGTTTTGGAACGGGGTTCGGCACAACATGCGACGGGTTTGCATTTCTGAGCACCTATGTAATCGGTGACCCTGCTGATCCCTGCGGCATTAGGAACGGAATTTCGGGTGACTGGTTTGATGTTAGCAACGTCAGCTCCGCCAGCGGGAACTCACCACCGGTCGTTACCGCACCAGCGACGGCAAGCGCAACCGAGAACGTCGCCATGACACCGATCACCGCTTCCGCGACGGACGCCGATGCCGGCACCACGATCACCATGAGCCAGACGGGAATGCCCGCTGACTTGGCGTTCGCTTCCACCCCAGGAGCATCACCAACGGCCACGATCTCCGGCACCCCGGGATTCTTGGATGCGGGCACGTACAACATCAGCTGGTTTGCGAATGACGGCGCCGGTGGAATCGGAACCGCGTCCACCTCACTGACAATCGCAAACACGGACCGCCCCCCGGTGCTCACTCAGCCGAGCGACATGACCGTTAACGAAAACGCCGTCGTGAATCAGCTGCTCAACGCGAACGACCCGGATGGCGATCTGATCACCTTTTCCAAGGTCGACGGTCCCAGCTACGTGACGGTCGAAAACGGACCGGGAAACATTCGTTTGGCCCCGGGCTTCTCAGATGCGGGCACTGCTACTGCAACGGTTCGGGCTCGGGCGAATGGCGTTTCCGACGACAGGTCCTTCACGATCACTGTGAACAACACCAACCGCGCTCCGTTCATCAACACGGTCAGCAACATGACCGCGAACGAAGGGGCAACGAGCGATCAGCCCATTACGGGCTCGGATCCCGACAATGATGACCTGACCTTCTCGAAATTAACCGGCCCCTCGTACATGACCGTTACCACGACCAACGCGACCACCGGCAACATTCACCTGGCGCCAGGATTCTCGGACGCGGGGACGGTCACGGCCAGCGTTCGGTCCGGTGACGCTGGCGGCCTCTTCAGCTCCGCCGCTGTGTTCACCATCGGTGTCATCGACGTTTCCCAGACCAACACACCGCCGGTGCTGGTGCAGCCCCCCAGCATGGTCGTCGCCGAGGGCGCGACCACGAGCGAGCCACTCATCGCGATCGATGTGAACGGCGACGCGCTCAGCTTCTCCAAGGCAAACGGCCCCTCGTTCGCCACGGTCACCACCGTCAATGCGGGGACCGGGACGGGCACGGGGAGCATCAGCCTCGCTCCCGGATTCAGTGACGCGGGCAACTACACCGTGACCGTCACGGTCAGCGACGGCACCGCCAGCGACAGCAAATCGTTCGGCATCCTCGTGCTGAACTCCAACCGCGCTCCGGTACTGAACGTGGTGTTGGACATGACCGTCATCGAGGCGCACACGGCGGACCAGGGAATCTCCGGCTCCGATCCGGACGGCGACGCGCTATCGTTCACCCGGGCGACGGGACCGTCGTTCATGACGGTGACCACGCTCACGGGGACCACCGGAACCATCCATCTGGCCCCGGGAATCGGGGCCGCATCCACGACGGCCGTCGCTGCTTCGGTCAACGCCACGGACGGAACCGGAAACGTGACCCGGCCGTTCCTGATCACGGTCAACCCGAACCAGACGCCCGTGCTGGCGCAGCCCGCCAACATGACCGTGGATGAGGGCACGACGGCGAACCAGGTGCTGACCGCGACGGACGCGGACGGCGACGCCATCACGTTCTCCCTGGTCTCGGGGCCTTCGTACGCCTCGGTGACCACGACGAGTGCAGGCACCGGAACAGGGACCGGAACCATCCAGCTGGCTCCGGGCTTCAGTGACGCGGGAATCGCGGGCGCCACCGTGCGCGCGACGGATGGATTTGCCGCCACGACCCAATCCCTCTCGATCACGGTGAACAACGTGAACCGGCCGCCGGTCCTGACCCAGCCGGAGAACATGGTCGTGAACGAAGGGGAGACCGCGAATCAGGTCCTCGTGGCGACCGACCCAGATGGCGATGCCGTCACCTACTCGCTGGTCTCGGGTCCGTCCTATGCTCACATCTCCCAAGACAATCTCCAGCTCGCGCCGAGCTTCGACGACGCCGGAACGGCGACGATCACGGTCCGGGCCGGCGACGGCTCCCTGAACCAGGACCGGTCCCTGACGGCCACGGTGAACAACGTGAACCGCGCGCCGGTGCTGAATACCGTCTCGTCCATGACGGTGAATGAAGGCGAGACCGCGGATCAGATCATCACGGGAAGCGATCCGGACGGGGATCCCGTCCACTTCGAGAAGTTCACCGGCGCGGGATCGGGGGGGCCGGCCTACATGACCGTGACCACGTCGAGCCCTGGCGTCGGCAACATTCACCTGGCGCCCGGCTTCTCCGACGCGGGAACGGCCAGCGCCGCGGTCAGCGCGGTCGATCCATCCAATGCTTCGATGACGAGCGGCTTCGCGATCACGGTGATCAACGTGGACCGTCCGGTCACCTTGAATGAGATCGCCAACATGACGGTCGCTGCCGGATCCACAGCCAACCAGGCCATTCATTCCAGCGATCCGGACGGCGACGTGATCGACTTCACGTCCTCCGGCCCGACATTCATGACCGTGATCGGGGAAGTCCAGCTTGGAGGTGCAATCGATCACGACGGGAACATCCACCTGGCGCCGGTACTCGGCACCTCCGGCACCTTCGCGGCGTCCGTGACCGCGACGTCGATCGGGACGCCAGCGACCCGGACCTTCACGATCAACGTCACAGCGACCAACCAGTCGCCCGTGCTCGCGCAACCGGCGAACATGACGGTGAACGAGGGACAGACCGCGGACCAAACGCTCCAGGCCACGGATCCGGACGGGAACGAGCTTTCCTTCTCGCTCGTCTCGGGACCCAGCTACGCCGGCGTGACCACGACCGCCGGCGGCTCCGGCACGGCGACGGGGAACGTCCATCTGGCGCCCGGGCTCTCCGATGCCGGCACGGCCTCCGCCACGGTTCGCGCCACCGACGGCAGCCTGAGCGACGAGAAGTCCTTCTCGATCACCGTGAACAACACGAACCAGGCGCCCGTCCTGGAACCCATCGCGGACATGGTGGTGATCACGGGGAACATCGCGGAGCAGACCCTTCACGCCTCCGATCCCGACGGCGACCCGCTCCAGTTCCACAAGGTCACCGGCCCCGGATTCATGACGGTTTCGCTCACCTCCGGCATCATTCATCTGGCGCCGACCTCGGGCGACGCAGGAAGCTATGATGCCTCCGCCAGCGTGACCGATGGGGAGTTCACCGACACGAAGTCCTTCACGATTCGGGTGAGCCCTTCGGCGAACCTGGCTCCCGTGCTCGATCAGGCTGCGAACATGACCGTCAACGAAGGGGACACCGCGGAACAGACGCTCCACGCGACCGATCCCGATCTGGACGCGATCACCTTCGCGCTGGTCGCGGGTCCGACGTACGCGACCGTGAGCGCGGCGGGGTTGGTCCACCTGGCGCCGGGATTCGAGGACGCGGGAACCGCCGAGGCGATGGTCTCCGCCTCTGATGGAACGCTGAGCGACAGCAAGTCGTTCACGATCACGGTGAACAACACCAACCGGCCCCCGATTCTCGATGCTCTAGCGAACATGAGCGTGACCGCAGGCAGCACGGCGGAGCAGACCATGCACGGCACGGATGCCGATGGGGACGCGCTCACGTACCACAAGGACTCGGGTCCCGGGTTCATGACGGTTGGACTCACGGACGGCATCATTCACGTGGCGCCCGGCACGAGCGACGTGGGCACCTTTGGCGCCTCGGCCAGCGTGTCGGACGGGACGGCCAGCAACTCGAAACCCTTCGCCATCTTCGTGAGCGCGCCGGGGAACGGCGCTCCCGTGCTCGACCAGCCCGCGAACATGACGGTGGATGAGGCAGGCACCGCGGACCAGACGCTCCATGCCACCGATCCTGACCAAGATGCCATCACATTCTCGCTCGTCTCGGGTCCGACGTACGCGACCGTGAGCGCGGCGGGGCTGGTCCACCTGGCGCCGGGATTTAGCGACGCCGGCAACGCTTCAGCGACGGTTTCCGCTTCCGACGGAACGCTGAGCGACACGAAGTCTTTCGAGATCCAGGTGAACAACACGAACCGGCCACCGGCCCTCCAGCAGATCGCGAACATGACGGTGACCGAGGGCGCCACGGCAGAGCAGACGATGAACGCCACCGATCCTGACGGCGACGCAGTCTCGTATTTCAAGAGCTCGGGCCCCGGATTCATGACCGTGGGGCTCTCGACAGGCATCATTCATCTCGCGCCGGTGTCCGGCGATGCAGGGACCTACGATGCGGTGGCCAGGGCGTCGGACGGAGCTGCAATCGACTCCTCATCGTTCACCATTACGGTCAACTCGACCCCTCCCGGGAACCACGCGCCGGTGCTGGCGCAGCCTGCGAACATGACCGTGGATGAGGGGGCAACCGAGGACCAGACGATCACGGCGACCGACGCCGATGACGAGTCGCTCACCTTCTCCAAGGTCTCGGGACCGACGTTCCTGGAGGTCACGACCGTCAATTCCGTACAGGGGAAGGTCCACCTTTCGCCGGGATTCCAGGATGCCGCCACCTACTCCGCGACTGTGCGCGCGACCGATCCGGGCTCCCTGTTCGACGAGAAGTCGTTCACGATCACGGTCCTCCAGACGAACCTGCCTCCGACGCTGAGCGCCATCGATGATCCGTTCGTCGCTGAGGGCAACACGGACGATGTGTCCGTCGTGGCCACCGACCCGGACGGAGACGCCATCAC
>Ga0137409_10008149_pt1 | contig 10716 bp, 7 predicted proteins | sample CZODoug1_16funga_FD_122059 | JGI IMG/M metagenome (GOLD analysis project Ga0137409, IMG submission 122059) | Vadose zone soil fungal communities from Angelo Coast Range Reserve, California, USA - CZODoug1_16fungal (Hybrid Assembly) | ecosystem: Environmental > Terrestrial > Soil > Vadose zone... | reverse complement strand
GGCCCCGTGCTCGTGGTGGACGACGGCTCGTGCGACGGCAGCGGTGGCGTGGCGGCGGCGGCGGGCGCCGAGGTGCTGCGCCACGCGCGGCCGCTCGGCAAGGCGCAGGCGTTGCTCACCGGCGTGGCGGCCGCGCGCCGCCGGGGCGCGACGCGCGTCGTCACGCTCGATGGCGACGGCCAGCATGATCCCGACGCCATTCCCATGCTGCTGGCCGCTTCGGACGGGGCGGAGCGCGCCATCGTGGTCGGCAACCGCCTGGAGGGACGCGGGGCGCTGCCGGCGCTGCGGCGCAACGCCGTGCGCGTGGCGAGCTTCTTCGCGGGCTGGACGTGCGGGCAGCCGGTGGCCGACAGCCAGTCGGGCTTCCGCGTCTATCCGCTCGCGCTCTTCGACGAGGTGGCCACGCGCCGCGGCGGCTTCGTGTTCGAGACGGAGATCCTGATGGCGGCGGCCGTCCGCGGCTGGGCGATCCGCGAAGTCGGCGTGCCGGCGCTGGCGCGCACCGGCGCGCGCAGCCACTTCCGCCCGCTTCGCGACGGCGTGGCGATCGGCGGCTTCCTGGCCGGCCGCGTGGCGGCGCGCTGGGCGAGCGAGGCGCGGGCCGTGGGCGGCGAGCTGCTCGGCGTGTTCGACGCCGAGCGCATGGCGACGCGCCACGCGGCCATGCTCGAGGCGGCCGCGGGCTATACCGACTCGCCGGCGCGCTGGAGCGCGGCGATCGGCGCGGTGGCTGTCCGGCGCGCCGGCGCGCGCCTTCACGCGGTCTGTTCCGGCGCGCGGCGGCGCGGCGCGCCGGCGGCGGCCCTCGCCACGCTGATGACGCCGCTGGCGCTGCCGCTGCTGCTGGTCCAGGCGCTCGCGGGTGAGCGCGTACCGGACTTCCTCTCGCCGTTCGTCGACGCAGTCTATGGACCGCGGCGCGTGGCGCCCGCGCGCCGGCCGGAGCCCCCGGAGCCGATCGATGTCGGCGATCCGGTCGCCGAGGGGCGGGGATGACGCCCACGATGTCCGACGTCGCCGTCATCGGCGGCGGTCCCGGCGGCTCGACGGTGGCGACCCATCTCGCGCGCGGCGGGCTCAGCGTGACGCTGTTCGAGCGCGAGGTGTTCCCGCGCTTCAAGGTCGGCGAGTCGCTGGTACCGGCCACCATGCTGCTGCTCGATCGCCTCGGCGTGCTGGAGCGCGTCGAGCGCGGCGGCTACCAGGTGAAGTACGGGGCGACCTTCCACGACCAGGAGACGAACCTCGGCCACACGTTCTACTTCCTCGAAGGCATGCCGTGGCCGAACTGGACGTACAACGTCCCGCGCGCCGACTTCGACGCGCTCCTGCTGGACCACTCGCGCAAGCAGGGCGTGGTCGTCCACATGCCGGCCACCGTGGCCGGCATGGCCTTCGACGCTGACGGCGTGACGCTCGAGGTGGACAGCGGGGGCGACCGTGTCACGCACCGCGCGCGCTTCCTGGTGGACGCCAGCGGCCGCGACGGCTTTCTCGCCGCGCGGCTGGGCCGCCGCTCGCGCGTGCCGAACCTCGGCAAGGTGGCGGCCTTCGCGCACGTGCGCGGCGGGCGGCGCTTCGAGGGCCGCGAGGTCGGCAACGTGCGCATCTACCTCTTCGAGGGCGGCTGGTTCTGGTGGATCCCGATGTCCAACGACCTGGCCAGCGTGGGTGCGGTAGTCCATGCGCGCGACGCGCGCGCCCATGCCGGGCAGCCGGAGGCGCTGTTCGACGCCATGGTCAAGCGCTGTGACGCCGTGGCCGAGCACCTGACCCACGCCGAGCGCGTCACGCCGATCCATCTGACCGCGAACTTCGCGTACACCAACGCGCCGATCGCCGGTGACCGGTTCCTCGCCGTGGGCGACGCCATCGCGTTCGTGGACCCGATCTTCTCGAGTGGCGTCTTCATCGCCATCCGCTCGGGCGAGCTGGCCGCCGAAGCCATCCTGGCCGCGTTCGGCGACGGCCGCTTCACCGCGCGGCGCTTCGCCGCCTACGAGCGCAAGATCTGGCGCGGCGTGGCGCCGTTCTTCAAGTTCATCCACAAGTACTACGAGCCGTCCTTTCTCGACCTCTTCCTGCAGCCGCGCGACACGTTCGGCATGGTGCGCGCCGTCCTCAACGTGCTGTCGGGCGGCGCCTTCATCCGCATGCCCTGGCGCGTGCGCGCCTCCCTCGCCCTCCTCTTCGGCATCGCCCGCATCAACACCTGGGTCCGCCGTCGCGCGGGCAAACCCACGGAGTCCAGACTCGAGTGGTGATGCGCCGTTACGGCTTCACGATCGCCGGCATCGCGATCGGCGTGGCGGGGATCGTGGCGTTGGGGGCGATGGGCGAGCGGATCGTGCGCTTCATCGAGGGCGGCGACCGGTTCGTGCTGGGGCAGATCTCGGTGGCGGGCAAGGGGATGGGCATGGGCACCGGCTTCACGGCCGGCGGGATGCTGCCCGCCTCGGCGCTGCGCGCGATCGCCGCGGTGCCCGGCGTGAGCGGCGTGCAGGGCCAGGTGATGCTCCCGCTGAACCCGTCCACCTCGCAGTTCATGACGCTCACGCAGGAGCTCATCTTCGGCGTGGACATCTCGGTGCCGACGCCGAACCGCGAGTTCCCGACGCTGCCCGTCCGCGAGGGCCGCACGCTGCGGCCCGGCGATCGCGGCGTGGCCGTGGTGGGCGCCTCGTTCGCGACCTCGCACGGCCTGGCGGTCGGCGGCACGCTCACACTGGAGGGCGAGCCCTTCCAGGTGGTGGGCGTGTTGGAGCGGACGCTCACCGCGCCCGACCGCTTCGTGATGGTGCCGATCGAGGACGCGCGCCGGCAGTGGGTGGCCAAGGACCGCATGCTGCGCACGATCATCGCCTCGGGGGCGGCGGCCGTGAACGCGGCCGACCTGAACACCGGCGCCGCCGTGGGCTGGAAGGACGGCGAGGATCCGGACGCCGTCGCGCGCCGCATCGCCGAGCGGGTGGACGGCGTGAACGTGCAGATCCCGAGCGAGCTGAGCGGCCTGCTCCGCTCGTCGACGGCGTTCTTCTCCGCGTTGCTGGTCGGCATGGGCGTGCTGGCGCTGGTGATCGGCGGGCTGTCGCTGGCCAACACGGTGGCCGCCGCGGTCTTCGAGCGGATTCGCGACTTCGGCGTCAAGCGGGCGCTGGGCGCCACCGACCTTCACCTCCTTCGCGAGGTCCTCGGCGAGGCGCTCGGAGTCAGCCTTTCGGGCGGGGTGGCGGGCGTGCTCCTCGCCCTCGGCATCGGCATGGCCGTCGACTCGCGGGCCATACGCGAAGGGCAGCAGCTCTTCCTCTTCTCGCCTCGTCTCCTGGCATTCGCCGTCGTCTTCTCGGTCGTGCTGGGCGGGCTCGCCGCCACGTACGCCACCCTCCGTATCGCGCGGCTCTCGCCCGCCGAAGCCATCCGGCGAGGCACTTGATGTTCGAGCCGAGACGGGGCCCGCTGTTCGAGCTGAGCGGCGGCCTCTGGCCGTCGCGAGGCGAGGGCTGAACCGAATATGCTGCTGAAGGCGAGGGGACTCCGCAAGACGTTCACGGGCCCGGGGGGCACGCCCGTTCCCGTGCTTCATGGGGTGGACCTCGAGGTCAAGGGCGGCGAGCTCGTGGCCGTCGCGGGCGCCTCGGGCTCCGGCAAATCCACGCTCCTCAACCTGATCGGGCTGCTGGAGCCGCCCGACGCGGGAGAGATCTGGATCGGCGACGAGCGCGTGAGCCATCTGGGGCGTCGCGCCCAGTGTCGCGTGCGCGGCGCCTCCATCGGCTACGTGTTCCAGTCCTTCCTGCTCCTCGCGGGCTTGACGGCGATCGACAACGTGCTGCTCGCCGCGCGCTACATCGGCCGCGACCGCGACGACGCCCGCCGGGATGCCCTCGGGCTCATGGAGCGCCTGGGCGTCGCCCACCGGGCCGCGCATCTTCCCGCGCAGCTCTCGGGCGGCGAGCAGCAGCGCGTCGCCTATTGCCGCGCCGTGCTGAACCGTCCCCCTCTCGTCCTCGCGGACGAGCCGACGGGCAATCTCGACGACGATCATGCTCGGGTCATCCTGGACGAGCTCCACACCCTCGCCGCCGACCGCGGCACCGCCGTGATGCTCGTCACGCACCGGACCGAGGCGAGCGCCCGGGCCGATCGCGTGCTCCGTCTCGACCAGGGGCGGCTCGTCACCTCATGAAGGCAGGACCAGCCCGCAGCGCTCCTCGAGGCGCGTGAGCATTCTCCGCTCGCCCGGGGGCGCCGCGGGCCTGATGGCGGTGCTCACCCTCGCCCTCCTGCTGCCGTGGCTGGGCGCGGCGCCATTCGACGATCCGGGCGAGGGGCAGCATGCGGAGATCGCCCGCGAGATCGCGGTCTCGGGCGACTGGCTCACCCTCCGCCTCGCCGGTGTCCGCTACTTCGACAAGCCGCCTCTGCTCTACTGGCTGATCGCGGCGGGGTTCAGGGGCTTCGGCGTCTCGGAGTGGGCCGCGCGCCTTCCCGGCGTGCTGGGAGCGGCGGCGGCCGTTGCCGGGACAACGCTCCTCGGCGTCCGCCTTCTCGGCCCCGGGCCCGGCGCCCTGGCCGGTGCGGCCCTGCTCTCGTGCGCGCTCTTCGCTGCCTTCGGCCGCTATGTCCGGCCCGAGACGCTCTTCGTCGCCGCCATTCAGTGGGGATTCACCGGCTTGTTATTGGGTCTGGGGAGGAGCGGCGCCGCTCCTGTTAGGGGTTGGCACGGCTCGCCTTCGGCTGCGCCTCAGACGGCGGCCCCAGGCCCCTCATTGGATCTGGGGGGGAGCGGCGCCGCTCCTCCCCCAGGCCCCCCCACCGCAACTTTGTCGCCGCAGACACCATCGCGCGCCCGGTTTTGGGCGGTGGTCGGGTGCGCGGCGCTGGGCGTGGCCGCGCTCAGCAAGGATGTCATCGGGCTCGCGGGACCGCTCGCCGCCATCGCGCTGGCGCTCGCCTTGGCCGGGCGGCTGCGTCCGATCGGCCGCTGGCTGCCTATCCCTGGCGTGGCCGCGCTCGTCGTACTGGGGCTGGGCTGGTATGCGCTCGCTTCCATGCGCAATCCGGGCTTTCTCTGGTACACCGTCGTTGACAATCATCTTCTCAACGCGGTCCAGCTGCGCCGGTTCCCCGACGAGGACGTGTCACTCTCGTCGCTCGAGTTCCTCCTCGTGGCCGGACTCGGGGCCTTTCCGTGGACGATCCCCGCTGTGCTCGAGATCGGGCAGCTCGCCCGGCGCCGCGCCTGGAGAATCGTCGAGGACATCCCGTCGGTGGCGCTCGCCCTCTGGGCGGTCGCTCTCGCTCTCGTCTTCACGCTCTCGGCCTTCAAGCTGCCGCACTACGGCCTGCCCGCCTATCCAGCCGTCGCGCTCCTCGCCGCGCGATGGTGGTCGCGGCGAGACGGGCGAGACCGACGCCCCGCCCTCTGGCATCTGGCCATGTTCGCGCTGCTCGCCGCGATCCTCGGAGTCGCCGCCTTCACCGACGGGCGCGCCTTCATGGACACGATCTTCTCGGCCGCCGACGTCTACGCGCGCAAGGAGGCGGTCGCGACTCAGATCGCGCCGCTCCCCGCGTGGTCGGCCCTGCGTCCGCTCGTGGAGCGTACCGCCCTCGTCTTCGCGCTGGGCGCGGCGGCGCTGGCCGCGGCGGCCATGTGGCGGGCCGGCCGGCTCGCGGCCGTCGCTGTCGCCACCACAATGCTCGCCGTCGTGCCGAGTGTGGGCCAGGCCCTGGCCCTCGTGTCGACGGCACGAGCGGTTTCCGGCGTGGCGGCGGAGATACGGCTCGGCTGGCAGCCTGACGTCGTGCTCGTCCACGAGGGGCCCCTCGAGAACTCCGGCGCCCTCGAGCTCTATTCGGGCGTGCGGCCGGTGCTCGTGGAGGGACGGCGCAGCGTGCTCGGCATCGGGTCGACCTTTCCAGAGGCCGCCGAGAGCTTCTGGGACGCCGACCGGCTCACGCGCGAGTGGCTCTCGAGCCGCCCCATCCTGCTCGTGACGACCCGCGACCCCGAAAGGAGCCTCGTGGCGAGAATGCCGCGCGGGCGCGTGCATCTCCTGGCTTCCCGCCAGGGGCGCTGGCTCTGGAGCAACGTTCCGCCCCGAGCGTAGCAGGTTGCTGAAAAAAGCAACCTGCGAGTTCTTCAGCAGACTGCGAAGATCTCCTGCCCGTCAGATTTCTCGATAGAAGAGCAGGAGAAATCCGATGAGGGCGAGGCAGGGCGCCCAGATCCTCCCGGCCATGGCGCCTTCCCGGTGCGGGAGCCTGAGCTCGAGCCATCGAGACCAACCGACGACGATGCCCACCACGGCCAGAGGCAGGTGAGTCACCTCCATCAGGTAGGCCTCCTTGGCGTTCTGGAGTGTATGGGCGTGGGCCAGGAGCAGCGCTCCAGCCGCCGCGCAGACGAACGGAAAGACGAGAGCGAGCCGCTCGTCTCGCAGCCGTCCCGTGCGCACGAGCCACTCGAAGACGCCGAAGATCACGGGCAGCAAGCCGAGGAGGCGGTGCTGCAGCACCTCCGGATCCCACAAGCTCTGCCAGAAGCCCTGCGGGCCCAGGGGCCAGCTCTCTGGATCGCTGCGGAAGAGCAGAAAGGCTCCCAGCCCCACGAAGAGAAGCGGCCAGTTGCGCGCCCACGGCGCGCGGCCCGTGCGCTCGAGCATGGCGAGGAGGCCCATGGCGAGCACGAAGAGCCCGGAGACGTTGTGGTTGTACTCGGACCAGAGGCTGTCCTGGGTGGTGCGGGGCGCCTCCCTGTTCGTGAGGTCCGATGCCTGGGCGAGCTCGGTGAAGGTCGGCGTCGAGAGCGTCGGCCACCTCGGCGTGAAGCGGAACGCCACCTCGGCGAGAGTCGCGCGGTCGGCGATCTGGTCCACGGCGGGAGGCACGGAGCCCAGCGCCGCGGCCAGGAAGAGCACGGTCACCGCTCCGCCCACCTCCACCTCGACGAGCCGGCGGAGGGTGAGCGGCGGCCCGTCCGCGTCGCGGCGAAGGCGACGGACGGCGAAGAAATTGAGCGCGCCCAGGCCGAGGAGACCGAGAAAGAGCACGCTCTTGGTCAAGGTCATGGCGCCATACGCCGTCCCGAGAGCGGCGCCGGGCCCGCCGACGTACAGGAGCCACAGCCCGATGGCCGCCGCGGCCAGCGTCGCCACCGCGCCCTGGGCCAGCCGCGAGAATCGCCGGAGCGTTTCCGCCGGCCAGGGTCGAGAGGCGCGAGCCCACGCGAGCACGAGGAGATGGATGAGGCCGCCCACCCACAGGCCCGCGGCAAGCTGATGGACGGCATCGAGGGTGAGGTAGAGCGGGCCACGGGCGAGCCGTCCGGCGGCATGGCTGATCCACGCCGCGCTCACCGTCCCTGCCGCGGCCAGCGCGACCAGGGCGAACCAGGGACTGGCCGAGCGCGGGTTCCTGCGCACGACGGCGCAGAGCGCGATCACGCAGGCCAGGAGAAGCGTGCGAGCGAGGGCGGCGAAGAAGAGGGGCGTCTCGAGGGCGCGGCCGACCGGCCAGCCCTCGGGGCCGGCCGTGGAAGCCACGATCGCGAGAAAGGAGAAGACCTGGCAGCCTGCCGCGAGCCCCGCGCCCGCGGCAACGAGCCGGAGCGCCCGTCGCATGTCGCGCTCGACGTCGGGCTCGCGGACGAGCCAGCGTCGCAGCACGAGGAGCCCGAGGACCGCCCCGCCTATCGCCACGGACTGTCCCACGAGGCCGAGCGCCCTGAGGTAGACCTGGATGAGCGCGGTCATGCGCCGAGGCTCACGAGCGAGCGGCGGGGGCGACGGCCAGCCGCTCGAGCAACGCCTCGGACACGGCGCGCGCGGCGCCGGGGCGCCGGATCTCTCGCATGCGCTTGGCGAGATCGTCGAGGAGACCGGGCTCGGTCAAGCTCCGCGTGACCACGACACCCAGCTCCTCGGCCGATCGGGCCCTGAGCGCGGCGGAGGCGGCCACGATGAAGCGCTCGTTGCGCCGCTCGTGGCCCGGGAGAGACCCGAAGCAGACGACGGGAAGATCGCAGGCGATGGCTTCGGCCAGGGACACGCCTCCCGCCTTGGTGACGAGGAGATCGGCGGCGGCCATGAGCTGGCGCATTTCCTCGGTGTAGCCGAGCACGCGCACGCGGCGGCCGGAGCCCCGGACGGATTCCCGCAGCCGCGCGCGCAGCGCGTCGTCGTGACCTGCCACGATCACCGCCTGGAGCGGCACGGGGAGGTCACGAAGCACGCGCGTCGCCGCGGGCAGCTCGCCCGTCCAGCCGAACGCGCCCGCCATGGCAAGGACGACCGGGCGCTCGGGATCCAGACCGAGGGCCCGGCGCGCGGAGCGGGGGTCCACGGGCCGGTCGAACTCGACGCGCACGGGGAGGCCGGTGGCGAGCACGCGATCGGCGGCGATGCCGCGAGCGATGAGGTCGGCGCGGATGCTCTCCGCGGGCACGCAGTGGAGATCGACCAGGGGAGGGATCCACTGACTGTGGACGGCGAAATCGCTGTACACGAGGGCGTGGGGAAGCCGCGTGACGCCGCGGCGGCGCAGGACCGACAAGGCGCCCGCGGGGGTGGGGTGCGTGGAGACGACGAGATCGGGGCGCTCTCGCTCGAGGAGGGCCCGCAGCCGCGGTGTGCCCAGCGAGCCCATGCCGAAGACGAGCCCCGAGGACGGGGTGAGTCGGTCGCCGACCCAGTAGCCGAAGCCCCAGAGGGCGGGCGCCCGGCGCAGGATGGCGCCGTAGAGCCGGCGGCTCAATCGATCGAAGGCGGGATGCACGAGATCGCGGAAGTGATCGACGATGCGCGTCTCGGCGCCGAGCGCCTGGAGGGCGGCGTCGAGAGCATGGGCGGCCGCATTGTGTCCGGAGCCGTAGCTGGCCGACAGGATGAGGACTCGCGGAGCTGCCGTACCCACAGCATCGAAATGGTAGCACGAGCATCCGGGCCGCGTTCGTGAAGAAGCGCCCGGCGCGCCGGAATGGGTGGTGAGGCCGCGCCGCTTTTGCTAAGGTGGCGGAGACATGACCGTCGACTATCTCCGCACGCTCTTCCTCCACCCGCCGTCTCCGGACGGCTTCGACGGCGGCGCCGGCTCCCGCTACCAGGCCAAGCGGGAGATCCGCTCCTTCTGGTACCCGACCTGGCTCGCCCAGCCCGCCGCGCTCGTGCCAGGCTCCCGGCTGATCGACGCGCCGCCCGACGGGTTGGCCCTGGACGATGTCCGGCCCCTCGCGCGACAGTACGACCTCTGCGTGCTGCACACGAGCACGCCATCCTTCCCGGGAGACGTGGCGGTCGCCGAAGCCCTCAAGGCCGAGAACCCGCGCCTGCTCATCGGCATGGTCGGCGCGGCGGTGGCCGTGGCGCGCGAGGCGTCGTTGCGCGCCAGCCCGGCCCTGGATTTCGTGGCGGGGAGCGAGTTCGACTTCACCATCCAGGAAGTGGCGCAGGGGCGGCCCCTCGAGGACGTCAGCGGACTCTCGTATCGGGTCAACGGGCGCGTCGAGCACACCCCGGAGCGGCCGATTCTGGAAGACATGGATCGCCTGCCCTTCGTCACGCCGATCTACAAGCGAGACCTGACGCCGGAGCACTACGCCATCGGCTATCTCCGCTATCCGTACGTCTCGCTGTACACGGGGCGCGGCTGCCGGTCCAAGTGCACGTTCTGTCTGTGGCCCCAGACGGTGGGCGGGCAGCGCTACCGGACCCGGAGCGTGGGGCACGTGGCCGAGGAGATGGCGCTCGCCCAACGGCTCTTCCCCCAGGTGAAGGAGTTCTTCTTCGACGACGACACCTTCACGGACGACCTGTCGCGGGCGGAGGCGATCGCGCGGGAGCTGGGCAAGCTCGGGATCACCTGGTCGGTGAACGCCAAGGCCAACGTGCCCTCCGCGACGCTGAAGGTGCTCAAGGACAACGGCCTGCGTCTCCTCCTCGTCGGGTACGAATCCGGCAACCCGCAGATCCTGAACAACATCAAGAAGGGTGTCCGCCTCGACGTGGCGCGGCGCTTCACGCGCGACTGCAAGGCCCTCGGCATCGCCATCCACGGCACCTTCGTCCTCGGCCTGCCCGGGGAGACGCGCGAGACCATCCAGGAGACCATTCGCTTCGCCTGCGAGATCGATCCCACGACCATCCAGGTCTCGCTCGCCGCGCCGTATCCAGGCACGGCTCTCTACGCCGAGGCGCACCGCAACGGCTGGATCGAGGCGGAGGCGCTCGTGGACGAGGCAGGGGTGCAGACGAGCGCGATCGGCTATCCGCACCTCTCGCGCACGGAGATCTTCCAGTCGGTGGACCTTGTGTACCGGCGCTTCTACTTCCGCCCGCGGAAGATGATCTCCCTCGGCGCGGAGATGCTGCGCGACCGCGAGCTGATGCGCCGCCGCCTCCACGAGGGGCGCGACTTCCTCCGCTTCCTCCGCCAGCACCGCGCCGAAGCGTCCGTCGCGAACTGACTCCGCGACGGTTTCTTTCCGTGAGAGCCGGGCGGGCGGCGCCGGCGGGAATGCCCTCGTTCGCTCAACCTCCTCGCCTCGCGCGCCACCTCGCTCGGGCGCCTCCGCCTGCCCCCCATCCCCCGAGACGGGGGTCGCTCGCCGCCCCGCCTGCGGCGGGGACGACTCGCGCGGCGGAGGCGCCCTGCGCTTCGGGGCGCGCTACGGCTCGTCGGATTCGCTCCCGACGGCTACCCGCCGCCGGACAC
>Ga0137409_10008147_pt1 | contig 10716 bp, 9 predicted proteins | sample CZODoug1_16funga_FD_122059 | JGI IMG/M metagenome (GOLD analysis project Ga0137409, IMG submission 122059) | Vadose zone soil fungal communities from Angelo Coast Range Reserve, California, USA - CZODoug1_16fungal (Hybrid Assembly) | ecosystem: Environmental > Terrestrial > Soil > Vadose zone... | reverse complement strand
GGCCGGGTGGCGCCTGTTGACCCTGCGCGGGCTCCTGCGAGCGTCAGGTATCGGGCAGCCAATCTTGGTTGTGCTCCAAGCGGCGACACGCAACTCTATGTACGCTGAATGCACACAGGCCGACTCGACTTCGGGGTTTTTGTGAATGTCAGCAGCCAGCTCGCGACCAAATTAGCTGTGCCTGGCGAGCCGCATCTGCAACGGCGTCTGCCCGGTGCGCATGCGCACAACTTTAGTAAAGTGGGAGGCGTCCGAGAATCCCGCGCGTCTCCCAATCTCCGCCGTGGTCACTCTATCGAAGAGCGGTGATTGAAGCATGCGTACGGCGACATCTACGCGCGCTTGGATCAGCATCGCACCGAATGTTTCCCCGCAAGCTGCCAGCGCCCTATGTAGGGTTCGCTTGGAGATGTTGAGCGAACTCGCAATGTCTGCCGCCAGCAGAGATGTTTCGAGGCAGCGCTGGTTGATGTGATCAAAAATTTGGTCGCGCAATGAACGCTCGATTGGGCTCGAAGCAGAGCGGCCGCCGCTTATTTCCGCCGCGGTCAGGGCCAAAAGCGCTCCGAGTTGATCGATCAGCATCGTCTGCGGCAGCGGGGCTTGCACGACGAACTCCGGCGACAACTGTGCAACGTAACTCGCCAGAACGCGCCCCCACTTGGACTGGTCTGAAATGCATCGCCCGCCCAACCATCCAGGGTTAGGTACCCAGTTGCGCACAAACTCGTCCGAGAGACGCAAGATGAAGGCGCGCCACCTCAATCGAAAATCGCATTCGAGCGGGTAGTTGGAATCGTAGAAGACGAGATCGCCAGGCCCCAATCGAGTGCGCGTGACATGCCTGACATACCAAGACTCGCTGAGTGCCAGTAACAGAAAGAAAAAGTGTTCCGAGGAGCGACGGATTTCCGGGCGTTCACGAATTGACCGTTGCGGTGATCCGCCTTGCGCGATGAAAGAGATTGACGGCAGTTCCAATGCGGTCATCTCCGATTCGTAGTCGATCAGATTCTCGGCCGATACCGCAACCGGTGCCAGGGAGGAGCTCGAGATCGAGCTCCAGTAGGCGATGTCACGTGTTGACAGCCGAACGATTTTTGAAGGTTCGGCGCGCACTGTGCCCCCTTTCGTCGTTACATCGGCAGCGTACCCGCGATCGAGTACCACAGCAATCCACCTTTTTGTAGCACAAAATCTACAGCAGTGAGGATCACGTCTGCCGTCTCCTTCGGCTTTGAAAGAAATGGAGTGTGGCCGGCTCTCATGGTGGATACGTGGGCATTCATCGTGGCGGCGAGCTGGCGCTGCAGTGAAGGCGAAATCATGCGATCTTCACTGGTTACAACGTACCAACAAGGCTTGCCTCGCCACGCAGCCAAGGCCACTCGATCCATGAGGGCGCCGACACGAATTGGCTGCTGCGTCGCAGCAAGGACCCGGTTGTCCGTTGCCGGTAGATCCTGTGCCAGGAAATGCGACACCGACTCTTGCGCGAGGAAGAGGAAGCCGCGGGAGTCGACCTCTAATTTGGCGACAGCCTGCCGTGGTGGATATTCTATCTGTGAATCGGTCGTGCACTCACCGGAATCCGGCGCGAACGCCGCCACGTAGACGAGGGCGGCAACTCTCGAATGATTCCCGGCCTGCGTAATGACCGTACCTCCGTAGCCATGGCCAACGAGTACGACCGGACCCGACAGCTGATTGATGGCGCGGGACACCGCATCGACGTCATCTGCGAGCGAAGTCAGCGGATTCTGCACGGCGACGACGTTGACACCCTTGAACTGCAATAGCGCGATCACTTCGCGCCAGCCCGTCGCATCGATCCAGGCGCCGTGAGCAATTACGACTGTCGGAGCGTCGAGGTCACGCGGAATGCCTCCTGCAACGTCCGCGTGACCTCTCGCATGAGTCACTTCACAGCAACCTGCGGCTGCGCACTGGCTGAAGTCGCCGCTAGTGCAGCCTTCTCGATGATCGCGGCCACGGCCGACGGTTGCGAGACGTAAACCGCATGACTGCCCTTGACCTCGACCACGGTTGAGCCTGCGCGCTTCGACATGAACTGCTGAGCAGGCGGCGGGATCATCCGGTCATCGGTCGCGATGAGATACCAGCTTGGCTTTGACCTCCAGGCCGGTTCGCTTATGGTTCCGCCAAGCGCAGTGACGCCCCACGGCACCTGCGAATCGGCCATAAACTGCGCCGTCTTCGCATCGACGTCCGCGGCGAATGAAGCCGCGAACTTTGTGTTGTCGAGGAAGAGGAAGCCATCCTGGGGCGGCAAAATGGGCGGTACGGCGGCATTGGGCGACGGGTCCTTGATGAGCGTGGATACCGACTCACCTCTGTCGGGCGCAAAAGCGGTGATGTAAACGAGCGCCGCAACCTTTGGATCGTTGCCGGCTTCCGTGATCACCGCGCCTCCATACGAATGGCCCACGAGGATCACTCGGCCAGCCTGCGACGCGATGACTTGTTTGGTGACGGCAACGTCGTCGCCGAGCGATATAGTGGGATTCTGGACGATGCTGACGGTGTATCCGTCCTTCTTCAGGATGTTGTAGACGCCCTGCCAACCGGAACCGTCCACAAATCCGCCGTGAACTAGCACAATCGAAACAGCCGTGGCTGCCGCTGAAATACTCATAACGTTCTCCTCATTCACCGGGCCGCTCACCATGAGACGGCCTCGTGGAGCGGATAATAGGAGCCTGCAAGGCTTACAGATGGGGTCTTAAGTGCCACGTGCGCAACGAGTCTGGGCTCTGCGCGCCATCCCTCTAGCACCGCTGGCACAGGAGGATTTGGCTGACAACGCACGCAGCGGATCGATTGTCTGCTTTGCGACCACAAATTTGTGATGCGTTGTGTCTGGAGTTGGCCGCCTGGCGACGAATTGTCCTGTAGTGCCGGTTTCGGACCCGACACTAGACTTTCCGGAGAGCGGACTTTCTGGTTCGCGCCGTTGGACTTAAGGCTGGAAATCTATGGCGCTGGTGAGCAGTCGAAGCTTGCAGCGCTATCCGTACTGCCTTGACCGCGAAAGTGTGTAACGTTGGGGTAGGCGCAGAGAGGGCGCCTTCGGATGACTTCGCTGGCATCGTCGTCATCGTTTTTGCGCTTGGAGGCGATGATTCGTTCTGGCGCGATTCCTTCTTCTGCCCAGCGTTGCAATGCCGCCCCGATCTTGGTGCTGGGATCGCCAGCACCTGCGGCCCACTGACCGAAACTGTTTGGCCCTGGCCCACTATCGCAGTGGAGCATGCCGGGAGCCATAAACAGCCTTACCCCCTTGTTGGCCTTCTCTTCGCCAATCGTGTCAATGACACGCTGGTAGTAGTCCACTGTCGCCAGCGCCGGAATCGCCGCGTCATTCCACCCGTGGTACAGGATCAATTTCCCGCCGCGCGCAACAAATCTGCTTAGGTCGGGGTCCGATGGCAACGAAATCGCTGCAAGCTTTTGATGGGCGATTTGGGCGTCGCGCTCCGGATTGAAACTGTGAAAATCCCACTTGGGATCACCGTATACGAAATCCCTCATATACCCTAGGCCCATTTGAAACGCGAAGCTTTTCCCCGGGCCCGATCCGGTAATGTATCTGCCCCAGCCTTCGGGTTCCGCTTCTGCCCCTGGCGAATAGCCGTGAAATACGCGCGAGCCGTCAGCGCGGACAGCCCCGGCATAGAGTCTCCGCAATGTCATAAGTTGGGCCTGGGTGAGGCAGCGATCGGTTTCGGCCCCGTTGCAAGCAAGTGTCCCTGGGTCAAAGGTGCAGCGCTGCGGGTCCCCGATAATTCCGTCCACAATACCGTCAATCCGATCGCACGCGGCTAGGGCTGCCGCCTGAATTGCCGCCAGCTTGCTTGTAGGAATATAGCTTGCGCCATCTCCAAGCCAAGCGAACTGTTGCCACGCCATGTCGAGAGGCACATCCTCGATGGCTGGTGCGCCAGCGATGATTCCGTCGTAGTCGTCGGGGTAGCGCTGGGCTTCCATCAGGCCCTCGCGTCCACCGTCGGAGCAACCGCAGAAATACGAATGGGTGGGCTTGCGCCCATAGAAAGCCGCGATGATTCGCTTCGTGGAGGCCGTGACCTCATGTATTGCCCGGAATCCGTTGTCGATCACCTTCTCGGGATGACCGACTGCCCACGACGAATCTAAGAGACCGCCCTGATGACCCGCGTCGGTTCCGACCACCGCGTATCCCTCGGCAAGATCGCCTCCAAGCTCCCAGTAAATGATCGAACCGGCAAAGGCGAGGTTACCTATCGCCCAGAGTCGACCATTCCATCCCGCCGCGGGCATCCAGACTTCGAATTTGATATCGGAATCGCTCGATGGCTTGGCGACCGCTGATAGGCGGCAGAACGCCGGTAGATTAGGGATCGGATCTCCTTTGGGAGGCTTGAATGTTCCAGCTTCAATCGATTGAGCGCCGACAATCGTAGTACCTGGAATCTCCAGTTTCGCGAGTTGCCCGCAGCCGTCCAACGGCGCGGCTCCGAGGGCTCGTGGAATTGGCGCGAAGAGCAGGCCTGCACCAGCCATTAGCAGGCATAGCCTCACGCCACTATGGGTCGAGGTCATGCGCGCTCCATTTGCGTAGCCTCTCTAGCAATCTCTACCGCGCCAAATCCGAGCGATACCAACCAACTGATTCTACGCCGTACCGTGAGATTATCTGATCAAGTACGCGGCGAAAGTTTCAACCCTCGAGTTGAGCGGCCGCTTCGGAGAAGCCATTTTGATCCACTGAATTTCCGCACTTGGCTGGTCAGCGACCCGGCGGCCGCTGACCAGCCAGCCAGTTAGACCTCAGTCTGCTCAGCCATCTCCAGAGCGTCGTCGACCTCGATTCCCAAGTATCTAACCGTGCTCTCGAGCTTGGTATGGCCAAGCAGCAATTGCACTGCTCGGAGATTCTTCGTTCGACGATAAATCAGGGAGGCCTTGGTGCGCCGCAGCGTGTGCGTACCATAGGCAGCTGAATCGAGCCCGATCTGGCTCACCCAACTCCGGACGATTCGAGCGTACTGACGCGTAGAAACATGAAGCGACGCCCGCAGCCGGCTCGGGAACAGGTAATCGTCTGGCCTCAGCCCGGCGCGCCGAATCCACGCACCCAGAGATTCTCTCGTCTGCTCCGTGATTTCAAACTGCACAGGCCGCTGGGTTTTCTGCTGCATGACAATTGCTCGCGCGGCAATACGATCCCCGTGCGTAACATCGCGGACACGTAGCTTCACGAGATCGCAGGATCTGAGTTTGCTGTCGATGGCAAGGTTGAACAATGCAAGTTCCCGAGCGCGCTCGCCGAGCTGCAGCCGAACCCGGATGGCCCATATTTCCTTGAGTTTGAGCGGCGCTTTCTGGCCGACGAGCTTGCCTTTGTTCCAAGGCTCGTGATGATCAGAGGTAATGCGGATCAGTTGGTCCATGACGGTACTCCCGTTGGTAAGTCCTGGACCAGTGTCTACGTGAAATGTATGGGCGGTAGCTGACCCCGAGCTGCCGTTGACGAACGTCCGGTTCCGGGAAGCTCAATTCAGCGAGTCGCCTTCGCCGCTGCCTCGCGCGCGTCCTGGAGCTGCTTCCAGTTCGGCGCGTACGTGAGCGCCTCGTCGTACTTCGTGAGCGCATCTTTGATCTTGCCCTGCTTCACGAGCACATCGCCCCATGCCTTCAGCGGATCGGCCCAATGCGGCGCGCGCTGATTCGCGTCCTTTAGCTTGGCCTCGGCGCTTTTGAGATCGCCGTGGCGGACCAGCGCAACGCCCCACGAGTAGTACGCAGCAGGGAGATCGGGGGCGAGCGTTGCAGCGTCGGCATAGGCCTTTTGCGCGCCCGCCCAGTCACTGCGCCCATCGAGTATGTCGGCGCGGAACCGATAGCAGTCCACGAACGTACCGGAGTTCTTCAGCAGCGCGTCAGCCTTGTCCGCATGTCCCGCCGCTTCCTCGGCGGGCGCGATCCAACAGTGGTAGCCGGGCATGTTGGATGACACGGCAGGATCGGCGTAAGCGTTGCCGAACGCCTCCATCTCGAGCGCGGCGCTAGCCGCATCGCCGGCCTCGGCCGCTAATCGCCCGTGCACGAAGTGGGACATCGCAGCGATGCTCGGGTCGTGCGCATCTTCCTTTGTCGTCTTGAGCGCGAGATCGGCGGCATCCGGATCGTGCAGACGGGCCTGAATGTCGGCGATTGCCGGTCCGGCCGCGGAGCTACCGGTCCCAACCCCGGCGGTGGCCTCGACGTCAGCCACGACCGCTTCCAGCCAAGTGCGTAGATTCCAGGTGAGGTAGTCCCAGTTTCCGTAGTACGTCTCGGGCGCCCGGCCGGGGCGGCCGCCGGACACAGCGCGCATGTTCTCGCCGGCCCGCCACGCGCCCTCCTCGTCGCCGAGGATCATTAAATTATTTTGGATGTTGAAGTGAGCGACCCAAAAGTCCGGCTTGAGCTTCACGGCCGCGCGCAGGAGCGCGAGCGTCTCGCGAGTCGAGCCGCCACTGAACTGGATCGCGAGAGCCCAGGTATTGAGGAGCCATGGGCGATCTGTCGGGTCGGCGCTCGCGACCGCCGTCCGGGAGAACGCAAGCGCCTCCGCGTAGCGCTCTACGTTGGCAAGGTAAGTGGCCCACCGTGCGGGCTGGGATTTCGAATAGACGTACTCCGCCGCCTCTACCGTGAGTTTTTCAAGTTCTGTGGCCGACCCACTAAAGGTCTGTGGCGGCACGCCGTTGCCGCGAACCGTAAGCGCGAGGCCCCCAGCTGGGGTCTCAACCAAATCCCCGTCGATGTGTACGTCATGCCCGAACCGCTCCTTGAGGAGCCGCGAGATCTCACCGATGGACACGCCGGTCTCCGGCACCTCGAGCTTGATGTTGCCCGCCCAGGCACCGGAGAGGCCGCGCGCGGCAGAACTGCTGCGCGTGGCATCCTGCAGACGGCTGAGTTGGTCGAGGAGCCCGCTGGCAATGACTTTGCCGGTAAGGCCTCGAGCGGCCAGTGCAGGCGGCGCGTCAAACGGCTCGATCACCACGCGGCGTGAGGTCAAGGCGTCGTAAATCGTCACGGCCCCGCCGATCCCGATGACGGTTCCGACGAGTGCGAGAAAAAGCTGAAACCCGACGCGCAGACGCAGGCCGAACCGGCGGACCTTTTCCTCACGAAGCTGATTGCGCAGGTGGGCAACGCGCAGCGCGTGTTCGTCTTTGAGGTGTGTGTTCTGGGTCTCGAGAAGCTGCGCCTGCTTGTCGAGGAAGGTTTCTGTCTTGCGGGCAACCCCGGGATCATTCCCTGTCAACTTTGCGGCTACGGCCGCGGCGAATGCCTCGGCGCTGGCGAGCGCCTCCGGAGCCTCGACCTCAGGCTTTTCCTCCCCGCCGCCGAGGATTCCACCGAGCATGCCTTCAGCCATTTCGATCCCCTTCGACCCCTCGGCGATGTTCGCGGATGCTCTCTGCGTTGGCAACAAACTCGCGGCTGGGTTTCCCGGAACGTCGGCTCTTGGACGGGCTTTTCGTGAGGCTGAACTTCCGGTCTTGGCCGGTCTGCGACTGTCGATTGCGACCGACTCGCCGACGGTCGCGTCGTGACCCGAAGGCGTCGGTGGTCAGTGTCGGCTTTACCGTCCGCTGTCTATTGGCTTCAGTCATAAGATGCAGGCGCCTTTTGCAGTTTACCGTTTGCGATAAAGTCATGTTGAATCCACAGCGACGCGCCTGTTGCCTTCAGGAAGTTGTCGATTTCCAGGCGGGTGCGGCGGGTCTGATCCTTGTCGAATTCGAACACCGGGAATCGATTGAGCGCCCTCTCCTGCGGAAAGTGATACAGGTCCCCCGACAGTAGCACCGGCCCCGTATTCCTTAGTCGGAGCAATAGCATCTGATGTCCGGGCGTATGTCCGGGAGCAAATTTGATAACGACGCTATCGTCTCCGAAGACGTCGTATTGATCAGTTTCAATCAGAATCGTCTTGGCATTCTTCAGCCGAGCGTAGGTATCCGGTCGAGTGGTTCCCGGCGCGGGAGTTGCAAACATCGCGTCGCGCTCAACTTGCCTGACGAGCCACGTCGAGTCGGCGAACAAGTTGGCATTGGCCGTGTGGTCGTAGTGGTAGTGCGACAATGCGATGTACTTAATCTTTGACGGCGGGTAGCCGAGTTCGGTCAATTGTTCTCCGAGGGAGCGCATGAGGGGAATGTCTCGAGTTTGCCCGTCCGGTAGAGAGAGGTGGTGCACGACTGTTTTTCCGGTCGGCTGCCACTCCGAATCCGGTACAGCGCCCACGTCCCAGATGAGCACCCCCTTCGGATGCACAACCAGGAAGCACGCCACCGATAGTTCGGAGGTATCGATTTCATCGCGCCGCAGCTCATATCTCGCCGGATCGGCGACATGAATGGCGCCACAGTCCAGCACGTATAGCCGCAGTGAGTCCGGCGCCGTAAATGCGCTTGAGGAAGCGTCGGCTCGGGCGTCGACGAGGAAAACCAAGGCCAGCAGCGCCGTAAGAATGGTGAATGCGCGAGGCCAATGTTGGACTTTCATAGACGCCTTCAAGTGATTCGGATGGCTCAAACTGATCTGCCAAGAAGCATGTAATGTATAGAGCAGACATAGTCTGCGGCGAATTCGTTATATTGTTTGAGGATAACGCCCAATGTTACGACGAGCGTTCAACGATCTGCCCAAAATTAAATAACTTCGCCACGTCTAGTCGGAGGTTCCTATGTTGCCACGCCGAGTCCTGCAATTGTTTGTGTTCGCCGCGCCTCTCATGCTCAGCACGGTGTCGGCCGAAACCTCACTGCAGCCGCCGCCGATCATCCCGTATGGACTGCCGATCACCATCGAGAACGCCAAACTCGCGGCCGCGGCCGCTGTGACCGAGGCCCGTTCACATAAATGGGCTATGGCAATCGCAATTGTAGATCCAGCTGGAATGCTGGTGTACTTCGAAAAAATGACCGATGCACAGAATGCAAGCGTAGAGCTTTCGCTGGAGAAAGCACGGACGGCCGCCCTCTTTCGTAGGCCGACCCGACTGTTTCAGGAGGCTCTGGCGGCTGGGGGTGACAACCTGCGCATCTTGGGGCTCACGGGCGTCATGCCCAATGCAGGCGGCATTCCCATTGTGGTCAATGGCAAGCTGGTCGGGGCAATCGGTGTATCCGGTGGCAGCGTCGACCAAGACGCGCAGGTCGCCCAGAGTGGGGTGGGCGCGGTGAAATAGAATGGGTACATCACCTAATGGAAACCCGCTCCAGCAACCGGTGAGGCTGACCACTTCATCTGTAGCCTGCTGGCCATGTTGGATGCGTCGGACGCTTAACGCGGGCGATCCCCGAACGGCTGCTACACGGCCTTCAATTGGAAGGGCGGGACTGCCGCTTTTGGCCGGACTCGGCCCATACAAGTCGTACGGGTGACTGACCGCTCTCGACTTTGAGGGCGCCCCTTAGATGATTCCGAGCCGGGCACCTCAGGAACCTCGGGCCTAGCTTGGGCGGAGCCCCAAGGTTGCCGAAGAGCATGCTCCTTCCGGCGCGTTCACACTCGAGAGTGCGGTCGACCGCTCCGACCCACGCGGCTCGGATCTTGCGCACGGACAACCTGGCTTGCGCCACCGTCGACCTTCCCGGGAACAGCCCGAAAAGGTCACTGTAGCTCGGTTTCTGTCAGCTATTGTCTCGTCGTTGTCCTGCTGAGTATATCGGCGGCGGCGGCGGCAAAAGTTGAGCGGATGCGTGCGAGGTACTCCGGGTTCTCCTTTGGATAATTCAAGTACTTGAGATCATCGTAGTTGAATTGCTTTGTGATCTCGAACGGTTCCTTGTCGAGCGTACCAGCGATATGGAGCACAAACCTGTCCCCGCTGACATCGTTTGGAGTGAACTCAGGCAGAACAACCTTCCCGCCGGTTACTCCAGCTGTCACTGCGCTGAGACCGATTCCGCGTGTCCTTTTAACCGCCCCGTCGCAATACTCCACTGTTTCGAGTCGCGTTATCTCTAGCAGCGTCGGTGGACGAGCTGACGGCTTCGCCACGATAAAGCTGCGGAGATACTCAAAGGTGGACGGTTCGATAAAGCCATCTCCGTAGGAGCGGAAGCAGTGAGGCTGCCCTTCAAAGTGAAGGCGCTTTGCTCTCTGCTCTCGTCGGTCAACAACAGTGACTGGATTCGATCGCCCACTCTGATCAGGTCCGGCGACCTTAACCCGTTCGTTCGAAGCACAGCCGACCAACGCTCCAACGACGCATAAGAAGAGTGGAAAGCTTTGCGACAGTACGTTCTTCACGGCACAGATCTTCCTCCACCAGCCAGCATATCAATTCACGGTTAGCACGAACGACTGGCGGCTTTAGGGAAAATCATGCGCGGTGGGCGATTGACCGGCCTTGGCCGAACTCCCTCGAGTGCGGCTATTCTGCGTGTTTTCGCAGAAGCAGAGAGGCTCTCGAGCGAGTCCGCCGCAAAATATTAGACAGCACCCGGAGAGCCCCGAATATTAGACAGGGTCAGTATTCCAACAGCGATAAGCCTTTGATAAATGGTGGCCAGGGGCGGAATCGAACCACCGACACGCGGATTTTCAGTCCAAGTCCGAAAACGTCCTAAGCCATTGACCATACAGTGATTTTATCAAGCGAGTCATGGAATATTCTGGGGAGTTACGCTCGGATAAGTACCTGATTCG
>Ga0137409_10008145_pt1 | contig 10719 bp, 10 predicted proteins | sample CZODoug1_16funga_FD_122059 | JGI IMG/M metagenome (GOLD analysis project Ga0137409, IMG submission 122059) | Vadose zone soil fungal communities from Angelo Coast Range Reserve, California, USA - CZODoug1_16fungal (Hybrid Assembly) | ecosystem: Environmental > Terrestrial > Soil > Vadose zone... | reverse complement strand
GCATTCGCTTCTCGTTCCGGAGAATTACCTCCGGCGCCCGGATGTCGATGAGCTTCTTGAGCCGGTTATTCCGATTGATGACGCGGCGGTAGAGATCGTTCAGGTCCGAGGTCGCGAACCGGCCGCCCTCGAGCGGCACCAGCGGCCGAAGATCCGGAGGCAGCACGGGGATGACACCGAGGATCATCCACTCCGGGCGGTTTCCGCTCTGGCGGAACGCCTCCACGATGCGGAGCCGCTTCAGCGTTTCCTTCTTCCGCTGCACCGAATTCTCGATCTTGGCGATGGCGCGCAGCTCGGCCGACAGCTCGTCGAGATCGATCTCTTGCAAGAGATCCCGAATCGCCTCGGCTCCCATCTTGGCCGTGAGCGTGATCGTCTCGTCCTGCGTCAGCTCGTAATACTCGTCCTCCGAGATCAGCTGCTTCTTCTTCAGGCCGCTGGTTCCCGACTCGATGACGACGTACGACTCGTAGTAGAGGACCCGCTCCAGATCGCGGATCGACATATCCAGGAGGTGCCCGATGCGGCTGGGGACCGCCTTGAAGTACCAGATGTGCGAAACCGGGACCGCGAGGTTGATGTGACCGAGCCGCTCGCGGCGGACCTTGGCCTGCGTGACCTCGACGCCGCAGCGATCGCAGATGACGCCGCGGTAGCGGATGCGCTTGTACTTGCCGCAGTTGCACTCCCAGTCCTTCACCGGTCCGAAAATCTTCTCGCAGAACAGCCCGTCCCGCTCCGGCTTGAAGGAGCGGTAGTTGATCGTCTCGGGCTTCGTCACCTCGCCGTGCGACCAGCTCCGGATCGTCTCCGGAGAGGCCAGCATGATGCGAATCGAATTGAACACAAGCCGGCGGGTACGCACATCCCGTTCGTCCGGCCGCGTCAGCGAGAAACGCTGGCGCTCCGTGGCGAGAGGGGACTTTATTCCGAAAAGTTCCTGCATTGTCTCGTGCCTCCTCGGCTTAGGGCTCGTCCCGAAGCTGGACGTCCATGCAAAGGCTCTGGAGCTCCTTGACCAACACGTTGAACGACTCGGGCGTGCTGGGCGAGGGAGGATTCTCTCCCTTGACGATCGCCTCGTAGATGCGCGACCGCCCCGTGACGTCGTCCGACTTCACGGTGAGAAGCTCCTGGAGCGTGAAGGCCGCACCGTACGCCTCGAGTGCCCACACCTCCATTTCGCCGAATCGCTGACCTCCGAATTGCGCCTTGCCGCCCAGCGGTTGCTGGGTGACGAGGGAGTAGGGTCCGATGGAGCGGGCGTGGATCTTGTCGTCGACCAAGTGGGAGAGCTTCATCATATAGATGTAGCCCACCGTGACCCGCTGGTCGAACGACTCGCCCGTGCGCCCGTCGTAGAGAACCGATTTGCCGTCCTCGGGCATGTTCGCGTCCCGGAGACAGGCCTTGATTTCGTCCACCGTGGCGCCCGCGAACACCGGGGTCGCCGCGGTAATGCCGACCTCATGGGCGGCCCACCCGAGGTGGGTCTCCAGAATCTGGCCGATGTTCATACGCGAAGGCACGCCGAGCGGGTTCAAGACCATGTCCACCGGCGTTCCGTCCGGGAGGTACGGCATGTCCTCCTCGGCCAGGATCTTCGCGACGACGCCCTTGTTTCCGTGACGTCCGGCCATCTTGTCGCCCACGGAGAGCTTCCGCTTCTTGGCGACGTACACCTTCACGAGCTTGACCACGCCGGGCGGAAGCTCGTCCCCGCGCGTGACCTTCTCGATCTCCTTCTCTAGATTCTTCTCGACCCGGTCCATCGCCCGCGCGGCGCCTTCCAGGATGCTCCAGAAGCGGTCGTTCACCGCCTCGTCGCGCGTGATGGCGGTCCGGTACGGAATCGAGTCCAGGTCGGCCTTCGAGAGGAACTCCTCGTCGATCTTCTTGCCCGAGCGGGCCACCGACTTGTCGCTCTCCCCTTCGACCCACTTGTTAACGTATTCGCCGACGATGGCCCTCGCGACTTCCGCGGCCCTCGTCTCCAAGATCCGATCCTTCTCCTTCTTCGCCTGACGGCGGAGCCGGTCGATCTTCCGCTTCTCCTGCTTCTTGGTCGATTCGTCCTTCTCGCGGCGGCTGAACACCTTGGTGTCGATCACGACGCCGTCCATTCCCGGAGGCGCCTTGAGCGACGCGTCCCTCACGTCCCCCGCCTTCTCGCCGAAGATCGCCCGCAGGAGGCGCTCCTCGGGCGTCAAATCGGTCTCGCCCTTCGGCGTGACCTTTCCGACCAGAATGTCGCCCGCCTTGACGCGCGCGCCGATCCGGATGATCCCCTCCTCGTCGAGGTTCTTGACCGCTTCCTCGCTCACGTTCGGGATCTCGCGGGTGATTTCCTCGGCGCCGCGCTTGGTGTCGCGTACTTGAAGCTCGAATTCCTCGATGTGGATCGAGGTGAACCGGTCATCCTTGATCAGCCGCTCCGACACGAGGATCGCGTCCTCGAAGTTGTAGCCGCCCCAGGGCATGAACGCGACCAGCACGTTGGCCCCGAGCGCCAGCTCGCCGAATCGCGTCGCGGCGCCGTCGGCGAGCAGCTGTCCCTTCTTCACGTGGTCTCCCTCGCTGACGAGGGGCCGCTGGTTGATGCAGGTGTCCTGGTTCGACCGGCGGAACTTGGTCAGGCGGTAGGTGTCGATCCCCGCCATCTCCGAGTAATCCACCGCGCGGGCTTTCCCCTCGGCCTGGTCGTACCGCACCAAGATCGAGTCGCCCGACACGGCCTCCACCACGCCCCCGCGCCTCGCGATGACGAGCGCGCCCGAATCCTCCGCCACCTTCCCTTCCAGGCCGGTGCCGACCAGGGGCGCCTCGGTAAAGAGGAGCGGCACCGCCTGGCGCTGCATGTTCGAGCCCATCAGCGCCCGGTTCGCGTCGTCGTGCTCGAGGAACGGGATGAGCGCGGCCGCGGGGCTGACCAGCTGAATCGGAGAGATATCCATGTAGTCGACGTTCGCCGGCTCGACGAACGGAAATTCGCCGCGCTCCCGGACGTTCTGCGGCCCGGAGAGCTTTCCGTTGGGATCCACCAAGGCGTTCGCCTGGGCGATCTTGAAACGGTCCTCGACGTCCGCCGAGAGGAACTGGACCTGCTTCCGGTCGACGAGACCGTTCTGGACCTTCCGGTACGGCGTCTCGAGAAAGCCGAGCTCGTTCACGCGCGCGTAGGTCGCGAGCGAGGAGATGAGGCCGATGTTCGGGCCTTCCGGCGTCTCGATGGGGCACATCCGGCCGTAGTGCGTGTAATGCACGTCGCGGACCTCGAACCCAGCGCGATCGCGCGTGAGCCCGCCCGGCCCGAGGGCCGAGAGCCGCCGCTTGTGCGTCAGCTCGGCCAGGGGATTGGTCTGATCCATGAACTGCGAGAGCTGGCTGGAGCCGAAGAAGCTCTGGATCACGGCCGAGATGGTCCGCGCGTTGATCAGGTCGTACGGCGTGACCTGGTCCGCGTCCTGGAGCGTCATGCGCTCCCGAATGATCCGCGCCATCCGCGCGAGTCCGACGTTGAACTGATTCGCGAGGAGCTCGCCCACCGCGCGGACGCGCCGGTTTCCGAGATGATCGATATCGTCGGTTGTGACGACCACGCCCGGCACCTCGCCGCCCAGCCGCAGATGCGCCAGGTAGGAGATGATGACGAGGAAGTCCTCGGGGCAGAGCGTCGTCTGGTTGTCGTCGGGCACCTCGAGGGCGAGCCGCTTGCGCCGCTCCTTGCCGCCCAGGAGATACTCGTGCGGGAGCTTCCGGTTCAGCTTGTAGCGCCCGACCTTGGCCAGGTCGTAGCGCTTCGGATTGAAGAAGAGTTTCTTCAAGATGTCGCGCGCGGTGTCCGCGCGGGGGGGCTCGCCCGGCCGTAGCAAATTGTAGATGCGGGTGAGCGCCTCCTCTTCGGTCTTGGTCGAGTCCTTCTTCAGCGTGTTCCGGAGGATGTCCGCTTCGTCGCTATGCGGGATCACGAAGGTGCGTACGGTCGAGAACCCGGCCTTGCGCAGGCCTTCGACCCGCTCCATCGTGATGATCTCGTTCGCTTCGAGGAGGACCTCGCCGGTTTTCTCGTCGACGACGTCCTCGGCCGCCACCTTGCCCAGGGCGTCCGGCTCCTTCTTGGAGCGCGCGCCCCCGATCTCCTCTTCCTCGGTCTCGTAGAAGAGCTGGAGGATCTCCCGGTCGGAGACGTAGCCCAGCGCCTTCAGAAGCACCGTGACCGGCAGCTTCCGCTTGCGGTCGATGTGGACGTACATGATGTCGTTCACATCGAGGCTGAATTCCACCCACGAGCCCCGGTACGGGATGATGCGGGCCGTGTAGAGCTTTTTCCCGCTCGGGTGGACCGACTCGTCGAAGAACACACCGGGCGACCGGTGAAGCTGACTGACGATCACCCGCTCGGCGCCGTTGATGATGAAGGTCCCCTTGTCGGTGATGATCGGAAGCTCACCGAGATAGACCTCCTGCTCGATGATGCTCTTGTCCTTCCGCCCCTCCTCCGTGTCCTCGCGGATCCGGAGGCGCAGGGTCGCCTTGAGCGGCACCGAGTAGGTCAGGTCGCGCTCCTGGCATTCGTCCATCGAATATTTCGGCTCGCCCAGGTCGTAGCGGACGAACTCGAGCGAGAAAAATTCCCGCGGATCGCTGATAGGGAAGACGCTCTGGAATACTTCCTGGAGGCCTTCGTTCTTGCGCTTCGTCGGATCGACTTCTGCCTGCAAAAAACCGCGGAACGAATCCAGCTGCACGTCAAGCAGGTTGGGAATCTGAATGTCCCAATCCCGTTCGATCTTGCTGAAGCTGCGTCGCTCCTTGCCGCGAATTGCTTTCACGTCGTTGGCACCTTTCGGTATGGCCCAGTGCTCTGGCTGCCGGCCGCGGAGAATCGGCGCGCCGGCTACGGACTACCGGATCTCGACTGAGGCCCCGTTTTCTTCCAGCTTTTGCTTAATCGTCTGCGACTCTTCCTTGGACACCTTCTCCTTCACCGGCTTCGGCGCGCCGTCGACCAGGTCCTTGGCCTCCTTGAGGCCGAGGCCGGTGACCTCGCGTACCACCTTGATCACCTGGATCTTCTTGTCGCCCGCGGCCATGAGCACGACGTCAAACTCGGTCTTCTCCTCGACCGCAACGGCGCCGCCGGCCGCGCCCATGCCCGGCATCGCGGCCATCATCGGCATGGCTGCCGTGACGCCGAAATGATCCTCGAGCTTCTTCACGAGGCCCGAGACCTCGAGCATCGTCATGCCTTCCAGAAGGGTGATGATCTGCTGATCCTTGGTCGCTGCTTCCACGTTCGATCCTCCTCCGAATTCCCCGGGCGGCGCCGCGGGGGTTGGCCGCGGGGTCTACCCCTGTTTCTTCTTCCCGATGGCGTCCATCACGCCCACGATCTGCCGAAGCGAACCGGCCAGCACGCCCACGAACCCTTGCATGGGCGAGCGGAGTCCGCCGATGAACTGGCCCAGCAACACCTCGCGGGGCGGAAGCTGAGCCAATCTCTTGATTCCATCCGGCCCATACACATGGCCGGCCACGTACGCCGCCTTGACGGACGGCTTTTCAAATTCCTTCGCGAAATCCGAAAGGACCTTCGCGCCGCTCACCTCGTCGGCGCCGAACGCGATTCCGGTCGGCCCCTCCAGGTAGGAGTCGAGCGTCTCGACGCCCTGGCTGCGCAGCGCGATCTTGGTGAGCGTGTTCTTGGCGACGCGGTACTCCACCTTCGCGTCCCGGAGCCGGCGGCGCATCTTCGCCTCCAGCTCCACGTTCATGCCCTGAAAGTCGGTCAGATAGATCGACTTGGAGCGGGCAATCAGCTCCGTCAGCGATTGGACGGTCTGTTCTTTTTCAGTGGTGGCCATGGACGTTTCTTCTCCGTCAGTCGGTTCTGTCAGGGACGCCGGCCTAAGCTTTCAAACCCACTTGCACCGCGGACGGGTCCAGCCGGACCGGCGGACCCATCGTGGAGCTCAAGGTCACGCTCCGCACGTACTGACCCTTCGCTGTGGCCGGCTTCTGCCGCATCACCTCGCGCAGGAACGTCTCGACGTTCGCGAGGAGCTGCTCCTTCCCGAAGGAAGCTTTCCCTACGGGGGCGTGCAGGTTGCCCGCCTTGTCGACCCGATACTCGATCTTCCCGGACTTCACCTCGCGAACCGCCTTGGCGATGTCCATCGTCACCGTTCCGCTTCTCGGATTCGGCATGAGACCCCGAGGTCCAAGAAGGCGCCCCAGCTTGCCGACCTCGCCCATCATGTCCGGCGTCGCGATGATGCTGTCCACGTCCAGCCAGCCTTCGTTGAGCTTCTTGATCCACTCGTCCGAGCCGGCGAAATCGGCGCCGGCCTCGCGGGCTTCGCGCTCCTTGTCACCTTTGGTGAGGACCAGCACGCGGATCTTCTTGCCCGTCCCGTGCGGGAGGACGACGGTGCCGCGAACCTGCTGCTCGGCGTGCCGAGGATCGACGCCGAGGCGCATCGCGACCTCGATCGTTTCGTCGAATTTCGCGGTCGCAGTCTGTTTCAGGCGATCGATCGCCTGCGCCAAGTCCGTGAGCTTCTCGGCGCCGACGGTCCCGATCCCCTTCCGATATCGTTTTCCGGTCTTCATGGTCGGCCTCTAACCCACCACCTCAATCCCCATGCTCCTCGCGGTCCCTTCCACCATCCGGATGGCGGCCGCCAGGTCATTGGAATTGAGATCGGGCTTCTTGATCTCGGCGATCTCGCGAACCTGCGCGGCGGTTACCTTCGCCACCTTGTTCCGGTTCGGCTCGCCGGACCCCTTCGCGATGCCCGCGGCGCGCTTCAGGAGCACCGCGGCGGGCGGGGTCTTCGTAATAAAGGTGAAGGAGCGGTCGTTGAAGACCGTGATCACCACCGGGATGATGAGTCCCGGCTGCCCCTGGGTTCGCGCGTTGAACCCTTTGCAGAACTCCATGATGTTCACGCCGTGCTGGCCGAGGGCCGGCCCGATCGGCGGCGCCGGCGTCGCATTGCCGGCGGGCACCTGGAGCTTCACGATCGCCTGGATTGGTTTTGTCTTCGCCATTCGTACGTCCTTTCGTTCTCGCGGGGTCTTCCCCGCTCCCACAACGCGTGGTGGCGCGCGGCGGCCGGAGGGCTCGCCGCTTCCGGTCCGCTAGACCGGCTGAACTTGCAGGAAATCGAGCTCCACGGGCGTCGCGCGCCCGAAGATCGACACCATGACCTTGACCTTTTGTCGCTCCGGATTCACCTCGTCCACCACGCCGGTGAAATCGGTGAACGGCCCGTCGACGACCTTCACGTGCTCGCCGGACTTGAACGGAACCTCGGCGGAGCCGCGCAGGCGGCCGCCCGCCTCCATGTGACCGAGGATCCGCTTCACCTCGGCCTCGCGGAGCGGAATCGGATCCTGCCCCGAGCCCACGAACCGGGTGACGCCCGGCACGTTTTGCACCACGAGCCGGGTCTCCTGGTTCAGGTCCATCTCCACGAGCACATAGGAAGGAAACGTCTTCCGCTTCGACGTGATGCGCATGCCGTCCTTCATCTCGGCGAATTCCTCGGTAGCGACGAGGATTTGGCCGAATTGAGGCTCGAGACCCGCGGCGTGGATGGCCCGCTCCAGATTCGTCTTTACCTTGTTCTCATGCCCCGAGTAGGTGTGGATCACGTACCAATCCATGGACGAGTCTTCCCCCATCTAGCCGACCAGTCGGACCAGCGCTTCGAACGCGTATGAAAGCGCGCGGTCCACGATGCCGATGAACACCATCATCAAGAAGACCATCACGATGACCACCATCGTGGACTCGCGAAGCTCCGCGGCGGTCGGCCAGCTGACCTTGGTCATCTCGACGCGCACGTCCTTGATGTAATCGGAGACGCTCTGTATCACGCTCCGTCTGACTTCGGGTTTCTCACTCGTTGTTTCTGCGCGCACGGATCCGCCCTTTCCGGTGCTCCAGTAACGTGGCAGGCCAGGAGGGATTCGAACCCCCGACACCCGGTTTTGGAGACCGGTGCTCTAACCGGACTGAGCTACTGGCCTACCCGGTCCCAGCCCGGCGTATTACCGGGTTTCTTTGTGCAGCGTGTGCTTCCGGCAGCGTGGGCAGAACTTCTTCCACTCCACCCGATCCGGATGCTTCCGCTTGTTCTTGGTGTTCGTGTAGTTCCGCTCTTTGCAGTCGTTGCAGGCTAGCGTGATGAGGTCTCGCATGCTGGATCGTCCGCCGCCTTACTCGGTCACTTCCGCGACGACGCCGGCGCCGACGGTGCGGCCGCCCTCTCGGATGGCGAACCGAAGCTCCTTCTCCATCGCGATCGGCGTGATCAGCTCGATCGCCAACTCCACGTTATCCCCTGGCATCACCATCTCCCGTCCCTCCGGCAACGTCGCCACTCCCGTCACGTCCGTCGTCCGGAAGTAGAACTGAGGCCGATACCCATTGAAAAACGGCGTGTGCCGGCCCCCCTCCTCCTTCGTCAAGATGTACGCACTCCCCTTGAACTTCTTGTGCGGCGTGATGCTCTTCGGCCACGCCAGCACCATCCCACGCTCCAACGCCTCCTTATCGATCCCGCGCAGCAACAACCCCACGTTGTCCCCCGCCTGCGCGTCATCCAACAGCTTGCGGAACATCTCCACCCCCGTCACCACCGTCTCCCGCGTCTCCCGCAAGCCAATGATCTCCACCTTGTCTCCCACCTTCACCTTCCCTCGCTCCACCCGACCCGTCCCCACCGTCCCACGCCCCGATATCGAGAACACGTCCTCCACGGGCATCAAAAACGGCTTGTCCACCGCCCGCTGCGGCGTCGGGATATAGCTGTCCACCGACTCCATCAACTTCAAGATCGCCTCGTTCGCCTTCGCATCCTTCCCCGCCGCATCCATCGCCACCTTCGCCGAACCCCGGATCACAGGTATGTCGTCCCCAGGGAACTCGTACTTCTTCAAGAGCTCCCGGATCTCCAACTCCACCAAATCCAGCAGCTCCGGATCGTCCACCATGTCGCACTTGTTCATGAACACCACGATGTACGGAACGCCCACCTGGCGAGCCAGCAACACGTGCTCCCGCGTCTGCGGCATCGGACCGTCCGCCGCCGACACCACCAGGATCGCACCGTCCATCTGGGCGGCACCGGTGATCATGTTCTTCACGTAGTCGGCATGCCCGGGGCAGTCGACATGGGCGTAGTGGCGCTTGTCGGTCGCGTATTCCACGTGGCTCGTCGCGATGGTCAAAATCTTGGTCGGGTCGCGCCGGCCCTGGCTCTCAGACGCCTTCGCCACCTGATCATAAGGCACGAAATCCTTCGTCCAGCCTCGGACCGCCGACACCTTGGTCAGCGCAGCCGTCAACGTCGTCTTCCCATGGTCCACGTGACCGATGGTTCCGACATTGCAATGCGGCTTGGTGCGCTCGAATTTCTGCTTGGCCATGATAATTCCTCCGGATAAGCCCTTGTCGGGGAACGGCGGTCGGTGGATTAGGTTGCGCCGATGACCACCGCCTATCTCGCGGCCGAGGGCTTTGCCGATCAACTGCAGGAGGAATTACGGCGTGCCGATGCGGCCGTGATCCGGCGGCATGAGCGGCTGTTCGTTTGCGACGGGCCGGCGCTCGCCGCCGCCTGGGCCGCCAACATCTGGCATGATTGCATCGAGCTGCCGGTGGCTTCGATCGGCAGCGCCGCGCAAGCGCTGCGCGACCTCCAGCGCAACTGGGCAATGTACGCGCCGCTCCATCACCGCCGCGCCAACCTGATCCAGGAGCGCCTGCCGCACGTCTCGGCCAAGCCCATCGCCTTCCCCGCGGCAGCGCCGACAGCGCCGCTGGGGTCGTGGACCCTGCTGGCGCCCGATCGCCTGCTCGCTGCCGGCCGTTGCAGCTCGCCCTTTGCCAACGGCGAGGTCGCCTTCGTCGAGGACAAGACCGGGCCGCCCAACCGCGCCTATCTCAAGCTGTGGGAGGCGCTGGTGCGGCTCGGGCGCTGGCCGGGCGCCGGCGAACGCTGCCTGGACCTCGGCGCATCGCCCGGCGGCTGGACTTATGTCCTGGCCGGCCTCGGCGCCGATGTGATCGCGGTCGACAAGGCGCCGCTCGATCCCAAGGTGTCGGCGATGGCGGGCGTGGAATGGCGCGGCGAGAGCGCCTTCGCGCTGGAGCCTCCAAGCGTGGGACCGGTCGACTGGCTGTTCTCCGACATCGTCTGCTATCCGGCGCGGCTCCTGCGGCTGGTGGAGAAGTGGCGTGCCTCGGGCATGGCGAAGAATTTCGTCTGCACCCTCAAGTTCCAGGGCGAGACCGATCACGATTCGGCCGAGGCGTTCGCGGCCATTGCCGGGGCACGAGTCCTGCATCTGCATCACAACAAGCACGAGCTGACGTTCGTGCTCCCGTCATCGCGCGCGAGGTAACCCCCGCGCTGAAGCGCAGCGAAGGATCTCATCGCCGCTTGCCACGGGCATGAGATCCTTCGCTGCGCTCAGGATGACTGGGGCGTCTGTCTTTTCTCATGCTAGTCTTCGTTCAGGGAATTCTTGGAGATCGAAAATGCTGAACACCGTCGGCACGGCCGCTTTGCTCGCTTTGATCGCCGCGCCCGCGCTGGCGCAGCCCAAAACTTTGACGGTCGCAGGCTACGGCGGGTCCTTCGAGCAGACCCTGCGCACCGAGATCATTCCGGCCTTCGAGAAGAAGCATGGCGTGAAGATCGA
>Ga0137409_10008144_pt1 | contig 10719 bp, 7 predicted proteins | sample CZODoug1_16funga_FD_122059 | JGI IMG/M metagenome (GOLD analysis project Ga0137409, IMG submission 122059) | Vadose zone soil fungal communities from Angelo Coast Range Reserve, California, USA - CZODoug1_16fungal (Hybrid Assembly) | ecosystem: Environmental > Terrestrial > Soil > Vadose zone... | reverse complement strand
CCTCGTACGCGAGTACCCTCGTGAAGTCCTTGCCTTGGGCGAGGGAAGCGCCGGACACGTCGCCGACCACGCGGATGGACCGCGCCCCGTTGCGCGTCGCCGTCTCGAACCGCGCCTTCCAGTACTGCAGTTGTTCCGCCGCGCCAGCAGCGTACTCCGTCACGACGAGCCGCGCCGCGTCGAGGAGGCGTCGCAGCGACGGTCGTCGGCGCGCGAGTCGCGCCAAGACCGCCTCGCGCACCTCGGGCTGGGCCGACAGAAAGCAGGCGCTGCCGGCCTCCAGGCCATCGCCGAGCAGACGCGCCGCTTGGCGCGTTCGCCCGTCGTCGCTCGTGTAGAAACCACAGACGTGGCCGGGGGGTGTGGAGGTGGACTGGGCCTCGACGAACGCCATCAGATCGGCTCGCCGGAAGCGGCGCTCCCGCCGGCCACCAATGCGGAGGCAGGGGAGGAGACCCCGGTTCGTCCAGCGGCGCAGCGAGGCTTCGCTTACCTGGAGGAAGGCCGCGGCTTGGCCGATGTCGAATAGCTCGGGTTCGTTAGCCATGACGTGGGAACAGCTCCTTGACGAGCAATGTTCATTATAGTATACCAAAGTTCAGGAAAGTGGCAATGGAGCTAAGGCACCTGCGGTACTTCGTAGCGGTCGCGGAGGAGCGCAGCTTCGTCCAGGGGGCTCGCCGTCTTCGGGTTGCGCAGCCCGCCGTGTCGAAGCAAGTCCGCGATCTCGAGACAGAGCTGGGCGTGCAGCTGTTTCACCGCCTGCCGCGTGGGGTGCGTCTGACACCGGCGGGCGAGGCTTTCCTCGCCAACGCCCGCACCACCCTCGAGGCCGCTGGGCGTGCGGTGACGAGCGCTCGCGACGCCGGCAAGGACCGAGCGTCTGACCTCGAATTCGCGCACGGCGAACTCGCCGTCTATACGGGGATTATCGAGGATCTGCTCGCGGCGTTTCGGGACGCCCACCCTGGGGCCCACGTGCGCGTGACGAGCAAGAGCGACGCGGACACCTTCCAGTTGCTGCGCGAAGGGCGGATCGATATCGCGTCCGTGTTCATCGCCGAGTGGCCGGTCGACGGGTTCGAGGCACTCCGGATCGTGGATTGTGCGACTACCGGCGTGATGCTGCCCGCGGGGCATCCTCTTGCCGCCGCGTCTGCTGTACGGCTCGCGGAACTACGCGATCTCACGTGGCTGCATTCGTCCCAGCAGCGGTGGCCCGGGTTCTTCCGGACGATCGACGAGGCCTTGCGTGATCGCGGGCTGGTCCCCGCGCGACGCGTCGAGCGTGCCAAGGAGGCGCCTGCGGCGAACTTGCAGATCGCGTCGGGCGAGGCCTGGGCGCTTGCGAGTGAGGCCGTCGCCGCCCGGTACCGGACGGAGCCGAGCGCGATCGCCTATCGGCCGTTTATGGAGTCGCCGATACCCTGCTGGATCGCGCTCGTCTGGCGGCCGAAGGCGCCGCGCGTCGTCCACGATCTCGTGGATGTCGCGCGCGGCGTCCTCCGATCCTAGAGCCGGTAGCCGACCAGCGTCCCCGCGGCGGTCTGCAGGAACAGCATCCCCGCTACGTCGTCCACCGCGTACACGGGCTCACGCTCTTTCCCCAAGTCCACGCGGGCGCGTGGCTGCGCGCTGTCCTTGTCGATCTGCAGCAATACGTTCCCGTTTCCTTCCGGGGAGCGCGTCAGCATGAACACCGACCCCGACACGCTCAGCGACGCGCGGAAGCGCTTCGACGCCAGCGCGGCGGCCTGCTGCGAGTATCCCGTCAGCTGCGCGCCGCCTTGGGAGTACGCGGTCGCCAGCTGGCCCGCGAAGCGTTTCGCGTTCGAGTCGGTCGCCTGCCGGGACGCCTGCGCGAACGCGTCGCCGTACGCCGACGCGGCGGCGCCGTAGAGGCCTGCGCGGATCGCATTGATCCGATACAGCGCGCGCAGCAGTCCTGGTAGCTGAGGTGCAGGGTAATAGACCTGCTGCTTCACGGTGCCGTCGCGCGCCACGACCACCAGGTTCTGCGGCGAAATGAGCACGAGGCCGCCGGCGCGGATCTCCATCGCCGTCGGATCCTCGCCGCCCTGGAGCTTGATCTCGCCGCCGAGCGGGCGGAACGTGCCGGCGGTGCGATCGACGGCGTAGAGCCGGTGATCGTGACTGGCAAATACGTACAGCGTCGTGCCCTCGATCACGTGGTGCAGCGCGTACCGCGCGGCGTTGTAGTCCCCTGAGCCGAGCGGCTTGCCGCTCTCGATGGCGTCCTTGAACTTCGCCTCGCCCTGCGTCAGGTCGATGACATTCACCTCGGCGTTCGTGGCCGCGTCCGGGCGCGAGATGTACAAGAGGCCCGCCGGCGTCAGCTCGGCGTACGCGAGCTGGCCCTTGATCTTCACATCCTTCTTGAGGCGCAAGGTGGCGGTGGCCACGTCGAGCACGTTGACGAACGTGCGCGACTCGGCGTCGACGGCGAGCACCGCGGAGCCGCCGGTGACCATCGCGTCCGTGACGGTGCCGCGCATGCGCAGGGGCTTCGCGGCGATCGTGGTCCCGTCGGCGTACCGCGCCACGTTCAGGCCCGTCTGCACGACGCCGTTGATGATGCGCACGTTGCCGGTCGCTTCGTTCGCCGGCGGCGATTCGGGGAGGATGATGATGCCGTCGGGATGCTCGACGATGCCGTGTACCCAGCCGTCGATCGTCGCGGGCTTCGCCCATAGCGGCTTGCCGTCGGCGATCGTGTACGCCATGAGCCGGTCGTCGAAGCCGACGTAGAGTCGCTCGGGTTGGCTGAGTGACGGGAAGAGCTGCACGTGGCGCGCCGGGTTCCCCGCCCGCGCCGTGGGCAGCGTGGCCGACCAGCGAATCGTCCCCGTGCGGGCGTCGAGCCCGCGGAGGCCCATCAGCGTGTGCACGACGATCATGTCTCGCCCTGCCTGCAGTACTTCGAGCGCCGTCGCGCCCGACGCCGCGCGCACCAGGCCCTGCATCAGGCCGCCGAGGCCGCCCCGCTTCGGTCCGCTTTCCTGGAACAACGACTCACTGGCCCAGCGCTGCGCTCCCGTCGTGAGATCGTAGAGCGCGACGACTGGAGGGCCCTGCGCGCGCCGTCCGTGCACGAGCAGCGAGCCACTCTGCGGCAGCACGCGGCGCGTGACGACTTGCGTCAGGGAGAGCTTCCGGGAGTCGAACACCACGCCGCCCGTCACCGGATCGAAGACGATCAACAGGCCGGGGCGGGCCGCTTCCATCAGGAGCGATCCCTCGACCATGCGGACGCTGTCGACCGGGAGGTCTGCCAGCTCCGGCTTTTCCCACGTGACGACGCCGCGATCCATGTCGACCGCTGCGAGCGACGCGTCGGTCGAGACGAGCAGCGCCCCCGCGGGCGTGACCTGCTGCCAGCGGATCGCCCCTTTGGTCCTGAGGGTCCAGGCAGCGGTGGCGCCGGTGGCAGGTGCTTGTTGAGCGGGAGCTGCTTGGAGCAGCAGGAGCAGGAGCAGCGTCATGGTGGCGAACCTCCGGTGGATCCCTATATCCCCCCACCGAGAGTGCGGGCGCAAGAGGCCGAGGCTTACTAGATTCGTACGCCATGCTCCGATCGTCGTTGTGCATCGCTCTCACGGTGCTGGCGTCCACTGCGGCGGCGCAGCGCCCGGCCGATCCCGCCGCCGCCGTCCCCACCCTCGGCCCCCTCGTCACACGGCCCGCGAGCGAGCTGGCTGAGGTGATCGAACGTTTTTCCATCGATCGCACCGTCCTCAGCCGCCGCTACGATGCGCCCGACTCGCCCGACCAGCGGCGCCGCATGCGCGAGCTGTACGCCGGGTGGCAGCAGCGGCTCAAGGAGCTCGACTTCGGCAAGCTGTCGCCCGAGGGCCGCGCCGACTACTTGCTGCTGGATGGTTACCTGCGGCATCAGATCGCCCTGCTCGATCGGCGCGACAAGATGCGCGCGGGCGAGCTGCCCCTCCTTCCGTTCGCCGATCGACTGCTCGCCCTGCAAGACGCGCGACGCAACCTCGAGACCATCGACCCCGCGGGCGTGGCGCGGATCCTGGCCACGGTCTCCAAACAGGTCGACAGCCTACGGACCCTGTTCGAGCCGCCCTCCCCCGGGCGCGGCGACAGCGCGTCCCGCTCGCGCGGCACGGCGCCGCAGGTCACGCGCACAATCGCCAATCGCGCCGCCGCCGATCTCGACGACGTGCGGGCCGTGGTTAGCGGCTGGTTCCGCTACTACGACGGCTACGACCCCCAGTTCTCGTGGTGGGTGAAGGACCCGTGCAAGAAGCTCGACGACGCACTATCGCGCTACGCGCGTACGCTGCGCGAGCGGGTCGTCGGCATGAAGCCGCCCGAGGGGGGGCGCGGATCGGCAACGGGGGGCGGGGGCGGGGGCGGGGGCGGGTGCGGCGCGGGAGGGCGGGGAGGGGACCAGCCCGACGACAATACGGGCCCGATCGTCGGCGAGCCGATCGGCATCGAGGGTCTCAAGGAAGACCTCGACTACGAGATGATCCCGTACACGCCCGAGGAGTTGATCGCGATCGCGGAGCGTGAGTACGCGTTCAGCCTCGCGGAGATCAAGAAGGCGGCGCGGGCGATGGGGTTCGGCGATGACTGGAAGGCGGCGATGGAGAAGGTGAAGAACTCCTACGTCGAGCCGGGCCGCCAACCCGATCTGGTGCGCGACCTCGCCCGCCAGGCCGAAGCCTTTCTCGATCAGCACGACTGGGTGACGGTGCCGCCGCTGGCGCGCGAAGACTGGCGCATGGAGATGCTGTCGCCCGAGCGGCAGCGCGTGTCGCCCTTCTTCCTGGGTGGCGAAACGATTCAGGTGTCGTACCCGACCGCCGAGATGACCGACGAAGAAAAGCTGATGAGCATGCGCGGCAACAACCCGCACTTCTCACACGCGACGGTCTTCCATGAGCTGAACCCCGGGCATCACCTGCAGGGCTTCATGGCGGCACGCTACAACTCGCATCGCCGGCTCTTTCAGACGCCCTTCTGGAGCGAGGGTCAGGGCCTCTACTGGGAGATGTTTTTCTGGGACCACGGCTTCCAGGCGTCGCCGGAGGACCGCATCGGCGCGCTCTTCTGGCGCATGCACCGCAGCGCCCGGATCATCTTCTCCCTCAACTTCCACCTCGGCAAGCTGACCCCGGAGCAGGCGATTCAATTCCTGGTGGACACCGTCGGGTTTGAGCGCGCCAACGCCGAGGGCGAGGTGCGGCGCTCATTCGGGGGCGCCTACTCACCGCTCTATCAGGCTGCCTACATGATCGGCGGGCTGCAGCTGCGCGCGCTGCACGCCGAGCTCGTCGACACGCGCAAGATGACCGAGCGGGAATTCCACGATGCGGTGCTTCAGGGCGGGCCGATGCCGATCGCCATGATCCGTGCCCGGCTCGAGAAACTGCCGCTCACATCGTCGGGCGCGCCGCCATGGCGCTTCGCCGACCGGCTGCCTCCACCCGTTCCCGCGCCCTCGCCGCGGTAGTTCGGGCCTACAGGTCGGCCAACGTGTGTACAACGCGATGCTCCGGGGACGCCGGAGCGGGCGCGTTCGGCGCCCGCACGCACAGAGCGGTGACCATCCCAGCCGCCCGCGCCGCATCCAGCTCGGCGGCGACGTCCGAGACAAACAGGATCGCCGCCGGGGGGTGGCCGAGCACGGCAGCGATGTTCGCGTAGCTCGGCGGCGCGGACTTCGGTCCAGTCGTCGTGTCGAAGTACGCGCGGATGAAGGGCGTCAGGTCGCCAGACCTCGAATGGCCAAAGAGGTCGCGTTGGGCCTGGATGCTGCCGGACGAGAAGATCGCCACGTCGACCTCTCGCTCCCGCCAGCGGTGCAGGGCGGGGGCCACGTCCGGGTACACGTCACCCACCAGCTCGCCCGCCCGGTACCCGTCGTGCCAGATCTTTCCCTCGAGCGACTTGAGCCCCGTCGACTTGCGATCGAGATCGATGAGCCAGTGGACGTACGCCGAGACCGACGCCATCGGGGGATTGGGCGGGGGCGACTCGGCGGTGTGCTCGGCCCGCAGCAGGGCGATGTCCGACTGTACGTCCGGGCTGGCTTCGTGGCGCTCGAGGAACTCCTGCACCCGCGCCCGCGCATAGGCGAACAACGTCGTGTGGACGAACTCGATGGGCGTGGTGGTGCCCTCGATGTCGAGCAGAATCGCGCGGACGGTCAACTCGGCGTGTGAGGTCAGCGCGCCAGGGGCACGTACGTGGGTCCGAAGCAGACCGGCTGATAGCCCTGATGCGCGCCGCTATTCGTGTAGTGCGGCGTCCATCCCGACTTGTCCTGGAACAGTCGGATGGCGCGGATGTCGCGCTCGGCGCAGAGATCGAACCAGTGCCACGTGCCGCGGGGCACGCGGATCAAGTCACCGGCTTCGACTTCGATCGCGATGACGGGCGCGCCGTTCTTCGGGTGCACGTGAAACAGGCCGCGCCCGCGCACGATGAAGCGCACTTCGTCCTCATCGTGCCAGTGCTCGCTGTTGAACTTCGCCAGCATCGCGTCGAGGCCCGGCGTCGCCGCGGTCACGTCGATCACGTCGGCCGTGACGTACCCGCCACGCGCCTTCAGCTGCTCGATATCGGGCGCGTAGGCCGCGAGGACTTCGTCGGGCGACGCGGTCGCCGGTACGCGCTGCGCGCCGGGCCAGCGCTCGTAGTCGATGCCGAGCGTGGCGAGATAGCGGGTCACCTCCGCCTGCTCGGTGAGGGTGCGCTTCTCGTCCGGGATCCTTACGGTTGCCATGCCATGCCTCGCTTTCGCCCCATCACTTCGAACAAGAACTCCAGGATCTCGACCTGCCGCTTGGCGTCGGCGAGATCCCGGCCCCACGTGTACAGCCCGTGCTTCCTGATCAGAAACCCGTGGGCGTGGGGCTGATCGTTGAGGATAGACTCGACCTGCGGTACGGCGGAAGCCCAGTCCTGCGTGTTGTCGAGGATCGGCAGCCGCTCGCGGTGGTCGTGCGTGCGCACGCCGTCCAGGCCCTTCAACATCTCGTACCCTTCGATCTCCAGGCCGCCTGGGCCGGCGGTGTCTGAGAGAATCGTGCTCCAAATCGAATGCGTATGCAACACCGCGCCGGCGCTGCGCGCGCGCGCGACCGCGAGGTGCAGGCTCGCCTCCGCCGACGGCTTGCCCGATCCGGAGACGACGGCGCCGCGCTCGTCGATTTCGACGATGTCGTGCTCCGTCATCAGGCCCTTATCGACGCCGCTGACGGTGATCGCGAGCCGACGGGGATCGCGGCTCACGACGGCGCTGAAGTTGCCGCTCGTGCCCAGGGCCCAGCCGCGCGCGTAGAACTGGCGCCCGATCTCGACAAGCTGCTCGGCAACGGCGGTCCTCGACACGTTAGGACTCGCCTTTGCGCCGCCTCGGTTTCTTCTCGGGCGGCGGCTCTTGCGGCAGACCACCGGATGCGGCGATGACCCGATCGCGACCCTGGCCCTTGGCCTTGTACATCGCAGCGTCGGCGCTCGCGATCAGCTCCTCCGGTGTGTCGCCGTGCGACGGATATTCGGCGATCCCGATGCTCACCGTTACCTTCCCGCCGTCGAACGCCTCAGTGGCCACGCGGGCGCGAATGCGCTCCCCTACGATCGCCGCCGTCGCCAGTGGGGCCTCGATGAGCATGACGAGGAACTCCTCGCCGCCGTAGCGGGCCACGGAGTCCACGCCGCGCGTCGCCTTCCGCAGGATCTCGGCGACCTTCACGAGCGCGGCATCTCCCGCGAGGTGGCCCTTCGTGTCGTTGTACTGTTTGAACTTATCGACGTCCGCCATCAGCACCGAGAACGTGCGCCGCAGGCGCCGCGAGCGCTGCACCTCGTTCGCCAACGTCCCCATGAGGTGACGGCGGTTGTACAAGCCGGTGAGCGCATCCGTGACGGAGAGCCGCTCCAACTCGCTCTGACCCTCCCGTTCTCGGATCCGCGACACGAGGTGGGCGAACGCCCGCGTCAGGTACCCGACCTCGCCGGTGCCGCCCGCCGGAAGCTCGGCATTGAGATCGCCCGACGTCACCTTGGCCGCGGCACCGCTGAGGCGCTCCAGGGGGCGGGCGATCAGGGTCCCCAGGCCGTAGGCGACAAGCCCCACGACGACGAGGAGCAGGATCAGCATCGAGATCGTGCCGTTCCGGAGCCGCGCCAGCTCGGCGAACGCCTCCGCCCGCGGCACCTCGACGACGGCCGCCCAGCGCAGGGAGGGCACGCGCCGCAGGATCGCGACGACCTCGCGTCCGTCGCGCTCGTATGACACCGTCGTGCCTTCTTTGTCGAGCAGCGGCTTCGTGATCGCGGGGGGAACGGTGCTGCGCATGATCTCGGCCGAGCTCGTGCGAGAGGTGAGGATCAGCCTGCCCCGGTCCGTCATCACGTAGATCCCGCCGTCGCCGGGAGGGGCCAGGCGCGCCAGCGTGTCGGCGACGGAGCGAAGATTGACCTTGGCGCTGAGCACGCCGAGGAAGCGGCCGTCCGCTTGTCGAATGGGAACGGCGAGCACCACGGCCGCCTTCGCGAGGCCGACGTCCCAGTATGGATCACCCACGTGCGCGTCGCCGGTGCGGAGCGCGTTGAGGCGATCGAGGGGGAGCGACATGGCCCCCGTGCGGCCGCCGCTGCTCGCTACGGCGCGGCCGTTCGCGTCAATGATCAGGAGCGTTTCGAACGATGGGAAGCGCTCGCGCGCCGATGCGAGGTAATCCCGCAGGCGGCCCGTGGCGCGATCGGCCGCGCTGCCTTGCGTCCTCCCGACGTTGTCCGACAGCACGTAGGAGCTCGCCGACACGTGCAGTTCGTCGAGGCGTTCGTCGAGCCACTGGTCCAGCGCGCGGGCCGTTTCGGAGCTCGTGCCCCGCAGCTCCTGATTGATCTTTTCACTGAGCGCCCGCCGGTTCCGGCCGTACGACAGGATCGTCGTCGCCAGCGTCGGGATGAGCGTCGCCAGCACCGACAGCGCCAGGATCTTGTTCCTGATGCTGTCGAGGTGCAGGGCGCGGAGTGGCCGCCCGATGCGATCCCCCCAGACGCTCATGGACGGGTGCTCGCCGGCATGCAGCAAGATCGTCGGGGCGAGGAGAACATCAACCCCCTGCGATTCGTACGGACCTACACCTCCGCCTCTATATTCTCCCCCCGTGACTCCTGAGATCCCCGCCGACCTCCAAGCCGCGTTGGGGGAGCGCTACGCGCTGCGCCGCGTGTTGGGCCGTGGCGGGATGGCGACCGTCTACCTCGCCTACGACGGCAAACATCGCCGCGAAGTCGCGGTCAAAGTGCTGCTCCCCGGGCTCGCCGCCTTCCTGGGCGTCGAGCGGTTCCTCAAGGAAATCCAGATCGCGGCCGGGCTCACCCACCCGCACATCCTGCCGCTGCACGACTCCGGTGAAGCGGGCGGCTTCCTTTATTATGTGATGCCGTACCTCGAGGGTGGCTCGCTGCGCCAGCGCTTGCAGGGGAGGCCGCTGCGCGCGGACGACGCGCTCACCATCGCGGCGCCGGTGGCCAACGCGCTGTCGTACGCGCACCGCATGGGCGTCTTTCACCGCGACATCAAACCCGAGAACGTGCTGTTCTCACAGGGGCACCCCATCGTCTCCGATTTCGGGATCGCCAAGGCGATCAGCACGGCCGGAGGCGCGAACCTCACGCGCACCGGCTTCCCCCTCGGTACACCCGGGTACATGAGTCCGGAGCAGGCCGCCGGTCTCACCGATCTCGACGCGCGCACCGACGTGTACAGCCTGGCGGTCGTCGTCTACGAGATGCTCGTGGGCGAGATCCCCGGTCGCTGGCCGACGGAGGAGGCGGTGCGGACGGGGAAATTCCTCGAAGCGACCGCGCCGCATCGCGCTCGGCTCGCCGACGCGGGAACTCGGCTCGAGGGCGCGCTGGTGCGCGGCCTGGCGATCCGGCACGACCAGCGCACCGCGACACCTGCGGCGTTGATCGACGAGCTCAATGGCGCGACGCCGCCCAGGCGCCGCTACAGCGGCGGCGAGGTCGAGGAGATCGTGAAGCGGGCAACCGAGCTCGAAGCCACGGCCCCGACGAGCGGAGGTGCGATGACGATCGGCGGGGTCGAAGCGCTCGCCGGTGAAGTGGGGATCGCGCCCGATGTGGTACGCGCCGCCGCCAAGCAGTTGGAACGCGCTCCCGGTGAACCGATGGCCCTCGAGCCGGTGCGACGCAATCCGTGGATCGACGGCCCCACGATGTTGTCGTACGAGCGAGTCGTCGAAGGCGAGCTGCCCGACACCGAATGGCAGGTGCTAGTGGATGAGATTCGGCGGGTCCTCAAGAACCCGGGGCAAGTGAGTCAGTTTGGACGCTCATTCTCCTGGGTCGCCGCAAGACGGCCGGGGATTCCTCGCGACCTGGAGATCGCCGTATCCGTGCGCGGGGGACGGACGCGCATCACGATCCACGAGACCATGAGCCAGCTGATCGGGGCGATCTACGGCGGGATCGGCGGCGGGATGGGGGGCGGCGGGATGGGACCGATCATGGGCATCCTCGGCGGCGCGCTGCACGTTGCCGGACCGCTCCTCGCGGCCATCGTCCCGTTGTGGCTTGGGACCACGTACCTGACCGCGCGCACCGTCTATCGGCGCAGCACGAATCGCCGGGCGAGGGAGCTCGAGGGATTGGCCGATCGCCTGGCGGAGCTCGTCCGGGAGTTGGTTC
>Ga0137409_10008143_pt1 | contig 10720 bp, 12 predicted proteins | sample CZODoug1_16funga_FD_122059 | JGI IMG/M metagenome (GOLD analysis project Ga0137409, IMG submission 122059) | Vadose zone soil fungal communities from Angelo Coast Range Reserve, California, USA - CZODoug1_16fungal (Hybrid Assembly) | ecosystem: Environmental > Terrestrial > Soil > Vadose zone... | reverse complement strand
ATCGAGCCAGCCGGAATCGAATGGACGGCGGCTCTTGTCCTCGGGCCGCTTCTTATTGTCGTTTTCCTTGCGTTCATCGCGGCGTGCATGCCATTCCGGCGCAACTGTGGGACCGTTCAATTCATCGCGCGCCGCCAATGCTCGTGAAGGACCCGGAGCGCTTTATTATCGATTTCTTGCCGGCCGAGACGCGACAGGTTGGGCGAAACGGCTTTCAAATCAATCGGATTCGTTATTGGGACCCATTGCTGGCGAGACTATTCCCCCCGAGTACGCGTGTTCTCGTTCGACATGATCCGAGGGATTTATCGAAGGTTTATCTGCCCTCCCCATCCAATGCTGAGTATCTCACCATTCCGTATGCGGACTTGCGTCGACCGCCTATCACCTTGGCAGAGCTCAATCGTGCACGAACGATGCTCAGCGCTAAAGGCACTTCTCGCCCAAGTGAGGAGTTGATTTTCAAGACAACAGAAGCGCAGCGTCGAATCGAGAGCGGCCCACCGTAGCAGACGCGCCCGCCGAAGTCTGGCGAAGCGTCCTCCCAAGACATCGGCAAATACGCCTAAAACTTCCGAGCCGGCGGTGAATTACGACCAGGCCGTTACCCCTTACGCGGGAGAAGAGTGGTGAGCACGAATATTTGCTCGAACTATCCGAAGGCGTCACCGGCCGTATCATTGATGTCCTTCGGCGCGCCGCGTTGCAGGGAATTGCGGACAAGACTCAGAAAGTCGGCCTCGTTCAGCTGCAAGTCGTCGGCGCGAAAATGCCGTCTGTCGTGGGCCAACGCGCCTAGATTTTTCCTTTAGGACATCCTAAAGGCAAAAACAGACACAATGAAGGAAAGCTCACAATTGTCGCTCGAAAACCGACAGGGTGCTCACGGTCGTGCCGTCCGGCCTGTTGATCACATAGACCATTTTCATAGTGTTGCCGTCTGGGGAAACTTCCCGCCGTACATTGCCGACGACCTTGCCATCGCGGATCAGTTCGGCCTCGGCTACGTTGCGGTCGATGCGCTTCGTGGCGGTACTGTCCCAGATACCGCTGCCGGTGCTCGGTCGTGGTTTGCCGTCGTAGGTAACCAGGGTCTCCACCCTGGTCTTCTTGCCATCGGCGTACTCGTCTTCGATAACCACACGCGTGCCCTGAGGAGTCACCGTGTGGGTCCGGGTTTCGCTCTTCGGCGGCGTGTTCGAAGCGAAGGTGGACTTAACGACGTTCAGCTTCCAGGTGCCGGCCGAGGTGTCCTCAGCGGGCGACTTCGCTTGCGAGACTATCGCCACCAGAGACAGCACTGATGCAATGATGAGGGTCTTTCGAGCGAACATTGATTTCATCTCCCCGGTTGATTCACGGCAGTTGGTCAAGTGCGCGGCCGGCGCATTATACGCCCGTCCAATATACGTGGTCAGTGGGCGTTTGCAGGCCCCCTCTATCCATCGACCCCCGCTGAGGCCTCTGGGTCGCCGATATCCTAGGCGCTCAGGCGGTGAGTGGCAGCCATGTTGCAAGCGCAGCAGCCAAGCTCGCCCAGCACACTTCGGAGTTGAGCGGCCGAGATGCCGCATGACGCACGGTCGGTCAGTTATGAACAGACAGCGGTGGGGACCTCGGCGCGGGGTAGCGGGATGGGGGAAGCAAATCTCAGTGTATTAGTCATCGATGACGACCGGAGTTTCGTGACTCGGTTGTGCGTCTCCTGCGAACGATCGGCCTGGAGAGCCGGCAATACTCATCGGTCGTGATCCGCCCGACGGCCCCACTTGTCTGGCGCTTGATGTGAGATTACCGGCGCTAAGCGGCCTTGAACTTCAGCGCGAGCTAACCGCGGCGCATCGGCAACTCCCGATTGTTTTTATGACCGCGGATGCCGACGTGCCGATGAACGTGAAGCGATGAAGGGCGGCGCCATAGAGTTTCTGACCAAGCCGTTCCGTGATCAGGACCTCCTGGATGCGGTCGAGACAGGCCTCGCTCGCGATCGTGTCCACCGCGAACAGAACAAGGCCTTGCGTCTGCTCAGAACGCGCTTTGAATCGCTCAGCCTCGCGAACGTGAAGTCACAGTTCCAGAACGCGATACCCTACTCGCCTCGCTACCTGCAGATGATGGTTGACATGTTGCCAAAGGGAAGTCTTTTCTGCGTAAGCGGCATCGGCTCCTCGCAGCTGGAAGCCAATCTAAGCGCGTTACTCTTGGGCGGGCACGCAAGAGTAGGTTTGGAAGACAATCTCTATTTGCGCCAGGGAGAGCTGGCCAGCAACGTCCAATTAACTGAACGCATCGTTCGAATCATGCGTGATATGGATCTTGAGCCTGCCACGCCCGCGGAGGCATGAGAAATGTTGAGATTGCCTCGACAGAGCATTAGTCGACCCGAATTCTCAATCGGAGATTTCTTCCGGGCATAAACAATCGGCGCTCACTCGACAGCACCGCTGCATAAATACTGAGATTGTTCTGACGACGTGATCCAGAATCCTGGAAATCGCCTCCCACGGTTTGGTTCGCTCTCATGGAATACATGCAACTCCTGCATGGGCTGTACGACCGGGACTTGCGGGCGTTACGGCCTGACTTCAAGAAAAGAAACACTACGTACGATAGCGGCAATGCAACATCAAAGAAATCAGTCGATCGTACGGTCGCATGGCGGCGACCGTCGGACCAATCACTTGTCAGGCGTTTGACGTACGTAAAATTCCGAATCTTGAAGCGATCCCGATATGGCCGAAGTCGAAGGAGTATGATCCTTGCAACGAAACCGAAGAGGGGCCGGTGGGAAACGCGCGCCGGAGCGATTTCGTCTACATCAGAGGAAAACAAGCAGGGGAGAGCGAGATGAAAAATGAAACGGGCGATGCATTTTGGCGCAGCGCAAGGGTTACCACTGCAAGTGTCCTAGCATCGATGATATTGGCAGGCGGGAGCACTGCCTTGGCGGACGGAAATGGCAAGAGCATCTCCATTTCCGGCAACAGCACGTTTTCCAACTGCGGCGTAGCAGGGTCCGACTTCGCGCTCGGGATGACCGGCGACCTAGAAGGCTGCTTAAGCATCTTCGTGCAGGGCTTCACTTGCAAGGAGCTGGCTGACTTCGATCATTACACTGAACGCGGTCGGGAGGCCTTTGTCGGTACGTTGCGCGGCAAGCAAGGCAGATTCACCACGAACTACACAGTCGATGCGGCCTATGCGAAGGGCTTCTGTCAGTCTCTTGATTTCAGCCTCGAGTTGAGCGGAAGCTGCATTCACGAGATCCACGGCAGGAGCGGGGTCTTCACGGATGGCGAAGGGGTGTTCACGCTCTTTGACGTGATTACCAACGTGACGGGCGATCCTGTCACCGGGGCGTTCACGGCGGGCAGCGGGGCAAACAATTTCCTCTACTCCGGCAGTATACATTTCGACCAAGACGACTAATCAGTCACCAATGGGTGTTGGAGACCCCGCTTCGTCGGGGTTTCATTTTGCTCGGTGCGTATGTCCGCTTTTGGCCTATTCTGTTGAAAGTGCGCCAGTGAAAGTACTCTTCTTTGACAGGCAGAACCTCGCCAATCCGCTCAACGGTACAACGATTGACAAATCGCAATCGCTGCGAGCAATCATTCAAGGACAGCAACCCAGACAACCATTTCTGTCGGAACTCATAGGAGAAAACGGCCATAAGCTGCTGGTGGGCCTTGGAGCTACAGAAGGTTGCGTGCAATTTAGCTCGGCAGACGGCGCACCGCCGTATCTGATGGCCGTGATAGAAGATCTCGAGCAAGAGGGCAGCGTGCAAGACTTTCTGATCAGGAACACGGCGACCCCTGTGGCGCATCGCTTTTGCCTTCCGATGGAGAAGGTCGCGGAAATAGCGATTCACTTCTTGGAGTCCGGCGAGCGTTCCGTTAGTGTGGGAAGCCCTTTAGGCTGGGGGTGGATCCGGATTGCCGCAGGGTGAGCCGCATGCCGGCGAACGCCACCACAGCAGTGGTGGCCGGGCCGATAGCGAAGCATGATTGCGAAGCGACGCGGACCAATGGCCCGACCCGTTGGAGAAAAGTCATGTTTCCGCGCTGTGATGCGTCTTTTTTTTGGAGGGCAACACGGTGGCGAAGACAAAGACGAGGCGGAAATTGGTGGCGTGGTCGAAGGAGGATGTGAAGAATCTGCGGGCTTCTGCCAAGGGTCGATTGTCGGGGACTCAGGCGGCGAAGAAGTTGAAGCGGTCGCCTGGGGCCGTCGCCCAAAAGGCGATGAAACTCAAGATTCGATTTCGGTCGATCAAGCGCAAGGCGGAGTAGGCAGAATGCCGGGCCTCTTCATAGAATCGGGGGCCCGTCAGGGCCCCCGAAACCGTAATCGGAATGCTCAATGTTTGTGAATGTCATCGGGCCGCGGTAGCAGCCGCGCGAGTTCAAGGAGACCATGAGCTAGGAAGGAAACGCCGTTAGACAGGAGGAATTGGCCCGTGGCGCTCGACTCGCGGCTGCCGGAGCTTAGCGAAAAGGTGCTCTTCGAACTGCCAGTGCTCGTGAATCACCTACACCGTCACGACAAGTGACCTTTGGCACCTGTCAGGCAAATCCAAGGCGTGCAATCTCCATACGCATGGAAACCAATCGGCAATTTGTCCAGCGCAATGGGCGGTCACTCGTTGGGCTTGCAATCGCGGTTGCTGCCGCTGCCGCAGGTTATGGAATCGGTTACGAGACGCGGCCTCGATCGCAACAGTTGGACTACGCCGTCACCGTAAATGAGGTGGCCGGCAATAACTCGGGTCACGAGGGCTGGACTCGTCCGCCCATCGACAGATCGGAGTTCGCAGCCGAACTGATCGCTGCGAACGCTACCGGATGCGGGTCGGCCACCACTGAGCGGGCGGGCTCACACGCAGGCGAACTCTCAAATTACTGCGCGGACATCAAAGACCAATAGACGCTGTCGTTTTTCTTTCATCCTGGCACTTTTCGCCTTTCAACATGGCACTCTTGCTCAGCGTGTGCCAATGCCGGGCCGGCAGCCTAACGATAGAGACTCAAAATCGAGCCGAGATCCAACCATTGTTGATTTATGTATCTGCGGGGCCATGCGCTCATTTGTTGGAGGAGCCAGCACAAGCCGGTCGGCGCTCTACGTTTGAGCAAGCGCCACTGTCGGGCTGGCGGATGCACCGTTTCCTCCATCTTGTAGGCTTCCTGTTTCGCCAGCAGCGCTTCCGCCCACCACAGCGCAGCGGCTCGAAGGCCTGGTTCTGCTGTTTTGCGCAGAGTTCGCACGTCTGATTCTGAGGCGAATGGGGGCAGGTGACGTGGCATCATCGTGAAGTAGAAGTCGGCGACTATCCTGACACCGGTCGGCAAGTTTTCAGCTTCCGGCCTGGCGTGAAAGCATTCAAAGTTGCTCAACGCCCACGTCGTTACGTCCTGCACGACAATTAGAAACTCCGAGGCGCTTAAGGGTCCCCAGATGCGATTGTCGGGATCATGACCTCCAATTGCTCGATCGATGGCCGTCTCCATCCGTTCGACTGCACGAGTAACAGCGATGACCTTGAGCTTGGTAGCGAAGGCTCGATCCAGCGTACCCTCAAGTGCTGCGGATTTGCTTCGGAGCCTTTGACATTCGCGAACACCTTTGACGGTGTGCACGCCATCTGTCATGAAATGCAGAGTGGTGCGAAGTAACCGAATGCAATGAATAGGGCAGTTGGTTTTCCACGCCTGGCGCCATTCGAGCCGCAAAAAGGGTTTGGTGCCGGTCAGCGCATCCTACCCTGGCGATGTCTCGCTCGTGCAAGACGAGAGTGGTCCATTCCGGGTGCTGACGGCGGCGGACATTTTAGTTTCGCATTCCGGAAAGTGATCAATGTCGACTCAATTCAATTGATTGCACTGCACCAACTGAAGCTGGCGCCCAATCTCGGGTTATGCAGCACCCGGAATGGACCGCTCTCCTCGCCATGCGATGCGCGCGCTCTTGTTGGCCAAGGCGACCGCCGCCACCTGTCGTCCTCGCCGAGCGACCAGTGCGCTCAGCCAGTCAGCGCGTGGACCTTCACGGTGCGCGATGTGCTTCAAGATCGAGTGAGCTCCTTGGATGAGCATCCGGCGTACATAAACGTCGCCTCTGCGGCTGATCGATCCGAGCCGCGATTTTCCCCCGGTACTGTGTTGCTGAGGTGTAAGCCCCAGAAACGCGGCGAAGTGCCGGCCATTCTTGAATGCTTTAGGATCGCCCATCGTGGCAACGACGGCGGTTGCTCCCACGGGCCCAATGCCCGGGATACTGCGCAGCCGTCGGCAGGTCCAGCTATCGAGCGAGGCCTGCTCAATGGCGCGGTCGTACGGCTTGATCCGCTCGTCAATGGCGCGAAACTCCTCGAGCAATGACGCAATCAGTTCGCGCCCCCGCACCGTAAGCTCGTTCTCGGCGTCCTCCAGGACATCCGGCAACGCCCGCCGAAGCCGGGAAACGCTTTGTGGCAGCACGATCCCGTACTCGGCAAGGAGACCCCGGATTTGATTGCACAGTCCCGTGCGTTGACTGACGATGCGCTCCCGGATCCGGTGCATCGTCAGTAGATCTTGTTGTTCGAGCGACTTCGGCGCAACAAACCTCATCGTCGGCTGCTGCGCCGCCTCGCAGATCGCCGCCGCATCGTTCCAGTCGTTTTTGTTCGACTTGACGAACGGCCGGACAAATTTTGCATGAATCATTCGAACCTCATGACCCAACCGGACGAATGCACGGCACCAATGATGGGCACCGGACCCGGCTTCGATTGCTATCGTGCTCGCGGGCTGGTTTGCCAGGTAGGGCAGCAGCCGCTCACGCGTCAGTTTATCTCGCAGGATCACCTTGCCGAACTCGTTCTCGCCGTGCAGAAAAAACACTCGCTTCGCCGTGTCAATTGCAATTGTCCGCCCGCTGCTGTTCATCGCTTCATCCTCCTCCGAGGGCCATCCTCGGTGATGGCGATCTTCCCGCCATCTCCACCGAGAGAAAAGCGGGAGGGTCCATCCCATCACTTTTAGCAGGGAATGTACGGTGAAGCCGACTACTGACGGGGCCAAACTTGACGGCAACCTACCCCTGAAATTCTCTGGTGAGGCACAGAGCACTATTTGGCGCTATTTTCCAGTCCATCACCGCCCTTTGCCCCGCGCTGCGACCCCGCACTACTTTCTGGCGCACGACAACACCGAGCTATTCTTGACTCCAGTGGCTCACCTACCACTGACGGCCACTGCGTACTCGATAGACCGCGGCTCAACCTCACACACGCTTCCTCAATGAGATCACTTGGGTTCCACAACCAGATGCGCGTACTGTTCCCTCCTGTAGTAGCAACGTAGCGGCCGTTCGGGCTGAATTGAATTCTCCGCACCGGATCGCCATGAGCCAAACGTGCAATTTCCTCACCTCCCGGGAGTGAGAGGATTCGTGTGAGCGTTGGGCCCCCGGCAGCCACATGATGGCCGTCGAGACTAAAGCTGACTTCCAGAACCGCTTCATTTTGTGGGAACCGCGCCAGTTCGTGATTACGGCCGAGGTCCCAGACCCGTAAGCTCTGGTCAGCACCAGCGACAGCCATCAGGTTGTTGTCTGGACCGAACACCAGGCGGTTTACGATTCCTTCGCTTCGGATTCGGGCCACCTCTTTGCCAGATTGCACGCGAATTACTCGAATGGTGGTTGATCCGGTGCCCGCCGCCAGAAACTCGCCGTTCGGGCTTAACACGACATCCTCGCCAGAGTGTTCTTCCAGATCAAAACTTGGGAGCATTCTCCAATCCGAGGAACGCCACAGGTGGACACGGCCGTGGGAGATCCGGGGCGTCGCCTCCTCGACAGCTGCCAGGACTTCGCCAGTCGTGCTAACCGACGCGAACCGGCCCTCCGCTCGCGTTGACATGACCTTTCGTCCCGAAGGCAGATCGAAGACTGTGAGATCCGTACCGTCTTTGACAAAAACGACGAACCGCCCGGCTGGCGAAAACGCCGATGCCGTAATCGAGAACTCGTACGGCTCGGACGCCACTACTCGCTGCGCCGCGACATCCCAGACCGGCGCCACAAAATCCTGCCGCGTAGTCGCCAGATACCGGCCATCTCCACTGAAGCCACGCAATTCGACCGTGCCCTCAAGACCTGCTCGGTCTTTTTGGATGCTGGTCCCCATTGGACCGCGATAGGGAAGCCCGCTCTTCTCGAACCTGCGTTGATATTCCTGCCAGTTGATTTCATCCGGATGCGCGAGTAGCGCCACCTGCCGCTTGGCGAACACATCTTGAACCCGCACGATGTCGCCCACCCCTGCGGTTGCCAAAAGCTCTCCGTTCGGACTCAACGCGGCCGATCTTAGTGACTCAGGTAACGCAAGCACATCAAGACGGAATTCCGGCACACTCCAGACCGATAGCGAATCGCGGCTGTTTAGCTTTACAAACCCGCGGGACGCGAAAGTTGTGCTGGAATCGTCTGTACCACCCGAGATCTCTGGCGCATGAACCTCGGTGCCGGCCAGCCAAATCCTGGCGCTCTCATCGTCACTTGCCGTGACGATATACTGTCCGTCCGGGCTGAACGCCACGTCGTTCACTGCGGCGCCATGATCCATCGAAGTCCGCTTCTGGCCACTCGGGATGGCCCACAGAGCTGCTGTGTGGTCGACGCTCGCTGTCGCCAACCAGGGTCCGTTTGGGCTAAAGGCGAGCGATGTGATTTCCGCTTCGTGCCTTACGGTAGCGGCTTCCGTCCAATTCTCTGTCTCCCACAATTTTGCTTCCCCTGATTTACCACTTGCGGCGAGGAACTTCCCGTCAGCGCTGAACGCAATCTCTGTAATTCCACTTAATCCAAGCGTCTTGATGGGCTGTGGATTTGTGGAGCCCCACACCCAGAGTCTACCGGTCTTGTCACCGGCAGCCAGGTATTTACCGTCGGGACTAAATCGGAGATCGGCTAAAGCCGTAGGCGGCATGGCGGGCTTCGCTAATTCGTTCCAATTCCTGGTGTCCCACACGCGAATCAAGGAATATTCCGCTGCGGCCAAACGGCCGTCGCTACTGAATGCGAGCCCCTGTGATGCTTGTTCGCTCCCACGCTGCAACTCGATAAGCTTCACAAGCTCACCCGACTGGGCGTTCCAAACCGCGATGTTGCTAAGGGCTCCTGCAACATTGCTTGCCGCCAGCAGTTCCCCCTCGGCGCTGAACGCCAGTCGCATCGTTCTTCCCCTGACTCTCAGCGGTGCAAATTTCGGCGCGCCGGATTCGGCATCCCAAACACCTACACCTTCTTGGTCCGCGCTCGCTAGTAGTTTCCCGTTAGGTGAGAACACAACTGATGTGAAATTGCCGAAGCCCTTCGCTAAGCGCTGCTGGTTGTTGCCATCTGCACTCCAGATTCGTATCGTGCCATCCGAACTAACGGTTGCTATTCTGCCTCCGTTAGGTTGCACCGCGAGCTTATGAACGTGGTCATGGTGCTGCATCGCCACTACCTGTCGTGGCAGCATCGCCAGTCCGCCGCGAATGGCTTGATCCGCTTCGACCGAAGGAAACACCTGCATCGATTCCACACCCAGAATAAGGCTGTACGGCAGAAGGTCCGCCCTTTGCAGCCTAGCCGATTCGGACCGCGACGCCAATTCCCGCCCCATCGCGATCTTCGTTTGTCTGAGAGCTTCATTCCTCTCCCTAATCGCCAACGCTGTCGCCCCTAGGGCTGATACAGTGAGGAACGCAAGAGTCGCGATCGCAGCCCTTCTCAGCCGGACCACTTTCCGATGCTGGCTTACGTGCTCGCCATACAGGTCGTCCTTCGGAATTCCACGCAGCCTTGCAGCTACCCCAGCCACTGCATCTGTGAACCGTGGATCCTGTAACGATAGTTGATTTTGGGTTCTTACCCATCGGAGGTCCACGAAGAGCGGTTGCTCGCGCATCGTGCCTCGAAGGACTAACGGCAGCGCTGTGGTGCCGTTCCAATCGAAATCTCCTTCCCCAGAGTTCCAGGCGATTTCGCCCTCTGTCAACACCATGAGTAGTTGGCTGGCTCTTCCATGGCTGATCCAATGCGCCACCTCTTTCTGCACCCAAGTCGATTGCGCCGCCGAAGGAGAAGCAAGCAAAATAAAGTATTCGGACTCATTCAACGCTGACTCAATCGTAGACCACAGGCCCGGATTTACCGAAAGGCTCGCCTTGTCGACGAAAACGCGCATCGCCCGGAGTTGATTCCACGGTTTGGCAAAACGCTGGAGAGCGGATTGAAGACCCGGAGCTAGTTTGCCATCCGCCGCGTGGCTATACGAAATGAAAGCCTTATATGGCACCCGCACCTCTGCCAACAGCGATAACTGACGTTATCCCAATTCTACGCGTCTTTCCTGGCACGGGCCGATGGATAAGGCCGTCAGGTGGGGATTTTGGACCCGACCCTTAACCCCAATTCCCTGCCCCGATGCCGGCGGCGTTTGCCCATCGCGACAGCGTTCGCGCGCGCAGCATGTTACGCATGTGAGTGCCCAGCACTCGCGTCGACGGCCACCAATGAATACTCATGATGTAGCCCACCGAGGATCGATTTCGCGTGCACCATAACGCGCTCGCCAAGACGATGACGCGAGCTCTGATGCGAAACCAACTGCGGCGCCGCGGGTCGATCGGGGACACCCAGCCTCGAGTGACATATGCGGACGCCCACGATTGTAGTGCTTGCC
>Ga0137409_10008140_pt1 | contig 10722 bp, 11 predicted proteins | sample CZODoug1_16funga_FD_122059 | JGI IMG/M metagenome (GOLD analysis project Ga0137409, IMG submission 122059) | Vadose zone soil fungal communities from Angelo Coast Range Reserve, California, USA - CZODoug1_16fungal (Hybrid Assembly) | ecosystem: Environmental > Terrestrial > Soil > Vadose zone... | reverse complement strand
GCCGAACGAAGTGATGGCGACGCCGCTCCGCATAGCGATGTCCGCCGGGCGTCGCATCCCAGCAATGATTGGCGCCGTGCCAATAGAGGTGAGAAGTCGAATAGATGTGACGCGCTTCGGATTTGGTCATGCAGGTTGCCGCGGAAGCAGCCTGCATTGGTACAATGACGATCGCGACAATTGCGATTACTCGAAACACTTTTAGTTTCCTCTCCATCGCGCCTTCGGTTCTGCGCTCAGTCTCCCTTTTGAGCCCCCTCAGGTGCGGCCCAGCTGCTACGCCCCAGCCAGCCTCTCCTGGATTGCACGTTGGGAATGTGTCCATTTGCTGGCATAGGCCGGAATATACCCGCATGGCGAATGGTATCAGTGTCCGTCTGGCTGTTCGGAGAACGGCTGATCGCCGGATCAAGCGGGAAGCCGATCAGGCGTCCGCTGGATCTGCCGGCTTTGTCCTGATTGCGATCTGCCGGGATCGCAAAACCACGCCCCCTTTCCCAAATTGGGACAACCGCAACTCGGGCCAAGGCAATCAAAGACCAAGGCAATCAAAAAACAAGACAATCAAAAACCCCGCCCATGGGAAACGAGGACGGGGTTTCTGGGGGCGGGTCAATGCGCCGTTGAGAACGGCACCCCCGCGACAAAGGCTAATCGAGCGGGTCGATCTCGCAAGACGAAGATTCAGCCAAACACTGACATGAACCTTACAGGAAAGCGCCCGCGACGGGCCCGACATGTCGCGAGGGCGGCGGGGGGTGACCCTGATCACATCACTTGATGTCGGATTGGAGAGAATGTCGCCATCATCAAATGGAGACGACGATGCGCAAGTTTTTCCTGATCGCAGCTGTTCTTTTATCGGCCACCGCGGCTCACGCCGGGCTGGATACAACCGTGGCCGACGCTGGTGGCAGGGCTCCCGAAGGGAGCCAGCAATCGTCGGCGCAGGCCCCCGATGCCAACGCGCTGGCGGCAAAACGCCAAGCCATGATGCAGCAGAAAATGGCCATGCAAAAACAGATGATGATGCGCAAGCAGATGGCCATGCAGCGAGAAATGCAGCGGCATCCGATCCGCACGCGCTTCCATTTCGCGATGCTCAATTTCAAACGAAAGATGCACAACGCGTTTCGTTGATGCCGGCAACGCTTGCCACCCTCGGCACGCGATTGGCACGAGAAGGACGGCGAAAGCTCAAGACACCCAAGAAGCTGTCGCGAACTGGATGCAGTTCGCGCAGCGCCCGCCTTGACTGATCACGCTGGACGCAGTGCGCCGGCTCATCGGGCTGAACGGTTCCACGTTGCAACCGGCGACGGGGGGTGCGTATTAGGCCGGCCGTGACGGTTACATCCAACGGTTCCCCCGAATCATCGCGCGTTGCCTGCCGCAAACGCTGGCCGGCGCCATCGCCCTGATCGGCAACGCGCGGCCGTTCCCCGCGTGAGCGATACCAAACTCCTGCCGGCATTCGATTTCACGATGTTGAGACGGGATGAGGTTGCCGCTTTGCCCGAAATTTGCTTGCACTCCCCGGCAGGCACGCGGAACATCCGCGGTCTGGAGCACGGCGACGAAGTGATGACACCATGTTCGCTTGGATTTTGATCCTCGGCTCTTGGGTTGCGGTGCTTTTTCTGATTCTGCACGACGCGACCAAAGACGACAGCAACGGCAGCGCGATTACGAAGGCTGCAAAAAAGGTTGCGAAAAATGTGGAGGCGCTCGCTTCCTTGGCCGTGCCGAAGGCACGAGAGCGGCGGGAAACGCCAAATCTGAAAGCGCCAAACCTGGAAACGCCAAGTCCGGAAACGCCAAGCCCGGAAACGCCGAGCCTTGAAACGCCGAGCCCGGGAACTCCGCAAGGAGAAACGTCGACGCCCCCCGTGCAGCCGGCCCCTGTCCCGCCGCGGAAGAAAAACTGGTGGCGCAAGGAGCTCCGTGTTGCGATGACCGCCCCGGAGCTCGAATCGGCGATTTCGGACGCCATCAAGAAAGCCGCGCCCGGCTGCGAGGACTTCGTTGGCGTGATCGTCGAGCACACGACACCGAGATCGCATCGCGATCCAAATTGGGATGTTCGGGGCGTGAAGTTCGGCAAGGCCGATCGAAAGGCGGTCGACGAAGCGCTGGCGGCCGTCGTCGAACGCATGCAGCACGAGTTTCTGCTCAGCGACCATTGATCTGTGCGACGCGCGGCGCGGAGACACGGAAAGCGGCACCGTTAAGGATTGTTTAGGAATCAGCGCTACAGCTTCAGCCCTACGATCCATCAAGGGCGGGGCGACAGCATGACCGAGCCTGATATCTTGGGCCGCAAGATCGACGAGCTGAAGGAATCGCAGAGGGTCGCTTGGCGGCGCGTTGCCGACCCGTTGCTGACGGCATTCGAACGCCGCGAGATTCGAAATCACATCAGGGATAGCGGCGCGGAACTGCGCGGCTATTTGGCAATGATTTCCGAGCGGCTCCGCTTTCAGGCGCGCCCCGTTGAGGACACCAGCAACAGCCTCGCCAAGCCCGAATTCAGACTTCTGGCTTAAGCGTCTCCCGGAAAAGCTTCGGCATCAGGCCGCGATAGCGCTGCTGTTACCGAGCATCCTGGTTCCCTCAAGAAATCGTCAGCAGGCGGCCGCTGCACGAAACCATTTCGCAGGCTTGACGAAGCAGTCGTGAAACAAATGCCGACTATCACGCGTTCTCAAGAGTAACAGTAACGCGTAACAGTAAAAACGGGAACGTCAGATGATTGAAGCAGTCACTGCGCTTCTGGGCCTGCTTAGCGCCGGCATCTTTGTGGCCCATGCGCTCGAGGCTTATCGCGCGTCTTAACGGACGACGGCAAGGGGGGGCGATCATGGTGGAACTTATCCTTGGCCTGCTTTACCGCCGGTCTTGCAGGGCTGCGCTGTCGGCCATTCGATTACAGAAATACCTTTGGGCCTGAGAGACTTGGGCCTGAGAGATCTGGCGAACCCTCACGGCTTCGGGTCGCGCCGGTCGCTGACGGGATCAGCCTGCGGGAAAATGCTTTCGTAGATCGCGCGGGCCTCGCGGATCAGACGAGCCCGCTCAAGCTCGGATTTCGGAACAAATCGGACAATTTCGGCCATTTGCGCTCCAAAGCTGGGAGGTTGCCAGGCAATCGGATGCGAACATCATGCCAAGGCTCCGTTACTTTGAGGTTTGTGGCCGCTGGCCGATTTGCATCCGTTTGAAGAATAAAAGGTTTGTGACCGCCGCGGCGGGCGGCACACCTCTCACTGCCAGGGATAATACGGTTCCCGCGCCAACGAGAGCGAAGCCAGGACACGCCCGTCTCAGGTGAATGAAGACCGCGCCGACTTGTCCGGCGCGGTCCGTGCGCGAATGGCGGTACGCAGCGCTCTTGATCAGCGCCGGCGCTTCATTGGACTTTGATCGGGGATACCCACGCAGGTCGTAGAGCCGTCGGTCTCACGCGCCGATCTCGCGCACGGCACGGCCTTGACCGATCGCGTGGAGCCATCCGGTCCTGCGACATTCAGCCCCGGGCCTCCCGTGTACTGCGGCAATGGTCCGGTGTAGTACGGGGTTGCCGGCCCGGGCGGCCCGTAGGCACCGAGATAGCCTTTGGCCGGTTCGCCGGGCTTGGCCGGTGCGGCCTGCGGCGTCGAAGGATCGGGAAGCGGCGGCGGATGACCGATCGTGTCACCGGTCGTTCCCGGAGACTGCTGGGCTTGCGCGACCGACAGCAGCGCGAGCAGGACTGCGGCTGAGAAAAACACCAAACGCATATTGAATCCTCCGCTCAAGAGTTGGAAAATGTTACCGCCCTCCCCGCCGTCAATCCACTGTCTTTTGCCGCGCGCAGGCCGTCAATTCGTCGCGGTGCGGACACCTGGACGGCTATTCGCATCTGCAAAATTTAGCGTTGATTGTCATCGTAGCCGCATTTTTATAGCCGCATTTTTTAGTCATCGATGAAAGCTGTCTTTCTCCTGATGCTCTTTTCCCTGCTTCTCGTTTCGAATGAAGCCGGTGCCGCGGACTGCCGTATCCGCCGCTTTAATTTTCGAATCACCAGCCAAGGCCCGTGGCCCGCGCACATGACCGTTCAATCGGGCAAAAGCTGCGGCAGCCGTCGCTGGACGTTTGGGGGCATCTTCAAACAGCTCTATCTTGCGAGCGCGCCCCACCACGGCAAGGTCGTTCTCAGTTTCCCCGGCGGATATCGCTATGTCCCTTCGCCGGGATATCTCGGCGACGACACCTTCACCTTGAAGATTTGCGGCGTCCTCAATGGTGGCTTCGAGGGTTGCGCGGATCTGTTGTTCAGCGTCACCGTCGTTCCGCCGGGCGCTTAGCAAACGTCGCACCGATAAGCGAAGCGGCACGCAACGCTCTGCCGGCGCAGTCCCGACGGATCGGCCCGGCGCTCCGCGGCCTATGGCTTGCGCAGGCAGAGACCGATCGCCGGCGACATGCCGCATTTCGCTCCGTCGGGAGCCCCGCCGCTCGGACAGAACACCGAGACCAGCGTTTCACTTGCATCGCACGCGACGGCCCCATCGGCCTGAACCGCGCGGACGCTCGTGGCGGCGGCGTCGCCCTTTTCTCCCTTGGGGCCTTGCGGCCCTTGCGGTCCCTGTGCGCCGGCCTGGCCTTGCGGTCCAGGCACGCCCTGAATGCCCTGAGCCCCCTGCGGTCCGGCCGGACCCTGTGCCCCGGGATCGCCCTTCGGTCCCGGGTCCCTGCCGCAGCCTGCCAGCGTGATGACGAGTCCGACCGCGATTATTGGAAGAATCCTCATGCGAGCCCCCTTACGCTACATCGTCCGATCATTGGTGGTGAGCTGGCAGTATGTCTTCAAATCACAGACGTCTCCAGGGCTCTTTGCCGCAGTCGGCCGTTGGCGCATGCGCCGTGGCGATCTCGCCACAAGACCGCCGAATTCGGTCCCCCGGCCGGACGGCCGCTTCATGGCGCGTCCGCCATGAGCCGGCAGAGACCAGTACGACGATCTCGAAGGCGCCGCGCAACGAATCCTGTTCGAGGGCCGAATCCTGTTCGAGGGCAATGAGGGGCCGTTGCCGGACCGGCCGCGTCCCGCCAGCGCAAAGCCCGCGAGCGATCCATCTCCGCAACGATGATGCCTGCGGAATTCGCCGGTCCGATCGTCCAAATTTGGTCTTGTACTCCGTCGACAATCTGTAATTGTCTTGCTCTACGGTGATGATCGACTTGCTGGTCCGAGCAGGAAGCGCTTGTTCAACCAAAGCGTCCTTGTTCAACCAAAACGTACTTGTTCAACCAAAACGTACTTGTTCAACCAAAACGTCCCGGGAGGCCCTGCAGTGAACATCGAAACAAAAATTGGCCGCGCCGCCGCAGGCCATCCGGTCGATGTCGTTCCGACCGGCAAAGCGCTCGGCGCCGAGTTGCGCGGCGTCGATCTGACGTCGCTCGACGATGCGCAATTCGCCGCGGTCCTGCGCGCCTTCCATCAGCATCAGGCGATCCTGATCCGCAACCAGGCGCTTGAGGACCAGGATCTGATCGCCTTCAGCCGCCGCTTCGGCGATCTCGATTGGGCCCCCGTCCAGGAGACCGGCCGCCGCTTCGTCGAGGGCCTGCCCGAAATCTATATCGTGTCCAATGTGAAGGTGAACAACGAGCCGATCGGCAGCCTGGGCTCCGGCGAGGCCGTCTGGCACACCGACATGTCCTATCTCGACGTGCCTCCGATGGCGAGCGCGCTCTATGCGCTCGAGATTCCGCCGGCCGGCGGCAACACGTCGTTCTGCAGCATGTACGCGGTCTATGACGCGCTGCCGCCTGCGATGAAGAGCCGGATCGCGGATCTGAAGATCAAGCACGACGGCACCTACAATAGCGGCGGTTTTCTGCGGCAGGGCGTGACCGCGACCGACGATCCCCGGACCTCGCCCGGCGCCGTGCATCCTCTGGTCTGCATCCATCCCGACACGGGGCGCCAGATGCTTTATCTCGGCCGCCGCCGCAACGCCTATCTGATGGGGCTCGAACTGGCGGAGTCCGAGGCCCTGCTCGATGAGCTCTGGAGCTTCGTCGATCGTCCGGAGTTCAAGTGGGAGCATGTCTGGAAGGTCGGCGATCTCGTGATGTGGGACAATCGTTGCACCATGCATCGGCGCGATCCGTTCGATGACACCGCACGGCGCGTCATGCATCGCACCCAGATCAAAGGCAGCCTGAGCCCGGCTGCCTGATATGCGAAAGTTCGGCGCGTCCGACAGGGTCCTGTTGATCCTGTGCCTGATGTATCTCATCCTCTATGTGGATCGGGTCAACATTTCCACGGCTGCGCCGCTGATCAAGGCGGAGCTTGGCTTGAGCAATACCCAGCTCGGCCTGGTGTTCTCGGCGTTTGCCTATCCCTACGCATTGTTTCAGCTGATCGGCGGCTATTTCGGCGACAGGTTCGGCGCCCGCCTGACGCTTGGCGTCAGCGGCCTGATCGTCTGCATCGCGACGGCTGCGACCGGCGCGGTCGGCGGGCTTGCGAGCCTGTTCGCCGCGCGGCTCGTGCTCGGCATCGGCGAAGGCGCGACCTTTCCGACCGCAACGCGCGCCATGGCGGTCTGGACGCCGGAGCGGAACTGGGGCTTTGCGCAGGGCATCACCCACTCCTTCGCGCGGATGGGCAACGCGCTGACGCCGCCTTTGATCGCGCTCCTGGTTCAGCTCGTGTCATGGCGCGGTTCTTTCGTCGTGCTGGCGCTCTTCAGCCTCGGCTGGGTCCTGGCGTGGTGGCTTACATTTCGCGACGTTCCCAAGACGCCGCCGCTCAGCGCCGAGGAATTTGCATCGCTGCCGGCGCGCAGCCGGAGCAGCGCGAGCGAGCCGGTGCCGTGGCTGCAATTGTTCCGCCGCATGCTGCCGGTGACCGCGGTCGACTTCTGCTACGGATGGACGCTGTGGCTGTTCCTGAGCTGGATCCCCTCGTTCTTCTATCAGAACTATCACCAGGACCTGCAGAAATCGGCGTTCTATTCCGCCGGCGTTTTCCTGGCCGGCGTGATTGGCGATACGCTTGGCGGCGTCCTGAGCGATCGCATCCTGCGGAGGACCGGCGACCGCGTCGCGGCGCGCCGCAACGTCATCGTCGCAGGCATGCTGGGCAGCTTTCTGCTCCTCATTCCGGTCATGCTGGTCGACGACGTCAACATCGCAGCTCTCTCGCTGGCGGCCGCGTTCTTTTTTGTCGAGCTCGTGGTCGCGCCGATCTGGGCGGTGCCGATGGACATCGCGCCGCGCTATTCCGGGTCCGCCAGCGGCATGATGAATTTCGGCTTCGGCGTCGCCGGCATCATCTCACCGCTCGTGTTCGGTTACCTGATCGATCGCACCGGGAGCTGGACTCTGCCGTTCGCCGGTTCGATTTTGCTGTTGGTGCTGGGCGCGGCTCTGGCGTTCCGGATGCATCCGGACCGTCCGTTCGAGCCGTCACGCGCTGCGCCGGTCTCCGGCGTGGCGGTGTGAGGAGCGCGCCCTTCGAAGCCACCGCCCTTGGTACTCACGCACGCCTCTCACGGCGTTGACCAAACTGTGCAAGGAATATGGCTGCGGTCTGGCGAGGCTGCTGGTCGAGAGCAAAGCTGCAATGGCCTTCCTCACGTTCAGCAGGAACAGCAGGCTTGAGTCCGAAGATGCTCCGCAGCCGAAAAAATTTCAGGAGAAGCTGTCGCTCGTTCCCCATGACCTGCAGCGAACCGCACTCGAGCACCTGCAATTTGTGGCGGTCTCGATACCGCCTGATTCCAGCAAGCGCGGATGGTGCCATTTTTCTCCTCGCGTGATGCCGTAAAGCGACCGCGCGTTGGCGAAGACGCGCCCGAACTGTGGCGCGTCGGATGACATCGGACTGATTTCGCAGAACCGATCGTTCTCGAATCTCGTATGCGATCAAGGAAAAGGCAGCGCGCGCGTTGAAAAAGGCAGCGCGCGCTTGCGCCGCAATGAACTGGCGAAAATCTGTCCACATTCGAGGCAGCGCGATGGAGAAGCGACGACGTCGCAGCGTGCACACCGACTAGACAATACCAAATCAAAGTCTTTCGACTGCCGCCAAGTGGTCATACTGCCCGCCCATTGCGCCACTTTTCTCCCAGCGCGTGACGCCGAGCGAACGCGATCCGCTCGGCACGCACTTGGCGCGCGCCGCTTCTTATGGATGCGACGATGGCACGCTTAAGTTTGGGGAACCAGGAGGAGACCTTTCCATGGCGCTGACAGCAACCGATCTTTTCAACGACGCCACGACCCGTGAGATTGGCGGCATCGGTCCCGACCAGGTAAGTGCCATCGTCTCCGACCTCGTCGGCGTGCAGCAGATGCTGACGGCGGCCTCCCCGGCGATCAACAACCTCACCGATTTGCACGTCCACAACATCATCGCCCAGCTCAACGAGGAGATCGCCTCGGTCGAGCTGGCGAACTCGCCGACCGGCACACTCGTTCTGGGCACCAATCTCGGACAGTTTGTCGGCCGCGCCATCAACGACATCCATCGCGACATCATCGACATCGCGCAGGGCGATGCCGGCGTGCAGGCATTGTTCAACCCGACGCCGCTGCCGGCCTTGAACACGCCGCCGACGCCGTTCCTCGACAGCGCCGACCAGACCGCGTTCGTCACGCAATGGATTCAGGACAGCAACCATCTCGGCCAGATGGCGACCACGATCGAGAACAACGGCTTCCAGGGCGACATCGCTGGGCTCGTGGCGCAGATCCAGACCTTCGAGAACAGCGCCAACGCCTTCGACACGGCGCAGGGCGGCCTGTGGTCGGCGCGGTTCTGGAACGAGTTCCGCACCGACGGCACCACCGGGGTCGCGGCGAACGCGCTGATCGAAGGCCTGCAGACGCAAAATGCGGGTGAGGTCAACGCAGCGGTCGAGCAGCTCGCGGCGAACTCCGCCGACGTCGGCACCAACAACCTGATGGCCGATGGCGGCAGCTATGCGGCCGTCGTTGCGGCGGCGCAGGCAACGGCTGTGACTCCGACGGGTGGCGTGGGCGGAGGCACCGGCACCGGAGGAGGTACGGGAACTGGCACGGGCGGCGGCGCTGGAGGGGGCGCAGGTGATGGCGGTGGCGCGGGAGCCGGCGGCGGCGCTGGTGCTGGCGGCGGTGGCGGCGCGGCACCTGCTTTCTCCGACCTCGGCACCACCTTCAACGACGCGACCCGCGCGCTCGAGGGCGGCCTGTGGCAGAACACGGTCGAGGAAGGCGGCCAGGGCTTTGGCAGCATCGGACGCTACACCACCGATCTGACCAATGTGCAGACCGGCCTTCAGGCGGAGGTTGCCGCTGGGCAATTCACCGGCGACCAGTTAACCCATGTGCAGACGGTTCTAGCCGACATCACGACGGCACTGTCGGCCGCCACGGCCTCGGTGAATGGCGGCGGCGACTTCGGCAGCGTCGCGGCTGCGGAAGCGGCGCTCCACACGGCCCATGTCGATATTCTCAATGTCATCAACAACGATCCGACGCTCGCCACGCTGGCGACGCAGAACGGCGCGACCGGATTCCTCACCGCGCCGGCAGCTCTGCCTGCCGGGACTGCGGCTGCGGACGCCCCGCACGCCAACCTCGCCGAGATCGGCACCATCTTCAACGATCTCGCCAATATCTCGCTCGGCGGCATAAACGCGGACAATTCGGCGCAGGCCACGGCCGATGTGAACACCATCGTCACCGACATGCAGGCCTTGATAACCGCCAACCCGCTGCTGTTTGGCGGCCTGACCGGCATTCATGCGGACGCGGTCGTCCGGCAACTTCAACTCGAGAACACCTATATCGCCCAGGCAACGGCTGGCGTGACCCCGGATTCGGGACGGGCCAGCAACGACAACCTGCTCGACATCATCGACATTGTGCAAGGTGACACCAATCTCGCCAATATGGCGAACCAGGGCGGTGTGCACGGCTTCACACCCTTTGGGGACGCGCTGAATCCGACCCCGGCCTACCAGGACAACGATGCGCAGACCAGCTTCTGGGCGAACTTCATCGCGCAGTCCAATTCGCTGGGACAACAAGCGATAGCGGCCGTCGGCGATGCGGCCGCGACTGCGACCGTGATCGCCGACCTGCAGGCGTTCCAGACCACCGTCACCAATTTCGACGCGGCGCAGGGTGGCATCTTCGAGGCAAGGTTCGACAACGAGCTGCTCGGCGACACCAGCACGCTCGGAGCCGAGGTAGCCGCGATGATCAAGGGGTTGCAGACCGGCAATGCCGCCTTGGTCGGCGCTGCCGCCGAGCAGATGCACGCCAATGCCGCCGATGTGGGTGGCAACAACCTTCCTGTTACCGGAGGCACCTACAATGCCGACGGTGCGACGGTCGCCGACGTGTTGTCGACGGCCACCACGGCAACGGCGGCGAACGGCGCAGGCGACGCTGGAGCCGGTGCGGGCACTGGGGCCGCGGGTGGCGCTGGTGCGGGAGCCGGCGCGGCTGGTGCGGGCACAGGAACGGGTGCGGCCGCCGGGACAGGTACGGGAACTGGCACGGGCACCGGGGCTGCCTCCAGCGGCGACGACGATGCGCCGCAGACTGGGACCGGCGCGGCCGCCGGGGCCGGCGATGCTGCGGGCGCCGCGACGGGCGCCGGCGCGTGCCATGGCGGTCACGCCATGCTCAACGACATCGCCGCGCTGCTCCAGGCTATGCAGAACGGAA
>Ga0137409_10008138_pt1 | contig 10722 bp, 7 predicted proteins | sample CZODoug1_16funga_FD_122059 | JGI IMG/M metagenome (GOLD analysis project Ga0137409, IMG submission 122059) | Vadose zone soil fungal communities from Angelo Coast Range Reserve, California, USA - CZODoug1_16fungal (Hybrid Assembly) | ecosystem: Environmental > Terrestrial > Soil > Vadose zone... | reverse complement strand
ACCCTGGGTTCACCGGGATTGATCTGAACCGTTACGCTTATCTTCCGGACGTTCCTCTGTTTCTCCATAAGCCCGCGAAAAATGACCCGGAAATTCGTATCGTTGAGACTATACCCAATAAACAGCAGGGAGGTCCCGCCGATCGCCTCCTGAATGCGCGGTGGAATGAGCGTTTGATCTCGCGATGTGCGGACCAGGAAGTCGAGATAGTCGTCCTCGGTCAGCACCATGGTATCAAGATAATCCTTGTGCCCGTGAAAATAATAGACCGCGGGCTTCAACTCGGTCGGGTTGATATCCGACGAGGAATCTCCGGCGGCGGCTTCGCCCTTCGTCTCATTCCAGCGGTTGATGAAGAGCTGCGGGTCTTTCCTGCCCGTCCTTTTCAACGCCTGGAACATGAAGTCATCGTAGTTTGTCGTGATATACAGCGGCAGCGGCAACTCGGCGAGCGCCATGTGCGGCTCATCGGGTTTCTGAAAATCCGGATAACCTGCATCCTTGATGATCTTCGCAACAATCTCCTTTGGCGTCGAGCCATCGATCGTCAGCGCGATATATTGCGATACTTTGATAAGATCATGCTTGTCCGGCAGGGGGTAATCGAACAGCGGGTCGAGCGCCATTTTTCGGCTATCTGCGATCCCAACGGGATTCTTTCCGACGACATTCCGGCGCCGAGAAACGGCGTGCACTGGCCATCCTTGATCCGTGAAATCAGTCTGGCCCAGTCGCCGTCGCTAACCGTGCTGAGGGGAGCCGCGTCCGCCACCTCGTCAACCCCCTATCGCGTAAAGGATCGCATTTGCGACCTGAGGACCCTCTATGTCACTATGGCCGCTGATAAATGCGTCAGCTCGGAGATTGTGGACTTTCTTGGCGGCGAACTGGTATGCGGCCGTCTCTGCAAGCAAAGTCCCTGTGACGAATTCACCAGGCTTCATCTTGACCGCGCCATTTCGGCCGAGCCCGCCAAACACGTCGCTCTCGTCTCCAAAGTCGGTTGCCTGGTCGTTCGAAAATCGTGAGGCGAGCGCATAGGCGATACCAACCGCCTTGTCGTTCACGGTATGGGTCGCGAAAATCGGACCGTCCACCTTCGATTGGGAAATCACCTTGCGAAAAAAGCCATCCGCACGGCCGTCGAATTTTTCGGTAAAACCATTGTGCGAGAAGGCGCCCTGCAGCAACGCTAGGCTTGCCGGCCGGACCCCCACCGGCCCGTCGACAGCCGCCGTGACAACGCGCGCGCCAAAACTGTGCCCGATCAGATGGATGCGAAGATCGGGACGCAATTGCCGCATCGAGGCAAGCATCTCGTTGAGAGCCTTGCCGACGACTCCGGCGCGCTCCTTCATCTGGAAATAGGTGGCGAGGTTGAGCAGCCGCGATGCGGCCGCCTTGACCCCGCTGAAAAAAACTCCGAGCGAGGCCGCGCCACCTGCTGGATCGTCCAGTCCGAGGGCACCGCCTCCACCTCCAGATGGCGGCGGGGCGCTCATGGGCGGTACTGACAGCGTCTTCAGTACTTCACCAGCGGGGTGGCTAAGAAACTTATCGGAAGCACCGTCCGCGGCATCACTTGAAGTTTTCGGAACCAGCGCGCGGATGATGTCGACGAATTCCTTCTGTTGGGCCGGGCTATTTTCGATGCCGTCGATCAGTGCCTTGGCGCGGTCCAGCGCTGCCGCATCCGGGACATCGAACGTGCCCTTCAGCGATTCCAGCTTCTGCTTGACCACCGATGAACTCAGATCTGCACCGCCGTCGCCGATCCCGGCCGCGCCTCCGGAAGGTATCAGTTCGCTGTCCGCGAACTTCTTCGAGGGCCAGAAAACGCCGACGATCGCGAACTTCCTGTTCGCCAGTGAAGCATGCTTGGGAATGAGCGCCGAGATGCTATTGAAAAGCCCGTCGTAGAGATTTCGCGCATCCGCCATGTCGTTATTCCAGCCGTGGCTAATGACAAAAACGTCAGTCAGCTTGCTGGCATCGGTTTGACTGATCGCATTCCTGATCGCGGACCTTTGTTCCGCGCTGAACAGCTGGCCGTCTTTGGTAATTTCCAGCGGAAAAAATGGCAGCCCTGCAATCGTACCCATGGCTAATCTCGCATTGAATGTTTCTAGACTGATTGGATCGCACGCATCAGGTCGACAAGACCCTTACCCTGAAAATAAACCGCCCTCTTCAGATCGGTGGCGGTCGACATGAATATGTTTTTTACGGCAGCGGGATTGCCGACAAATTCCCTGCGCACCGACAAAAACGCGGCGATGACGCCGGAGACGTGAGGCGCAGCCATGCTGGTGCCGCTGTCTTCCTTGTAGTAGGCGGCGTTACCGGCCTCAGGCGCGCTGGCGCCGGACAGAGACGCGCTGCTACTCTGACAGGAAATGATTTTCTCGCCGGGAGCCACCATGTCGGGCTTGAGGCGCCCGTCTCCGGTCGGTCCTTTCGACGAGAAATACGAAACGCCGTAAACGTGCGGCATCTCGCGATGCGTGGAGCCCACCGTGATCGCCAATTCCGCGTTGCCTGGATCGTTGATCGTCACGTCTTGTCCAGCGGGAACCGGACCGCGCGAAAGCGTCTGGTTATAGCCATAGCCGGTATTGCCGGCGGCGACCACCACGACCACGCCGGAACGGACAAGCCGATCGACTTCCACGCAAAGCGGGCTCTGTCCGCAGGCAAACCACTTCGGCTCGAAATCGTAACCGACGCTCATATTGACGCCGTGCACGCGAATACGCCGGCCGCCTCCGTTGAGTTCCTGAATATATTCCAGCGCGGCGATCAGATTGCTGGCGAGACCCTTGCCGTCGTCATCCAGCACCTTGAGGCTGAGAAGCTTGCATTGCGGCGCCATGCCGGACATCGACAGGATGTCGGTCACCGTGTCGCTCACAACGGTACCATCCTCGTCCCGGCGCTGGACCGTTGCGACAATTGGCTGCGCGTCTTCGGCCCGATACTCACCGGCAATGATGCCGGCGACGTGGGTTCCGTGCCCCTTCTTGTCGATGCAGGCGCTCGCCGCCAGATCGGTTGCGCCACCCCTGGTGAAGTCGCGGTGGGAAAGCGGATCGCTCAAGTCGAGGTTTTTGTGCTTTTGAAAATGGGGATGCGTCTTGTCGATCCCGGTATCGACGACCGCCCATAAAATATTCTTTCCCGATGTACCGAACGAGTTGCGGGCTGCATCCGCCTTGACGGTGCTGCCGGAAAGATTGGTGAAGGCGCTGACTTCGTCGTCCTGCCAGATCCGGTAAAGCGCCGACTTGCCCGGCTTGCCGTCCTCAGTAGGACTCGCTTTTCTTGCTTGTTCGTTCCGCTGAACAAGCGCCTTGATGTTCGCGGCGCTCAACCGTCCAAACAGATATTGCTGACTGTATTCGCTCTTGCTGGCGTCGATTTCCTCCACTTTCTTGCTGGCGTCGATTTCCTCCACTTTTTCGGTGCCGGATGGCTCGCCCGAATTTTTGTCCACTTTGTCTGGATGAGAGGGCCGTACCCCCGGCAGCGCGTCGATCCAGTCCCACAGGTCGTAGCGGGCTTTCTTCCTGCCACCCGAATACTCCAGATTAACGTCGATAATGATGTCGAATTGATCGCCCGGTTTGGCGTTCCGCATCTTTTCCAAAAGCGGAAGGGCGATGATCGTGCGATCAAGCGTTCGGGGAGTGAACGGCTTATCCTCCGGATCGCTCTGAGGAAGACTAGACGGGCCGCTCGCGGGAGTTTTTCGCTTCCTGTCTTTCGCCATGGACGCCCTCCTCATGATAATGATGGGCACATCCGGCAAAATTGTCAATTTGAGGTTGCGCGAACAACTGGCCAGGGACGTGGCTAGAGGTAACGCTTCAGATCGGCCGCGGCTTCCTCGGGCGTCCGCTTGAGGTTGAACGGCGAGACAAAGTGGCCGTCGCGATCCATCAGATAGATCAGGGCGGTATGATCCATGGTGTAGTCGCCGTCCTTGAGCGGAACTTTCCGGGCATAGACCCGGAACCCGGAAATCACCTTCGCCACCGCGTCGGGACCGCCGGTCAGACCTTTCAGATGCGGATCGAAGCTCGACAGATAATCCTTCATCGCCGCGTCGGTGTCGCGCTCGGGATCGACCGAGATGAAATAGGCGTTAACGCGATCGGCATCGCTGCCCATCGCCCGCAATACCTCGGAAATCTCGAACAGCGACGTCGGACATACGTCCGGGCAATGGGTGAAGCCGAAGAAAATCAGCGTCGGGCGGCCCTGCAGGCTCTTTTCGGTCACGATCTGACCGGCCTGGTCGGTCAGTTGAAACGGCCCGCCGATTGCGGCCGGCGCCGCCACAGTTCGCAATCCGCCCAGCGCCCACAGCATCAGCACCAGCCCAACCACCAGGCTTCCGGCGAAGGCTGCGACGATGACCAGCGGGCGGGTTGTCCGATCCATCATGAAGTTCCTTAGTCTCGTCGGATCAGAAGCAGGCGGCGATGCCGGACGCGATCATCTCGAAGAAGACCGCCGTCCCATAATGATACCACAGTACCAGCGCGCCGAGCAGAAGGGCGGCGGCGAAACCCGTACCAGCCACGACAATCACCGACGCAGCCCTGCGTGAAGGCCGGGTTACAGGGATTATCTCGTGCTGCGTGGAGATTGGCTGAGCCATGCGCGACCATCTGACCAACAGGCACCGACAAACGGCGTTGCTGCCGTTCAACTGCCTGTCATGCTCAGATAGGACTAGTCGGGCTGCCGGGCAAGCGCGGCAGGGGTCGGAGCGATCACGTCATTCTGACGCGTATCGCGGTCTCGGCGCGCCGATGGGGTCCGCGGCGAGGACGCCTGGGCATCGAGATAACAGGGTTTGTACATGCCCATCAATTGCTTGCCGCGCAGGAAAATCATGTGCGGCGTCAGTCCGCCGCGCTGCGCGATCCAGCGCCGCACCGGCGACGGGTACATCGAGTACAGCATCTGGGTGGCTTCCGGATTGGTCACGGCGCGGCCATTGGCGCCGAAATCCCACGCCGCGTGAAATCCCAGATTGGCGTGCGACGTCACGCAGATCTTGTCGTGCGGAACCGCGCCCAGAACAATGGTGCAGGCCGATGCACACAGACCGTCAATGATGACAGTTTCGCCCGAGCTGCGCAGGCCCTGATACTTGTCCACGTAGGTGCCAATCCGGCCACCGCGATCCTCGGCAATCCGAACCACCGCGTGGCTCGTCCCCATTGCTGCCACCAGAAGGACCGCCGCGAGCAACCCCGTCACGAACTTCATTTCAAGCCCCAGTCTAACCGAACCCGAATCTGGACCGTCCAGAGTGATGCAAGACGGTGGTGATGACGGCAAGCAGCGTGTTGCCAGATCGCGATTTTGTCCAGATGCCCGGAGTGGCTCAAAACAAATTCAGGTTAAGTGTTGCTTGCCGGCTGCACATTCCCCACCGAGAAGATCCCAAACCGGAACAACCTGAGGTTAAGTCGCCATCAAGGCACAAACAAGCCACACACAAGAACCATTTGCCGTTGACCGCGATTAACACCACGCGCTTCAATCCGGTCAAAAGCGGGGGGCGACGCGATGGCTGATGATGCAGACGTAATCGTGGTCGGCGGGGGCCTCGCAGGCCTCGTTGCCGCGACAGAAATTGCCGACGCCGGCAAACGCGTCATCGTGGTCGATCAGGAGGGCGAGCAGAGCCTCGGCGGGCAGGCGTTCTGGTCGTTCGGCGGGTTGTTTCTGGTCGATAGCCCCGAACAACGCCGGCTCGGCATCAAGGACAGCTACGATCTGGCGCTGCAGGACTGGATGGGATCGGCGGGCTTCGACCGCGATGAGGATCTTTGGCCGAAGCGCTGGGCGGAAGCTTATGTCGCGTTCGCGGCAGGCGAAAAACGCGGCTGGCTCCGCGCCATGGGCCACCGTATCTTTCCGGTGGTCGGCTGGGCCGAGCGCGGCGGCTACGACGCGATGAGTCACGGCAATTCTGTGCCGCGGTTTCACGTCAGCTGGGGCACCGGCCCTGGGATTATCGAGCCGTTCGAGCGGCGGGCGCGGCAAGCGCAGGCGAACGGCCGCCTGACTTTCAAATTCCGCCACCGCGTCGATGCGCTCAGCATCACCAACGGCATCGTCGATGGCGTCAGCGGCGCGATCCTCGCGCCGGATCATGTCGAGCGCGGCAAGAGCAGTTCGCGCAAAGTTGTCGGCGACTTCACGCTGCGCGCGCAAGCGGTGATCGTCGCCTCCGGCGGCATCGGCGGCAATCACGATCTGGTCCGGCAGAACTGGCCGAAGCGCCTTGGCGATGCGCCGAAAAGCATGATCTCCGGCGTGCCCGAACATGTCGATGGAAGGATGATCGGCATCACCGAGGCCGCGGGCGCGCGGCTGATCAACCGCGACCGGATGTGGCATTACGTTGAGGGCATCAGGAACTGGTCACCGATCTGGCCGCGCCACGGCATCCGCATCCTGCCCGGACCATCGTCGATGTGGTTCGATGCCACGGGCAAGCGCCTGCCCTCGCCGCTGTTTCCCGGCTCCGATACGCTCGGCCAGCTGCACTACATCATGAGCACGGGATATGATTATTCGTGGTTCGTGCTGACCCAAAGCATCATCAAGAAGGAATTCGCGCTGTCGGGCTCGGAGCAGAATCCCGATCTCACCGGCAAGAGCTGGCTGATGACCGCCAGGCGCGCCACCAACAAGGGCGCGCCCGCACCCGTCGAAGCATTCAAGACCCACGGCGCCGATTTCATCGTGCGCGACAATCTTGCCGACCTCGTCGGCGCCATGAATGCGCTCAGCGGCGACAACCTGCTGAAAACAGAACATCTGAAACTTCAGATCGAGGCGCGCGACCGCGAGATCGAAAATCCCTACGTCAAGGATGCGCAGGTGATGAACATCCACAACGCGCGCAGATATATCGGCGACCGGTTGATCCGCACCGCAAAACCGCACCGGATTCTCGATCCCGCGCATGGCCCGCTGATCGCGGTGAAACTCAACATCCTGACCCGCAAGACTTTGGGCGGGTTCGAGACCGACCTCGACTCGCGCGTGTTCGGCAGCGACGGCCAGATCATGCCGGGGCTTTACGCCGCCGGCGAAGCGGCCGGCTTCGGCGGCGGCGGCATGCACGGCTACCGGTCGCTCGAAGGCACCTTCCTCGGCGGCTGCCTGTTTTCCGGCCGCAATGCCGGGCGCGCAGCGGCGAAAGCGGCGGTGTGAGGCCGTGACCTGCGCGGACGACATCATCGATCTCATTTCCGCGCTCCCGATCGCGTGTTGAACATCAGCGGCGCTACCTGCACGTCGACTTACCGGCGCGCGAACGGGGCCGTCGATAGATTTCGCCGACACCACGTCATCGAACGCTGGAAATGATCGCAATTTGTGCGGTCAGCCCATAAAGCGTGCGGCCGATGCACAAATTTTGGAGCGGCGGGTGCAAGTGTTGGTGCGCCTGCAGACAAGTTTTCTCGCCCCGCGCATTCTAGCCTTTCGGCACCATTCAGTTTTGCCGAGCGAACCTGCTCGTCAGCAACAGAGGAGTCTTTCTCATGATGCTAGAGAATATCTTTGAGGACGCGCGCAATTTCCTGGATAGAGCCGGATTTGCCAGGCGTTCCCGCCATGTTGCAATGGGTGCCGCGTGCCTGATTGCGCTTGGTATTTCCGGTCAGGCCCAGGCGGCGCCCGCGGGATGTGCGGCGCTGCAGGCGAAATATCCTGCCTGGAAAGGCAAGACGCTCGTCAACGCCATCAATCCGCACACGCCGGGCTATGAGGCGATCGATCCGAAAGACCCGAGCAAATATGTCGGCTTCGACATCGATCTCGGCGAGCAGATCGGTGAATGCCTTGGCTTCAAGCTGACCTACAAGGCGGTGACGTTCGCAGCCCTGTTGACGACGTTGTCGAGCGGCCAGGCCGACATCGTGATTTCCGACATCTACGCCACCGAAGAGCGGGCCAAAGCGGCCGACTTCATCACTTATTCGAAGGTGTTCGACGGGGTTTTGGTTGCCAAGGGCAATCCGAAGAAGATCGACGGCATCAATTTGTCGATGTGCGGCGCTGCGGCAGCCGAGAACACCGGCTTCGTCGAGGTCCCGCTGGTCCAGGCGCTTATTCCGCAATGCAAGGCGGCCGGCAAGCCTGAGCCGACCCTCCAGCTCTACGAGAACAACGCCAACTGCATCCAGGCCATTCTCGCCGGCCGTGCCGATACCTACGTCAACGACGTCAACACCGTGGATCAGGCGGTGAAGGCCAATCCCGACAAGCTGGAGAAAGCGCTCGCGGTGACCATTCCCTATTCGGTCGGCATCGCCGTTCCCAAAGACAAGCCCGAGTTCCGCGACGCCGTGCTTGCCGCGCTGATCGAAGTTCAGAAGGCCGGGATTCACATGGATCTGCTGAAGAAGTGGGAGCTCGATGTGAACAACTTCAAAGAGCCCGACATCCTCTCCGTCAAGTAATGTCGCTGTTCGTCCACTATCTCAGCCTGCCGTACCTGATCGAGGGCATCTGGTTCACCCTGGCGGTGACCGGTCTCGGACTGGCCGGCGGGCTGATCCTTGGTCTTGTCCTCGCGGCAATGCAGCTCAGTCGTTTCTGGGTGCTGGCTGCATTCGCCCGCGGTTACACCGTGATCTTCCGCGGCACGCCGCTGATCCTGCAGATGGTGTTCGCCTATGACGCGTTGCCGCAGATCGGCCTCAAATTGAGTGCGATCGGGGCCGCGGGTCTGGCGCTGGCCGCCAACGAGGCGCCCTTCATCGCCGAGATGCTTCGCGCCGGTGTGCTCGGCATCGATCGCGGACAAGTCCTGGCCGGGCAGGCGCTCGGGATGACGCCCGGATTGCTGATGCGACGCATCATCGCACCTCAGGCCATTCGCACGATGATTCCGGCCTTCGGCAACGAGACCGTCAGCGCGTTGAAGAATTCGTCGCTGGCAAGCGTGATCTCGGTGCAGGAGCTGACGCTGCGAAGCACGCAGCTCGCATCCTCAACCTTCGACTTCTTTTCGATCTTCTTCGCATCCGGGCTGATCTATCTCGCGCTCACCACCGGCGTCAGCGTGATCCAGTTGTTCGTGGAACGTGTTCTCGATCTCGACCGGCCTGCGACTCAGTATCGTTTCGCGCGCTTGCTGCCCTGGTATCGCGCGCCGTTGGCGCTGGAGCCGATCACCGCCGGGCCAGTTGCTTCCACCGAGGCTCGATCCGACGCGGTCGTCCCGTTCGCGGCGCCTGTCAAGGACGTCAAGGCATCGCGGGCGGACCGCACCAAGCGATCCGCTACCCTGACGCGCAACGACGCGGTGGTCGAGGTCAACGGATTATACAAGGCGTACGACAGCCAGCCCGTTCTCGCCGGCGTCGACATGACGGTGCGCGTTGGCGAAGTCGTTGCACTGCTCGGCCCAAGCGGGTCGGGCAAGAGCACGCTGTTGCGATGTATCAACCATCTCGAGGGCTGGGACGCGGGCACCGTCAAGGTCGGCGGCCGCCGCATGGGCTTCCGGGAAGACGGCAAGCCGCTTTCGCCGCGTGACCTTGCCAATGAGCGCGCCATGGTCGGCGTCGGCATGGTGTTTCAGCAGTTCAATCTGTTCGGTCATCTGACCGCGCTGGAGAATGTCGCAGGCCCCCTGCGCTGGGTCCACGGCCTCTCGCGAATAGACGCCGATCGGCGGGCGCGAGAGCTGCTCGAACGCGTTGGCCTCAGCCATCGCGCCGACGCGTTGCCGCGGCATTTGTCCGGTGGTCAACAGCAGCGCGTCGCAATTGCGCGCGCGATAGCCCCGAACCCGAGCGTGCTGCTGCTCGATGAACCGACCTCGGCGCTCGATCCGGAACTGGTCAATGAAGTGCTGGAAGTGATCCGGCGCCTGGCGATCGAGGACGGCCTGACCATGATTATCTCGACACACCAGTTGCGTTTCGCCGACGAGGTCGCGGACCGGGTCGTCTTTCTCAGCGGCGGCTCCATTGTCGAAGAGGGACCTGCGCACGAGGTTCTTACAAACCCGCGTAATCCGATCACGGCGCGCTTTCTCAGCATCATGGACGCCGACCGACCAACCGCGGCGCCTGCATGAAGCGGCCGCGCGCCGCCTTGTTACGATCAGGTGCCATCCTTCAACTCAAAACAATCTTGCGTCCGCAAGCGTTCTCCGAGGCCATCGCATGAAGCATCATCTCCTCCCCGTTTCACCCACTAACGTGCACTGGGGTTATTTCAGCAAGAAGGTCGCGCCAGCGCTGACGCTGAAGTCGGGCGACCGCGCCACCATCGAAACGCTGACCCATCACGCCAACGACGACTACGAGCGGATGATCGCCAATGATCCCGGCGCCGAGAGCGTGTTTCACTGGACCAGGGAGCACAAAGCAGTGGTCCGCCGTGGCGCGGGGCCGACCGAAGGTCCGTTCCTGCGCGGCTCCGGCGAAGGCGTCGGCGTCCATCTTCTGACGGGTCCTGTTGCCATCGAGAACGCCGAGCCCGGCGATATCCTGGAAGTTCGCATTCTCGACGTCCGGCCGCGTCCGAGCTGCAACGCCTGCCATGCCGGGCGCTGCTTCGGTTCGAACGCCGCCGCGTCCTGGGGGTTTCACTATCACGACCTGATCGAGGAGCCGAAGCCGCGCGAAGTCATCACGATCTTCGAACTCGATACCTCCGGCGAGCCGTTCGCCA
>Ga0137409_10008137_pt1 | contig 10723 bp, 12 predicted proteins | sample CZODoug1_16funga_FD_122059 | JGI IMG/M metagenome (GOLD analysis project Ga0137409, IMG submission 122059) | Vadose zone soil fungal communities from Angelo Coast Range Reserve, California, USA - CZODoug1_16fungal (Hybrid Assembly) | ecosystem: Environmental > Terrestrial > Soil > Vadose zone... | reverse complement strand
AGTTCGCAAGGCTTTCCACGAGGCCGCGCGCGAGCGCTGAGCCTCGTAGTTCGTGGCTGGTAGTCTGTTGACGGTCAAGCCGGGCCTCGACGGCCCCTCAGGCGTTACCAACAACTGGCATCAGGAACTCCGCATTGCGCGCTACTGCTCCCGCGCGCTGGAGTTCATTCACCAACATTTCCGCGAGCGCACCGGGTGCAAGCCCAAGGTATGCCCGATTGTATTCCCGGTACACGGGGACACTGTCGAGATATCCCGACAGCGTACTCAGAGGCAGTCTCCGACGCTCCAGCAGAGTGAACATCAGCATAACCTTGAGGGCGTGGCGCGCCATGCGCGCGGAATCGGCCTTGAACGCCTCCACCCGCTGATAGCAGCGATCAAGCGCCGAGGTGATGCCTGTAAAGGGCTGACCATGCCCTGGAATGACCAGGGAGACACCGAGCGCGGCGATCCGATCCAAAGTGCCTCGCGCAGCCTCCAGTGCGCCCGGCTGGTCGGGCAGCACCACGCCGAAGCCGTTTTCCCACAGGGCATCGCCCGAGATCAACAACCGCTCGGCCTCGCAATAGAACACCAGCGCGCCCATGTCGTGCCCGGGGGCAGCGATGGCCTCCCACGACAATCCACCCCAACCGTAGCGACTGCCTGCCACAAGCTCTTCATCCACAGCGAACCGCTCTGCGTGCTGGTCGGCGTAGTCGAGCCAAAGGGCTCTGGTGTCCCACTCTCGGATCAGCCTTCCTTCACCCTCGGGGACGGCCACAGGACAGCCGTAGGTTCGTGCAAGCAGCGCGTTACCGCCCATGTGGTCGCTGTGACAGTGGGTGTTGACCACGAGCTGCACCGGCTCATCGCCGAGATGTTCCTGCAGGCGCAGGAGTGCGAGCGTCTGGTACGCATGAGACGAATAGCCGGTGTCCACAACGACGTTGTGGCCTGGTTGTAGCAGAACGATGCTGTTGGCGTTTAGCCAGTCGCGGACGATTACGCGCACCGTGATTGGCAGAGGCGGGATCTGAAAGGGACGTGTCGGTTCCATTGCTGAGCCCGGCGCGTACCGAGCTCTTCCAACGACGCTATTGTTTGAGGGTAGGTTGCTGTTGAGGTGTTGGCAGTGGCGTCGGGGACTGGCCCGGGATGATCAGTGGCGCGGGTGTTTCGTCAATCACCTTGACGTCCTTGACGAAGTGACCGGTGTCCCCGAAGCACGAAGTAATCAGTCCAATGTGCTCCTCATAATCGACAGCGACGCGCTTGCCCATCACCGCCTTGATCTTCTCCGCGATCGTAAAGGTCTTGAACATTGACACGTCGAAGCTGATCTGCCCCGGCCCGCGCAGCGGAATCACGCGGCTGAGATTGCCGAACGGATTGGCGCTGCCGAAATCGAGCCGAAATTCGCGAAACCCGTCGCGCACGGATTCCGGCGGAACCTCCCGCCCATCCTGGTCGATGATCGGCCCACGCGCATCGCCGCCGCCAAAACCGGTGCGGGATGTTCGCCCGGAATACGGTTTCCGGCGCAGGGAAATGTCGCTGTCGTCCACGGTCATGAGATAGTAACGCGCGAGCCCGGCGCAAGTTGCGTCACTTTCCGCGGGCCGCGGTCGGCGTCAGGCCAAAGCGGCGGCGGAAGCTGCGGTTGAAATAGGACAGATCGTTGAAGCCGCAGTCGAAGGCAATGTCGCTGATGCGCCTTTCGGTCAATGTCAGCAGTTCGGCCGCCTTGCGCAGCCGCAACTCGTTCAGCCGCGTCGTGAAACCGGCGCCGGCCTCATAGAGCAATTCGTTGACATAGCGTTCCGACAGGCGAGCTGCGGCGGCGAGCTTTTGCGCGGAGAAATCCGGCTCCGAAAAGCGCCGCTCCAGGATCGACAGCACCGCCTTCAGCCGCACCGCGCGCAGGCCGCCGCGCTGCGCGGCGAGCTCGTGATCGCCCTGCGCGCCGAGCCCCAGTGCGGCGAGATCCAAAAGATGCCCCGCGATCGCCAAGCCCGCTTTGTCGGCGGCGCTCGGATGGTCGAGCACAAGATTGCTGTAATCCATCGCAAGCGACAGCGCGCCGCCGGGCGCAAGCTCGCGGCCGACCATCGCCTCGACACGAGGCACCATCGCTCGCAGCGCCGGCACCGGCAGGTTCACACTGATAAAACGCTTGTGATTGCTGCCGTCGGCGGCGAAAAACGGCTCGTCGAGCTTGAGCAGCGCCATCGCGCCCGGCCGCACGGTGAATTCGCGGCCGCGATGAACCAATCTCAACGCGCGGCTGGCGGCGATGCGTGTCAGGCAATAGCGGTCGTCATTGGTCGCCAGCACGTGGCGATATTCGCGCCGCACCGTGGTGAAAGTCCCGTCACAGCGCCCGAGCAGGGTGGTGCCGATGTGGACGGAATTCATCGCCGCGCGAAACGGCACATCGGAGGCCGGATCGAGTTCACCGGTATTGGAAAAATGCTCGAACAATTCCGCAAAGCGAAGAAAGCGCTGCCGCTCGTCGAGGCCCCGCGGCAACATGTCGGTGGAGAGCATTTTCTTGATAACGGTCATCGAAATCGACTTGACTGAAACAAACGAAGCGTAAGGCCACGAGATGAACGCAGGCTGAAGGCCAGGAGCAGACTGAAGACCCGGGGCAGGCTATCAACATTGCGACGCGATTCAAACTCCGCCGAATAGTCCAATTCCGGATCGAGCAAACGCCCGCCAGTCCAAGACGAAACGCGCCGGCCGCCTTACCGAAACGGCGAACCACGCTGTTCCGGTGATCGCGGTGCCGCTTTCCACAACCGGCAATTGGTCGAGTTTTCAGGAAACACCCGTAAAAGGAGAAACCATGATAAAGACCTCCTCGGTCCGCAAGCTCTTGCTCGGCACGGCGATCGCCGCCAGCATGGGCATCGGCTACGCGATCGGCGCGCAGGCCATGCCGCTTGCGCCGGCCGTTTCTCGACAGGAGAGCAATGTCATTCGGGTTGCCGGCGGATGCGGACCCGGGTGGCATCGCGGGCCCTATGGCGGCTGCCTGCGCAACTTTGCAAATCCCGCGGCGCATGCCTGCCCGCGCGGCTTCCATGTCGGCCCTTATGGCGGCTGCCGCGGCAACGGACGATAAATTGTCGGTGACGAAAGAGCGTTACGCGGCGGGCCGGTCCGGGTCCGCCGTTTTTTGTTCGGGCCATGACGGCCGCGCGGGCTGCACCTCCTCGGCGAATTTGTGCACCAGCCATGACGAGACCGACCCGGGGATGAAGCCGACCAGCCCATACATGATGAATTGAAACACGCCGCTGTCGGGCCCGCGCGAGCCGTACGTCAATTCGGTCGCGGCGAAGGCCACTGCCCCGACCATCAGCATGCGCAGCACCGGACCGATCCGCTTGATGTGAAACAGGATGTCATCGACCGCGCCGATCATCAGCGCCGGCAACACGCCGAACAGATAACTGTATTGCAACGTCGTGACGAAGACCGTGACGAGCTTTGTGACCTCCGCGGCGTTCGGCGGATGGCTCCAATATTGCGACGTGATCGTGCTGGTCAGCAGCAGCCAGAACCCGCCGAGCAACGGCCCGGTCGCTGCGAAAATCAGGTAGCGTTTCATGCTCCGCCCCTCACGCCTGCCGGCTATTTATACCAGCAGCGTGCGAGGGCTTGAACAAATATTTCGGCGCATGATCGTGCTGAACTGCCATCCCGCCCCGGGGCGGCAGCTGCGGTTCGTCCTGCCCTACTCGCCCCAGACCGCGAAGGCGTCGTTGAAGGCGCGCTCGCCGGGGGCGCCCTTCTCGATCGCGATGATGGCGCGGCGCTGGTTGGTATAGACCAGCGGCACGTCGAACCAGGAGCGCTCCTTCAGGAGCTGCACGTTGCGCTGCCGGTCGGCATCGACGTTCGACAGCCCGACCAGGAAGAAGCCGTCGGTGACCTTCACCGCGAGGCCCGCGAGCGGCGTGCCGCGCGCCTGCTCGTTGGACTTCATCAGGATGCCCGGCACGTTGCCGACGCCGCCGCCGGCGAAGTCCTGCGGCAGGATGAAGGTCAGCTCGGCGGTGTGGCTCGCCGGCAGCGACGTATCGGTGTTGCGGCGGAACGACATCGTCATCTTGAACTTGCGGTCGGGGATCTCGATGTCGGCGCGCACGGCGATGTCGGCCTTCTGGTTGCCGGACGCCTTGATCTGCTCGGTACGCCAGACCACCGAGCCGACATATTGCTTGCCCTTGGGATCGGAGGGATCCTCGTCATAGAGCACCACGCGCTGCGCCACCGGCGCGACCTGGTCGGAGGACGAGGGCTGGCCGACGCGGTCGGCGATCTTCGGCTTCGACAGCGGCGTCGAATTGTCCTTTGGCGCCTCCACCACGGCCGAGGACCTGAACATCCCGCTCACGGCGTTGACGGCGGACTTGCCCCACAGGATCCCGGCGCCAACCAGGATCAGGACGATGCCGACGGCGATCGCGCTCTTGAACGGAAACACCGTGCCGCCGCGGGCGCGCTTCGGTTCGCGTTCGCCTCCGACACGCGTGCGCGAGGGCAAGGGCGGCGGCGCGTAGCGCTCGGCCTCGTCGAGCGACTCGTCGTAGGAATAGGGCGCGTCGAGCTCGCCGCTGCGGTTTTCCAGGCTCGGCTCGAGCCGATCGAACTCCGGCGATGGCGAGGGCACATTGGCGTAGGTCTTCCGCGCGGCCCGATTGGCCTGCGCGGCGGCGCGGCCGAGATCGTCGACGTCGGCGGTGATGTCGCGGAAGCCGCGCACGCCTGGCGCCTGCGCGGCACCGTTGTTGTCGGCACCGCGGCGCTGCGGAGCGCCGGGACGCTCCCGCACCGGCGGCGGGTCCTGCATCGTCACCTGCGGCTGCCCCAAGGGCGGCGGCTGCGGGCGCGGCGGCGCCTCGGCGCGCAAATTGCGAGGCTGGCGCTGCTGCTCCGGCCGATCCTGCGGCCGGTCCGGCTGCTCGTCCGGTCCGCCCGGCCGATCGTTGCGCGCGGGCGGCGAACGCGGGCGTGGCGCCGAAGCCGCCGGCTGCGGCGTCGCGGGCGCGGCCACCGCCTCGGCGCCGCGCGTGTTGGCACGGCGCAACGCATCGCCTGCGCGCGCCGCGCCGCTGTTGGCGCGGGACGCGTCGCGGGCGCGCTGCGCGGCCTCCGATTCGACCTTGCGCACCGCCTCTTCCAAGGACAGCCGCTCGCGGGTGATTTCAGACTCGCTGAGCGGCGGCTGCACGCTGCGCAACTGCGCGATCAGCGCGGCGCGCGCCCGCTCATAGAGCGCGCGACGGCTTTCGCCGGGAGCACTGGGGTCCAGTCCGGCGATGGCACGGGCGATCAGCGGGTAGTAATCGGCCATTTCAACTCAACTATGCGTGCTTCGCGGTAATATCGTCTAAGCCTCGAATGGATTCTGAACCAGGATAGTATCCTCGCGTTCCGGGCTGGTGGAAAGCAGGGCTATCGGACAGCCCACTAATTCTTCGACCCGGCGGACATATTTAATGGCCTGGGCCGGCAAATCGGCCCAGGAGCGGGCGTTGGCGGTCGGCTGCTTCCATCCCTCGATCGTCTCATAGATTGGAACCACACGGGCCTGGGCGCCCTCGCCGGCCGGCAGGTGATCGATTTCCTTACCATCCAGCCGATAGCCGGTGCAGACCTCGATTGTATCGAAACCATCGAGAATATCGAGCTTGGTCAGCGCCAGCCCGTTGATGCCGCAGGTTCGTACAGTCTGGCGAACCAGCACAGCGTCGAACCAGCCGACGCGCCGCTTGCGGCCGGTATTGACGCCGAATTCCTTGCCGCGGCGGCCGATCTCCTCGCCGATCTCGTCATGCAGTTCGGTCGGAAACGGCCCCTGGCCCACCCGGGTCGTATAGGCCTTGCAGATCCCCAGGACATAGCCGACCGCGCCCGGGCCCATGCCGGTACCGGTCGCCGCCTGCGCCGCCACGGTGTTGGACGAGGTGACGTAAGGATAGGTGCCGTGGTCGACATCGAGCAGCGCGCCCTGCGCGCCCTCGAACAGAATGCGCTTGCCCTCGCGGCGCTTCAGATCGAGCAGCCGCCATACGGTCTCGGCGTAAGGCAGAAGCTGCGGCGCCAGCGCGGTCAGCTCCTTCAAAATGACGCCGCCGTCGATCTCATCGAGGTTGAGGCCGCGGCGCAGCGCGTTGTGGTGCGCCAGCAGGCGATCGATCTTGTGCGGCAGTGTATCGAGATCGGCGAGGTCCATCAGCCGGATTGCGCGGCGGCCGACCTTGTCTTCGTAAGCGGGCCCGATGCCGCGCCGCGTGGTGCCGATTGCGGTGAGCGCGTTGGACGATTCGCGGAGCGCGTCGAGCTCACGATGCAGCGGCAGGATCAGCGTCACGTTTTCGGCGACACGCAGATTGTCGGGGCTGATGGCGACGCCCTGGCCTCGCAATTTTGCGACTTCATCGAGAAACGCCTGCGGATCGACCACGACACCGTTGCCGATGACGGCGAGCTTCGAGGGCCGCAGCACGCCGGACGGCAGCAGCGCCAGCTTGTAGGTTTCGCCGTTGATGACCAAAGTGTGGCCGGCATTGTGGCCACCCTGGAAGCGCACGACGATGTCGGCCTGCTCCGACAACCAGTCGACGATCTTGCCCTTTCCTTCGTCGCCCCACTGGGCGCCGACGACGACGACATTGGCCATTTCGTAGGTTTTCCCTCTGCAACCATCTCGAAGCCCAGCCAAAACACGGCCGGGGCCGCTCGCATGCGAGGCATCCCACCGGATAAAGGATGCGGGCTATCGACGCAAGCAAGAAGGGGGCCGGGGAACCCGGCTAACTGGTCCTCAACCCATTGATATCCCCTGAAAATATCACCCTTTGCGGCGCAGGCATGGCGGCGGCCTACCAGGGCGGGAACAAGCCGCCCCGGCGCGATGCCTCATCTGTGGCAGAATGATAAATCCGAGCGACGCCGCGGCCATCGCGCCGCTCGCGATCCAGCCCCCGACCGCTGGAGCAGCGATGCGGCAAACGCCGGCATCCCGTCGAGGCGGGTATTGGAATTAAGCGATGATTTCAGACTGGGTCGGCTGCGGATACGCAAGCCGAAAACAGCGCTTGCGTGTTTTCTCCGCCTTACCAGCGATCGCGCCAGCGCCAGAACCGGCTGTGCCCGTAATTCGAATCGAGCCGGCTTTTTTGCTCGTCGCTCGGCGTCGCATCGAACGCTTCCAGCGCCGGCCGCATCGTCCGGATGGCCTGCAGCATTGTATCCATGCGTTTTTCCATGGCTTCGGTTCGACCCACGATCGTCTCGGGAATGTCGGCCTGACACGTGGAGCGCATGACCTCCGCCGACTTGATCGACGCCGACTTGAATTCATCGAACTTCGTGCGCTGCGCGTCGGGCGGCTTGATCAGCTCCGCGAGCCGGTCAGCCCGCCACTCGATTGCATGAGAATTTCGGGAGCGCGCCGTGGCGGATCGTTCGCAGCTCGCTGAGAATAGTTTCTGAAATTGCACGCCGCAGGAAATTTGCGCGGCGCTTCGCTGCTGCAGACCAAGGGTGCATCGTGGCTCGCCGATCTCGCAGTGGTCCAGTTCGGCCTCAAGAATGCAACCGCGCTGTTCATTCTGGCGGCGCTGAGCCTGTTTCTCACCTCGATTCATCTCGGCTTCGCCAGCGCCACGGCGCTGGCGTCCGCGATGATCCCGATGGTGATCGCGGTGCTGCAGGGCGTCGCGACGCCCGGCATCAACGTCGTCGGAACGACCATGCTGCTGCAATTCGTGGTCAGCTTCGGTTTCATCCTGGTGGTGAATGCGCCGCAGAACATGGTCGCCTACGGCACCGAGACTTTCGAGGCAAAGGATTTCGTGCGCACCGGTCTGGCGCTGACGGTGATCGCGCTGGCGCTGGCTCGGCTATGCCTGAGCGCCAGCTCAACCTGAGCGCTAACTCGGTCTGAGCGTCAGCTCAACCTGAGCGTTAGCTCAGCGCAGGAATGTGCCGGGCGGGCGTGACGACCAGCCTGCGAAATTGCTATCGTCGAAGTCAGGCGTGCAACGCGCCGAAGGAGCGATGGCGCCATGTCGAAAACCACCCGCGCGACGCTGGCGCTGGCCAAGCTCGGCGTCAAATTCGCGCTGCACACTTACGACTACGACCCTGACGCCGACCGCATCGGCCTGCAGGCCGCCGAGGCGCTCGGCATCGAGCCGCGACGCATGCTGAAGACGTTGATGGCGGAGGTCGATGGCAAGCCGGTCTGCGTCGTGGTGCCGTCGGATCGCGAAGTCAGCATGAAGAAACTCGCTGCGGCGTTTGCCGGCAAGGCCGCGAACATGATGCGCCCGACCGATGCCGAGCGACTAACCGGATATCATGTCGGCGGCATCAGCCCGTTCGCGCAGAAGAAGCGGGTTCCGGTGGCGATCGACGCGGCCGCGCTGACCGAGCGAAGCGTCTATCTAAACGGCGGACAACGCGGCTTGCAGGTCGAGCTCGATCCCAACGACGCCGTCAGCGCCCTCGATGCGGTGGTGCAGGCGCTGACGGTCGAGTAATATATTGCTGCTCCAAATTCATTTCGACTGGGTCTGCGCCCAAAGCATCGCGTCGACGATGACGTCGCGTCATTTCGGGCGCTGCTGGTCGTTACATTCGATTCGATCGAACGAATGGACGCGAGAGCTCCCAGCGTAGCGCGCGCGCTCTTTGGAACTTGCGCGACACATCGAAGTTGAAACGCGGTCACGGACCGCCTCTTGATTGCGCAGTCATCCTATCTCTGGCAACAATACGAGCCGGACGGGATGATTGGCATGCGATCGTTTGAGAGTATGGGGGCGCACGCTGGTGCGCACTCAACCGGACGGATGGCGAATTGGGATTCGGTGCGGATATTTCTGGAAGTCGCCCGGATCGGCAGCTTCCGGGCAGCCGCCGCGGAACTCAAGGCGTCTGCGAACTTTCTGAAAAAGCGAATCTCGCTGCTGGAAAAAGCCTACAACACCACGCTGATGACCCGACACGTCGATGGTATCCGGCTGACGCCGGAAGGGATGCAGGTGCTCGAGGCGGCCAAGCGGATGGAAGAAGCGTCGTTTGGCCTGGACCGCGCGCTTAATCGGACAGCGCCGGCATTGAGCGGCGAGGTTCGTTTTTCGGTCACCGAAGGGTTGGGCACGTTCTGGGTCGCGCCGAGACTGGTCGAATTTCAACGGGCCTATCCTGGCCTCTTGGTGGATCTGAAATGTGAAATGCGTTCGGCCGACGTACTTCGTCTCGAAGCTGACGTCGCCGTGCAACTCGAGGAACCGGCCGAGCCCGACCTGAAGCGAATCAGAATCGGACGACTCCACGTTATGCCTTTCGTGAGCCCGTCCTATGTCGACCTCTATGGCATGCCGAAAGACGAACACGATATCCGGCAAAATCATCGGATCGTCCTGCAGGATGCGGAGCAGACCAAAGGCAAGGAGATGTACGCCAAATATGCGGGCCGCGAACAACTCGGCTTCGTCGCAATGCGCAACAATGTCAGCACCGCGCATTTCTGGTCGATCGCAAAGGGCGCCGGCATCGGCTGGTTGCCAACCTATGTGCCGATGCTCGGCGATCCGTTGATACCGCTCGATATCGGCTTCAAGTTCGAGCTCGATATCTGGCTCGCCCATCATGCCGACGCGAATAAAATAGCGCGGGTCAAGCAACTGATCGACTGGACCGTCCAGGCCTTCGACGGCCGCAAATATCCATGGTTCCGCGACGAGTTCGTCCATCCGAAGGATCTGTCGAAGGCCTATAAGGAAACCGAGCCGCTGGTGAATTTGTTTGCCGGGTTCAAGAAAGCATCGCACCCGAAACCCGGCCGGGTGTCTTCCGGCCGAAGAAGACCGAAGCGATGACGGAATACACGCCGACCGACGGACAAATCGACCAGCTTGTGAAGGCAGGATGGCTTGCCGTCGGGCTGTCGCAAGCCGACCTCGCCGAAGTGCTCGATGCCGCGTTTCAGCAACCGCCGGAAAACGGCAACGGGTCGAATGGAGTTGACCGCGCGCGCCTGATGCAGATCGCGGATGCACTCGACATCCCCTTTGAATTCTGCTGCCGCCAACCCGCAAGAGCCGAGCAGCCGGAAAGCAACCTTGCACCGGCACCGGGTCTCGATTCGCTGCAGTCGTTTCTCGGATTGCGGCTGCTGCGAGCTTTTTGCGAATTGCGGGATCACCGGACAAAGCGGATGCTGGTCCATCTGGCCGAGCAGATTGTCAAACGGCAGACCAACCGTGGCGGAGATGCCGGCTAGCTGGATAACGCCGGCCAGGCCCTCGATCGTACAAGCCGGCAGTGAAACGAGGCCAGCCTGCGACAATGACCTCCTTACGCATGGTCGCGATGCATCCACCCCATTGATGCCAGGTGAAAATCCGTGTCTGTGAGGCAGGCCGGGTCGAGATTCCGGCCCGGCGCCGCACGCCGGGCGGGCCGCGGCGCTATGCAACCGGGCCAAGAACCACCGCTTCATGTCTGCCTCCGATCGCACCTCCGGCGCCGCTCCCTCCGGCAACTGGCTCGCCAACCAGCCTTATTTGCTGCTCTGCATTACCGCGCTGTGCTGGGCCGGCAACGCCATCGTCGGCCGCCTCGCGGCGGGACATATTCCGCCGGTGACGCTGTCGTTCCTGCGCTGGTCGCTGGCGTTCCTCATCATTCTTCCGTTCGCCTGGAAACA
>Ga0137409_10008136_pt1 | contig 10723 bp, 9 predicted proteins | sample CZODoug1_16funga_FD_122059 | JGI IMG/M metagenome (GOLD analysis project Ga0137409, IMG submission 122059) | Vadose zone soil fungal communities from Angelo Coast Range Reserve, California, USA - CZODoug1_16fungal (Hybrid Assembly) | ecosystem: Environmental > Terrestrial > Soil > Vadose zone... | reverse complement strand
GCAGGCGCGTCTTGGCGCTTTCTCCGCTGCCGAACTCCACCAGTGCTGCGCCTTGTGGAATGCCCGCGGCCAGCTCTGCTGCAATGTTGCGCAGCAGGGCGGTTTCGGAACGGGTGACGTAATAGTCGTCGGTCCTGCAGATCTCCTCGAACAGGCGCGAGCCTGGCGCGTCGTAGAAGTACTTCGAGGGCAACTGCTTGTGTCGCGCCGACAGGCCGGCGATCACGTCGGCGGCAAAGCTGTCCCTGGCATCGGCCTGCGTGTCGATCGGGCCGGCATCACGCGCCAGACGCAGCCCCGAGAACATCCAGCGCTGTTCCGGCCTGTAGAAGTTGCGGTAGCTAAGCCGCGAATGTCCCGCGGGCGTGATGCTGGCCCCGCCGCGCAGAACCATCTGGCCGACCATGAACTTGCCGTTGTATTCGCCCAGCGCGCCGCCTGCGGGACGATACCCCGGGTAGGCGCTGTACGCGCTCTGCGTCCATTGCCAGGCCACGCCGTCCACCTGCTCGAGCAGGTTCTCACGGGCGGCAAGCTCCCACTCCGCCTCGCTGGGCAGACGCGCGCCGGCCCACTGGGCGTACGCTGCCGCTTCGTAGTAACTGATGTGGGTGACCGCTGCGTCCGCAACGATGCTGCGCATGCCCCCCAACGTCATTTCCTGCCAGCGGTCGCCGTCACGCATCCAGTAGAGCGGCGCTTCCCACCCGCCGGACTGCGCCATTGCCCAGCCGTCCGACAGCCAAAGCTCGGCGCGGCGGTAGCCGCCGTCCGCCATGAAAGCCAGCCACTCGCTGTTCTTCACCAGCCGGTCGCTGATCTCGAACGGCTGCAGCCATACCTGATGACGCGGCCCTTCGTTGTCGAAGGCGAAGTCGCCGGTAGAGACGCCGATCTCGACCAAGCCGCCCGGCAGCCGCTTGAATCGCCCGCTGCGTCCCGACTCGTCCGGCCAGCGCGGGTCGTAGGCAGGCTTCAGAGGCGACTGGCTGAACAGGTGCAACAGGTCCATCAGCAGCAGCTCCTGGTGCTGCTCCTCGTGTGCCAGCCCCAGTCGCAATAGCGCTTCGGTTTCTGCCGACAGGCCCGACTTCAGCAGCGTGCTCATCTGCGTATCGACGTGCCGCCGGTAGGCCATCACCCTGCCGACCGTCGGGCGAGTGAGCAGCCCGCGCTGCGGCCGCGGCTGGCGCGGCCCCAGCGCCTCGTAGTACGAATTGAACAGGTAGCCAAAGCTTGGATCGAACTGGCGGTAGCCCGGCAGGCTGGTGGAGAGCAGAAAGGTCTCGAAGAACCAGGTGGTATGGGCCAAGTGCCATTTGACCGGGCTGGCGTCGGGCATGGACTGAACCGCCATGTCTTCGTGATTCAGCCGCGCGACCAGCGCCTGAGTGTGCTGGCGCAGGCGCAGGTACTGGTCAAGCAGCGTCTCGTCCGCGCTGGTTCCATATTGCTCACGCCTGCGAGAGCTTGCGGGATTCATCTCGGTTCACCTCGCGCGAAAACAGGCGGGAATCTCGGAGTGCGGACACCGCGGCCGATCCTTACTGCGGTCTTCGATCGCATCAATCCGAATCAGCGGCATGGCAGTTCTCTCGGACTGAGAATCAGGCGGCGGGGTCATGGCGGTAAACCTCTCCTTAGAGCTTGGAGCCGCCGTCGACCCGAACGACATCGCCCGTGATCCAGCGAGCAGCATCGGACGCGAGGAAAGCAACCACGTCACCGATATCGTCCGGTTGAGCGACACGCTTGAGCGCCTGCATCGCCAGCGTGAAATCGCGGCCCGCTTCAGTCCTTGCGAACTTAGACATGTCAGTGTCGACAACGCCGGGCGCCACGGCGTTGACACGGATTCCACGCTCGCCAAGCGCGGCGGCGAAGTGCGTCACTAACGTGGATACAGCGCCTTTCGTAGCTGCATAGGCAGAAAGCCCGGCTACGGAAGCATGCGCAGCGAGCGATGAGACGAAAACGACGCTGCTGCCCTTGCCCAAAATAGGAAGCAACTGCTGGACAAGAAAAAACGGTGCGCGCACGTTGACGGCGAACATCTGGTCGAAGGCTTCGACCGATGTCTCTTCAATCGAGCCACCCACCGCGATGCCTGCATTGGCAATCAAGATGTCGAGGCGATCGCCCACTACGCTGCGGACTTGTTTGGCGAGCTTGTGCGAACCATCCGGTGCGGACAGATCGGCAGCGATTGCATCGGCGTGGCCGCCAGCTTTGCGGATTTGAGCGACTACGGCCTCAGCTTCGGCGGCGCCGCGGCCATAGTGAACAAGAACCTGGGCGCCATCCTTGGCGAGGGCGAGAGCGCTAGCGCGGCCCATGCCACGGGAGGCTCCGGTGATGAGGGCGGTCTTACCTGACAGCTTGGTCATTGCGCATCTCCGTGTGAATTGAGTTTCTATGCATGGAGGGTAGAGATTCGTTGCGGCAATGAGAAAGACTTTGTAAGCTGGGAGGCATACTCAACAAGCATCGGGCGGCGAATTGGAGCTGCGGCATCTTCGGTATTTCATCGCGGTCGCCGAGGAGGGCAGCCTCACCATTGCAGCCGAGAAAAGGCTGCACACGGCCCAGCCTTCCTTGAGCCGACAGATCCGGGATCTTGAGTATCAGGTCGGTGCGCAACTCCTGATCCGCAGCGCTCAGGGCGTCGAACTCACCGCCGCAGGTCGAGCCTTTCTCGATCACGCCCGGTTGGCGTTATCGCAGGTGGAGGCCGCTAGCGCAGCGGCGCGCCGCGCCGCTCAGCCCAGCAAGCAGTCATTCGCGCTGGGTTTCCTCACCGGACAGGAGATGGACTGGCTTCCCGAAGCAATGAGAATCCTTCGGGACGAGCTGCCGAACATTGAGGTCACTGTATGCAGTCAGTACTCGCCTGATCTCGCGGCAGCTCTCATGATAGGAAAGCTCGACGCAGCATTTCTTCGACCTGAAGCCAACACCCCTGATCTGGTTTTCAAGCTCGCAGCGAGGGAACCGCTTGTCGTCGTGCTGCCGAGCGATCATCCCCTGGCATCGCGCGACGCCATCGTTCCGCAAGATCTCGTGGGGGAGACATTCATCAACGTGTCGGGAACGGCGCCCACACTGCGCGTGGTCATCGACGCGTACCTCAAGCAGTCTGGGATCGACATTACGCCAGCTCATGAAGTCGATAATTTGGCGATGGCCATGTCTCTGGTGGCGTCAACGCGGGGCGTCGCTCTCTTACCAGCCTACGCACAGAATTTTCTGCCTTGGTCTGTCGTGAGCCGACCGATCAAAGGAGAACCGCCGACCATCGACCTGGTGATTGGCCACCATAGAGCCAACAGTTCCCCGGTACTCGCGCTGTTTCTCTCAAGAGTCGACGACATGATCGCGCGCGTATTAAAGACCTCAAAGTACGCACACAGCTGAGGGGAAGCACGTCCTCCGCGTGAACGCGATGCGTTTGCCGTTCACGGTGACCGCGACCCGGCCTTCGGTCGGCGTGATGGTCATCGGATGATCCGGCCCCGGAATCTTGATCGGCTTGCTGTTCATGATTGTCCATTCCTGAAAGTTACGTTTGGGAGATCTGGTAGCGGTCGCGTTCAGGATCAGGCGGCGGCGCTGGGACGGCTGGATACGGATTCGTACCAGCGCTTCAGCGCCGCGTGATCCGCCGGCACGGACAGCTCGAGCGCCTTGGCGAAGTCCACCGTCACCAGGGCGGTGATGTCCGCGGCGGAATAGGAAATCCTCGTGGATCTGCCCGGTTATCTAACGGCCCAGTCCGCGCTGGGCGGCACCACGTGGCTGCCAAGAGGGAAAACCACCCGGTCGCCCGGATGTTACCGCGTGTAATAACCCACACCGAGAACGAAGTTTTCCACTCTCTTCAGAAAGGTATGTTTCTTTTCAACCTTATTGGTCTCGTAATTGAGCCACATGTATTCCACCGGAGCACTCTGCTGAGTTGTGACTGCCTCCATGACCAGGTTTCCAATGGGCTGGCCAGTGGCATCTCTCGTGTCGCGCAACGATGTTCCTATGAGGGTCGGGGCCGCACTGTGGGCAAAGTAGACTCCGTCCATGTTGATGGCAAATACATAGAGCGGACCCTTGTGGAAGGCGCCATTGGTGTCGTTGAATGCGCAGAATGCCCGTGCCACTCCGTTGCTATCAAAGTAAGCCACCGCTTTGTCGAGAAGGGCCTTAGCTTCTGCGGCGTCGGGGCTCGCGGCCAGGCAGGAACAATTCACCGCGAACATGAAGACAGCTGCGGCGGCGCTGCAAAACACTGCTCGGAGTCTCATGGGCGTCCTTCTTGGTTGCAAAGCCGAGGCCAAGCCCGTGACGAGTGCCCAGGGGCCGAATCTTTCTTTATCGAGTGCGACGTTCATCTTTTTACTCCGTTCTGCCTGCTTAGGGCTTGTTGTGTCATAAATTGCTCGGCAGCCAATAAAGCTTCAACGTATCGGGGGTCATGGCGCTAAACCTCTCGGCCTCAGAGCTTGGAGCCGCCGTCGACACGCACGGTGTCGCCGGTGATCCAGCGCGCATCGTCGGAGGCCAGGAAGGCCACCACCGGGGCGATGTCGTCGGGCTGGGCCACGCGCTTAAGCGCCTGCATGCCGAGCGCGACTTCGCGGCCGGCCTCGGTCTTCACGAAGTTGGACATGTCGGTGTCCACCGCGCCGGGAGCTACGGCGTTGACGCGGATGCCGCGAGAACCAAGGGCCGAGGCGAAGTGCTTCACCAGCGTGTCGATCGCTCCCTTGGTCGCGGCATAGGCGGACAACGCTCCGACCGAAGCATGGGCGGCGAGCGAAGACGTGAAGATGATAGCGCTGCCCTTGCACAGCACGGGCAGCAGTTGCTGCACCAGGAAGAACGGCGCACGGACGTTCACGGCGAAGAGATTGTCGAAATCCTCGATCCTGGTGTCCTCGATGCTCGCCGCCTTGGAGATGCCGGCGTTGGCCACCAGGATGTCGAGCCGGTCGCCGACGATGGCGCGGACCTGCTTGGCCAGAATATGCGGACCGTCCGCCTGCCGCAGGTCGGCGCCGACCTTCTCGGCGCGGCCGCCGGCCTTGCGGATTTCGCCGACGACGGCGTCGGCCTCCTTCTCGCTGTTGCCGTAGTGGACCAGCACCTGCGCGCCGGCCTTTGCCAGAGCCAGGGCGCTGGCGCGGCCGATGCCGCGCGAGGCGCCGGTGACCAGGGCGGTTTTTCCAGAAAGATCGCTCATGATCATGATTGCTCCGCGGATTCGAAAACGGCAGGCGCCGCGGCGTCGAACTCGGACACGAAGTCCGAGACGTACGGTTCGCCCTCGGACAAAAAGTCCGAGACGTGGCGGACGAAGCGCTCCGGGTACTGGAACTGCGAACCGTGATTGGAGTCGCGGTAGATGACCAGTTCCGCATTCGGGATGTTCTGCTCCATGATGAAGGAGTTGACCGTGGGCATGAGCACGTCGTTGCTGCCGTTCACGACCAGGGTCGGCTGCTTGATCGTCTTCAGATAGCCGTAGGCGCCCTCGCGCTGGACGTCCCACTTGTCCATCGCTTCGATCTGGGCGGGCGAAACCTTGTCGTTCACCTCGGGATCGCGCCCCTTCTGGCGAAGATGCTTGCGCTTCAGAAACTCCATTCCCGCCGCCTGGCCCGCCTTGGACGGACTGAAGAGGACCGCGAGCCAGAGATGCTCCGGGGGATCGTAGGCGGCGCCGAAGATCCGCTTGGCCACCTGGGTCAGCGAAGCCATTCCCTGACCGCCGCGCGGACCGGTGCCCACCAGGATCAGCTTGCGCACGAGAGCGGGCGCCTGCAGCGCGATTTCCTGCGCGACCATGCCGCCGATCGAGAAGCCGAGCACATCGGCTCGCTTCAGTCCCAGCGCCTTGATGAAGGCGATGGCGTTGGCGCCCATCTGCTCGAACGTGGTCGGGACTTCGCCGGAGCTGCTGGAGACGCCTGCGTTATTGAACAGGATCACCTCGCGGTCGCGAGCCAGGCCATCCGTCACCGCCGGGTCCCAGTAATCCATGGTGCCGATGTAATGCTGGTTGAAAACCAGCGGCACACCACCGATGGAACCGTTGAGCTCCGCCTGATATTCCGGATCGATGCCGTCGAGGAACAGGTTCGGATCGAACTGCGGAGCCTTGCCGAAGCGGCGGTAGGCGAAACGGATGCCGTTGGCTTCGACGAACTGCGTGGGAGCGGTTTGATGGGTGTAGGTAGTCATGACATTGCCTCAGGCATTCATTCCGCCATCGACTGTGAGATTCGCCCCCGTGATGTACGAGGACTCCGGACCGGCGACGAACGCCACCATCGCGGCGACCTCTTCGGCATGCCCGTAGCGGTTGAGCGCCGTAGCGGCCTTCTGAGGCACCGCCCAATCGCCCGCCGCGGGATTCAGATCCGTATCGATCGGACCCGGCTGGACGTTGTTGACCGTGATGCCCCGGCTCCCGATCTCTCGGGCCAGCGCCTGAGTGAACATCTTCACGGCTCCCTTCGTGCCAGCGTAGGGCACAAGCCCGGGCGCTGCGACACGCTCACCCACGGCCGAGCCGATCGAGATGATGCGACCGCCGCTCTTCATGTGCTTCAGCGCCGCCTGCGTCGCTACGTACACGCCGCGGATGTTGATGTCGATCACGCGATTCATCTCCTCCAGCGTGGCCTCCTCGAACGGTTTCGGAATGGCCGTGCCGGCATTGTTCACCAGCACATCGAGCCGGCCGAACGTTGCGACGGTCTTTTCGACCGCGGCCGCGACGGCTTCGACGTCGGCGGCATCCGCCAATATCGCGATCGCCTTTCCGCCATCGCGTTCAATCGCCTCCACCACGGCAGACGCCGCGCCGGTGTCCTTCGCGTATGTGATGGCCACGCTGGCTCCATCGGCAGCCAGACGTTTCGCGATCGCTGCGCCAATCCCCCGCGAGCCACCGGTAACGAGCGCCACTTTGTTGGCTAACTTAGAGACGACCTGTTTGTTCATTGCGCTTCTCCTGATTCAAGATCGATGCACATGAGGGCAAGCGTGAATGGCTCCGTCACGATCGTGAGGTGGCGCCTACGAAGTGCACAGCCTGTCCTCCTCACAGACTTCAGCGTACGAGAGGGGGTTTTACGCTTCTTGCATGATTCCGCCGGTTTTGTCGGTTGTTGCTTCGCATTGTGTCGCGGTCACCGCCGAAGCGTTGGTCATGCAAAGCGCCGCCAACATGTCCTCGACGCGCGTGAATTTCTCGCGAACCTTCCCGTGTTCCACGCCTCTGGCCCGCTCGATCCTGTCGAGTGTTTTCCATTGGGCGAAGTCCACGGACTTCACCCCCTTCGCGGCCAGCAGTCTGGGAGTGGCCTCCAGCGAAGGGTCGACACGTCGCTCCGAGGCCGTGCTCTCCTTCAGGTCGGCGAGCATCGCCTGCACAGTCGCGATTGAGTCGGCTCGGTTCGTTCCCACGAGACCGGACGGCCCTCGCTTCGCCCAGCCGACGACGTACTCCCCCGGCACCACCGCCTTCTGGGCAGTGACACGCCCCTCCACGTTCGCGATATGTCCGGCATGGTCGTCGAACGGGACGCCGGGGATGGGGATGCCGCGATAGCCGACCGCCCGGAACACCAGGCCGACACCCTCCCACGTTTCCAATCGTCCGGTGCCACGAGCGGTCACCCCGCCGTGGCCGTCGGGGATCAATTCGTTCCGCTCGAGCGTGATCGCTTCCACGTGGCCTGCCGAAGCGATCAGCGCCACCGGCGACACGCAGAACCGAAGAATGATCCGGCGGTCCATGGTGCCCGCACTGCGTCTGGCAACCATCGAGAGATACTCGTAGTTTCTCTTGACCCTCAGGTCGACCAGTCCGGACTTCGACACGTCGTCAAGGACGAGATCCTCGTTCGTCACGCTGAGGCTCGCCCGCTCGATTTCGCCAATCTCCTCGATTTCTCTGGGTGAGAAGGCTGCCTGCACGGGACCGCGGCGACCGAGGAGATAGACCCGCTTGATCCGGCTGTTCCGCAAGGACTCGACGGCGTAGGAAGCGGCGTCCGTCTTGGCCAGGAGCTCGGCATCCTGCGTGAGGATCCGCGCCACATCCATTGCCACATTGCCAATGCCGACGATCGCCACGGCCTCGCACGAGAAATCAAATCGATGGTGACGATGGTCCGGGTGTCCGTTGTACCAGCCGACCAGGTCGGTGGCCGCGAAGGATCCGTTCAACGATTCGCCAGGAATGCCCATCGGGTGATCGCTCTCGCAACCGACTGCGTAGACGATCTGGTCGTAGCGGGCGCGCAGGTCCTCGACGGAGATGTCTCGGCCAAGTTTTACGTTGCCAAAGAAACGCACGCGCGGGTCAGCGGCCACCTTCTCGTAGGTGGCGGTGACGCCCTTGATGTTCTGATGATCCGGTGCAACGCCGCCGCGAACCATGCCGAACGGCGTAGGCAGCCGATCGAACACATCCACACGCACGGTCAGGTTCGGCGCTTTGAGCAGCGCCTCTGCGGCATAGAACCCCGATGGTCCCGACCCAATGACGGCGACGCAGAGTGGGCGTTCGACCGTGCCAAGGGTGCTCATACATCCTCCTGGATGTCAGCCTACGAGGACAGGTCGAACGCTTCTTGCAGGATTCGGCTGGTTTTGTCGGTTGTTGCCTCGGACTGGGTTGGCGAACGGCACCGAAGAGGCAGCAGGTTGGAGGAACGCCCTTCTTACGGCGTCACGCTTTTCTACGTTGCAGGAGGAGCGACGCGAAGGCAAGACTGAGAACAGCCTCATCGGACGGTCGGTCGTCTCGGCTTTGGATACAAGGATCGCACCGTACAGCGTCCCCGTCGGCGCGCTCGCTTCAGACACAAATGTTCCTGTACGCTCGCCACGTTGCATCCGCGCTCTAGAAGGGGTGAAGCACTCCCCCTACGTGACGGCGACATGGACTTTCTAGCGCCGATGATCTCGCCTCCATCGACCTGGACTGACGCCCACGACCTGATGGAAGGTGCGAGTGAACGCGGCTTGATCCGAGAAACCGGTCTGTTCCGCAATATCGGTCAGCGACTCGCGCGTGCGTATCAAGAGATCTTGGGAACGTTCGATCCGGAGCTGCACGAGCCATCTGTGAGTAGAGACACCGAAGCTCGCCTTGAATGATCTGGCGAAGTGGCTGACCGAAAGGCCGCACTCCTGCGCCAGCTGAGAGAGCCGTACTCGCCCGTCGAGATTCTCGCTCAACAGCTCTGTCGCACGGCGCTTCTGCCAAGGCCCCAGGCCGCCGACCGAGACCGTGGGCAGTGTTCGCCGGCCTGCGTACTTCTGGAGCAAATGCGCGCCGAGGATCAGGTTGAGGTGGTCCAGCGTCAGAGGCGCAATCCAGTGCTGTCTTCCGATGAAGGGAAGAATGCTCTTGGTCAGTTGGGTGAGAACCAAATCTTCCTCTTCGAGCGAGACCTTGAAGGTCTCGACGGGGCCAACGGCGAGATCGGCCGCGATGTCGGCGAGGCCCTTGCGAGGCACATGAAACAGGACGTAGTCGAATGCACTTCCAGGCAAGCACGTGGGTTGCGCGTCAAAATCGAGTACGGCGGACCGGAAAGGTGGAGTGTAGGGCGTTGGAACAAGCTTGTCGTCGAGCCACAAACGATAGTCGCCAACCGCCACAGACTTGATCGACACCGAGACCAGCAGCGCGGGAACGTTCGAGACCTTCGTGATCGGATCAGCCAGCCCCCTCGAAGACTCCACGCGCGTAATGGCAAATGAACCGGTATGGCGCAAGAACGACGGGATCGATGAGTTCTCCTTCAGGTGGAGGTGTTTCACCGGTGCTTCGTCATCGGACACGAGGGGCGCAGAGGCAGACTGCTGACGATCTATGACCATGTGGCTGCTCATCATTTGCCCCCAGACGAGTTGACCGGTCCGTCTCGAACGCTACCACGCTGCGATGGTGCAGTCCAACTCTAACAACCAGAGGGCGTCCCTAGTGGTCCAACGGCAGAGTCTGGTTGACGGCGTTGATATCGTCTTCCGTCAGACCAACGCGTGCGGCTGCTACGTTCTCGACGACGTGGGCGACTTTGGAGGTTCCCGGAATCGGCAAAATGACCGGGGATCGTACGAGCAGCCAAGCCAACGCGATCTGTGACGGCGTCACGTTCTTTCGCGCGGCCACACGACGAAGAGGACTATCCGCGCCCGTCAGTTGACCAGCCGCCAAGGGAAACCACGGGATGAAGACGATGTCGTGTTGCTCGCAGTATTCCAGCACGTCCTCCGAACCGCGATCGGTCACGCTATAGCGATTCTGGACGCTCGCGATGGACACGATCGTCCGCGCGTCATGAAGCTGGCGCACGCTCGCTTCCGATAGCCCGACGTGCTTAATCTTGCCTTCTGCTTGTAAATCCTTCAGGGCGCCGAGCTGCCTCTCCATCGGGACCTTTGGGTCGATCCTGTGCAACTGATAGAGGTCGATCCGGTCGAGGCGCAGCCGCCGCAAGCTCCCTTCGCACGCCGACTTCAGATGTTCCGGCCGTCCGTTTTCAACCCATTGGTCAGGGCCCGGCCGCTCGAGGCCACCCTTCGTGGCGACGACGACGCCTTCCGGATAGGGATACAGAGCCTCAGCAATGATTCCCTCGCTGACACCGGGGCCGTGCGAATCCGCCGTGTCAATGAAATTGACCCCGAGTTCGACTGCGCGTCTCAC
>Ga0137409_10008135_pt1 | contig 10725 bp, 9 predicted proteins | sample CZODoug1_16funga_FD_122059 | JGI IMG/M metagenome (GOLD analysis project Ga0137409, IMG submission 122059) | Vadose zone soil fungal communities from Angelo Coast Range Reserve, California, USA - CZODoug1_16fungal (Hybrid Assembly) | ecosystem: Environmental > Terrestrial > Soil > Vadose zone... | reverse complement strand
CACCTCGACCAGTGTCGCCTCCAGCCCGTTCCGCATCACCCTGGACACCAATCAGTATTCCGTCCCGGCCGCATACGCTCATCGCCGGTTGACGGTCAAAGCCTATCCGGACCGGGTCTGCATCTACTTCGACAACCAGCTCATCGCCCGTCACACGCGCCGCTATGATCGTCACGAGGACTTCGAGGAGCCGGACCACGCCAAGGGGCTGATCGCCCAGCGCAGCCGTGCCCGCGAACAACGCCTGATGATGCACTTCCTGGCGCTGTCGCCCGATGCGACAGCCTATTACGACGGCCTGGAGCAGCGCAGGCTTAACGCCCGCCACCACGTCCGCAAGATCCTGGCTCTGGCCGAGATCTATCCCGCCGATGCGGTGGCGCGCGCCATCACCGACGGACTCGCCTTCCAGGCCTTCAGTTCCGAGTACATCACCAACATCCTGGAGACCCGCGTCCGGGCGCTGCCGGAACCCGGACCCTTACAACTCACTCGTCGCCACGATCTGCTCGACATCGACATCGCTCCCCCGGACCTCAACGCCTACGAGGTAAACGATCATGACCCCGACTGACTTGACGCGATTGGACGCGCAGCTGCAGCGTTTGCACCTGCCCTACATCCAAAGCCATTACCAAGCCCTGGCCACCAGAGCCGCCGAGCAGCAGAGCTCGCACCTGGATTATCTGGAGCAGCTGGTTGAGGGCGAGGCCACGATGCGGGAGAACCGCAGCATCGAGCGGCGCATCAGGAACGCGCGCTTCCCCGTGCTCAAATCCCTCGATGACTTCCAGTGGAGCTGGCCCAAAAAGATCAACCGCCCGCAAATCCAGAATCTGTTCCGTCTGGCCTTCATCGCAACCCAGACCAACGTCGTCCTGATCGGTAACGTCGGCCTCGGCAAGACGCATTTGTCGATTGCTCTGGGCCGCGCCGCCTGCCTGAATGGACACTCGGTGCTGTTCACCACGGCCGTCGACATCATCAACACTCTTGCGGCAGCCCAGTCCGCCGGCCGCCTCAAGCGCGAGTTCCAGCGTTACCTGAAGCCCGCCGTACTGATTGTCGATGAGCTCGGTTACCTTCCCATCGACAAGCACGGCGCAGATTTGCTGTTCCAGATCATCAGCCAGCGCTACGAGCGCGCCCCGATGGTGATCACCACCAACCGCGCCTACAAGCACTGGTCCCAGATATTCAACAACGACAGCACCTTGACCTCCGCCATCCTCGATCGCGTGCTGCACCACGCCGACACCGTCATCATCGAAGGCAAGAGCTTCCGCATGAAGGACGAGATCGACGAGTAAGCCCGGAGCGACCACGATGACGCGCAAGCGCCCAGAAAATTCGTCCGAATACGCCGTCTCCGATGAAGCTGCCGCTTACATTGCGGACGCCCTGATGGAACTTGCCTTGCAATTCGAGGCGACACACTTCGCCGAAATACGCCGTCACTACGACTCCATCACACCCAGACGTGACTACGACCCTTGGCAACTCGACCTGTTCGGAGAAGATCAGCCCTTCTGAACGTTGGGTCCATTCTTTGGTTCGACCCGCGCCGCGAGCATTCTTCCATCCCGACCGCCAAATCTCGCAGCCGTCGCGCGCAGGGCCTGTCAAGGCTGGCCGCGTCTTCGCGGCCACCCGAAGGGCTCGGCCTTGACAGGCCCGAGCACGGCGGCACGCTCGATCGGATCGGGGCTGGAGGCTGCCGGAATTTGCACCGGGACGAGGCTCGTTGTGATTCTCGCACCGGGCCCACGCAACTCATCCATTCCGGCACGTATTCATCAGAGCCGGTGTCGGGCGTGCTGACACGTCAGAGAAAGACGGCGTAAGAACCTGTCGGATTGGGAAGACAGGCATGGCGCCGATCCAAACGGCCAAGTCTAGCATCGGCGCCATGCCCCACACCGTGCAGAGCACGAATGCGGGGACAGTATCTCACTCGTTGCCGGCCTCGTCCACGTCCGGAGCCCGACGGGACGGACGCCAATCTAGCCCGTTTCTTTCTGTGTGCCCGTTGCCGCACGCAAGTGCTCATCTGCAGCTGCTGCGATCGCGGCCAGATCTATTGTGCCGGCGGCTGTGCCCAGATCGCCCGGCGCGAGCGGCTGCGCGAGGCCGGACAGCGTTACCAAACGAGCCGCCGTGGTCGCGTTGCCCATGCGCAGCGTGCCCATCGCTATCGGGCGCGGCGAAAGAATGTGACGCATCAGGGTTCACCACCACCGCCACCGGATGATCTGGTGCTGCCGGGCTCGGTGGTGACGGCAAGCGAACCTTCACCTTCCCCTGACGCAAGGCGATGGGCATGGCACTGCCACTGGTGCGGATGCCGCTGCTCGCGGTTTGTTCGTCAAGGGTTCTTGCGCTGCCGCCGGATCCCTCGAAACGTCTCCCAACCTCACCGAGGACGACCCGATCATGACGATCCCCCCTGAATGCGAGGCTCAAATCCTGCGCTATTTCCACGTCGAGAAATGGCCTCCGACCACCATCGCCCGGCAGCTCAACATAAATCGTGGAACGGTGAAGCGGGTGCTCGCCCGAGCCGGCCTGCCACCGATCGGCCTGCGGCCGCGCCCATCGCGGATTGATCCTTACCTGCCCTTCATCCACCAGACCTTGGAAAAGTTTCCACTGCTGGCCGCCAGCAGGCTGTACGTGATGGTGCACGAACGCGGCTACCGCGGCAGCCCCCATCACTTCCGGCATCTCATCGCATGCCTGCGACCACGTCCAAAGGCCGAAGCCTTTTTGCGTCTGCGCAGTCTGCCGGGCGAGCAGGCCCAGGTCGACTGGGCACACTTCGGTCATCTCGTGATCGGCCGCGCCCGGCGTCCGTTGATGGCCTTCGTCATGGTGCTGAGCTATTCGCGCCACATCTTCCTGCGCTTCTTCCTCAATGCCCGCATGGAGAGCTTCCTGCGCGGCCATGTCGAGGCCTTCGAGGCATGGCCCGGGGTCCCAAAGGTCATCCTCTACGATAATCTCAAAAGCGCCGTGCTGGAGCGCCAAGGTAACGTCATCCGCTTTCATCCCACCCTGTTCGAATTTGCCGGACGCTATCGATTTGATCCGCGCCCTGTCGCCGTCGCCAGGGGAAATGAAAAAGGCCGGGTCGAACGTGCAATTCGATACATTCGCACCGGCTTCTTTGCGGCCCGCGAATTTGCTGATCTGGATGACCTCAATGCTCAGGCCGATGTCTGGTGCCGCGGCCTGGCGGCGGATCGACCCTGCCCCGAACAAAACAGCCTCAGCGTTCGCGAGGCCTTCGCCGCGGAAGCGCATCTTCTGATGAAGTTGCCCGACAACGCCTACCCGCTGCTCGAGCGGGTGGCCGTCGCCGCCGGCAAGACGCCGTATGTCCGTTTCGATCTGAATGATTATTCCATCCCCCACACCCACGTGCGGCGCCCGCTCACCGTGCTCGCCGATCCCGACGAGGTGCGCATTGTCGACGGTCAGCACATCCTCGCCCGTCATCGACGCAGTTACGACAAGGGCGCCCAGATCGAGGACGCCGCCCATATCCAGGCCCTGGTCGAGCAAAAACATGCCGCCCGCCAGCACCGCGGCGCCGACCGCCTCTCTCATGCGGCGCCCGCCAGCAAGACCTTGCTGATCCGCGCCGCCGAGCGCGGCAGCAATCTCGGATCTATCACCGGCGCCATGCTGCGGCTCCTGGATCGCTACGGCGCCGCCGAGCTGCAAGCTGCCATCATCGAGGCGATCGATCGCAACGTGCCTCACCCAAGCGCCGTCCGCCTCGCCCTTGAGCGGCGGCGCCATGAGCGCCAACAGCTGCCGCCCGTCGCCGCCAATCTGCCCGACCATGTCCAGGCGCGCGACGTTGCCGTCCGACCGCCCAGGCTCGAACTCTACGACCAACTCAAGAGAACGTCCGATGAATAACCTCGATGCCCTCCATGCCAGAGCCAAGGCGCTGGGCCTCCACGGCCTGCTCGCCCATTGGCGCGACGCCACCGCCGCCGGATGGCTCCACGATCTCATCGAATGGGAGGAGCAGGAGCGCGCACGTCGCAGCCTGGAACGCCGCCTCAAAGATGCGCATATCGGGCGCTTCAAACCCCTGTGCGACTTTGATTGGGCGTGGCCAAAGAAATGCGACAAGCCCGCCATCGAAGCCCTGATGTCGCTCGAATTCCTCAACGACGCCACCAACGCAATCCTGGTCGGCCCAAACGGAATCGGCAAATCGACCCTGGCGCAAAATATTGCCCATCAGGCCGTCATCCACGGTCACACCGTGCTGTTTACCACCGCGGGTCAATTGTTGGGCGACCTTGCCGCACTCGATAGCGATTCAGCGCTGCGACGCAGGCTGCGCCACTACGTCAACCCGACACTCCTGGTCATCGACGAGGTCGGATATCTCTCCTACTCGAACCGCCATGCCGATCTGCTGTTCGAGCTCATCTCGCGCCGCTATGAGCACAAGAGCACCCTGGTGACGACCAATCGTCCGTTCGCCGAATGGCGCGAGGTCTTCCCCACCGCGGCCTGCGTCGCCTCCCTGATCGATCGCCTCGTCCATCACGCCGAGATCATCGCAATCGATGGCGAATCCTACCGCCTCAAGGAGGCAACCGAACGCTCCGAGAAACGCGGACGTCAACGCCGCGGAGCCAAGACATGATCACCAAACAACCCGAGACCCGGCACGGCCTGCCACTCACAATCAACTTCGAAATTCCGGCCTACTGGACGCCGGAGCAGGCCCTCGCGGTATTCGAACTCCTCGACGACCTCCGAGAACAAATCGGCGCTTACTACAGCGTCCAGCTGTTCGAAATCAGCCGCGAACAACATCTGCACGCCAGCACAGATGACGCCGACGACGCCGACACCGAAGTCGACGATCAATCGTTCTGAACCCCACAACCCGAAAAACAGAAGGGCCCAAAACGGGGCCCTTCCATATTCCAACGATGCGTCGCCGTCTTCTGTATGGTTCTTCACCGCCGGCAACAGCCGCGAGCGCAAGGGTACCGCAGAGCCATAAGGCGGCCAAATAGCCTAGCCGTTCGATGGGTATTGACTTCATCAGCGGCGGTAACAGTCGAGGGGCGGCATGAACCGAGAGAGACTTCGAGCCTCAGCCCGGCCGGAGTGACCTCGCAAGCTATCCGCACCCTGCGCTCCCTTCAACCCCTGCGCGCTGGCAACCATTGAATCACCGATATTGGCAGGGAACGGCTTGGCCTGTCCCCTCGCGCCGTCCAAACGGGCGGCAGGGATGGTCAATTCGCGACAAGAACCTTCAATTTCGACCGGCCGCCCGCGGATAGAGTTCGGGCTCGGCGGACTTGATCGAAAATCACCCGCTGCGATCGACAATATTTTCATAGCGCCAGGAGGCGGCAATGCGACTTCGCGTAATCAGTGCTTCTGCTACCTTGGTAATCGGAGTTATCGCTGGTCCGATCTTGGGCCAATTGAAATGGCATCACGGCAGCGCTTACGCCCAAGAGAAACCAGCGGCCACCGCGCGGACCGAATCCGCACGTTTGGCTGACGATCTCTTCTGGCAAACATTCCACGGCGGGCAATATGAAAATATTCAACATACACTGGAGGTGCTGACGGCAGAGTATCTGAAGACGCCCAGCGATGCAGTTACTGCAGCGCACGTCGCTTGGCTTCATACTTGGCGCGCTGCGGAGGCGTTGCGCAAAGCCCCTGTTCCAGCCACCATCACCGATGACATCGTGTTGGCCCGCAAATATTTCCAGACGGCCGTGGCGCGCAGCCCTGCGGAGGCACGCTATCTCGGCTTCCTGGCCAGTATGACGCTGGCCGAAGGTGGTATCGACAGAGATGGTGCGCAGGTGCGCCGGGGTGATGTCATGCTGCGGGAGTCGATCCGTGCGTGGCCCGAATTCAATCTATTCACAGCCGGATACGTCATGAGCCGGGAGCCAGCGAATTCGGACCAGTTCAAGGAAGGCCTGAATTGGCAGTGGCAAAACCTGGACGTGTGTGTAGACGGGAAAGTTGACCGCGCCGATCCCGATTTCACGAAATACGCGGCACTCGAAACCACGGAGGGACCCAAGCGGGCGTGTTGGAATACCTGGATTGCTCCACACAATGTTGAGGGCTTCTTCCTCAATATGGGCGATATGCTGGTGAAAGCGGGCGACTGGCAAGTGGCGCGGAAGATTTACGCCAACGCCAAAATCTCGCGCGTTTATCAGACCTGGAAGTACCGTGATGTTCTGGAGGACCGCATTCAGTCAGCCGAAGCAAATGTGGCCGAGTTCAATGCCCCGCCGGGAAGCGCGAAAACGATCGTTCTGGTCAATTCCGCGATCTCGTGTATGGTTTGCCATCAACAATAGCCGGTACGTGCGCGGCCCGATCAGCGGCCAGCCGGCCCTGAGGCGACCGGCTCGCCAATATGGCAAGGCATAAGTGCCCCGTCGTCTAGGGCCCTTTCGGCCCCCAACTTCCACCAATGGGTTACGTGCCAGTAGGTCCATTTGCGAGCGCGGCCAGGGCGGCCGCCATGACTTTGGTCGCCCGGCTCTTAAGCCCGCGACACACGGCGAGCCAAGTGGGATCATTGTAGGAGGACCAAACTTGCCCCGGCGAAGGGTTTCAGGGCAAACGGACTCCGATTGTTCGATGAGATTGCGTCAATGGTACCGACTTTGGTATTGCAGAGGAAATCAAGAGTTTCATCGGAGGCGCGCCAGGCCGGCCTGCTCCTTTGCACCGCCGGCGCCATCGGTACGCGCAAAGACCGTCATCCCTTTGGGATTTCACATCCCACCCAAGTCGATCAGCTTTGAGTACTGGGTACGAGGATCAAACCATGTGGGCTGTCGTCGTGACGCTTCCTGTTGGGCAAAATCTGCATTCCTGCCAGCGTTCAGCTGCCGAAAACGACCGCATGCATGATGCGACCTGGCAAGAATGTGAACAAGCCGGCAACAATCAGCGCACCGAAGAAAAGACCCAGCATTGCGCGACGATGCTGCTCGACAGCATGTTTGTGCGCCCGCCACACCGCGACCGGAAGCATCACCAGCGTGAATAGCGCCAGCAGGTGGATGGGACTCCAAGGGCCCCAAATTCGGAGCTGATGAATAAAGAAGGCACTGATAGACACGACGAGCATCAATAGAACCCAGATCGATCCCACGATACGATGCGACAGCGTCCCCTTTGGGCGCGCGAGTTGCATCGCGCCCAACACGAACGCGCCCATCGCGGCGTAGGCATGGAGCTGAATACCCGGACTCGCTTGAAGCAGTGGAGCGAAGGTCATCTACATTCTCCTGTACGACGCCAAGGGCCGATGTGGCCTGCCGGAGCGCATGGACTTTCCGCAATTCGCTCTCGATCAGCCGCTCTTAGGCATGTGATTGTCACAGCCTGCGTTTGCCACGAATTGTATGATGCGGGTGCAATTTGATCAAAAGCGGTGCGGAAATGGCGCCTCAGCTTGACCTGCGCAGCTAATCGCAGTTTTGGCAGGTTCGCAAACGTTGCGCGCCTCTGGCCAGGCTATACTGAGAAGAAATCGGTCTCGGCAGTTTATGAACCACCATCCATCAGCCCCTTCAGCTTTGGCAGACGTTCCTCCGCCGCGGGTAGCCACATCGCTTGGATATAATGATTACGCCCCTTGAGCACGATCCTATAGCAACGGGGAGATAAACGAGGCAGATTTGTGCAATCCTAATGTGTTTCTCCCGGCTACCGTTCATGTGGGTGGGCGTTCGCTCAGTTCCGCGCCTGTCCCGCAACCCGACGGAGGACCATTCTCATGACTTCGAAGAACAGCACATCAGTGGTGATGGCGATGGCGGCAATCCTGTCCATTTCAAGCGCGTCATATGCGGCATCTCAAAAAAATAGAATCCCGGTGTCTGGTGAGACCGGCTACACCAACCCCGCCGCTTGTCTGGGCGGCGGATGCACGACAGAAAATCCGGACCGCGTGAGACAACCTTGCTATGGCTCACAATGCTACAAGAGGACACGTACGAATAAGTCGTCCGAGGTCATTTTCGAAGTAATCCGGGCAGGATGACGATCGCGTCGAGCACGCACGGGAGGCGTGTTCCAATCGCGCCTTCCGGACTACTATGCAGGCTTCTTGCGTGCGTGACCACACCCGACGTTGGAGCGCAGCGCTCCGCGGGACGGCAGAGCTGGCGCGGATCGCAGAAATGCGCTGGGCGACCGGTGGCGAATCGCGGTTCCACCGCGGCTCACCAATCGGTTTCATAAACCTCTCATCCTGCGCTGTCCGTCGATGCACAAAATCTCGACAGTTAGGAACCTTTGGGGTTAGCGGTGGCATACTGGCTGCGACCTGGATATGACGAGGGGCGCGATGTCGTCCGATCTTGCCTACGATGCTCTGCCTTGCTTCTCTCACTGTTATTCAGCAGCGGCGCAGGTATGGCGCAATCGGCGCCCCCGGAACCGGGGCCGTTCCCAGCGCGGGTCAAAGAAGTCGCGCGCGGCCTGAGGGATCATCCACGATTGAAAGAATTGACAGAGCAGGAGCGCGAGGAAGCGGTCGAATTTGTTGTCGGCAATATGTTATTCGTGCTGCTGCACGAATTGGCCCATACAGCTGTGGCAGACCTGAAAGTTTACGTGCTTGGACATGAGGAGGACGCAGCGGACGATTTTGCCATCCTGAGATTGCTGAAGGTCGGATCGGCTTTCACACACCGCGTACTTGCTGATGCAACGAAGGGTTGGTTTTTCAGCGCCCGGCGCGATCGAAATGACGGAGAACCGCTTGCGTTCTACGACGAGCATAGCCTGGATCAGCAGCGCGCATACCACATTGTATGCCTGATGGTTGGCTCTAACGCCAACGAAATGGTAGATCTTGGAAATGAAATGAAGTTACCGGACGATCGCCGAGAGAGCTGCAAAACGGACTTCGCCAAGGACTCACTATCCTGGGAGACGGCGCTGAAGCCTCACCGTCGCGAGGCCGGTCAGCCGCAAACAAAGATCGAGGTCATCTATGGCGACGGCACGGGCAAGCTCGATATATTCGCTCAAGGCTTTCGCACCGTGCGAATGCTGGAGACCGTGGCCGAGCGTATCTCCGACGAACTAGCTTGGCCAACTCCGTTCACGTTGGAGATGCAAAGCTGCGGATTTATCAACGCCCGCTGGACCGATGAAACCCGCAAACTAACCCTGTGTTATGAATTAGCTGACGACTTTGCCGAGCTTTATCACGATTTCAATAAACTTCCGATTGCAAAAAGGGAGTGCGAGAGGTCATCTGCCCGATCATCGGCGCCCGCGACAGTATCACATGTCAATCAGAAACTCGTTTTGAACTCGTTGAGGGACGACGGCCGCCGGCGCCCACACCGGCGAAAGCGCTGATGCGGGTCACGACGGCCGTAGTCTGTATGGGCCCTCATGCTTGCCGCTGGTGACTGCTGCCGACACCCTGCCGCTGCAATGCCTCATCGGACCAAGTGGACCGATGATTGCGCCATCGCGTGCTGGCTGCTACAATACGATCCGCTCTACGATTGCTGCATTTGGATCCAATAGTATCCCAGCCGTATTAATCCCTTGCATCCTCGGTGATGGAGCGATCCATCGTCGCGGACTTGAGAACGCGGAGAAGGTACCGGCATGACGCGCTTTACCAATTCGGTCAGGGGCGGGCGGCCACGCGGGTCGCCCCTGCAGCGCGCAATATTGGAGGACGCTGCTTTTGCGCGTCCCTCCAACGTTATGACTCTGGTCGATGCCCTGCGGTCGCTATGATATTCACGGTCGGCTGGAGGAGAGACGTTGCCTATCGTCAGCGCTTCGTGCGGCCGGCAGCAGCGGCCAAGATCAATTCCGCGATCTCGTCTGGATGGGAGACCAGGGAAAGGTGGCCTGCTTCCAGCTCAACGGTCGTCGCTTTCATGCGTGCGGCCAGGAATCGCTCCAAGTCAGGCGATATCGTCTGATCGCATTTCGACACCGCATACCAGCTCGGCTTAAAACGCCAAGCTGCCACGGTGGTGCGCCCGGCGAACAGAGAGGCTGCGGTCGGCTGTTGTTCGGCATAAAGGACTTCCGCTTTGTCATGCGGAACACCGTTCGCGAAAAATTTTAGAAAGGCTTCTTCGACGAGTGTGATGAAGCCGTCGTGTTCCTCGATTCCCTCGCGCCGGCATGGTGGGGAACTGTCCGGAAAGAGCGACGAAATCCTCCCTCGCGTCCGGCGCTCTCGCTGCCACGTAGACCAGCGCCGTGACCTTCGTATCCGTTCCGGCTTCGCTTATCGCAGTACCACCCCAGGAATGGGCTACCAGCACCGTCGGACCGTTCTGAACGACCAACGTGCGCCGCGTCGCGGCCACAGCATCGGCAAGCGATGCCAAGGGATTTTGGACGGCGGTGACATTCAGCCCGGCAGCTTGAAGATGGGGGATGACCTCGCCCGGCTCGAACCGTCCGCCCACGAGCACCACATTGCGCGCTTCGATCGGCTTGGTGTTCTCGGCCGATGCCTCCGCGGCAAAGAGAGGCGCCGGAAGAATGCCCATGGCGACGATTGCAATTTGCGCTATTCTCTGCCTGAAGGCGGGTTTGAAACTTACCGATGCCAACGCGCCGATCATTGCCGATATTTGCCGCCGGCTCGACGGCATTGCGCTCGCAATCGAACTCGCTGCCGGCCGGATCGACGCGTTCGGA
>Ga0137409_10008132_pt1 | contig 10727 bp, 8 predicted proteins | sample CZODoug1_16funga_FD_122059 | JGI IMG/M metagenome (GOLD analysis project Ga0137409, IMG submission 122059) | Vadose zone soil fungal communities from Angelo Coast Range Reserve, California, USA - CZODoug1_16fungal (Hybrid Assembly) | ecosystem: Environmental > Terrestrial > Soil > Vadose zone... | reverse complement strand
CGCAACTCGGCGGCCTTGGACTCGCCGAGCACCCAGCGCACGGCATCGATGACGTTGGATTTGCCGCAGCCGTTCGGCCCCACGACGCCGACCAGGCTGCCGGGAACATCGATATGTGTGGGATCGACAAACGACTTGAACCCGGCGAGTTTGATCTGCCGCAGACGCACGTTGGATTTCCGGAGTTTTTTGAGCGGCGCGGCGCAGAACGCGCTGCGCGGTTGATGAAAAAAATCGATTTCTATAATAACGCGCTGCTTGCGTTCCGACCGCCCTCATCGTCGGAGACGCTTACCCGATTCACGGCTGCCTTGACGGCAGCTCATTTTGATCGCGCCGATGGCTTCGCGTCCCGCCAGAAAACTCGACACGTTTCCCAATCCCACCCCGGCGCGCGACTACCTCGTGCACATCGAGGTGCCGGAGTTCACGTGCCTCTGCCCGCTCACCGGCCAGCCCGACTTTGCGACCGTGGTGATCGACTACATTCCCGACCGCCGCAACGTCGAGCTCAAGAGCCTGAAGCTCTACATGTGGTCCTACCGGGACGAGGGCGTGTTCCACGAGGCCGTGACCAACAAGATTCTCGACGACCTCGCCGGTGCGCTCGCGCCGCGTTTCATGCGCCTCACTGCAAAGTGGTACGTACGCGGCGGCATCTTCACGACGGTGGTCGCCGAGCACCGCAAACGCGGCTGGAAGCCGGTCCCGCACGTCGAATTGGGACGCTTCGAGGCGGCCTCGCCAATGGGCGGCTGAAAAACATGAACCCGGACCTCGATCGCCTGCAGCCGTACCCGTTCGAACGCCTGCGCCAGTTGCTCGCCTCGGCGCGGCCGCCAGCACAGTTGCGCCATATCGACCTGTCGATCGGCGAACCAAAGCACCCCACGCCACCCTTCATCCTTGAAGCGCTGGCTCGCGCGCTACCGGGAATCGCGGCGTATCCGGCCACGGCAGGCACCATCGAGTTGCGCCAGGCCATCGCGACCTGGCTGCAACGCCGCTTCGACGCCAGTGTCGATCCGGCAACGCAGGTGCTGCCCGTGAACGGCACGCGCGAAGCGCTGTTCGCGATTGCGCAGACCGTCATCGACCGCAATCGCCCCGCGCGAGTGGTTGCGCCCAATCCTTTCTATCAGATCTATGAAGGGGCCGCCCTGCTCGCGGGCGCGCTGCCGCTTTTTCTGCCGACCACACCGGAAAATGGCTTGCGCATGCCCTTCGAGGCGCTTGCGCCTAACGAATGGCGTGACGTGCAACTTGTCTACGTCTGCTCACCCGGCAATCCAACCGGGCGTGTGATGACACTGGACGAGTGGAAGCTGTTGTTCGAGTTGTCCGACCAGCACGGTTTTGTCGTCGCGGCCGATGAATGTTATTCGGAGATCTATTTCGACGAGACGAAGGTGCCGCTTGGCAGCCTGACCGCCGCGCGTTTGCTGGGTCGGACCGACTACGCGCGCCTGATGAGCTTCGGCAGCTTGTCGAAGCGTTCGAGCGTGCCCGGCCTGCGCTCCGGCTATGTAGCCGGTGACGCAAATCTCGTCCGCCGGTTCCTGCATTACCGCACCTACCACGGCAATGCGATGAGCCCGGCGATTCAGGCCGCCAGCATCGCGGCGTGGAACGAGGAAACCCACGTACGCGAGAACCGCCGCCTTTATGCGGCCAAGTTCGAGCAGGCCACGCCGTTGATCGCGCGCCGGTTGGCGACGACCCAACCGGAGGCAGCGTTCTATCTTTGGGCCAAGACGCCGATCGACGAGGTCGAATACACGCGCAGGCTTTACGCCGAGTGCAACATCACGGTGTTGCCGGGCAGTTTTCTCGCCCGCGAAAGCGGCGGATCGAATCCCGGCCGCGGTTATGTGCGCCTGGCGCTCGTGGCCGAACCCGCGGAGGTGGCTCAAGCCGCCGCGCGGATCGAGCAATTCGTCCCCTGAGTTTCCCTGAGTCCGAGGAGCACCATGACGCTGGAAGAAACGATCAATGAATGTTGGGAGAACCGCGCCACGTTCGGTGCGGCGTCCGCGCCCGGCAACGTGCGCCAGGCGGTGAACGGCGTGATTGCGCGGCTCGATACCGGGGTCTTGCGCGTGGCCGAACCTTCGGGCAGCGGCAATTGGGTCGTACATCAGTGGATCAAGAAAGCCGTGTTGCTGTCGTTTCGCCTGCACGAGAACCACCTGATGGAGGCCGGTGGCTTCACACGCTTCTACGACAAGGTCGCGAGCAAGTTCGCCAACTATTCGGAGAGCGATTTCCAGGAGGGCGGCATGCGCGTCGTGCCACCGGCGATCGTACGGCGTGGCGCATTTATCGCGCGCAATGTGGTGCTGATGCCCTCGTTTGTGAACATCGGCGCTTATGTCGGCGAAGGGACCATGGTGGATACCTGGGCAACCGTCGGCTCATGCGCCCAGATTGGCAAGAACGTGCACCTGTCCGGCGGCGTGGGCATCGGTGGAGTCCTGGAGCCGCTGCAGGCCAATCCCACCATCATTGGTGACAACTGTTTCATCGGTGCGCGCTCCGAGATCGTAGAAGGGGTGATCGTCGAGGACAACTGCGTCATTTCCATGGGCGTTTACATCGGTGCCAGTACGCGCATCTACGACCGTGAAACGAAGGAAGTACATTACGGCCGCGTCCCCAGCGGCGCAGTGGTCGTTCCCGGCTCGCTCCCTGCCAAGGACGGCACTTACAGCCTGTACTGTGCGGTGATCGTCAAGCGCGTGGATGCCCAGACCCGGGCAAAAACCGCAATTAACGACTTGCTGCGCGCCGACGTGGGCGGGGCTTCGGGCTAGGCCGCCGGACTATTGGGTGTAATTGAGGGCACAAATCGGCCGATCGTAGGGCTTCTCCAGGTCGGCGCGGCTGCGTATCCTGCTCGAATCAACCGCGGAGTCAGGCATGGCGCTGGAGCGACTTTTCACTCTGATGGCCGAGAAAAACGCCTCCGACTTGTACCTTTCGGTCGGCTCGCCCATCACTATCAAGATCAACGGTGTCTGCGTGCCCATCAACCAGGAGCGGCTGGCTCCGCAGGCGATCGTCTGCCTGCTGGCCGAGCGCCTTACTGACGCCCAGTTCCGCGAGCTCGAAGAGACCCGCGAGCTCAATCTCGGTCTGCCGGTGCAAGACGTCGGCAGCTTCCGTCTGAGCGCTTTTCTGCAGCGCGGCTCCGTCTCCGCAGTGATTCGTTATATCCCGCACGAGGTGCCGCGGCTGGAGGATCTACTGCTGCCGGACATCCTGAAGGATCTGATTCTGGACAAGCGCGGTTTGATCCTCGTCGTCGGCGCGGCCGGGTCGGGCAAGTCGACTTCGATCGCATCGATGCTCGACCATCGCAACGAGCTGATGACCGGCCATATCCTCACGTTCGAAGATCCGATCGAGTTCCTGTTCCGCAACAAGAAGTCGATCATCAACCAGCGCGAAATCGGCACGGATGCCAAGACTCTGCACGCCGCTTTGCGCAATGCGATGCGGCAGGCGCCGGATGTGCTGTTCATCGGCGAAATCCGCGACCGCGAAACAATGGGCGCGGCGCTCGCCTATTCGATGTCGGGCCACCTCGTGGTTGCCACCATGCATGCCACCAACAGCGCACACGCGCTGAACCGGGTGATCAGCTTCTACACGCCCGAAACGCGGCAGGCCCTGTTCCAGGACATGGCTGCCTCGATGAAGGCAATCATCTCGCAACGCCTGGTGCGCTCGAAAAAGGGCGGCCGTGTTCCGACGGTCGAAGTGCTGATGAACTCCGGCCACATGAGCGACCTCATCGAACGCGGCGACGTGCAGTCGATCAAGGAAGCGATGGAGCAGAGCCTGGCGCCGGAGAGCCAGACCTTCGAACAAAGCCTTTACACCTTGCTGCAGAAGGACGCGGTCACGCGTGAGGACGCGCTGGGCTCAGCCGATTCGAAGAACAACCTGCTCTGGCTTATCAACAACGCCGGCAAACCGGCCGCACAGCCAACGCAGGGACACAAAGACCAGCCCATGGCTCCCGCTTCGTCGTTCTCCGAGTTCACGTTAAACATCTGACGCGCAACCCGGCTCCATCGCACTCGCTGCTCCGAGGCGTCGTGAATAGTCGCGAGCAACGCGGTAGGCCTTTTTAGGGATAATGCGAGCCCGCCCTTCCCCGGGGCGACCCCCGCACTTCCGTGACTCCCACCCTCGACCTGACCTGCCAGCTGATCAGACGAGCTTCCGTCACTCCGGCCGACGTCGGTTGCCAGGACGTTGTTGCCACGCGCCTGGCGCCGCTTGGCTTTCGCGCCGAAACCATCGCACGCAACGGCACGACCAATCTGTGGCTCCGGCATGGCCGCGGCGGCCCGACGGTCGTGCTCGCCGGGCATACCGATGTAGTGCCTCCCGGACCGCGCGACGCGTGGCGCTCGGATCCGTTCGAACCTACCGTACGCGACGGGCTGTTGTTCGGTCGCGGCGCCGCCGACATGAAAACTTCGGTAGCGGCCTTTGCCGTTGCCGCCGAGGAGTTCGTCCGCGCTCGGCCGGATCACACCGGCTCGATTGCGCTGCTACTGACCTCCGATGAAGAAGGTCCGGCCACGGACGGCACGGTCGCGGTGGTGGAACAACTGACCGCGCGGGGCGAAGCGATCGACTACTGCATCGTCGGCGAACCGACATCGGTCGACCGCCTGGGCGACACGATCAAGAACGGACGCCGCGGATCGCTCTCGGGCAAGTTACGCGTCAACGGTGTGCAGGGCCACGTTGCCTACCCGCACCTTGCACGCAACCCGATACATCAACTTGCACCTGCGCTCGCCGAGCTCGCAGCAACGGTGTGGGACAAGGGCGACGAGTTTTTTCCCCCGACCACCTTCCAGGTCTCGAACATCCACGCGGGCACAGGCGTGGGCAACGTTATTCCCGGCATTTGTGAGCTCGACTTCAACCTGCGCTTTGCACCGGCCAGCACCGCGGAACAACTGATGCAGCGAATCGAAGCGACGCTGCGGCGCCACGGCCTCGAGTACGACCTGCAGTGGACCGTCGGCGCGCAACCGTTTCTCACCCGACCTGGGCAACTCGTCGCGGCGATCGGCCGGGCGATCGAAGAAACCACGGGCCGGCCTCCACAGCTTTCCACCACCGGCGGCACGTCGGACGGGCGCTTTCTCGCGACGGTGTGCCCGCAGGTGGTGGAGTTTGGACCGACGAACGCAACGATCCACAAGGTCAACGAGTGCGTGCGCCTGGACGAGATCGAACCGCTCAAGGAAGTTTATCGCCGTACGCTCGAACTGCTGCTGAGCGGATCCAATCCATAACCACATGTCCATCGACGCCCAAGCCAACCTGCGCACTCTGCGCGACGTCCTGAGATTCGCAGTGACCCGGTTCAACGACTCGGGGCTGCATTTCGGCCATGGCCAGGTGGACGCTTTCGACGAAGCCGTGTTCCTGGTGTTGCGCACCCTGAACCTGCCGGTGGAGCGGCTCGACGTTTTTCTCGACGCTTATCTCACCCATGCCGAAATCAACTCGCTGCTGCAGGTGATCGATCTGCGCGTGAAGAAACGCACGCCGGCGGCGTACCTGCTCAAGGAGGCCTGGCTGCAAGGCTACAAGTTCTACATCGACAACCGCGCCGTCATCCCGCGCTCCTTCATTGCGGAATTGCTCAAGGACGGGCTCGAGCCCTGGGTGGCCGATACGTCGGTCGTCACTGAAGTGCTCGACTTGTGTACCGGTTCCGGCTGTCTGGCGATCATGGCCGCCGACGTGTTCCCCAAGGCGAAGGTCGATGCGGTCGATCTTTCCAAGGATGCATTGGCAGTCGCCAAGCGCAACGTCACGGACTATTCGCTCGAGAGCAGGGTCAAGCTGATCGAGTCCGATCTTTTCGCCAACATTGCAACGCGTCGGTACGACGTGGTCCTTTGCAATCCGCCTTACGTGACCGATGCGTCGATGGCGAAACTGCCGAAGGAGTACGCGCACGAGCCCAAGGTGGCGCTCGCCGGCGGGGCCGACGGCATGAGTGTGATCAAGCGCCTGCTGCGCGAGGTACGCGGCTATCTGAAGCGCGGCGGCTTGCTGATCGTCGAGATCGGCGGCGAGCGTGAAACCGTCGAGAGGCAGTTCAAGGACATCCCGATGACGTGGCTCACGACCAGTGCCGGCGACGACATGGTGTTCCTGGTACGCCAGGAAGACCTGCCCTGAACACGCACGCGTAGTCCCGATGCAGCACCGTTGCCTCGGCGCCCGTCGGACCTGCGCCGGGCCCAGAGGTGCTGACACCACTTCCTCATGCTTCGCCTGATCAATCTTGCGCTCGCTCGCGGCCCGCGCGTGCTCTACCGCGGCGTGACGCTGTCTGCCGCGCCCGGCGAAAGAATCGGACTCGTCGGAGCCAACGGTTGCGGCAAATCGACCCTGTTTGCAGCCGTCCTGAACGAACTCGCAGCGGAAAACGGCGCGCTGGAAGCGCCGCCGCCAGGCCGCATCGCACACGTCGCCCAGGACATCCCTGCCGCGGAACAAACCGCGCTCGATTACGTTCTGGAGGGCCATGCGCCGCTGGTTGCAGCGCGTGCCGAACTGGCGGACGCGCTCGCAGGCCATGACGAACTGCGAGTCGCACACGCCCACGCAACCCTCGCCGACCTCAATGAAGGAGCCATTGTCGCCGCGGCATCGACGGTAATGCACGGGCTTGGCTTCTCCTCGCTCGATGCGGGCCGCGCGGTCGCAGCGTTTTCCGGCGGCTGGCGCAACCGGCTTGCGCTCGCACGCGCCCTGCTCCGTCCCGCCGATCTACTGCTGCTCGACGAGCCCACCAACCATCTCGACATGGACTCGGTGATCTGGCTCGAGGCGTGGCTCACACGCCAGCCGGCGACCGTGATCCTGATCTCGCACGATCGCGAATTTCTCGACCGCGCCGCTGAAACCATCTGGCATATCGCGGACGGATCGATGCGCCGCTACGCCGGCAACTACAGCGCATTCGAACTCGCGCTGGTCGAGCAGCAGCGACAGCAGGATGCGGCTGCGCGTAGTTACTCGCGCACCGCGGCACACCTGCAGGAGTTCGTCGATCGTTTCCGGGCCAAAGCCACCAAGGCACGGCAGGCGCAAAGCCGCATGAAGATGCTCGAGCGGCTGCAGGCCGTAGAACCCGTGCGTGCGCGGCGCGAATGGCGCTTCGAGTTCCCTCAGCCTGCACGCCTGCCCGAGCGTTTGTTCGACGGCGAGGCGCTGGCGCTTGGTTACGGCGAGCGCGACATACTCGCGGATATCACTGTGAGCGTGCGTGCCGGCGATCGGATCGGCGTCCTGGGCGTCAACGGCGCCGGCAAGTCGACGCTTGTCAAAGCGATCTCCGGTGAACTCGCGCCACGCCTTGGCGAGTTGCGCCGAGGTCAAGGCCTGGCGATCGGATACTTCGCGCAGCACCAGCTCGATCAGCTGGATGCGGACGAGTCGCCGCTCGCGCACCTGCGCCGCCTTGCACCAGCCGAACGCGAACAGGTGTTGCGCAACTTTCTCGGCAACTTCCGCTTCTCGGGCGAGTTGGCGATGCAGCCGGTTGGACCGATGTCGGGCGGCGAAAAGGCCCGCTGCGCGCTGGCGCTACTGGCCTGGCAGCGGCCCAATCTGCTTCTGCTCGACGAGCCAACCAACCACCTTGACATGGAGACGCGTGAAGCGCTCACCATGGCGCTGTCGTCGTTCGAGGGCGCGCTGCTGCTGGTCTCGCACGACCGGCACCTGTTGCGCGCCGCGACCGACGCGCTGTGGCTGGTCCATGACGGTCGGGTGGGGATGTTCGACGGCGATCTCGACGACTACGCATCGCTCGTGCTGGCAAGCCGGCGCGAAGCAGGTGAGACCGCGAACGACGATGCGCCATCGCGGCGCGAGTTGCGGCGTCAACAGGCGCGCGAGCGCAATCGGAAGTCGAGCGCGCGCAAGCCGCTGCAGGATCGCATCGCGCAAACCGAGTCCGAACTGGCGCGGGTCAGCAGCGAGGTGCGCGAACTCGACGCCATGCTGGCAGCGCCGGATTTTTATCACACCGGTGATCCCGACAAGGTAGCGGCAACATTGAAGCGGCGCGGCGAGCTTGCGACGCGCGTGGAGGAGATGGAGGCACGCTGGCTGGAATTGACGACCCAGCTCGAAGCCATGGAGTGACGCCGCGCAGGCACGGCGGTCATTACGGCTTCGGCGGACCTTTCTTCGGCTGTGCGATCGTCGAAATATCGAGGTCGAGGTCGAGCACCAGTTTGGTGGTCATCGGCAGCGTGGTGCCGCCGAGCAGCGTGGTCGGATCGGGCTCTGGTTCTTTTTTCGGTTTGTTCGCGCCTGCCTTCTCGCGCGCAACGAGATCGAGCCGCTCGTATTCCCTTTGCAGGTCGCGGCCGATCTGTGAATTGCGCTCGAAGACATCGATGTCGACCGCGATTTCGGTCTTCGTTTGCGGCGAAAACACCGTCGTCAAACGCTCCTGACCCAGGTCGAGGTCGAGCGCGATTTCGGTTTTTGTCTGCGGCCCCGGCTGAGTCGCGGGTCCGGGTTGTGTTTCCGGCCCCTTCTCGATGTACGGCGAATAAAGTTCGCCAATCACCTGGGTCGTGTCGCGGAACTCGGTCACCATGATGGCCGTGCTCGCGCCGTGCGTGTCCGGCTCGTGTGCGCGGTGAGCGGCAGCGATGGCGGCGATGGTGGCCGGCCCGGCGCCGTCGGAGAACTTGGGGAGCACGGCCGCCGCGGGCTTGTCCACGCTCTCGCCGAGAATGCGCGTCAGCGGACCCGCACGGTCTGCATCGGTGCGCGTAGCTTCGTGATTGCGCGGGCGACTGCGCCAACCGAACACGATGGCAAGGGCAAGAAGCACTGAGGCTCCGGCCGCTGCTGCCCAGGCATAGCTCGTGGAGTTGGCCGTCTCGGCCAGTTCGCGATTGCGCAACGCCGCAGCGTCAAGTTCGGCGCGCAGCTTCTTGACTTCGGCCGACAGTTCCTGCACCCGCTTGAGCACCTCGGCGTCGCGCTCGTTGGGCCCTTCCTGGCGCGGCCCATCCTCGGGCGCGGTTAGCACCAGCCGGTCGGTCTTTGGCGCTTCGCGCGGTGGCAGTTGCGCTGGTGCTGTGTTGGATCGGGTGCGACGCGTTCTGGCATTGGCTGCGGAATTCGTACGCGAGAGAGGGTGAGTCTATGTCGGGATCGTTGCGGCGTTTCTTAGTCGGGCGATTTAGACAAGAACCCTCATAGGCTGGGAATGGGGGGTTCGTATCAGGGTGCGCCTTTTAGGCCCCGGCCTTTGGCTAATAGCCAACGACTATCAGCCATTAGCCAATTCGATGTTGGGCGTCAAAGCAACCTCCGTGATTCGGTTCACGGTGAATGAAAGTTGCGCTTGGCGCCGAACATTGAGTTGGCAACAACTCAACCCGCCTAGGCGGGCAGGTAGATGAGTACTAAGTCGGATGTCGTTGGCTGATAGCTGACGACGGAAGACTGACGACTGGTTCTAGCGAGGACGATGTTTGACAACTGAATAGATTGGGCAATCTACAAGGCTGTAAATTTTTATGAGTGCCTAGAGAGAAGCCTGCTGGTGTGCGGAGGAGTTTTGCATTTCAGATTTCGAGTTCCGGATTTATCGGGAGCAAGAAATTCGGGATGTGAAGCAGTGATCCCGTGCGAGGAGCAGGCAGACAGGCCCATAGAGTTGATGCGGCGTGGGGGAGGTTGAGCTAAAAGCCAATAGCCAAAAGCTAGGAGCTGGCAGCGAAGCCGCCCGTGTGTCGAGTAAATTTTATGGTCAAGCTACTAAGGGCGCATGGTGGATGCCTTGGCAGAAGCAGGCGATGAAGGACGTGGCAAGCTGCGATAAGCCTCGGGGAGCCGCAAGCAGGCATTGATCCGGGGATTTCCGAATGGGGAAACCCACTAGGGTAAAACCCTAGTACGCCCCAATGAATCCATAGTTGGGGACGAGCGAACCCAGGGAAGTGAACCATCTCAGTACCTGGAGGAAAATAAAGAAACCTCGATTCCGAAAGTAGTGGCGAGCGAAATCGGAATTAGCCTAAACCAGTCATACCTTCGGGTGTGGCCGGGGTTGTAGGGTCGACAACAGTAGAGTTAACAATCCAGTCGTTAGCCAAATCCCGCTGGAAAGCGGAGCCATAGGGTGTGATAGCCACGTAGGCGAAAACGAACTGGACTCGAAGCCGATACCTGAGTACCGCGGAGCACGAGAAACTTTGCGGGAAGCTACGGAGACCATTCCGTAAGGCTAAATACTAGCTTCTGACCGATAGTGAACCAGTACCGTGAGGGAAAGGCGAAAAGAACCCCTGCGAGGGGAGTGAAATAGTACCTGAAACCGTGTGCCTACAAACGGTGGGAGGACTATGCGGCGCAAGCCGAAAGTCTGACCGCGTGCCTATTGCATAATGAGCCGGCTAGTTATTCTTGTCAGCAAGGTTAAGCGAAAGCGAGCCGTAGCGAAAGCGAGTCCGAATAGGGCGACAAAGTTGGCAGGAATAGACGCGAAGCGGGATGATCTACCCTTGGCCAGGTTGAAAGTGGGGTAACACCCACTGGAGGACCGAACCGGTGTTTGTTGAAAAAAGCTCGGATGAGCTGAGGGTAGGGGTGAAAGGCTAATCAAATTCCGTGATAGCTCGTTCTCTCCGAAATAGCTTTAGGGCTAG
>Ga0137409_10008131_pt1 | contig 10727 bp, 9 predicted proteins | sample CZODoug1_16funga_FD_122059 | JGI IMG/M metagenome (GOLD analysis project Ga0137409, IMG submission 122059) | Vadose zone soil fungal communities from Angelo Coast Range Reserve, California, USA - CZODoug1_16fungal (Hybrid Assembly) | ecosystem: Environmental > Terrestrial > Soil > Vadose zone... | reverse complement strand
AGCGGGACGATTTGTATGCCGTCGACGATTGGCTCGGAGCCACTAAACGTGTGCCACTTGCCGGCCTTGATGTATGGCGCGGCGATGGCTTGCGCACTCTGGAAGAAGGGTTGCGCATCCTTCGGTGCCTTCGCAGCGATTTCGGGCGACAGCCAAAAGTCGCTTTCGGCCTTCGCGACGTAGACCTCGGCATTTGGAAAAACGCGATTTCCGTCCTGAGTGGTCAGGCCGCCGACGTGATCGGAATGGAGGTGCGTGACCAAGACGATGTCGACTTCTTCCGGCGCGTAGCCCGCGCTGCGGAGGCTGCCCGCTAGCCGCCCGAGAACTCCGCCACCCCACCAGGTGCCGGCACCCGCATCCACGAGGATTAGCTGCTTGCCCGTGTCAACTAGGAAGCCCATATCAACGACATCTAACGTGTGCGGATCTTCGTGCAGTCCTTTGACAACACCATCCATCGTCGCCTTCGTTCCGTTCTGCATCTTAGCAAGCGCGATTAAGGAGTTCTTGAGTCAAGGGTTGCCGACTCCTGTAATTATTGACAGTTCGAGTGAGCTGCGAGGTGCGCGAGCTTATACCAAGGAGGATTACATGGCGCCAGCAGAATCTACAATCATGGTCAAAAACAAGAGCGATACTCCGGCTCGAATTGAGATTCAGGAGGTTGAGAGCCCTGCTGTTCAGGCTAAGCAGCTTTGACGAATACCTAGAAGAGTACCCGGTGCGCCCCATTGCGGCCCGAAAATCGGAGCTATTTTGCATTCTCCGGCAAACGCCCGCCGGAAGAAACCTTCCAGTCTCTTGGATTGGAGCAAATTGTGGTAGCCAAGCATTTGTAACGCAGCGGTGTCGAATGCTACCGGGAAGGGATCCTGGCAGCGAGCACTAATCTGGCTGGTCATCCGAGTCGTAGTGCTACTAAACCAAGAGATGAGGAAGGACACGCAAGTCCGATTGATTACCAGCCCAAAGTGGTGGCCATTTCCACAAAGGCTATAGGAGACAAAAAACAAACGGGTCGAAGTGGCCCAACAGATCGCAACAGTTCTTGAAATCCAAACTCTAAGAGAGGTGGGGTTATGGTTCGAAAATTATTGCTAGTGTTTGGACTGTTTTTCCTGGCGTCGTTCCCGGCGCAAGCACAGGACACGGCGGAAGTGTTCGGCGGTTATTCTTACATGCATTTCCATACTTCGCTATCAGGCAATGTAAACGGCGGGGAGATCGCTGGACAATATAAATTTACGGATTGGGTTGGTGGAGTGGCGGATCTTGACGGGCACTACGGATCGCTCGGTGGCATCAGCACCTCGACTTACACGTTTCTGTTCGGACCGCAAGTTTCGTTGCCGTCACGTGTATCGCCATTTGGGCACTTACTGCTTGGCGGAGCGCATATTAGCGGACCGGGTTTCGGTGATACATCCTTCGCGATGGCGCTCGGAGGCGGCATCGATACAAGAATAAGTCACGACCGGTTTTACTGGCGCGTGATTCAAATGGACTATTTGATAACGCAGTTCGGAGGCCACTCGCAAAACAACTTTCGGCTCTCCACCGGGATTGTCGTGAAGTTCTAATCGACAGTGCAAAGAGCATATTCACCAGTTGCGAGACTGAATTCGTGTAAACGCGCCCATCGGACGCCTGGTGCTCGTGATGCGCTCGGGGAGCGTTCTTAGGCTTGGCGCAATTGAGGAATCTATTGGAAGCAGACACGCGCAATTCATGCCCACATCATTACAAAATACGCAAAGTCTTCGGCAGCGGCTGCGCTCGGCACTGCCCGTCCTTCGTTGGATACCGCAGTATCAAAAACAGTGGCTGCGTCTGGATTTTGTCGCGGGATTGACGCTGGCGGCATTCGCCATCCCCGTTTCGCTGGCCTACACCTCTCTCGCGGGCCTCCCGAGAGAAGCGGGGCTCTATTCCTGCCTCTTGGGAGGTGTGGCTTACGCGGCGTTTGGCACCTCCAGGCAGATGGCAGTGGGACCAACGTCGGCAATCTCCATCCTGGTGGGTGCCTCTCTCGGCACCATGGTATCGAGCGATACGGATCGCCAAATTCAGCTGGCCATGGCAACGGCCGTGCTAGTCGGGGCCCTTGGCGCTCTTGCCTGGCTGTTTCGTCTAGGCAACGTCGTAAATTTCATCTCCGAGACCGTTCTCAGCGGCTTCAAAATGGGCGCCGGGCTTGTGATCATTTCCACTCAGCTACCGAAACTGCTGGGAGTGAAATCGGCGGGCAGCAACTTCTTCAGCCGTATTGTTCAAGTAGCAGAACACTTGAGAGAGACGAACCTACCGACTCTCGCCATAGGAGTAGGGGCACTAGCTCTTCTGATTTTGGGCGAGTGGCTTTTGCCGCGCCGACCAGTCGCGCTATTCGTTATGCTGCTCTCCATCGCGTTCATGTCCGTGATGCCCATGGCCGGACTTGGAGTGAAGACTATTGGCTCGATTCCCGCTGGACTGCCACACCTCCGCTGGCCGCTCGTAGCATGGCACGAAGTCGATGACCTGTTCGCTCTAGCACTCGGATGCTTTCTGCTGGCTTACGTCGAGGGTATCTCCGTGGCGCGCACCTTCGCGCTGAAACATCGCTACGAGATCAATCCTGACCAGGAACTATTAGCCCTGGGATTGGCAAACCTCGCCTCGGGCCTGGGACACGGATATCCGCTGGCAGGAGGAATGTCGCAAACTGCCGTAAACGAAAAAGGCGGTGCCAAAACTCCCCTAGCCTTGGTGTTTGCTTCGCTCAGCATCGGTGCGGTCCTGTTGTTTTTGACGGGACTACTGAAAAACCTTCCCGATCCGGTCTTGGCAGCGGTGGTTTTCATGGCGGTCCGGGGGCTGCTCCAGCCAAAGGAACTGCAGCACATCCGGCAGGTAAGCAAGCTGGAGTTTCGAGTAGCCATGGTGGCCACGCTGGGGGTATTGGTCTTCGGAATCCTCAAGGGTGTGCTACTGGCCGCGGTACTGACCATACTGCTCTTGCTACGGCGCGCTTCCCGCCCCCGCGTACTGCGATTGGGACGCTTGCCGGGAAGCGACCGTTTTGTGGACGCGTCGCGATATCCAGAACACGAGCTCATTCCCGGCGTGCTGGTCTTCCGTATAGAGTCGGGGCTGTTTTACTTCAACGTGCAAAACGTGAAGGCTGAAATACTGCGCCAAGTGGAAGCCTATTCCGGCCTGAAACTGGTTATTCTGGACCTCTCCACCTCGGCGAACATCGATCTCGCAGGAGGGCGCATGTTGAGCGGTCTCCATCGGGAACTTACCGTCCAGGGAGTCCAACTAAAGCTCGCAGAGGTTCACGGCGATGTGCGGGACATGTTACGGGCCGAGGGATTGCAAGAATACGTTGCGGGCATTGAACAGCGAGTGGACGTGGCGGCACTGGTTGCGCACTGAATTTTCGGAGAGCGGGTCCGCGCCGCCGCCCATAGATCAGAAACATCGGTAATCATTTGTGCGGGCAGCGCTGGCGGAGGCAGCCCGTTCTTGACCGAATGCCCTGGTCTTTAACATTTTACAGTTGGATGCTGTTCCCATTTGGTGACATCTTCCTGAGATTAGCAAAGTTTTGCCGAAGTGTTCGCGCTCAGGGAGGATTCCGTGCGCTTAGCTGTTCTGTGCTTCATGGCCTGCGCCGTGCTTCCGTCAGTGAGCCGGGCACAGGCTCCTGTCTTCGAAATCACCCTGGTAGAATGCTCAATTAAGTTCGATGCAGAAGCTTCGGTGTCTATAAAGGGCGCCTTCGACAAGTGGGACGCTACTCTAACATTTACGTCTCCTGATCTTTCGACAGGCGTTTTAGAAATCAGAATTCACGCATGAAGAATGGCAAGTTGAAGGGCAAAGACTTCTTTGATGTCGAGCGGAATCCCTTGATCACGTTTACTTCAACGAAGATTATACAGTCTGGTTCCGACACCCTTGAAGTGGACGGCAACTTTACGATACGCGGAGTTAGCAAACCTGAAAAGCTAACTCTTGCAATTTCCGGGAAAGGGACAGGCTCCGGCACGATCAAAGGGACAATGGCCTTTGACCGTAAGGACTACGGCATGAACAAAGGTATTCCCTTCATCAAGATTGCCAACCGCGTTGAAGTGAACGTCGACCTCAGCGCGAAGCGAGTCAGCGGACCGCCGGTGACTCTCAATCCTTAACCGGGCGGACCATGGTCCAAGGTAACGTCGAGATTCTGCAGCGGATCCGGATAAGGAGCGCCTCCCATGGAACCTCCCATCAGTGACGGCGGATGACAGGACAGAGCCCGCCCTCGACTGTAATTTCTGCCAGTTACTGCGACTACGCAGCATGATCTAGTGTCGAGAAGCGTACGCGCATGTCTCGAACAGATAAGTCCATGCTGGCTAGCGAGCGCCGTCAAGAGCAAAGGCAGCCATGAATCCGAAACGAAGGTCTTTGGGCGCAATCTTCCGATACCCGCTGGTGATTGTCTGCGCGATCGCCATCGTACCAGGCGACACTTTGGCATTTATGCCGCAGCCTGGTTCGACGCAGTCGGCTCCGCCACAGGACCAGGCAGCGAAAATTCCACCCGACCAACTGGACTCTCTCGTTGCACCCATTGCCCTCTATCCAGACCCGATGCTAGCCCAGACCCTCGCAGCCTCCACGTATCCTCTCGAACTAATCCAGCTCCAGCAGTGGCTGGCAAAGAATCCCGGGCTGAAGGATAAAGCCCTCGCCGATGCCGTCGTGAAGCAGCCCTGGGACCCAAGCATTCAGGCGTTGGCCGGGCTGCCCGAGGTCGTAAAGCGCCTGGCAGACGATATTCAGTGGACCACGGATCTGGGCAACGCCTTCCTGGCGCAGCAGAGCGATGTGATGGATGCCGTGCAGCGTATGCGCAAGAAGGCACAAGACACCGGCAATTTAAAATCAACCGAGCAACAGCAGGTGGAGACCAAGGTCATCGAGAACAAGACTGTCATCGTGGTCGAACAGGCAAATCCGCAGGTCGTGTATGTACCTTCGTATGATCCGGTCGTGGTGTACGGCCCGCCGATCTATCCCTACCCGCCTATTTACTATCCGCCGGCGGGATACTATGCCGCGGGAATAGCCATATCTTTCGGCGTTGGCATGATGATGGGAGCGTTCTGGGGCGGCGGCTGGGGATGGGGCTGCGGCTGGGGCGGCAACAACAACATCAACATCAACAACAACAATAATTTCAACCGGAACTCAAATATCGGTAACGGCAACCGTAACAGCATTGGAAATGGCAACCGCCCGTCGCAACAGCCAGGTCGCGGTGGCGGAGGAGGAGGCCGTGGGGATTCCAGCTGGAAGCATAATCCGCAACATCGCGGCGGCGCCCCGTACGGGGACCGAGGTACTGCGGACAGGTTTGGCGGTTCGGCACGCGGAGACTCTCTATCCAATCGCCAGGCGAGTGCCCGGCAGCAGGTTGGCCGACAGGGCGGAAATCTGGCCAGCAGCCGCGGCGGGGGAGCCGGAGTGAGCAATCGAGCCAGCGGAGCCGGTGCTGGTAACAGGGCTGGCGGTGCAGGCGTTAGCAATAGGGCGGGAGGAGGCGGCGGCGCGGATCGGGTCGGAAGCCGGGACGTTTCGCGCGGCGGTGGCGGAAACCGAGATGCTTTCGGAGGCGGTTCCAGAGGATCCAGCGGTTACAACGGATCGAGCTCGCGGGCCAGCAGCAGCCGCGGTTCCTCGAGCATGGGATCAAGAGGGGGCGGTGGCCGCGGCGGTGGTGGCGGTGGGAGACGCAGGTGAACGGCCTAAGCTGCGGAAAGGAAGTCATAGGAGCATACATATGAAACCAACGTCTTCGAAGACAAGCCGCCTCAGGACTCTTTGGATCACGGGCATATTGGCGTTGCTGTTGATGCCTGGCCACCTCATTGCGCAAGAATCTGCCGCAAAAAGTGCCACCTCTTCTGTTGCTGTCGGTGCCAAAACCTTCGGCACTCCGGAGCAGGCTGCCGATGCGCTCGTTGCTGCAGCCGAGCAATTTGACGAGCTCACTCTCAAAGAAATCTTCGGTCCCGGTGGCGATGACATAGTCTTTTCCGGTGAATATCCACAAGACCGGAAGCGGGCCGCTGACTTCGCTGCAGAGGCTCGCGAGAAGAAAAGCGTCTCCGTGGATTCAAAAACGGGGAACCGGGCATTCCTCTTGGTGGGCAACGAGGACTGGCCGTTCCCTGTGCCAATCGTGAAGTTGGGCACCAAATGGGCCTTTGATGCCAAAGCTGGCCGCCAGGAACTCCTCTATCGCCGCATTGGTAGCAATGAACTGGACGCAATTGATATCTGCGGCGGCTATGTGGAAGCGCAGCATGAATACGCACTCCAGAAACGCGAGGGCTACGATGCGAATCAGTACGCCCAGCGCATTGTGAGCACTCCCGGCAAACAGGATGGCCTGGCATGGCAGAACGCGGACGGGAGTTGGGTTGGACCGATTGGCGAAAAGATTGCCCGTGCGATTGAACAGGGCTACTCCGGCGGTGCGGAGCCATACCATGGTTATTTCTTCAAGATTCTGAAAGGGCAGGGACCAGCGGCGCCACTCGGCGAAATGGAATTCGTCGTGAAAGGCGTAATGATCGGGGGCTTCGCTCTTGTTGCTGCTCCGGCTGAGTACGGCGTTACCGGAGTGAAGAGCTTCATCGTCAGCCACGACGGCGTTGTCTACGAGAAGGATTTTGGGCCGGCCACCCTCAATGAGTTTATTAAAATGGAGCGCTTCAATCCGGATCATTCCTGGAAACCGGTCTTGGAGGAGTAAGGGAAGTTCCCAGACAATCTAGGTGCGTTTTCCGGACGAGTAAAAGGAACTTCGGCTGCCCTTGAGGAGTTTCCGCGCGATACGTCTCCCTGCGTTATTATGATGTTGATATATCTTGGCAGGACCTTGCCAAATGCTCCCGGCAGTTCGTTGGTCCCGAAACCGCAGACTAGTAATTCTGTCAGTAGTTGGGCCGCGCAAACAAACGGCACGATTACCGCGCCGGAGGTTTCTTGGACGTTCTCTGCAACGCGATTCTGCCTGTCTGGGCCTCGACGGCCCGCAAAAAACTCGCTGTTTGCGGGTTCTTGGCAGTGGCGTTTTCTTTGGCGTCCTGCAGCGGCCCGATCTCGACTGGGAGTGGTAATAGCCCAGGAAGCAGCGCCCCATTGGTTGTCACGCTTCGAGCCGCTCCACTACCACCTCTCGGAAATACGAACGTACTGTCTTTCAGCGCGACAGTCGTGGGAGTATCTTTGACTCCATCAACGGGAGGATCCGTAAATGTGCCCCTCAATTCTGCGCTCTACCAAGTAGACTTTGCCAGGCTCCAGAGTGACACTGCCCTTCTCGCCCTTTCGACAGCGATTCCGGCTGGAACCTACACGAACATGGTTGTGAGCCTATCGAATCCGGTGGTCACCTACTGCACACTAGCTCCTGGAATTATAGGTTGTTTGGCTGGCAGCGTAGTCACTCTGGGCGGCGGACCCGCTACACCCATAATCGCGGGCGCTCCGTTTCCGCTCGTTGTCACAGGTAGTCAGAGCACAGGTTTAGCTGTGAACGTAAATATCGCAAAGTCATTAACTCTGAATGTAAAGACGCAGGCTATTACGAGTGTAAATCTTGGGGCAGCCGATGTTTTGACGGCGATGATTCTGCCACCCGCATCCAGCTCGCTATCTTCTGGTTCATTGGACTTCATCGAAGACGTGACCGGAATCATTTCATTGGTTAATGCGACGTCTCAGAGCGTCACGGTACAAACGGCAACAAAGGGTTCAATAACCGCCATTGTAGGGACCGCGACGATCGTATCTCCCAACTGCACGACTTTCAATCTCGGCAATACCTTTTCGTGTGCAAAGCAGGGGCAGGTCGCCAGTCTGGATATGACTCTGAATGCCGATGGCACATTCACTCTTCTGGAATACGATCCATTGGCAATAACGGCAGGAGACTGGATCGAGGGAATCATCGGGGTGCCGTCTTCGTCGTCCACGCAATTTCAGTTTGTGGCCAATGACCTTTTTCTTAACCCTTCAAATAGCTTGATCGGTAGAAATCTGCAACTAGGGGACCTGGTGCGAATTACTTTAGTGAATCCTATGCCCTTCGTGGTGGATACCAAAGGCCTGGACGTCCCGAATTCAACCTTCACGGGGGCAACCGACGCTTCGATTCTGATGCCCGGCCAGACCCTCGCAGTTCATGTAGTCTCGTTCACACCGGCCTCGGGTGCTACCTTGGCAGCTGCCAATGTTGATTTTGTATATCTCCGCTTCACCCGCGTCATTGGTGGCGTGGCCAGTGTAGCCCTTCCAAATACGTTCGCCATGCAGTCGTTTCCCTCGTTTTTTGGTCTATCTGTGCCCGCGACTGTGCAACTGTCGAATGGCCCGCCGAGTACGAACTTTGACGGAGTCAAGGATGCAACCGCTTTGGTTGTCGGACAGGCCGTCTCGATTCGGGCGCTCTATTTTGGTCCTCCCACGGGACCCACACCCACGCCGACTCCGTTTAGTGCCGCGAAGGTTCGCGTCCCTTAAAGCTTTGAGGTAATTCCAAGCCCGCCCCGCTCAGTTCTTCCCAGACCATCCGCCGCGGCAATTGTTGCGCGACCGCTCACAAGAGCAAAATCCTATGCTCTTCTACGATGAATGAGGGTGAACTGGTCCTCCAAGGTGAGGACAGTTGCCGACAGCTTTAATAGCCACCGCTTAGGTTAGGCCGAGTGGTTTTCCAGATAAAAATCTAGCTCTCACCTCTTTGAGCCAGCTTGATCTGACAATTCTGACAGTTTCTATCAACGTCATAACTCGCAAGAATTCGATGGCTGGGACTGGGCCTGATCGAGGAGGCTGAACTTTGAAATCCCATCATAACGTTATCTTGCTAGCCATCACTTTGTGGGCCGCAACAAACTCTGCCCAGGTGCCATCGTGGGAAACTGAGAATGCAGCCGGGTTACGGGCTTATCAGCAACAGAATTATGCGGAAGCTGAGACTCATTTCAGGCGTGCGTTTCGACAGGCCGAAGAATTCGGAGAATTGGATGCTCGGTTATTATCGACGATCAATAACCTTGCTGCTGTGCAGTACGCTGAAGGCAACTACGCCAGCGCTGAGCAGCTTTACCGCCGCGCCTTGAGTATCTGGGAGGGGGCCTCTGGACCCGATGCCCAGAAAGTAGCCAGTGTACTTAACAACCTGGCCAAGCTCTTGGATGAACGAGCAAGGTACTCGGAGGCTGGGCCACTCTACCAACGCGCCCTCGCCATCCAGGAAAGCGTGCTTACACCAGACCACTTGAATGAAGCTATCGTTCTCACCAATCTTGCTGGGCTGCGGTCGAAAGAAGGTAAGTACTTGGAAGCCGAATCCCTCTACCAGCGCGCCCTGGCTATTCGTCAAAAGGTTCCCGGAAACGAAGACCGGGACGTGGCGACTATTCTCAACAACTTGGCCGGAGTTTATCATTCGCAAGGTAAATACAAGGACGCCGAACTGTATTACCGAAACGCACTTGCCATTGTGGAAAAAACGCTTGCGCCAGAGCATCCGGACGTAGCAACTATCATCCACAATCTGGCCACTGTTCGGCTAAAGGAGGGCAAATACTCAGAAGCCGAACTCCTCCTCCAGCGGGAAGTGGCCATTCAGGAAAAGGTTCTTGGGCCAGAGGACCTTGGCGTGGCCACCATCCTTAATCGTCTAGCTTCGCTTTTCCAGGAGCTAGCCAGGTATTCGGAAGCTGAACCTCTCTTCCAGCGCGTTCTAGCCATCAGGGAAAAGACTTTTGGACCAGAGCATCCTGAAGTGGCTGCGGTGCTCATCAATCTTGCCGAGGTTTGGCGAGAAGAAGGCAAGTATTCGCAAGCCGAACCACTCTTAAAGCGCGCCCTAGCCATCCAGGAAGGGGTGTTTGGACCGGAACATTTAGATGTGGCTACCATCTTCAATGCTTTGGGTTGCCTTCAGCAAAAGGAAGGGCAATACATGGCGGCTGAACCTCTCTTCCGGCGCGCGCTGGCTATCTGGGAAAGAGTTCTTGGCCCGGAACACCCAGACGTGGCAACAGCCCTCAACAATCTAGGCACCAGTCTTCAGATGCAAGGCAAATACTCGGAAGCCGATCCGTTACTGCGTCGCGCTCTGGCGATTCGGTTAAGAATCTTTGGACCTGACCACGCGAAGGTGGCTGCAATTCTTAATAGTCTGGCGGCAAACTACAATTATCAAGGCGCGCACAAAGAAGCCGAGTCGCTTTTCCAACGGGCTCTAGTCATCTGGGAAAAGACGCTTGGACCACAGCACCCCTACGTGGCTACCGTCCTCGGTAATCTAGCGGCCGTGCAACTGCAGGAGGGCCAATATTCGGCTGCTGAATCTCTCATCCAGCGCACACTTGCGGTCCGCGAGAAACTGCTTGGTCCGGAGCATCCGGACGTGGCTCATACTCTCGCTCAACTCGCCGACCTTGAGTACAGACGTCACAACTACTCTGCTGCCGAGCTCCTCTTCAAACGTGCGTTGAACATTTGGGACAAAGCACCTGAGCTACAATCTCAGGACTTCGCGCGAACTTTGGAAAACCTGGGAACGCTCTATTCTGATCAACACAAGTATGACGAGGCCGGAGCTCTTTTCGAGCGAGCGGTCGCCGTTAGCGAGCAATCACTCGGCCGGGAGCACCCAAACGTGG
>Ga0137409_10008130_pt1 | contig 10727 bp, 11 predicted proteins | sample CZODoug1_16funga_FD_122059 | JGI IMG/M metagenome (GOLD analysis project Ga0137409, IMG submission 122059) | Vadose zone soil fungal communities from Angelo Coast Range Reserve, California, USA - CZODoug1_16fungal (Hybrid Assembly) | ecosystem: Environmental > Terrestrial > Soil > Vadose zone... | reverse complement strand
TCGGTGTTGATGAACTCGGCCTCCGAACCGAGAGAGCGCAGTTCTTTAACGAGCGCCTTGCCGGCCTCATCACGCCGGCCGGCAACGACCACCTTCGCGCCCTTCTTGGCGAAGGCGACGGCGGCGGCGCGACCGATGCCGGTCAAGGCTCCCGTGATCAATACGACTGGGTTACTCATTTGTGATCCTCGCAATTTGCTGCCCTACCGGCAGAGCATGGAAGGGGGCGCTCTGGCCCGCGGCTTGGAGGCCCGGGACCGATCGCAGATGCTTTCGTTAAGGACGATGTAGTCTTCCCTAGCGCCCGCGAAAAAGACTTTGTAAGCTGGGAGGCATGCCTTGGAGATATGGAAGGCGCTGCATCTCGTCTGCTCCGGAATGCAGTCGGCGTTCCCTCGCGGAACTGAGTGCCGAACATTGGCAGGCCACTCTTTAACTCTGCACGAGTCGCCTCATCCTGGAGGACATCCCAGTGTTCGGCCAACACACCGTCGGCGACCCGCACGACGTCAGCGGCGATCCAGTTCCTCGGGCGCCCCATCCCATTCCTCATCCTCCTTATTTGTTCGGCGTGCCAAGTGTGGCGAGAGGCGGTTAGCGGCGTGAAACTTGAGCAGGCGGCTCCAAGAGGACGCTCGACAGCCCAAAACGTACGGCGCTTCGACGGCAGCCCAAAGGTCGTAGATGCCACTCTTCGGGACATCGACGACTATGCTCACGTAGTCTAGACAGCAAGGCAACCCGCGGACCGGATGGGCGCTGAATAGGAGCGGATCGCAGGACAAAAAATCCCTGAACACGTCGAGGCTTACCCAACACGAATCAACAGCTTTCCGAAATTTCGGCCGGACAGCATTCCGATGAACGCCTCCGGCGCCGCTTCGAGGCCCTCGACAATATCTTCGCGATAGCGAACGCGCCCGGATGCGACGAGTGCACCGACTTCCTGCAAGAAGTCGGCATAGTGATCGGCCACGAACTCGGTGTTGATGTAGCCTTGAACGAGAAGGCTGCGCCTCACAATCGTCATCATAGTGGCGGGCAGCATGTCCCGGTTAGATCGTGGAACGCCGTTGTAAAAGCCGATGAGCCCGCAGACCGGCACCCGCGCGTAGCGGTTGAGCAGCGGCAGCACCGCCTGCCACACGGGTCCGCCTACGCTCTCGAAGTAAACATCGATCCCGTCCGGGCAGGCTCGCGCCAGCGCCTGCGGAAGTCCCCCGGCGCGGCGGTCGACGACGGCGTCAAAGCCCAACTCGTCGCGGACATAGGCGCACTTCGCGGCGCCTCCGGCGATTCCCACGGCCCGCGCTCCGGCCAATTGCGCAAGCTGTCCCACCAGTGAACCGACTGGGCCGCTCGCGGCGGCCACCACCACGGTCTCCCCCTCCTTCGGCTGGCCGATCAACTTCATCCCGGTGTAGGCCGCGAAGCCCGGCATTCCGAGAACGCCGAGCGCGGTCGTGACCGGCGTTTGCCCGGGATCGAGACGCCGCAGGCCGCTCGCCTCAATAGCCGCATGTGTCCGCCAACCAGTCATTGCCAGGACCAGTTCACCGGGACGATAGGCCGGGTGTGTCGACTGCAGGATCTCCGCGACCACTTCGCCAGCCATGGTTGCTCCGATTTCTATCGGATCGGGCGTGGCGGCGTTCATCTGGCCTCGCATGTACGGATCGAGCGAAAGATACAAGGTCCGCACCAATACCTGTCCCCTCTCGGCCACAGGGATCGGTCCCTCCTCAAGTCGGAAGTCGGAAGATGTCGGAACTCCTCTGGGACGGGACGCGAGGACTATCTGGCGGTAAGCGCTCATCTTGTCGTCTCGTGATTTCCGCCGCGACCTTGCAAGCGGCGCGACCCCGCCATCCCGGATGCCGGGACGAACAAAGTCTCACGGACCCTCTCTACGTAAATTCCGCGATCGGCGAGAAGGTCGTAATTGCCACACTTTAGGACGTCATCGATTGGCCTGTTCCCGCCGCCGGCTGGAGGTCAATTGAATGAATACGGACCGCTTGCAGCGCGCGCTCTGATCGCACCGAGACGCCACGCTCGTGCTGACCTTTCATTGTCTGGAAACGGTGGACTAACCTGCTGCCGCAATGACTAAAGCGACCAGCCCAAGGCTTGCGGGCCTCGTCCTTACTGCATCCCAGTGCTGGTCAAGCTTTTCTCGAGAAATGACGAGTCCTCCGACAACGTGCACTTTCCCGCCTCGGATGATACAATAGCGGAAGGCCGCAGGCGCTCAATCAACGCAGATAGCGCGTGCGAGATATGGTGATGATCATGATGCGCGTTGGAATGATCGTCGTGCCGGGCTTCGATGTGATGAGCTTCGCTCCGCTTTCGGTCTTCGATGCCGCCAACATAACGCTAGGCGAACAGCGCTACGAGGTGCGCGTGTTGTCGGAGACAGGTGGGCGTACGCGCAACTCATTCGGAATGGAAATTGTCACAGAACCGCTTGGTTGCGACGAATTTGACACAATCATTGTGGGCACCAGCCATGACATCGGTCCCGCGCCACCAGGCATCATCGCGTTTCTGCAGAACGCCTCGGGATCAGCGCGGCGAATAGCATCGATCTGTATTGGAGCATTTACGCTCGCCCAAGCCGGCCTTCTCGACGGTCGTCGTGCGACGACCCATTGGCTTTATAGCCGTGAGTTGCAAAGCCGCTTTCCGAAAATCAAGGTGGAGGTAGACCGGATCTTCATCGCCGATGGCCCGGTTTGGACCTCCGCGGGAATGACGGCCGGCATCGATCTCGCACTGGGCCTGGTCGAAAGAGACGTAGGGCCGGAGGCGGCCCGCGTTGTCGCCAGGGCGCTTGTGGTTCATCACCGCCGCGCGGGGGGGCAATCGCAACATTCTGCCTTGTTGGAGCTCGATGCGAAATCCGATCGTGTGCAGGACGCGCTGGTCTTTGCCAGACGCAATCTCCATGAGCCGTTGTCGGTGGAACGGCTCGCCGAAGCGGCCCGCCTCAGCCCGCGCCAGTTCAGTCGCGTGTTTCGCATCGAAACCGGGCAATCGCCTGCAAGAGCGATCGAGAACCTCAGGCTGGAGGCCGCCAGACTGGCGCTGGAACAAGGGCGACGCCCCGTCGAAGCAATCGCGAAGGAAACTGGCTTTGGCGACCGGGAGCGCATGCGCCGAGCGTTCCTACGCGCTTTTGGGCAAACGCCGCAGGCGATTCGCAACGCGTCACACCCACTCGCTTCGTTCTGATCGAGCTTTTCGATCCATAGTTCCGCCTTCGCGGGCCGCTCGGCCGACCGAGCGCCCCAAGCGGGCGCTGCCCTACCGGCAGAGTATGGAATGGGACCCTCTGGCCGGGGTTTAGAGACCGAGGCCAGCCGCAGGTGCTTTCATTGAGGGCCATGTAGTCTCCCCTAGCGCCTACGAAAAAGACTTTGTAAGCTGTGGGGCATGCCTTGGAGATATGGAAAGCGCTATGGAGCTAAGGCACCTTCGCTATTTCATCGCGGTTGCCGAGGAGGGCAGCCTGACGCTCGCGGCTGAGAAAAGGCTGCACACGGCGCAGCCTTCCCTCAGCCGCCAAATCCGCGATCTCGAATACGAGGTTGGCGTCGAGTTGATGAGCCGCAGCGTGCACGGCATCGAATTGACCGCCGCTGGCAAGGCCTTTCTCGACCATGCACGGCTGGCGCTCACCCAGGCAGAGGCAGCCAAGGAAGCAGCGCGGCGGGCGGCTCAACCCGCCAAGCCGACCTTCGCTCTAGGGTTTCTCACGGGGAAAGAAATAGATTGGTTGCCTGAAGCGATGCGCATCCTTCACGATGAGCTGCCCAATATAGAGGTCACGGTCTCTAGCCAGAATTCCCCGGACCTCGCTGACGCCTTGATGCGGGGCAGGCTTGACGCCGCGTTCATGCGGCCGGAAGAGCGGGCGGACGATCTGATTTACAGGCGTGTGATTACGGAGCCATTCGTCGTCATGCTCCCCAGCGACCACCGCCTTGCCGGGCATGACGCCGTCGATCTGCGAGAGATCGTGGGCGAAACATTCATCATACCATCGAAGACGGCCCCGACCTCGCGCGCTGTGATCGAGGACTACTTGAAGCGGTCCGGACTGGCTATCGTTCCGGCTCACGAAGTGGACAACATTACCCATGCGATGTCCATGATCGCGTCGACCGGCGCCGTAGCGCTTCTGCCTGCCTACCCAAATAATCTTCTTCCTTGGTCCGTAACCAGCCGTCCGATCCGAGGAGATGCCCCAACGATCGACTTGGTTGTCGGCTACAACAAGGCGAATAGATCGCCGATCCTGAAACTATTCCTTTCGAGAGTCGAGGACATGAGCGCCCAAATGTCCGGCAAGGGCCGGAAGGCTCCGTGACTAGATCGGCATCGCATCCCGTCCTTTGTCTGAGGCTGATTACAGGGCACGGCTGCGCGCATTCGTATCCGCCCACCAAAAAACTCGGCGACTCCCGTCAATTCGCCTCATCTTAGCTTCACCAGCATCTTTCCGAAGTTTTCGCCCTTGAAGAGCTTGAGGAAGGCTGTCGGCGCATTTTCGATGCCCTGCTCGACGCTCTCTTTCCACACGAGCTTGCTATCGCGGATCCACCCCGACACCTCTTGATGGAATTCCGGTAGCAGGTTGAAGTAATTCGCGACGTCAAGGCCTTCCAGCCGGATGCATTTGCCGATAACGAACATGATATTGCGTGGTCCTTCCGGCAGTCCGACCGTGTTATATTGTGAGATCATCCCACATAGGACGAAACGAGCGAACCGGTTGGCTGCCGCGAGTGCCGCTTCAAGGTGATCTCCTCCGACATTGTCGAAGTACACGTCGATCCCGTTTGGGGCTACCTGCAGCAGCGCGTCGGTCAGATTGCTGGTGGCCTTGTAATCAATGACATGGTCGACACCAATGTCCCTGAGAAAGGCGCATTTGTTCGCGCCGCCTGCGGATCCTATGACCGTGTTCCCCTTAAGCTTGGCAATCTGGCAGGCAACCGACCCAACAGCACCAGCCGCGGACGAAACAAACACCACATCGCCAGCCTTGAGCGAGGCTATCTTCAAAAGGCCGCCCCAGGCCGTCAGGCCCGTCACGCCGGCAACTCCCAGGGATGCTTGAGGCGGGAGCCTCAACGTATTGAGCCTCTCCACGGTGCTGGCAGGCGCGTTGTAGCGCTCCCGCCAACCAAACATGGATGAGACGAGATCGCCCGGTTTGAAACGAGGGTCCTCCGACGCAACAATTTCCCCGATCGCGCCTCCTTGCAACGCTTCGCCCAATTTGAACGGTGGGCGCCAGCCGTACATAGTAGAATTGGACGCGGCAACCTCTCCGATTTCACGCGCTGGTGTTGCTTCGCCCAATGGAAGGTGCGCGTGATAACTCGCGCGATCGACCATACGACCGCGCATGTAGGGGTCGACCGACATCCAGAGATTCTTCACCTGCACTTCGCCAAGCGCGGGGGCAGGCACGGACACTGTAACGAGCTCGAAATTATCCAGACTGGGCGCGCCGACAAGGCGCTTTTTGAGACGGATTTCGCGGGACGTGATCACGGTCAAGACGCTCCCCTCTTCAGGGTCGTTGCAACGCCGCTGGGAACTCTCTCTGCCGCCTAACCAAAGTCGTTACGTGCGCTGTCACGTATATAGGTCCAACGGCGCCGCGGTCATTGTCGTTTGTCCGACTTCAATGAGGTACCCGTCTGGGTCGCGCATATAACAACGCAATTCAGCCGCGTGGGACTTGGGCTCCGTAACGAACTTGGCGCCCCGCCGCGACCAAAGATCGTAGTAGCGCCTGATGTCGGTCACGCGAAGGTTCAAAAAAATGCTCAGAATATTCGGATCGCGCGGGGGCGACGCATAGACTTCAGGCTTGTCGTCGGTCGGGCCGCCGCCGCTATTGATTGTAAGCCAGATGTTGCCGAGTCTCAGAAAGGTAGGCGCGCCTTCCCGAATGACCGTGGCGTCTAAGACGTCGCGATAAAAAGCTACCGACCGTTTGATGTCTCCGACAATGAGAGTGGTCGTCACCACGAATTTAAGTTCGGTGCTCAAATCTGTTCGAGTTGTCATGGGAAGCTGGCCTCTACTAATCCTTGCGAGCGGTGGAAAACTTGGTCCCAAACATCGGCAGACCACTTTGCGACTCGGCCTCGGTTGCTTCGTCCTGCAAAACGTCCCAGTGTTCGGCGAGCAGGCCGTCGGCCACGCGGACGACATCGGCGGCGATCCAATTCCTCGGCCTTCCGGTGTTCGTGAACCGGCCGTGGACAATCACGTAATCACCGTCGGCAACGATCGTGCCCGGCTCGTATCTCAACGTCGCCGGCGAGCTACGGATCAGTTCGAACAGGCCGTCGCGTCCGGGTTTAATGTGGGCGCTGTGCTGGATGTAGTTCGGCGACCAAAAGCGTTCCGCCGCCTGGTAGTCCCGCTTGTTGAACAGCGTATCAAACGCTTCGAGAACCAATCTTTTGTTGGTCTCTTCGATTGTCTGCGTCATCTTCTCGTCCCTTCAATAGTTCGGGTGCGACTAAGGGGGTCCCACTGCGGCGCGCGATAAGGCCAGCGCCAATCGTTCCCATTTTCATCTGGAGAGCCTTACTGCCGGAGCTTTCGCCTCACCATCATTGCGCTCCCAGAGCGCCGGTGCTGCGGTTCCTACCCTCGCGAGAATGAGGGAGAAAAACTCGTTCTGATCGGTCCACTCTGCGATTGGAGACCAACCGCCGGCACGCAGGAGCAAGCGAGCCTCCCGCGTCCCGTATTTGAGACTGTTCTCGGTGTGAATCGTCTCGCCTTTTGTCATCGAGAAGAGCCGACCATCCACTGAAAAATGGACGTCACGAGCTGCCTCAAGATGCATTTCAATCCGCGCCTCAGCGTCATCCCAGCGCACGAGATGATTGAAGGCGTCCACGGGCACGGAGCCCACGAGCTCGCGATTGATCCGATGCAGAAGATTAAGGTTGAATGCTGCCGTCACGCCCTGCGCATCGTCATAGGCAGGCAGAAGAATGTCTGCGTCTTTGATGCGGTCGATGCCGATCAGCAGCATCGAGCCGGCGCCCAACGTAGCCGCCATCGCCCGCAGCAAATCCACGGCATCAGGCACCAGCAGGTTTCCGACCGTCGACCCGGGGAAGAAGCCAAGCTTAGGCATGCCGCCAATTGCCTCGGGCAACGCCAAAGTGCCGGTGAAATCACCTTCGACGGGAAATATCGGCAAGTCAGGAAATGCACGCGAGAGGGCCACAACTGACTCCCTGAGAAACTCTCCAGAGATATCGATCGGCACGTAAGCCGCGGCATTCGCTTCAGACAGCAAGATGCGAGTTTTGGTGGCGGAACCCGATCCAAACTCTACAATTGCCCGTCGTGGTCCGATCGATGCGGCGATCTCACTCGCGGCATGTGAGAGGATCGAGCGCTCGGTTCGGGTTGGGTAATACTCAGGCAGTGCGGTAATCGCTTCAAAGAGCTCTGAGCCGCGCCCATCGTAAAGCCATCGCGCGGGGATTGCCCGCGGGCTTACGCTTAGACCTTTGAGCACATCCTGTCGGAAGGCCGGATCGACCTCGGCGAAGAGTGACTGTCGCTGGTACTCACACAGAAGCATTAGACATCCTTTGCGAGACGCACGCCGGTGCTCACGCAGACATTACTAGTCCTGTTCCCTGATAGTTTGGGCGTAGGTTTTGCCGTACGGGTAGAAGAGTTCCTTGCGGCCTTGCTGCCACGCCGCCTTGAATTCGGGCGTTGTGATGTCCCAGTCGGGCCGGCATTTCTTGATCACGGCACGTAGGTCCTGGCGGAGCTCTTCCACAGTGGGCCGGCCGAAGAACCAGTAGCCATTGTAGACCTTATAAATGACGAGGCCGGGCTCGAGGACAATCACATGAGGGATCATCGGATTGTGGTCCGGGTCCGTATATTCGGCGATGTCGAGATCTTTTTGGACGATACGCCTTGTGTCCGAGAGAAACGGCCAATGAGCGCCGACACCGGTGCGATACTCGTTCGTCTCAGTGATGTTGTCGGTGCTGACCGTGACAAGCCGGCAATAGGCGACTTCGAGCTCGCGATGCAATTCAACGAGGCCCTCCGCCTGCCGGCGATCCTTGGGACAATAGCCACCGCGGCTGAGAACGAGGACCATCGGATTCTGTCCTTGCAGCTCGGAGAGCTTCCGACGCGTCGCCGTGTGGTCGGAAAGTTCGTAGTCGGGGAAAAGGGCCCCCGGGACAATGTCAGATCGCATGTGAAATCTCCTCAGTTTGGCGTATGACGCATCAACCTTGCTCGCGCACGTAAGCGAGGTAAGCGTCCCGATCGAACAGCGTGTCGAGTTCGGAAGGATCGGCAAGCTTGATCTTGTAGATCCAGCCGGCGCCCTCGGCGTCTTCATTGACAAGTTCGGGCTTGCCGGTCAGCGTTTGGTTTACACCAAGGATTTCGCCGCTTACCGGCGAATAGAGGTCGCTTGCAGCCTTGACGGACTCTATAACGCCGACTGCGCCGCCCTTCTGCACCTGCCCGCCGACGTGCGGGAGCTCAACAGTCGTTACGTCGCTGAGCTTTTCCTGCGCGTGGTTTGTTATTCCAACGGTTCCGACACCGTCCTCGACGATGATGTATTGATGATCTTGGCTGTATCTAATCTGCATGAACGGATACCGCGGTCCAGGTGAAGTTGGGGTCCAAATACTCGCGAAGTCGGTCAATCGGCCTTGGGCGCCCGACTGCTAGAATGCGTCCACCACCGCCTTGTTCCGCTTATTCTCCGACCGGAACGAAATCCTGTTTCCTTCGGGTCACGCCATTGACATTCGCCGCCAGCCGGCCGTCTTGCCGCCGTCAGCCGCGAGAATCTGGCCGGTCTGAAAGAACGCCTTGTCGGAGGCGAAGTAGACGATCGCGCGGGCGATCTCCTCCGGTGCGCCGACAGGCCCGGCCGCACGCCGATGCCAGGGCTGCTTTTTGTTCCGGCGTTCCGCTAAAACGATTGAGCACAGCGGTCTCGGCTGGACCGGGCCACGGCGTTGACGCCACGACTGGGTTGCTCATTTGCTGTCCTCGCTGCTTTGGTTACCTACCGGCGGAGTATGGAAGCGGATCCTCCGGCGACGGCTCAGGGGCCGAGACCCCGTCGCCGGTGCTTTCTTTGAAGGCGATATAGGGCCCCTGGCGCCCATGAGGAAAGACTTTGTAGGCTGGGGGACATGCCTCGGAGATATGGACTATGGACCTAAGGCACCTTCGCTATTTCATCGCGGCCGCCGAGGAGGGCAATGACAATTCCTCCGCAAGTTGAGCTTGACCCTGGCCTGCTTTTTCTCACCTTTGCGTTGCTCGGGGTAGCCTATGGTGGCGCTCCTGGCATCCGCTAAGAGGTTCAGTCTGCGCAGCGTCAATCGACCCAACCATTTGGACTGGCGACTCGCCGGCATCGCCCTAAGCTTGTTGATCGGCGCCGGGCTCATTTCAATCGCTGACGGCCCGGCTAGGACGCTGGAAAGGACGGGGTTGAGACCATCGTCTCAGTGGTCAGGAACATCTTAAACAATCGGCAGTTCTCCGAACCGACACGCAGCCAAGCATTTCATCGCATTTTCAGGAATTTAAGAAGAGCTTCGCGTGCGCCACGAGAAGCTCGGGATACTGGAACAGCGCGCCATGACCGGCGTCCGGATACACAATCAGTTGTGCATTTGGAATGTGCTGCGAAAACATTAACGAGTTGATTGTGGGCACCATGATGTCGTCATTGCCGTTCGTCACCAGCGTCGGCCGCTTTATCCTAAGCCTACTTCTTCGCCGTGCTTGCGGCACCCCAAAGCGAGCCCGGATTGACACGATCGGGATAGAGTTCGAGCATCGCGTCGTAGAGCTGGCGCGCTGTCGTCGTTGCCTCGTCTAGGGCGATGAAATCCCGGATATATTGCCGCGTCTCGCCGATGATGCGGGGATCATCATCGTTTTCCGGTATTTTGTGCCCGGCGATCACTGCCAGCGGATTCAGGGCCTCGAGCTTGCCGAGCGTGGAAATCCATTCAAGCCGGCTCTGCCTGTCGGTCTCGCCAAGATAGGGATGAATTCCATTGTAGACGGCATCGCCGGCAGCAATCAGCCCGATCGACGGGACGTGGAGGCAGGTTGAATGAGCCGTGTCGGTTCGCCCAGCATTCAGCGCGACAAGCCTATGTCCTTCGAGCTCCAGTTCACCATGCTCGAGCGGCTCCGCAACGAGAAGGCGGTCGGGAATCTGGCCGGGGAAAAGCCTGCGCCAGAAATTGTCGAGGGACGCCGGCGATAGTTGCTCGTGCATGGCCTTGACGACCTCGGGTGTCGCGACTGCCCTGGCATGCGGGAAGCGCTCCAGCAGTGGTGCGAGGCCGAAAAAATGATCGCCATGTGCGTGGGTGACGTAAATTGCCGTGAGGTTCTTGCCGCTCGCGACGACCCAGTTCAGCAAAGTCTGCGACTGCTCCGTCGTGAGAAAAGTGTCCACGAGGACGGCATCTCGTTCGCCGCGGATGAGCGTCGACGAATTTGCCACCCACATCAGCTCTTCCTTGCCGGCTGGCAGATTACGCGTAAGACCAGGGCGCCTTGTTGTGAGCACATCCCAGCTCAGACCGGCGTCGGTTTCAATTGCAGTCATCATTGCCTCCATGACCCATTTGCGTAAAATGTCAGATTCGAGTTTT
>Ga0137409_10008129_pt1 | contig 10728 bp, 5 predicted proteins | sample CZODoug1_16funga_FD_122059 | JGI IMG/M metagenome (GOLD analysis project Ga0137409, IMG submission 122059) | Vadose zone soil fungal communities from Angelo Coast Range Reserve, California, USA - CZODoug1_16fungal (Hybrid Assembly) | ecosystem: Environmental > Terrestrial > Soil > Vadose zone... | reverse complement strand
CTTGAAGATTTTGTTCATGGGATCGTAATAGCCCAGGTCCGCGAGATAGACAGTGAGTTGCAGAATGCTATCCATGGTCCCGCCGCCCGTGATCACAAGTTCTTTCACGTTTTCCATCACCTTCGTGACGTGGCTGTCAATGTCATCCTTGCCCACCGGGCCGTTGGAGTTGGCACCCTGTCCGGCGATGTAGATCACTCCGTTGTGGACGATGACCGGCGTAATGAAATCATTGGGATCGGATGGCTTCCCATCGCGACCCATTTTATGAACACCGACACTCCGGTTCTTGGCCGCGGCGCTGCCAGCCAGAAGGCCTCCGGCGCCGATGACCCCGAAGATTGAAGCAACCGTACCCATCAGTTTTCTGCGATTGAAGATCGTCGCTGCCATGGTTCCTCTCCTGAAAGTAAATTTGCTGTCCGCGTAGCAACAAAACGTTAGGGTAAAGCAAAGCTGAAAATATCGCTTCCCGCAGCGATGGCGACGAATTGCCTGGCTTGTACCGCGTAGGTCATGGGGGAGGCGCCGAAATCCTGGCCGGTATGGAAGTGCCACAGCGGCTTCCCCGTCCTCGCCTCCACCGCCTCGAACGACTGCGCGTCATCGCCGAAAAACACCAGGCCGCCGGCGGTGGTCATCGTGCCCGCATCGGAATGGCCGCTTCCAACCTGCGGATATCGCCACGCCAACGACTGCGTGTCCAGATTGTAGGCAAGAAGTATCCTCTGCGATGTTTCGCCGGGGATCCTCTTGACGCCGGTCGAATAGAACGTCTTACCCACCTCAAACTGCTGCGGTTTAAGGAAGAACGTTTCGCACTCCTCGAGCGCCAGAAAGTACACGAAATGCGTGGACTCGTTGTAGGACGGAGCGAACCAGTTGGTAGCGCCGCCATAGCCCGGACACACCTTGGTGCCGGCAGGGGAAGGCTGCAAACCCGAACGAATCGGCCTCCCTTGCGAGTCGATGCCCCTGGCCCACGTCAGTTTTTCAACAAAAGGGACCGCCGACAGAAACTTGCCGTTTTCGCGATCTAGAACGTAGAGAAATCCGTTGCGATTCGCCTCTACCAGAAGCTTACGAGCCTGGCCCTGGTAGGCGGCGTCAATGAGCATGGGCGTTTCGGTCGCGTCGTAGTCGTACAGATCGTGCGGCGTGAATTGGAAATACCACTTCAGCTTGCCGGTGTCGGGATCGACCGCAAGCACGCAATCGGTGTAGAGATCGTCGCCAGGTCGCACTCCGCCATCAAAGTCCGGGCTGGGGTTGCTCGTTCCCCAGAACAACGTATTCAGCTCCGGATCGTAAGTGCCGGGCATCCAGGTCGTGCCGCCGCCGTGCAAATACAAATCCTTCGGCCAGCTTTCGGACCCGGCTTCTCCGGGCGCAGGAATCGTCCAAAACCGCCACTTCAGCTTGCCGGTGTTGGCGTCATAAGCAGCCACAAATCCGCGCACACCGTCATCCCCACCGGACGTACCCACAATCACTTTGCCGTTGACCGCCAGTGGCGCGGCGGTGGCACCGTAGTTTCTGTTCCAATCGGCATACGCAATATCCCAGAGCAGATGGCCGGACCGGGCGTCCAGGCAAAGCAAGTGAGCGTTGTCGGTTTGCCGGTAAATGCGCGAGTGCCAGATGGCCACGCCGCGGCTGATGTGCCTCGAAGCGTCGTCGATCAAGCCCTCTGAAACGGGGCGAGCATTGTGCCAGATCTGTCGTCCCGTTCGGGCATCGAGGGCAAAGGTGTCGTTGGCAGAGGTCACGAACATAACGCCGTCCGCCACGACCGGCGTCACCTCCATGCGATCGGAATTGCTAACATGGAATACCCACTGCGCACGCAACTCCGCAACGTTGGCGGCGGTGATCTGGGAGAGGCTGCTGTAACGTCGTCCCGTAAAATCTCCGTTGTAGGAGAGCCAGTTGGGACCCGCCGGCCGAGCTACGAGCTGGTCCGGTAGTACATCCAAAGCCGACGCCTGGGGTCTGTTTTCCTCAGGCGCGGCGGCAGTCAGCCGCAGGCATCCCAGCAAGAATGCGACGAGGACGGCTGCCCTGGCGAATTGAACGAGTCTCTCCATTCTTGCTCCGTTGCCGGGAACGCACCCCATTGAATCGTTTTAATGAAGGGCAAATTATCCAATGAAAATTGCCAGATTGCAAGAGATTATGAACTCTACAGGCGCCCGAAGCGCTTGACCGCCTCCCGAATTGACTTGTATTTCTCGATGATGGAATACATGGAATGTTCTTTGAAATCCATTTCCTGAGCGACCGCCAGGACCTCCGCCGCTTTGGCTCGAGGAATCACCACCACGCCGTCGGCGTCTGCCGCGACGATGTCCCCGGGCCGTACCTCAACGCCATCACACTGCACGGGGATGTTGGCTCCCGCAAACCGGTAGTGCCGAACCGACGTCGACGGCACGATCCCGGTGGCGTAAACGGGGAAGCCGATCTTGCGCAAGTGGCCAACGTCGCGCACGCCGCCGTCGATCACCGCGCCGGCGTAGCCGCGCGCAGACATAGTGGTTCCCATCAATCCGCCCATGCCGGCGATATCGGCGCCGTCTTCGACCACCATCACCCAGACGGATTTCGCCGATCCTTCGTCGATGGCGGCCAACATGCCGCTCAGGGCCTCGGGGTCTTTGTTGCCTTCGTCTTTCGCCAACTTCACGGTCAAGGCAAACCCGGCGAATTTCGCCGGGAAGATGGGCTGCATCTTGTGCGACATATACATCCGCCGCCCGGTCAGCTGCTCAAGTGCATCGGAAACCGACGCAACTTCCACGTGACGATAGCTTTCGAGAAGCTCGTCACCGGTGAAGGCCGGGCCGGTGGATGCCGTGCTGGCCGAAGACTGTGCGGCGACGATTGAGCCGGATCTCACCCGGCCGATGCTGAGAATTCCGACGATACAGAATGTAACCAGCCAGAACCATTGCCGACCGCCGGACTTGTTCATCGCTGCCTCCAGGTTGTATACATGAGCGCGGACTGTAGCATTGTCAGCGATCGATTGGGAAGAGCAAATTGTCAGGCTGCGAACAATCGGTGTGTACGGTCATTGCTGCGACGCAAAAATACCATGGCCCCGAGAGTGCTGTCATCGCGGAGATGGATGCTGCTCCTGTGCGCTCTGAGCGCGCTTGCGCCTGCGCAGCAACACAGCAACCGCGAAGGTCAGCAGATTTTTGCCACGCGCTGCGCCACTTGCCACGGTTTGGATGGACAAGGCGCGGAGCGCGGCCCGAACATTGCCGGCCGCCGCGAAGTCCGGCAGTTGTCCGACCACGCGCTTGCGCAAATTATTGGGAGAGGAATTCCCAGTGCCGGAATGCCTGCATTCCGTGCCCTCGGCAGCGCCAGGATCGAAGCTGTCGTCCACCATCTTCGCAGCTTGCAGGGCCGCGGCCCCACCCTTCCTCTGCCGGGTGATACGGGGCGAGGACAAACCCTCTTCTCCGGAAAGGCGCAGTGCGGGCAGTGCCACACGGTGAACGGCGAAGGCGGATTCCTGGGCTCGGATCTTACGAGCTACGCGAGTCGTCTACCGGTGGACGAGATTCGCAGCGCCATTGCCGATCCCAATAAGAATCTTGATCCCCGCCGCCAAACGGTGGTAGTCACATGCGCCGATGGAACAACAAAAACAGGAATAGCGCGCAACGAAGACAACTTTTCCCTGCAGCTCCAGACCGCCGATGGCGCGTTCCATTCATTCGTGAAATCCGACTTGAAAAGCCTCGAACATCAGCCGCGCTCGCTCATGCCCGCGGACTACGGCACCAGCCTCAGCCCCGCGGAAATCGACGATATCGTCAGCTATCTGATGAAAGTGGGTCGCGCTCACCCCGAGCGAAACCCGGTGAAGAAGGACAACTGAAAGGGTTGAGAAAGGAAGTACGTGAAACGACTTAGCTCTGCAAAAGCTACGTTGGCAGCCATGTTCGCTTTGGCCGCAGCACAATTCAGCCCTTGCGCAGCTGAACCTCCGGCGCCCGCCTTCCATCTCAAAGCCGAGTCCGCGGAGTTCTGGAAGTTGATCGATCGCAAAAGTCAGCTGACCAAAGTGGCGGGAGACTTCGGTTTTACCGAGGGCCCGGTTTGGGATGACTCCGGCTTCCTCTACGTGAGCGATGAGGAAAAGAACAAGATCTACCGCGTCTACCTCGACGGCCGCAAGCTCGACAGCCAAAGGGAAGAGCTGGTTTCTCTCGGCGACCCCGATGGCAGCACCTACGATCACAACCACCGGCTCATCGATTGCGCCAGCGTTCTTCGCGCCATCATCGCCTTGACGCCGGACGGTAAATACACCGTGCTCGCGGACCGCTTCGAGGGAAAGAAATTCAACAGCCCGAACGACGTCATCGTTGGTCCCGATGGCGCTCTCTACTTCACCGACCCCACGCTCGATCTGGTGCAAGGCGAGAAGCAGGAAATTCCGTTCCAGGGCGTCTATCGCCTGGGTGTACATGGCGGCGTTGGCGGCGTGAATGATAACGACATTCATGATAACGACAAAGGAAACGTGCGCCTTCTGACCAAAGACCTCACCCAGCCGAACGGCCTGGCCTTTTCACCCGACGGCAAGCGCTTCTACGTGGACGACTCCGCCCAACGCAACATCCGCGTCTACGATGTGGTTGCCGACGGAAGCTTAACCAACGGCCGCATATTCGGCCAGGAACCGGGCGGCGAGCATGACGGAGTCCCGGACGGCATCAAGGTTGACCGCAAAGGAAATCTCTTCGTCACAGGCCCGAAAGGAATCTGGATTTGGGATCCCGAGGGACACCACATCGGCACGATCGAGATGCCGGAGCAACCGGCGAACCTAACCTGGGGCGACAAAGATCGTCGTACTCTCTACATCACCGCAACCACGTCGGTCTATCGCCTGCGCACAAAGACGGTCGGTTTCCTGCCCTAGAGTTCGTGGCCTAGGGGGCTGAGCGAGAGTGGGGAATCGCAGACTTGCCGTTGGTGACAGCCTCATCACTCTTCTGTAAAAAACTTTTCGATTTCCCTTGACAGCCTCTCACCCCCCAGTAGTAAAACGATTTAATCAAAAAACATCCTCCCGGGCGCAGGGTTTCCACGACGCCCAGCAGGAACGTAGCGACGACCGCGAGCGACTGGAGGGTTGGACATGGACACTACAATCCCGCTGCAGGTACCGCAGTCCCATCCGCAGAGCTCTGGGCGCAGAGTGGGAACGCGAAGCGCGCCAATGCTGCTGTCGATCCTGTTTCTACTCACGACCCTGGCCAGCAGCCAGCTTTACACCGGCTCCGTTTCCGGCACAGTGAAGGACCCATCAGGCGCAGTTATCGTCGGCGCAAAAATGACGATCGTTGACAGCGAAAAGGGCTTCTCGTTCAACGCCCTGACTGACTCACAGGGCCATTACCTGGTGCGCCAGCTCCCTCCCGGCAAGTACAACGTAACCGCCCAAGCGCCCAACTTCAAAGGGCAGAAGCAGGATGGCATTGAAGTCGCGGTCAATGCCAATCTCTCCGTCGATTTCTCCCTGACCGTCGGCGCTGCCGACGTCTCGGTCGAAGTCCAATCTTCTGGGGTTCAGCTGCAGACGCAGGACGCGGTTACGGGCCAGGTGATCGACCGGAAGTTCATCAATGATCTGCCTCTACTCGGCCGGAGTGTGCTGGATTTGGCTTACCTCACGCCGGGCATCACGGAGGTGGACAACGACTGCCGGGGATGCATGACGAACAACTTCACCTCCAATGGCAGCCGCAACGCGACCGCGGATGTCCTGCTGGACGGCGTATCCAGCACGAATTTCGAACAAAACAGCGGAGTCCTGGCACCGACATACACCCCGTCCGTCGACGCGGTTGAAGAATTCAAGGTACAGCAATCGAATTTTAGTGCCGAGTACGGATTTACCGGGGCGACGCTGATCAACGTAATTACCCGTTCTGGCACGAATCACTATCACGGCAGTCTTTATGAGTTCGTTCGCAACGACAAATTTGACGCGAATGAATGGTTCAACAAGCAGAGCGGAAATCCAAGACCCGCTCACCGGGAAAACGACTTCGGTGGAACCATTGGGGGTCCCATCAGAAAGAACAAGACCTTCTTCTTCTTCGATTACGAAGGACAGCGGAAAAGAACGTTTCACAACCACTTCATCGGAGTCCCTACAGCGCTCGAACGAGCGGGAGATTTTGGCGAGCTGTGCAGCTCGATTCCAGGGGCCGCGTTCGACGCTGGCGGCAACTGCTCGGACCCCGCCGGCCAGATCTATGATCCCTACACGGGCACCGACGGAGGCGGGTTTGCCGTGAATCGCTCGCCCATTCCTTTCAACAATCTGGCAGCCTATCCGAGTCCGGGCAATTCGGCTCTAGCCGGTACTCCGTTCGACGTTCCGAGTCCTGGCACGGCCGGCAATTTGATCGACCCCGTTGCGGCCAAGCTGATACAGTTTTTCCCCGAGCCGAACCTCACGTCCGGCGACCTGCACAAGAATTTCTTCGCGGGTGGCACGAACCAGGAGTCACAGGATGCGTTTGATATCAAGATCGATCATCAGTTCAGCTCGAGCAAACTCCTGAGTGCTAAGTTTGCCAAGTTGCGCCACAGTTTCCATAGTTTCAACTGCTTCCCCAATGAGGCCGATCCTTGCACGGGAGGGCCTACCAAGGACCGCAACTACCTGTTCGCGGGCAATTACACACAGACCTTCACTCCAACTCTTATCCTAACGGTGTCGTACGGTGTTACTCGAGGGTCGACCCACGAGGTGGGTATCACTGGAGACTTCCCGAAATTAGATCCGGTGGCCGACTTGGGGCTGCCTGCGTACATGACGCTCTCCGGGTACAAGCAGTTTCCAGATGTCGCGCTGGATCAGTATCACACCGTGAACGGGACCAGCATCGGTAATCAGACTTTCAGCATTATCAAGGAAGGACAAGAAACTCATACCCTGTTAGGTTCCATCGACTGGGTCCGTGGTAAGCACGAGTTAAGATTTGGCGCTGAAGGGCGGCTCCACCGCATTAACTTTACCCAGCCTGGATGGCCCGGCGGATCGTTTGGATTCGATTGTTTTTCTACGGCCTCAACCACGGATCCAAACTCTACCGACTGTGGTTCCGCCAACAACGGCGGCGATGCCATGGCTAGCTTCCTCACCGGAATCGCCTGGAGTAACGATGGGGTCTGCGACCAGGTGGACGCTTGCGTCTATGAAGTTCCCAACGACGTGGCCACACAGAGCTTCCAATTCGCTGGCTTTGTGCAAGACAATTTCCGGGCGACTCCCAAGCTCACTGTGAACTTGGGCCTTCGCTATGAATTGTCCCTGCCTCGCACCGAGCGATTTAACCGCATGAACTGGCTGGATCCGAATCTCAGTTACTCGCTGACGGCGCCAGGTCTTCCGGATTTCCCTGTCAAAGGGGGCGAGGTATTTGCCGGCTCCACGAACCGCTACAATTACGATACGTTCTACAAGGCATTTCAGCCGCGTTTCGGATTCGCCTATTCGGCAGGGCGCGGCTTCGTCCTTCGCGGCGGCTACGGGATTTACTTTTCCCAGCCGCGTTCCGGAGCCGCCGGGACGGGTCCATGGGGTTACCAGGGCTACGATGTGCAGACCCCTTGGATTTCAACCTTTCAAAATGCCAATATCCTGCCAGGTTCAAGGATGAGTGATCCCTTCCGCTCCTTCCAAAGTCCCTATCCCGACTTGGGGCCCAAACCTCGTGTGGGCAGCTCACTGGGAGTGTTGAACGACATTGGCTTTGGTGCCACAGGACCGATCCCACGCATCAGTCACAGCATGCCTTACGAACAAGCGTGGAGCGTTGGTATCCAGAAGGAGCTACCTGCAAAGATCGTGGCTCAGTTGGACTACGTTGGCAAGAAAGGGACCCATCTTTACCTTGGTGGATTCCGGGACATGAACTTCCTCGGGCCTGACTACGAAAGGGCTCGCCTGGCAGCGGATCCAGAGGCTGACCCTTCAACTCTGTCCACCACTCTCGTGAACAACCCGCTGGCTCCTTATATTACCGACCCGCTGAGCAGCCTTTCACAGGCTATGATTCCTCAGTTTCGAGACCCCACAAACAAATTTCACATCCCCTTTCCGCAGTTCACCAGCTTCTCGGGAGATTCTCCTCCCATCGCCAACTCGACCTACCATGCGGCGCAGTTCCGGGTCGAGAAAAGCTTCGCGAACGGTTTGGAGTTCTTGGTAACCTATGCTGTTTCCAAATCCATTGACGGTGCATCCGCCACAGACGACAGCATTTCCTGGCTGGGCGGGGGATTTCAAGGGAGTACGATCTCCGTACAGAACCCCAACAATCTACGCGCCGAAAGATCCCTGTCCGTCTTTGACATTCCGCAGGTTTTGCAGTTTAGCTACGTTTATTCTCTGCCCGTTGGCCGAGGCCAGCACTTTGGCGGGAACATGAACCCAGTTCTCAATGCTCTGGTCGGAGGCTGGCAACTGAATGGTATCTGGCGTTTCGACAACGGAAGGCCAATCATTCTTATGCAAACTACCCAATCCAGTATCCCGACGTATGGAAGCCTACGACCCACTTTGAACGGACGGCTTAAGGTGAATCACAGTTCCGAGGCAGGCATGCTTAACAATTACATCCTCAATGCCTGCGACATTGGCAACACTTGTGCCGACGGTTCCATTGGGGGCGCACAAGGTTCACCGTTGGCTGAGACGCCCTCCTTCACCCTGGGCAACGCTCCCAGAACTTATGGTGGCGTTCGGCAGCCGGGCACGAGAAATGTCAATATGGCGCTGTTCAAGGAGTTTCCCATGGGGACATTGCGCGAGGGAATGCGGATGGAGTTCCGAGCGGAAGCCTTCAACGTTTTCAATCACCCGCAATTTGGCAGCGTCGACACGGGCCTCGGAGATGGCTCGTTCGGCACGATCAGCTCCACAGTGGACGCCAGTCAGCGCCAGTTGCAATTGGCCCTGAAGCTCTACTTTTAAGAGGTCCAGTCTTAAGAGGTCCAGCTCTTAAGTGTCCCGCAACTGGAGCCTTCGTTCGCAGGGCTCGTTGAGAGCGGGATTCTGCGCTGGAGCCCGCCCACTAACAGACGGCTACCCAAAACCTAAGAGGTCAATGTGCAAGTTTCGAGCAGCCGACACGACCAGCGGGCAAGGCGGCTAGTTCCTTCACTTCGGTTGGTGGCGACAATTGCTCTGACATTCTGCGCCATCCCGCCGCCTATGCAAGGCACCTCCGGCCCGGCTGTCAACCATGCGACGGACGCCGTTCAGACCGGGACGACCAACTCGGGGACGATCACCACGATCCACATCGACGCGACCCATGCCATCCGATCCTTCGATCCCGACGTTGCCCTGGGCACATCCATCGATATCCTTCCCGCCGGCGATGTCGACAAAGTCTATTCCCCAACGATCTTGCAAGAATCCCTCTCCGCCGGCTGGGGACCGATCACCTACCGGCAAAATACCGAACTCCAGGGCGCGGCGTGGCACTGGAATCCTAATGGAACCTGGAGCGACGCGGCCCACCAGAGCGGCTATTTCACGGGCAGTACGGAACAGGGTGGGTTCATCCGGCATTCCGCGGGCTATCCCTTGCCCCACCGCGGCAACACTCACGGCGACGGACGCACTCGCGGCAAGTACTCCCGCATCACCGACGGAAATCCGAGCACCTACTGGAAGAGCAATCCCTATCTCGCCAGCCAGTTCACGGGCGAGGACGACGCCCTGCATCCGCAATGGGTCATGCTCGATTTGGGCGCAACGGAAAAAATCGACAGGCTGCGAATCGAGTGGGCGAGCCCCTACGCGCGGCGTTACTTGGTGCAATATTGGACTTCTGAGAAGGACCCCCTCAACAGTGCAACCGCGGGGACGTGGGTTACCTTTCTCCATGGCATTGTCGCGAACGGACGCGGTGGAACCGAGATCCTCAAGCTTGCGCCGGAGCCCACGACTGTCCGCTACATTCGCATCTGGATGACTCAGTCTTCCAACACTCCTGGTCCCGGTGACTCCAAAGATCCCCGCAGCTCAGCAGGGTACGCGATCCGCGAACTCTACGCCGGCACCACCACGGAAGCCGGCGAGTTCGTTGATTTGGTCAAGCATGTTGCGGACGCGAGCCAGACCGTCGTCAGCACATCTTCGGTCGATCCCTGGCACGCGGCCTCCGATCTCGATCCACAATCCGGCGACCAAACCGGCATGGACCTGTTCTACACCAGCGGAATCACCAATCGTTTGCCCGCCATGATTCCGATTGCCATGCTCTACGGAACTCCAGAAGACGCGGCCGCGGAAATTGCCTACGTGAGGAAGCGCAGCTACCCAATTTCATTTGTGGAGATGGGAGAAGAGCCGGACGGCCAAAAGATGCTCCCGGAAGACTACGGAGCCCTCTACCTGCAATTTGCGGCGGCCTTGCACAAAGTCGACCCCGCACTCAAGCTGGGCGGCCCGATTTTCGAGGGCGTAAACGAAGACATCCAGGTCTGGCCCGATTCCGAAGGCCGCGTTTCCTGGCTCGGACGCTTCGTCAACTACCTGAAAGAACACGGCCGCGTCGCCGACTTGTCGTTCATGTCGTTCGAGCACTATCCATTTCCCCCGTGCGAAGTCACATGGTCGGATCTTTATCGAGAACCCGAAGTCACCGAAGGCATTCTCAAAATCTGGCGAGCGGA
>Ga0137409_10008128_pt1 | contig 10729 bp, 9 predicted proteins | sample CZODoug1_16funga_FD_122059 | JGI IMG/M metagenome (GOLD analysis project Ga0137409, IMG submission 122059) | Vadose zone soil fungal communities from Angelo Coast Range Reserve, California, USA - CZODoug1_16fungal (Hybrid Assembly) | ecosystem: Environmental > Terrestrial > Soil > Vadose zone... | reverse complement strand
GGATCGAGCGGCCCGCTCCAGGTGCGGCGCAGGATGTCGATGTCCTCGGCCGGGTCGCAGCGCGTGCACATCGCCCACAGCACCTCGTTGAGGTTCGCCGGGTCGACGTCGTCGTCGACGACCACCACGAAGCGGCCGAGGTAGGAGCCCGACTGGCAGCTTGCGGCGAGCAGCGCCGCCTGCTTCGCATGGCCGGCGTAGGCCTGCTTGATCGAGATGACGTTGAACATGCGCGCGCAGCCCGGCTCGTGCACCCACACGCCGCGCACGCCGGAGAGGCCGGCGCGCTCGACCTCGTCCCAGATCATGCCGGCCTTCATGACGCACTTGGAGTACGAGAAGTCGGACGGCGGCACCATCGGGCAGGCGAGGCCGAGGATCGGGTCGTTGCGGTGATAGATGCGCTCGACGCGCACCACCGGCTGCGCGCTGCGCCCGCCGGCGTAATAGCCGGTGAACTCGCCGAACGGGCCCTCGGGCAGCGTGTCTTCCGGGTGCAACGCGCCTTCGAGCACGATCTCGGCGTGCGCCGGCATCGGCAGGCCGTAGAGCTCGCTTTCGACGACGTCGTACGGCGCGCCGCGATGCCCGGCCGCGTAGTCGTATTCCGACAGGCCGAAGCGGATCTCGTTGCCGCCGGCGAGGAACAGCAGCGGATCGTGGCCGCAGCTGATCAGCACCGGGCAGGGCTTGCCCTGCCTGAAGTACTTGTCGCGGATCTGCCGCCCGTGCTTGCCGGGCGAGATCCACAGCCCGACCCTGTCCGGGCCGTGCACCATCGAGCGGTAGGTGCCGCAGTTCACCCAGTTCTCCTCCGGGTCGCGCATGATCACCAGGTCGTCGGTGCCGATGTAGCGCCCGCCGTCGTGCTCGTGCAGCAGGGGGGCCGGGAATTTCAGGACGTTTACATCACTGCCTTTCAGTACGTTTTCCAGGACTGGCCCGTCGCTTACTACGCGGGGCGGAATGGGCTTGTGCACCTTCATTCGATCGCGATAGGCGCGCACCACGTCGAGCGGATGCGAGGGCACCGGGAAGCCGAGCGTGATCGCCATCCGGCGCGCGGAATTGGTGAGGCCCGACGCCGCGCGGCAGCCCGGGTAGCCGGGGATGTCCTCGAACAGGATCGCCGGGGGATGGTCCTGCCGGTAGACGATCTCGGCGAGCGTGCCCATCTCCAGCTTCCAGTCGGCGCCGCGGATGCGCAGCAGCTCGCCCGCGCGCTCCATGCGGTCGATCGCCTCGCGCAAGTCGGAATGGGGGCGATCGTAGTCGTTCCACAAACGCAGAGGCTTGTTCATGTCAGTCCGCCTTGATGCCTGCCTTGGCTACGACGCGCGGCCAGCGCGCGAGCTCGGTACGCAGCAGCGCGGCGAGCCGCTCCGGCGATCCGCCGACTGGCGACAGGCCTTGCTTTGCGAGGGCATCTCGCACTTCGTTGCTGGCAAGAATCTCCTGCACTTCGGAGTTCAACCGCGCGACGACAGGCTGCGGCGTTCCCACCGGCGCGAGCATCGCGTACCACACCTCGACCTCGAGATCGGGAAAGCCTTCCTCCTTCAGCGTCGGCACCGAAGGAAACACCGGCGAGCGCTCCGCGGAGAGCACGGCGAGCATGCGCAGCCGGTTCTGCTTCACCAGCGGCGCCGCGGTATGGACCGGCGTGATCATCGCCTCGACATGCCCGCCGGCGACATCGGTGATCGCGCCCGCGTTCGCCTTGTAGGGAACGTGCACCAGGTCGATGCCGAGCGCCTGCTTGAGCAGCTCCATCGTCAGGTGCTGGACCGTGCCGTTGCCGGTCGAGGCGTAGTTGAGAGCGCCAGGCCTTGCACGAACCAGTTCGACAAATTCCTTGATGGTCCTGGCAGGGCTTGCCGGTGCAACCACCAGCGCCAGCGTTCCGGTCGCGACCAGCGCGACGGGTGCAAAGCTCTTCCGCGGGTCGTAGGGCAGGCGCTTGGCGAGCGCGACGTTGGTGGCGAAGCTGGTTGCCGTCATGAGGAGGGTGTAGCCATCCGCCGCCGCCTGCAGCGCCGATTCGGCGCCGATGTTGCCGCTTGCTCCGGGCTTGTTCTCGACCACCACCGGCGCGCCCCAACGCGCGCTGAATCGCTCGCTCAGCGTGCGCGCCAGGATGTCGATGCCGGTGCCCGGCGAGAACGGCACCACGAGCGTCACTGGCCGGCTCGGATACGTGGTCTGCGCCACGGCGGAGCCGGCAGCGAACATCGCCAGCAATAGAACTGCGAACCTCATTTCTCTTCCAGTCCGACGCGGGTGCGCCAGCCGCGGCTGAACAGATTGTAGATGACCAGGGCGGCGACGAGGGCCAGCATCGTCCCGGCGATCGGGCGTTTCGCAAAAATGCTCCAGTCGCCGCCCGACATGGCGAGCGACTGGCGAATCGCCAGCTCGAGCATCGGCGCGAGGATCACGCCGAGCACCAGCGGCGCGGTATCGAAGTCGAGCTTGCGCAGGAAGTAGCCGAGCACGCCGAAGCCGATCGCAATCCACACGTCGACCGTGCTCTGGTTGGTCGAATACACGCCCAGCAGGCACAGCGCGAGGATGAAGGGGTAGAGATAGGCATAGGGAATGCGCAGCAGGTTCACGAACAGCCCGACCATCGGCAGGTTGAGGATCAGCAGCACCACGTTGCCGACGTACATGCTGGCGATGAAGCCCCAGAAAATGTCGGGACGGCTCTGGATGAGCTGTGGACCGGGGCTGATGCCGTGAATCATGAGCGCGGCGAGCATGACCGCCGGCACTGCCCCGGACGGGATGCCGAGTGCAAGCAGCGGAATGAAGGCGCCGGAGGTCGCCGAGTTGTTGGCCGACTCGGGGCCCGCTACGCCTTCCACTGCGCCGTGGCCGAATCGCTCGGGATGCCTCGAGATCTTCTTCTCCAACGCGTACGACACGAACGAGGAGATGATGTGCGCCGAGCCGGGGACTACGCCGATCAGGAAGCCGATCAGCGTGCCGCGCAAGATCGGTGCGGCCGAGGCGCGCATTTCCTCGCGCGAAGGCACCAGGTCGGCGAGACGCGGTTTCTGCACTTTCAAGGCGCCCGAGGAGCGCGCCGACAGCATGATTTCCGAGATGCCGAACAGGCCGACGGCGACCGGAACGACGCCGACGCCGTCGGCCAGCTCGGCAACATTCCACGTGAACCGCGCGAAGCCGCTCATCTGGTCGATGCCGACCAGGCCGACCAGCAGACCGACGAGCGCCATGAGGAGCATCTTCAGCGTCGAGCCGCTCGAAAGATAGGCGAGCACCAGCAGGCCGAGCGTGAGCAGCGCGGCGTACTCGGGCGGCCCGAACTTGAGCGCCACCGCGGCGATCGGCGGGGCGAGCAGCATCAGCCCGACCACCGACACGGTGCCGGCGACGAACGAGCCGATCGCGGCGATGGCGAGCGCCGGGCCGGCGCGGCCTTTCTGCGTCATCGCGTAGCCGTCGATGCAGGTCATCACCGAAGCCGCCTCGCCGGGGATGCGCATCAGGATCGAGGTGGTCGAGCCGCCGTACATCGCGCCGTAGTACACGCCGGCGAGCATCACGATGGCGATGGTCGGGTTCAGCCCATAGGTGACCGGCAGGAGCAGGCTGATGCCGGTGAGCGGCCCGACGCCGGGCAGCATGCCGACCAGCGTGCCGAACAGGCAGCCGATGAACGCGTAGGCGAGGACCTGCGGCGTGAGCGCGATCGAGAAGCCGAGCGCCAGGTTGCTCAGGATATCCATCTCATCCAGGTCCCGGCGGGCAGCGGCACGCGCAGCACGTCGTTGATCAGGTAGAACGAGCCGAGGGCGAAGCCGCCGGAGAGGATTGCGGACAGCCAGGCCGGCCGCCGCTCGACGGCGACCAGGAAGAGGAGCAGGAATGCAAACATCGTGGCCCGGTAGCCGGCGCGTTCCAACGCGAAAGTCGCCGCTGCCAGCAGCAGCACGATCAGCGTCGTGATCGGAAAATCGGCAAGGTTGGTGTCGACCAGCCGCGCCGGAGAGCCAGCGTGAACGAGCAGCCCCAAAGCCGCGAGAACGAGCAGCACGGCGAGCAGCCGGGGCACGAAGCCGGCGCCGGGTTGAGCCAGCGTTCCAGCGGGATAGGCGAGCGCCGCCCAGTACGCGCCGGCGCCGAGCGCCAGCAGAGCGAGCGCGGCGGCGCGGTCGCGCGTCAGCTTCAGGCTATTTCTTCTCTTCCACGCGGCCGATTCTCTTCACGACTGCCGCCATCGCGCGAGTCTCGTCGGCGACGAATTTCTGGAACTCGGGCAGGTCGAGATAGGCCACCGCCGCCGAGATCTTCTGCAGCGCGCCGGTAAAATCCGGATCGGCCACCGCCACGCGGACCGCGTCACGGATCACCTTGACGACCTCGGGCGGGGTCTTCGCGGCGACGAACACGCCGTGCCACACGCCGTAGTCGACGTCGACGCCGAGCTCCTTCATCGTCGGCACGTCGGGCAATGCGTCGGCGCGCCTCGCCGAGGTCACCGCGAGCGGCCGCAGCTTGCCCGAGCGGATGTGCGCCATCGAGCCCGGCACGTTCTGGATGTGGATGTCCACATGACCGCCGAGCAGCGCGTTGGTCGCCGGCCCGCCGCCGGCGAACGGCACGTGGCGCATCGGGATGCCGGCTGCCTGGGTGAACATCTCCGCCGGCACGTGCGTCGACCCGTAGACCCCCGAGGAGGAATAAGAAAGCTGGCCGGGCTTTCTCTTCGCCTCGTCGATCAGCTCCCGGAGCGATTTCCACGGGCTTTCGGCGCGCACCAGCAGAACGTTGGCGTCCGCGTTCACGCGCGCCACGGGAAGGAGCTGATCCATCGTGTAGGCGGGCTTGCGGTCGAAAATCTTGTCCGCCTCGGGCACCACCACGATGCTGGAGATATTGAACAGGATGCGGTAGCCGTCGGGCTCGGAGCTCGCGACGTATGAAGTGCCCACCGCGCCCGCGGCACCCACCCGATTGGTGAACAGCACCGGCTGCTTGAGCGCCTTCTCGAGCGAAGCGGCGAGCGGCCTGCCGATCAGCTCGATCGAGCCGCCGGGCGGGAACGGTGCGACGAACGTGACCGGGCGCGACGGGTATTTGTCCTGCGAAAAGGAGAACACAGGGAATGCGAGCAGCACCCACGCCAGCAAGCGTCTCATGATCCTCCCCTTTCAGTACTTGCCGCGGAACGCGTCCTCATTGCGCTGGTAGGCGGTGTTGGTCTGCAACGGGTTGCGGTTGACCAGCGGCCGCGCGTAGAGCGGGTGCTTCAGGCTTCTCACTTCGTGCTCGATCTCGAATAGCGGCTTCCCCGTTTTCGGATCGACGATTCTCTGGAAGCGCCACTCGTGCGCGTCGGTCTCCATGGTAATGAGGCCGCGCTCGAGCAGCTTCTTGTAGGGCGCCGAGAAGTCGGCGATGTACATCTCGATATGGTGACCGTCGTAAGGCGGGATCGGCTCGCGCGTCTCCGTGTACCACAGGCGCTGGCCGCGCCCGATCGGCACCTCCGCCGACGGCGCGCCGCGACGCTTCACGACTTTCGACGGCGCATCCATGATCTCGGTATAGAAGCGCGCAATGCCGTCGGCGCTCCCCGGCGGCACATCGAAGTCCACGTACGCGAGCCCGAGCTCGGTGTCGCCGAACTCCGGCGCCGGCGCGTGGCAGCGCACGCGGTTGCCCCACGGGCACGTCGCTTCTACGACGCCGTCCTTTTCTTTCCATGAAAACTTCGTCCCCTGCAGACCCGGGCCGACGCGCGCCATGCGCTTCTTCAGCGCCTCGAGATCGGGCACCACGAAGCCGATCGTGCCGCGCACCACCTGCGGCTGCGGGTCGCGGCTCGGCATGTGGATCTGCGTGCGGCCGTAGTTGACCCACATGTTCTCCAGGCCGACGAAGATATACGGGTCGCGCGTGCCGCCGAGCGCCACCACGTAGAACAGCGTCGTCGGCCGCTGGTCGGGCTGCGTCACGTTGACGTGCTCGAGCAGCACGATGTTGCCGACGTCCTCGGTGGTCCGGTCGAAGTGCTTGGTTTTTGTGTCCATGCTGACCTCCTCGCCGCACTATCTATGGTATCAGGCGTCCCATACCCGGGCAGCGAACTCCGGATAGTCGGCTGCGATCTCCTTCGCCACCGGGCCACGCAACAGCGCCAGCTGCACCGCAGTCGGGCTGAGGGTGGTCGAGACGCTGACAGGCGAATCAAAGCCGAAACCCGTATCGGCACGGATCTCCTCGACGGTATGTCCCGGATGCACGCTTTCCAGGCGAAAGCGCCGCGCCTTCTTCTGCCAGGAAAAGAGCGCCTTGCCGGTCAGCAGGGCGAAAGGATCGCCGCGTGCCGAGACGAACTCGACGCGGGGCACCAGCGCGCGCCGCGAGTGCTCCTCGCGGAACAGGATCGTGCGCGGGATCACCGGGTACATGAACGCCGAGCCGAAGGAACCCGGAAAGCGGCGCCCGTCGGCGCGCACCAGGTTGATGCTGGCCTCGCCGTCGATCTGCGCGCCGCCGAGAAAGAACACGTCGATGCGCCCCTGCCCGGCGAGATCGAATAGCTCGCGCGAGCCTTCGGTGAAGGGATTGGCGCGCCGGCGCTGATGCAGCGAGACGCGCAATGCCGGCTGCTGGCTTTTCAGGAGAAAAGCTCCGCTCGCGGGGATCGGAGACGCGGCGCCGATGGCGACGTGGCGCGCGTCGCCGATCAGCCGGGCGATCACGCAGGCAAGGAGTTCTTCTTTCTTGTACAAACGAATTCGTCCAGGTAGCGCTGGAAGCCTTCGCGCGTCCTCGCGGCGCGCGCGTAGTGCGCGAGATGCGCGTCGTCGATGCCGTACACCTCCGCGACGCCGAGCGGCCAGGCGCCGCGTTCGGCGGGCGCGACCGCCTCGACGTAGACGGCAGCGAGGACCCCGGGGGCGAGGAGCTCGTCCTCCAGCATGTCGCCCGCGCGCAGCTCCTCGAACGTCACCAACGTGCGCTTCGCAGCGTGGGCCATGGTCGCGACTTCCTTGCGCCGGCCGATCCAGACGTTGCCGGCTTCATCGGCCCAGCGCGCGTGGAACAGGGCGATGTCCGGCGCGATGGCCGGCACGTAAAGAATCGGGTCTGCGCCCTCGGCAAACGGGTTTTGCAGCACTTTCCAGTCCGCTCTTCCCGACACTAGGTCCGAACCCAGAACGCCTCGCAGGGGCATGAAAGGCACGCCCTTCTCGGCTGCCTGCAGCGCGGTGTGAATCGCCGGGCAGGTTGCATCGCGTATCTTGATCTCGCCCTTCTGCGCTGCCTCGGTGAAACGCGGCGCGAGCCCGGCTTCGCCCAGCGAGACCGCGCTGGTCTCGACTTCCGCGACGCAGCCGGCGCCGATCAGGAGATCTGCAGAAAATCCTAATACGGGAACACCCAATAGCCTGAGTCCCCGAGCGCGCCGACGGATCAGGGCCCGCACCACCTCCATCGCCGGCAACGAATAATCCGGCGGCAGCCCGATCAGCGCGCCGTCGGGGATCTCCTGCGCAACGGACTCCCCATCCGGGAGAAAATGCGTCAGGCAGTACCCCCGACCGTGAGGCCCTCGATCTTCAAGGTGGGCTGGCCAACGCCCACCGGAACGCTCTGCCCTTCCTTGCCGCAGGTGCCGATGCCCGAGTCGAGCGCGAGATCGTTGCCGATCATGCTGACGCGCGTCAGCGCGTCGGGCCCGTTGCCGATCAGCGTCGCGCCTTTCACGGGGTGCGTGACCTTGCCGTCCTCGATCAGGTAAGCCTCGGCGGCGGAAAATACGAATTTGCCGTTGGTGATGTCGACCTGCCCGCCGCCGAAGTTGGTCGCGTAAAGGCCTTTCTTGACGCTGGCGATGATCTCCTTGGGATCGCGCGAGCCGGCGAGCATGTAGGTGTTGGTCATGCGCGGCAGGGTGACGTGCGCGAAGGACTCGCGCCTGGCGTTGCCGGTCAGCGGCATCTTCATCAGCCGCGCGTTCAGGCTGTCCTGCATGAGGCCGCGCAGCACGCCGTCCTCGATCAGCACCGTGCGCTGCGTCGGATTGCCTTCGTCGTCGACGGTGAGCGAGCCGCGTCGTCCGGGCAGCGTGCCGTCGTCGACCACCGTGACGCCGGGCGAAGCGACGCGCTGCCCCATGCGCCCTGCGAACGCCGAGCTGCCCTTGCGGTTGAAGTCGCCTTCGAGCCCGTGGCCGACCGCCTCGTGCAGCAGCACCCCCGGCCAGCCGGGACCGAGCACCACGGTCATCGTTCCGGCCGGTGCGGGTCGCGCTTCGAGGTTGGTGAGCGCCTGCGACACCGCGTGGCGCGCGTATTCATCGAGCCTGGCCTCGGTGAAGTGCGAATAGTCCCCCCGTCCGCCGCCGCCCGCGGAGCCGGTCTCGCGCCGGCCGTTCTGCTCGGCGATCACCTGCACCGACAGGCGCACCAGCGGCCGCACGTCGGCGGCGATGCCGCCGTCGGCGCGCGCGATCAGCACCACCTCGTACTCGCCGCCCAGGCTCGCCATCACCTGCGTGACGCGCGGGTCGAGGGCGCGGCATTTCCTCTCCAGCTTCTCGAGCAGCGCCACCTTGTCGGCGGAGCCGAGGGAGGCGGTCGGATCGATCGCGCGATACAGCGGCACGGGAAGAGATTTCTGATTCGACTTGATCCTGCGGGCCTGGCCCGCAGCGGCAATCGCGCGCGTCGCTCTCGCGGCATCCTGCAGCGCGTCGAAGCTGATCTCGTCGGAATAGGCGAAGGCCGTCTTCTCGCCGGAAATGGCCCGCACGCCCACCCCCTGCTCGATGTTGAAGCTGCCCGACTTGACGATGCCTTCCTCCAGGCTCCAGCCCTCGAAGCGCGAGTACTGGAAATAGAGATCGGCGTAATCCACCTTGCGGGCGGCGAGCGTGCCGAACACCCGCTCGAGCTTGCCGGATTCCAGCTCGAAGGGGGCAAGCAACGTGCTCTTTGCAGTTTCGAGGATCAATTCAGCCTCCTGTTCGCAACGGCGGGCAGCGACGCGCGCACCTCTTGTACTCGCTCGGTGTCCATTTCGGCGAGTACGACGCCCTCGCCTTCGGGGCGCACCGCCAGAACCTGGCCCCATGGGTCGACGATCATGGTATGCCCGTAAGTACGGCGGCCGCTCGCATGCAACCCGCCTTGAGCCGGCGCAATGACGTACGCCTGGTTCTCGATGGCGCGGGCGCGCAGCAGCGTTTCCCAGTGAGCAGCGCCGGTGGGCACGGTGAAGGCCGAGGGAACGAACATGGCGTCGAAATCGCCGAGCTCGCGATACAGCTCGGGGAAGCGCACATCGTAGCAAACCGACAGCGCGAGGCGCCCGAAGGGGCTTTGCACCGCGACCGCGCTCTCGCCCGCCTCGAGCGTGCGCGACTCGTCGTAGCGCTCGTCGCCCGCCTCGAAGCGGAACAGATGCATCTTGTCGTAGCGTGCCACCCGCCTCCCGGTATCGTCGAACACCAGGCAGGCGCTGCGGATGCGGCCCGGGTCCGCACACGATATGGGGGCGGTGCCGCCGACTATCCAGATGCCGTGGCGCCGCGCGGCGGCGGCGAGAAAGCTCTGGATCGGGCCCTCGCCCTCGGGCTCGCGCACCCTGACCTTGTCGGCTTCGTGCCGGCCGATGAGATAGAAGTTCTCCGGCAGCGCCACCAGCCGCGCGCCGGCCGCCGCTGCCGCGGCGATCAGCCTGTCGGCCGACTCGAGGTTCGACATCACCTCGGGCGTCGAGACCATCTGCAGGGCGGCGAATCGCGAGCTCGGCATGGCTACTTGCTGTCCGGCACGAGTTCGTCGTTGAGCCGCGTGGCGTTGACGCCCATCTTGGCGACCTTCGGATCGTCCCAGGTGCCGCTGACCGAGTAGTCGAAAGCGAAAATGTGGCCGAGCGGGTCCTTCAGGATGCGCTGCGCCAGCGCGGCCGGAAATACCAGCAGCGGATTGAGAAACGCGAGCACCGTCGACGCCGAGTCGCCCAGGCTCGGCACCACTCGTACCCGCAGGTTCTGCGTCTCGTTCGCGAGGTCGACCTCGCCGCTCATCTCGACCTGGGCGGCCGAGCCGCGCATGCGGAACTCCCTGATCGCCATCAGGCCGTGGTTGATTTGGGCGTCGGCGGCGATGCGGTCGAACTGGAAGCCCTTGGAGAACACGTCGCGAAAGTCGAGCGTCAGGCGCCGCGGCAGCGCCTGCAGGCTCATCAGGGACACCAGCTTGCCCAGGCCGGGATCGACCTCGAGGAACTGGCCGTCCTCGGCCTGCATCTGCACGTGGCCGGACAGGCTTGGGTAGTCGATTGCCAGCGGATCGCCGTTCCACGCGAGCGAGCCCTGCAGCCTCGCCTTGGCTCCCTTGACGAGGTTGGCATAGCCCACGCGCTCGAGGAACTTGCCGCAATCGGCGGCGTCGAGCGCGAAGTCCGCCGACGTGCGCGACGGGCTGCCTGGACGCCAGATGCCTTTCCCGGTCAGCGATGCTTCGGGAGCCACCCATGCCAGCTTCTCGAGCCGCCAATCCTCCCCTGCGGGCTGCGCCACCACCTCGACCCGGCCGAGCTCCTTCTCGTGGTAGATGAAGCGCTCGGTGATCAGGTCGACGGCGGGCAGATCCTTGGGCTGGCTGATCTCCTGGGGCTTGGCGCCGGGATAGTCTTCGGGGACCTGCAAATGCGTGAGCCGCGCGATCAGCTGGCCGCTACG
>Ga0137409_10008127_pt1 | contig 10731 bp, 6 predicted proteins | sample CZODoug1_16funga_FD_122059 | JGI IMG/M metagenome (GOLD analysis project Ga0137409, IMG submission 122059) | Vadose zone soil fungal communities from Angelo Coast Range Reserve, California, USA - CZODoug1_16fungal (Hybrid Assembly) | ecosystem: Environmental > Terrestrial > Soil > Vadose zone... | reverse complement strand
GGTCGATACGGGACATGGAAACAAGATCCTCATCTACACCAAGACCACCGGCTTTCGGCACGCTTCGATCCCGGCGGCCGCGGCCGCCATCTCGAAGTCGGCGATGGCGGCGGGTCTGGTCACCGAGCAGAGTGAAGACACTGCCAAGTTCGTGCCCGCGCAGCTCTCGCAATACGCTGCCGTCGTTCTTCTTGCGACCTCCGGTGAGCCCTTGGGAACGCCCGGAACCGCGCAGATTCAGACGCTCATCGACTTCGTGAGGGCCGGAGGTGGACTGGTCGCCATCGAGGACGCCAACCACTCGTACGACACGGAGAGAACAGAGCAGACGGACATCGCGCGGTTCGGTAAACCGTAGTACGACTGGGGCGTGCATCCCAGTGGCGTCGTGTTAGAAGGAGACGGTTTGGATTTGCGATTTTTTTGATTTCGCTGATGGCGGTGGCGGTTTGGTGCGCTCATCCACTCGGGCCACGAGGGTTTCGAGATCGTTCAGCTTTCCGACCGCGGCGCCGATCATCTGCATGAGTTTTTTCCCCTGCTCGGCCATATTTCCCCTGAACAGGGGTTTGAGGCTGGGATCCGCTGCAAACAGGTTCTGGTAAAAAAGTTCCGCCGCTTGTGGCGCGATGGCGGAAACGTTTTTCCAGGAGCCCTGGACCAGCATGATGGTTTCTTTCTTCATTGCTTATCTCCCGATTGTTGATTGTGTGAATCTGGCGGTATCCGCGCGCGGTACTTGCTTCTCGGTCGACCGGGCGATCATGCCGTCTGACCTGAATTATTTTCGCGTAATTCCTCAAAAGGCGCACCAGCAATTAGACGTTGAGGCCCTTATTCGGGCTGCACGCCGGCGCGTTTGACAACCTTCGCCCAGCGGTCCAGGTCGTTCACGAGCAGCTTCGCGAACTCCTCCGGCGTGTTGTAAATCGGGTCCACTCCCTGGCTTGCGAGACGCTCGCGGATCTCGGTCATTTGGAGCACGGCGATGATCGCCGAATTGAGCCGATTGACGATTTCCGGGGGTATTTTGGCGGGGCCGACGAACCCGTACCACAGGCTCGCTTCGTAGCCCGGCACGCCGGTTTCCGCGATGGTGGGCAAATCGGGCAGCGCGGGCGAGCGCGTCGCACCGGTGGTCGCGAGCGCGCGCAGCCGGCCGGAACGGACCTGCGGAATTACCGAGAGGCTGGTGCCGAAGGTCATGGTGACCTGACCGCCCATCAGGTCCGTAATGGCGAGCGCCATGCCCTTGTAGGGGATATGTACCATCTTTGTGCCGGTGAGCGTATCGAACAATGCCCCGGCAAGATGGCCCGAGGACCCAATGCCGGATGACACGTACGTAAGCTGCCCCGGCCGGGACTTGGCGAGCGCAATCACATCCTTGACATTCTTTACCGGCAGTGAGGGATGCACGGCGAGGACAAGGGGGCTCGAGGCGGCCAGCGTGATCGGCGTGAAGTCGCGAATCGAGTCGAATGGCAGCTTCTTGTAGAGGCTGGCGTTCACCGCGTGGCCGCTCGGAATGAGCAGGATCGTGTAGCCGTCCGGTGCCGATCGCGCCGCGACCTCCGTTCCCACGATGCCGTTCGCGCCCGCCCGGTTCTCGACGATTACCTGCTGCTTCAGGTTCTCGCTCAGCTTCGGCGCGACGGCGCGGCACAGCGCATCGTTGCCGCCGCCTGGCGGGAACGGCGAGACGATCCGCACCGGCTTCGATGGGTATGGCTGTTGGGCAAATGCCGGCGTCGCGATCGCCGTCAACAGGATGAACGCGAATACCCGAACCATGGAGGCTCTCCTCGGCTTTTGCTAATTATTGTAGACGACCAACCGGATGCACGCGGAGCAAAGTGAGCCCGTCACCCGTATCCCGTCACTCTTTGGAAGGCTGAGTTTGCTTGGGTACCAGCGAAGTTTCTTCGCTCAGATCCGGTTCCCCACTGAGGCGCAGGATTTCGGCGCGGGCAGCGTCGCGCAATGCGATAGCCGAGTTCCAGTCGGTTCCCTTTGATTCGATCGGCGGGCTGATGGTCACGCTGAGGCGACTGCGGTGAAACAGCCACTGGCCGTCACGCAGCGCGGAGCGTGTGCCGCGTAGCGTCACCGGCACGACCGGCGCTCCGGACTGCGCGGCGACCACGAACGCGCCGAGGCGGAAGGGCAGCACGCCTGGCATGCGCCGCAGGGTGCCTTCGGGGAATACCATGAGCGACTTGCCGCTGCGCGTCAGCTCGACGAACTGCTTCGTGTCCTCGATTCCCCGCTGGGCGTCCATGCGGTCCACAAATGCGGCGCCTATCGCTTTGAGGAAGATGCGCGGCACCCAGTGGCCCAGCAGCTCCCTCTTGGCGACGAAGGTCTGTGGTTTTGCTAGCGCGGCGACTGCCACGATGCCGTCGAGATAGCTCGCGTGATTGACGATCATCACGCATGGACCGCCGGGGAGATGCTCAAGACCCCGCACGGCCGGCGGCATGCCGAGCAGCCACAGGAACGCGCGCGCGACGAACCGGCAGTACGCCCACGCCCAGTGCGCCCGCGGCAGTAGCGCGCATCCCATCCAGGCAATTGCGCCCATCGCGCCCAGCAGGAACGTGCCGTAGCAGCCGTAGACGAAATCGACCGCGGCGCGAACGCTGCGCCGTGCCTGCGGCAGGATCGCCGCCCAGGTTAGGCGTACGACCTGCAGCCAGACCGCGCGCGTGCCGGTCGAACCGCCACTTTCGTACAGCTCGCGGCTCGCCGCGCGGCGGATCTTGCCGCTCGACGTTTTAAGCACCGTGTTGGGCCGCGCAAGCATGATGTCATCCGACGGTACGCCGATGAGTGACACGGCGAGTTCGTTGATCCGGTTGCGCAACGCTTCCTGTTTTTCCGGGTCGGTCACGCGCGTCTCGGCGAGCACGACGATCTTTTCAGTGCCGGCGCGCGCATCACGGCTGGCAAACACGGCGACGCAGCCTTTGCGGATGCCCTCGAGGTTGCCGACCGCCTCTTCCAGGTCGTAAGGGTGGATGTTGCGGCCGGCGCGGATGATGGTGTCCTTGATGCGGCCCGTGATGTGGATGTCCCCCTCGGCGATGTAACCGTAGTCGCCGGTGTTCATCCACTCGCCTTGCAGCAGGTCCTTCGTCGCTTCCGGGTTGCGGTAATAGCCGCTGGTGACGGATGGTCCGCCGAACTGGATGTGGCCTTCCGAGCGCTCCGGCAGCTCGCGATTGGAGCTGTCCACGATGCGTATCTGGTGACCCGGCACCGGTAGCCCGCAAGCGACGTGGACGAGTGTGTTCTGGTTTTCGGGGGCCGCCGGCACCGCGCGCCCGCCGTTCACGAACTGTTCCTTGTCCACGCGATCGAGCTTCGGGCCGCGCAGCGGCGGCGGGAACGCGACGCCGAGCGTGGCTTCCGCCAGCCCGTACACCGGTGCCATTGCACCCCGCCGAAAGCCATAACGCTCGAAGCGTTTGGTGAATGCTTCCATGGTCTCGGGAGAGACCGGCTCGGCGCCGTTAAAGGCGAAGCGCCAGGTTGAGAGATCGAGTCGCTGAATATCCGCGTCCTGGATGCGGCGCAGGCACAGCTCGTAGCAGAAGTTCGGCCCGCCCGAGAGCGTGCCGCCGTGGCGGTGGACCGTTCGCAGCCAGCTCTCCGGCCGCGCGAGAAAGGTGAGCGGCGACATCACCGGGTACTTGAAGCCGTAGATCAGGCTGCCCATCCACGCGCCGATCAGGCCCATGTCGTGGTAGAGCGGCAGCCAGCTCACGAACACATCGGCCGGCGTTACCCGCAGCGCCTTCGCCATCGCGCGGATGTTGATGAGCAGGTTGTCGTGGGTCAGTACCACGCCCTTGGGATTGCCGGTGCTGCCGGACGTGTACTGGATCATCGCGATGTCCTGCGGTTTCGCACGATGCACGGTCGCGACCGATACCGCTCGCATCAGCTCGTCCGGCGTCACCACGTGCTTCAGCGTATCCACCCTGGGCTTCAACAGCAGCGCGAACGGCTTTGCCTGCGCGACCGTGATCAGCATTTCGGTGAGGGCATTCGAGAGAATGCCGGCATGGCGCTTGAGGTGGTCCTCGATCTGCGAGGCGCGCGCCGGCGGATAGATCGGCACCGGGATGCCGCCCGCGAGCAGGATGCCGAAGAAGCTGAAGAAATAGTCGACGCTGGTCGGCAGCATGATCGCCACTGCCTTGCCCGGCTCGAGCCCGCGCTCGATGAGGCCGGCGGCGACGGCGCGCGCGGCCTGGTCGAGCTCGGCATAAGGGACGATGCGCTCGCTGCCTTGCTCGTCCTGCAGCACGATGTGCGGGCGGCTGGGATGCTTGCGCACGTGCCAGGCCAGAACTTCCTGCAGCGTGGCAGATTCGTCCGGTGTTTCCGATTCGGTCGCGAGCGCGGACGCGCGCTCGAGCGCACCGGGATGCGAACTGTGCGGGCTCGCGGCGAGCATCGCGCGCAGCAGGTCGCGCGGCGTCTCGGCATTCGCCATGACCGCCTCGGTCAGGCTGGTGCCGAATTTTCTTTCGATGCGGAGGAACAGCTCGACGCGGCCCAGGCTGTCGAAGCCGTAATCCTGCTCGAGCCGGGCGTCGAGCGAGGAGGGGATGCTGGCGCGGGAGGGATGCAGCTCGGCCGCGAGCCGCCTGATCAATTCGACCAGCGCATCGGCGCTGATCGCAGCCCCTCCATCCTGCTTTGCGGCGCTCGTTTCCACTTTTGAAAGTCCTGTTCGGGAAACGGCAACGATGGTACCACAGGGGTGAGTACCTCCCGGGATTGCAGCAACGTCACAAAGTCTTGCTGTGTCAAAGACTTATACCGTGATAGCGGTTGCCGCGCCGAAATTGCCCGTGTATGCTGGCATGAACCCGAGGCGCGCTGTCGCATCGGCTCGAATAAAAGGGGCGGTCATGTTCATCCTGCTGATTATCTTCGCGGCGATCGCGATTGCTTGGGTACTTTCCTATCACTGCCTGCCCGCCGTCGTGTGGACGGCCGTGTTCGCAATCGGTATCGGGCTGCTCACGGTTTACTCGCCCTGGTCGCAGCCGGTTATCACCTCGCTGTGGGCACTGTTCGCCATAGCGGCGCTGCTGCTCAACCCGACGCCGTTGCGCCGCGCGCTGCTGAGCGCGCCGTTGCTGGTCGTGTTCCGCAAGATCCTGCCGCCGATGTCGCAGACCGAACAGGATGCGATCGAGGCCGGCACGGTGTGGTGGGACGGCGAGCTGTTCAGCGGCAAACCCGACTGGAGCACGCTCCTGTCATACCCGAAGCCGCAATTGAGCGCCGAGGAGAGGGCGTTTCTCGATGGCCCGGTGGAAGAGCTGTGCAACATGGTGCACGACTGGCAGATCACGCACGAGCTCTACGATCTGCCACCGCAGGTCTGGCAGTACATCAAGGACAAGGGCTTCCTCGGCATGATCATCCCCAAGAAGTACGGAGGCCTGGGCTTCTCGGCGCTCGGGCATTCCGAAGTGGTGATGAAGCTCTCCACGCGCAGCGGCACGACCGCGGTTTCGGTCATGGTGCCGAATTCGCTCGGGCCCGCGGAGTTGTTGCTTCATTTCGGCACGGAGGAGCAGAAGAACCACTACCTGCCGCGGCTCGCAAAAGGGCTCGAGGTTCCCTGCTTCGCGCTCACCAGCCCGGAAGCCGGGTCCGACGCGGGCGCGATTCCCGACTTCGGTGTTGTCTGCCGCGGCGAGTGGCAGGGCAAGAAGGACGTGCTGGGCATGCGGCTCACGTGGGAAAAGCGCTATATCACGCTCGGGCCGATCTCGACGCTGCTTGGACTCGCGTTCCGGCTCTACGACCCGGACCATCTGCTCGGCGACAAGGAAGACATCGGCATCACGCTCGGGCTGATTCCCACCAGCACGCCGGGTGTGCACATCGGGCGGCGGCACTTGCCGCTGAACGCCGCGTTCATGAATGGCCCGAACTGGGGCAAGGACGTTTTCGTTCCGCTCGACTACGTGATCGGGGGCCAGAGTTACGTCGGCGAAGGCTGGAAGATGCTGATGAACTGCCTTGCCGCCGGGCGCTCGATCTCGCTGCCCGCGCTGTCGGCGGCGACTGCGAAGCTGTGCGCGCTGACCAACGGCGCCTACGGTCGCGTGCGCCAGCAGTTCCGCGTCGCGATCGGCAAGATGGAGGGGGTGGAGGAAGCGCTCGCGCGCATTGGCGGCAACGCCTACATCATGGAAGCGGCACGGGTCATGACCGCCGGTGCCATCGACCTGGGCCAGAAACCGTCGGTGGTGTCGGCAATCGTGAAATACCACCTCACCGAGCGCGGCCGGCAGGTGATCAACGATGCGATGGACATTCACGGCGGCAAGGGCATCTGCATGGGGCCGAACAACTACCTCGCCCGTGCCTACCAGCAGACGCCCATCGCGATCACGGTGGAAGGCGCGAACATCCTGACGCGCTCGCTGATCATCTTCGGACAGGGCGCGATCCGCGGCCATCCCTGGGTGCTCAAGGAAATGTTGTCGACGCGCGAGGCCGACCCGGGCAAGGCAGTGCACAATTTTGACGAGGCGATCTTCGGCCACCTCGCTTTCGTCACGTCGAACAAGGCGCGGGCATTCTGGATGGGGCTGACTCGCGCGTGCTTCGTAAGCGCGCCGGGCGACCGCCACACTCACCGTTATTACCAGCAGCTCACCCGGCTCTCATCCGCATTTGCGTGGATATCGGATGTCTGCATGTTCCTGTTGGGCGGGTCGTTGAAGCGCCGCGAGCGCCTGTCGGCCCGGCTTGGCGACATTCTTTCCAATCTCTATCTCGCCTCGGCCGCGCTCAAGCGCTACGAAGACGCGGGCCGCCCACAGGAGGATCTCCCGCTGCTGCACTGGGCAATGGAAGACGCGCTCGCCCGCACCGAGGAAGCTTTCTATGGCCTGTTCGCGAATTTCCCGTACCGCATCGTCGCCTGGGTGCTGCGCGTGATCATTTTTCCCTACGGCCGCGAGTTCGAGTCGCCGCGCGATCATCTCGGCCACCAGGTCGTGGGTGTGCTGCTCCAGCCCGGGCCCGCGCGCGAGCGGCTGACCGCCGGCGTGTTCATCCCGAAGGATCCGAACGAGCCGGTCGCCGCGCTGGAGGCGGGATTGCGCGCCGTGATCGCCGCGGAGCCGATCGGCGCCAAGATCCGCAAGGCGCGCGAACAGGGAACGATCACCGCCAGCTTCGCCGACCAGATCGTCGACGAAGCCCACGCGAAAGGCGTGATCACGCAGGCGGAGAAGGAAGCGATGGCACTCGCGAAGCGCCTCCGCCGCCAGGTCATCATGGTGGACGATTTCCCGCGGGACCTGGGCCGAACCGAGATCTATCAAACCACCGAGCCGGTGACGTTCGAGGAGATGCGCGGCAGGACGGCTTTCCCCGAGATCGACAAACGCGGGCACCAGGCGAATCCGGCCACTTAGCCGAAAGGCGTGATAAGTGACGAGTGATAAGTGATAAGGCACCCGCGTAGCGGTAGACGTTTAACTCCTATCACTTATCACCTATCACCCATCACTTTCTCGATAAATGAGTGACACCGTCCTCTACTCCGTCGCCGACGGCGTGGCGACCATCGCGCTGAACCGTCCGATGGTGATGAATGCGCTCGACTTGACGATGCTGCGCGATTTGCGTGTGGTAGCCGGGCAGGCGGAACGGGACCTGGCAGCGCGAGTTGTGGTGATTCGAGGCGAGGGGCCGGCATTCCTCGCGGGTGGAGACGTCGCGATGTTCCACGCCAATCTGCGGAATGACATGCCGGCATTGGTGAGGGAGGGCGCGACCGAACTGCACCACGCGATCCTTGCGCTGCGCCGCACGCCTAAGCCGGTCCTCGCCAGCGTACATGGCGCCGTGGCCGGCGCCGGCGTCAGCCTCCTTGCCGCGGCCGATCTTGCCATCGCGGCGGAGGGCACGAAATTCACACTGGCTTACAGCCGGATCGCCACCAGTCCCGACGGCGGCGCGACCTGGGCGCTACCGCGCCTGGTGGGGTACCGCAAAGCGCTGGAACTGATGCTGCTGTCGGAACCATTCGATGCGCAGACAGCGCTGCGGCTGGGACTCGTCAACTGGGTGGTCGGCGCTGATCGTCTGGCGGCCGAGACAGCGGACGTCGCGCGCAAGCTGGCACAGGGCGCGACGATTGCGTTCGGCGAAATCAAGCGACTGGTCTACCAGGACCATGATCAGACGCTTGCGGCGCGGCTCGAAGCGGAGGTGGAAGCGTTCGCGCGTTGCGCAGTGACGCGCGATTTTGCCGAAGGCGTCACTGCTTTTGTTGAAAAACGCAAACCGGAATTCAAGGGCAAATGATGGGACTGGGCGGTAAGACAATATTCATCACGGGGGCGACGCGAGGCATCGGCCGCGAAATCGCGCTTAAGTGCGCGCGCGATGGCGCCAATGTCGTCGTGACCGGCAAGTCCGCCGATCCGCATCCCAGGCTGCCGGGAACCATTCATACCGTGGCGAAGGAAGTCGAGGCGGCGGGCGGCAAGGCGCTCGCCTTGCAGCTCGATGTGCGTGATGCCGATGCCGTTGCCGGCGCGGTCAAGCGCACGGTAGACAAATTCGGCGGCTTGGATTGCCTGGTCAACAATGCGAGCGCAATCTCGCTTACCGGCACGCTCGAAACACCGGTCAAGCGCCTGGACCTGATGCTGGGGGTCAACCTGCGCGGCACGTTCGTCTGTTCGCAGGCGTGCCTGCCCCATCTGAAGAAAGCGGCGAATGCTCATATACTTACGCTCTCGCCGCCGCTCAACATGCACCCGCGCTGGTTCAAGTCGCATGTCGCCTATACCATGGCCAAATACGGCATGAGCCTGTGCACGCTCGGGATGGCCGAGGAATTCCGGACGGCGGGCGTCGCAGTGAATTCGCTGTGGCCGCGCACGACGATCGCAACCGCTGCCATCGAGATGAATTTTCCCGAGGCGATTCTCAAGGCGAGCCGCAAGCCCGCGATCATGGCCGATGCCGCTTACGCGATACTGAACCGCGACAGCCGCAAGGCCACCGGCAACTTTTACATCGACGAGACGGTGCTGCGGGAGGAAGGCATCACTGATTTCGACCAGTACGCCGTCAATCCCGGAATGGCTTTGTATACTGATTTGTTCCTCGACTGACGAAAGCGTGGGTTGTGGGTCGATCCCGTTAACCGCTGTTCTTGGGAAAACATGGAGTCGATCCACGACCCACGATCCACTACTTACTAGCGGTAGCATATAAAAAAAGGAGGAGATCATGTCACAGCAATCCAGCCACCTGATTCCGGTCGGGGCCGCAGTGACGCTCGACGGTCTGTTCCGTGAGCGCGTGAAGAGCACGCCCGACCTCGTCGCCTACCGCGCCCACAATGAGAGCCATAACAACTGGCGCGATTACACCTGGGCGCAGATCAACCACCAGGTCGCGCGCTGGCAGGCCGCGCTCGAACGCGACGGCCTCAAGCCCGGCGACCGCGTGGCGGTGATGCTGCGCAACTCGCCGGAGTGGGTGACCTACGACCAGGCCGCGCTCGGCCTGGGACTGGTGGTGGTGCCGCTCTATACGCAGGACCGGCCGGACAATGTCGCCTACATCATCTCCGACGCCAGTTGCAAGGTGCTGCTGATCGAGGGGACCGAACAATGGCAGGCGCTCTCCCAGGTGAAGGACCAGCTCGCCGGTCTCACGCGCATCATTGCGGTGAACCCGGTAACGGGGACGGGCGAGCCGCGGCTGAAATCGCTGGCGGATTGGCTGCCCGAGAGCGGCGGCGAGACGCGCCACGTGCCACGCGATCCGCATGCGCTGGCGACCATCGTCTACACCTCCGGCACGACTGGCCGGCCAAAGGGCGTGATGCTGTCGCACAACAATATCCTGACGAACGCCGCCGCGAGCTGCACCGTGCTGACTGCCGGTCACGACGACCTGTGCCTGTCGTTCCTGCCGCTCTCGCACATGTTCGAACGCACCTGCGGTTACTACCTCACGGTCATGACCGGCTCGGCCACCGCGTACGCCCGCTCAGTCCTGGTGCTGGCGGAGGATCTGCAAACCGTGCGCCCGACGCTACTCATCTCCGTGCCGCGCATCTACGAGCGCGTGTACGGCCGTATCCGCGACGCGCTCAACGCGGGCTCGCCGCTCAAGAAAAAGCTGTTTGCGCTGGCGGTTGCGGTGGGCCACGCGCGCTTCGAGCACGCACAGGGCCGCGGATCCTGGAAGCCTTCGTTCCTGCTGTGGCCGGTGTTGAACGCGCTGGTAGCGAAGAAAATCATGGCGCGGTTGGGCGGGCGCGTGCGTGCAGCGATATCAGGTGGCGCGGCGCTGTCGCCCGAGATCTCCCGCGTGTTCATCGGCCTCGGGCTTCCCGTACTCCAGGGCTTCGGCATGACCGAATGCAGCCCGGTCGCGGCCGCCAATCGCCCGGATGACAACCTGCCGGCGAGTGTCGGCACGGCCCTGCCGGATGTACAACTGCGTATCGGCGACAAAAACGCACTGATGATCAAGGGGCCCAACGTCATGCTCGGCTACTGGAACAACCCGGAAGCGACCAAGGCGATTCTCGGTGCCGACGGCTGGCTGAATTCCGGCGATACCGCGCGCGTTGACGAGAAGGGCCACGTCTTCATCACCGGTCGGCTGAAGGAAATCATCGTTCTCTCCAATGGCGAAAAGCTGCCGCCGGTGGAC
>Ga0137409_10008126_pt1 | contig 10731 bp, 8 predicted proteins | sample CZODoug1_16funga_FD_122059 | JGI IMG/M metagenome (GOLD analysis project Ga0137409, IMG submission 122059) | Vadose zone soil fungal communities from Angelo Coast Range Reserve, California, USA - CZODoug1_16fungal (Hybrid Assembly) | ecosystem: Environmental > Terrestrial > Soil > Vadose zone... | reverse complement strand
TGCCCGACCGTCGCCCTCTACCGCCGCGCCGACGGCATCGTGGACTTCGACGGCGCGCGCTGCATCGGCTGCAAGTCCTGCATGCAGGGCTGCCCCTACGACGCGCTCTATATCGACCCGAACACGAACACCGCGGCCAAGTGCCACTACTGCGCGCACCGGCTGGAGGTCGGGCTCGAGCCCGCGTGCGTGATCGTGTGCCCCGAGCGCGCCATCATCGCCGGCGATCTCGACGATCCGCGCACCGAGATCGCGCGGCTCGTCGGGCGCGAGCAGGTGGAGGTGCGCAAGCCCGAGCAGGGCACGCGCCCGAAGGTCTACTACGTCGGCGCCGATTCCTCCACGCTGTCGCCGACGCTGCAGCGTGCGGCGCCGACCTGGCTCTGGGGCCAGCGGCCGGCGGCGGAGGCGGACCTCGTGGGCATGGTGGCGGCGCTGCAGGCGAGCGAGCACGGGGCCGAGGCGCTCGCGCGCCCCGTGTACGACGCGCCGCACGCGCCATGGCCCTGGGGCGGCCGGGTCAGCGCGTATCTGTGGACCAAGTCGATCGCGGCGGGCGCGCTGCTCGTCTCGGCGATCGCCGGCTCCGCGTGGTGGGGGACGACGCTCACGGTGACCGCGCCCGCCATCAGCCTGTTCTTCGTCCTGCTCACGACGGCGCTGCTCGTGCTCGATCTCAAGCGCCCCGAGCGTTTCCTCTACATCCTCTTCAAGCCCAACTGGCGCTCGTGGCTGGTCTGGGGCGCCTGGATCCTCCTCGCCTTCGGCGGCGCCGCCGCCGCCTGGCTGCTCGCGGGATTGACGGGACACTACGTGCCGGACGCCGCGCGGCTGCCCGTCGCGGCGCTCGCCGCCGCGACGGCGGGCTACAGCGCCTTCCTGTTCGGCCAGGCCGAGGGCCGCGATTTCTGGCAGAGCCCGCTCGTGCTGCCTCACCTCGTCGTCTCCGCGTTCGTCGCCGGCTGCGCGGCGCTGCTGCTGGCGTCGATCGCGTGGCCGGGAACGGTGCCGCTGCGCGGACCGGCGACGCGACGCTACGTCACGGTCGACGACGTCCTGACGCCGCTGCTGTTCATGGCCCTGCTCGCCCACGGTGCGCTCCTGTTGATCGAGGTGCTGAGCCGCCATCCGGTGCGCGACGCGGCCCTGGCCGCGCGCCTGCTGACGCGCGGCGCGTACCGCGCACGGTTCTGGGGCGGCGTCATGGTGCTCGGCACGCTGGCGCCGATGACCGCGCTGCTCGTCGCCGCCACCGCGAATTCGACGGTGCTCACCATCATCGGCGCGTTGCTGGCGCTCGCCGGCCTCTGGCTCTGGGAAGACCTATGGGTCAAGGCCGGCCAGTCGATCCCGCTGAGCTGAGGGTGGCGGAAGGAGAACGATGAATCGCCCGATTGCCGAGCCGCTGCATCCGGTGGCGCGCGACCTGACACCCCGCGAGGGCGGGCTGGCCGCCTATCCGCCCGTCGAGCGCTGGGACGACTGGCAGGAGTTCGATCCCGTCGCCTGGCCGAAGAAGGTTCCGCGACGTTACGAGCTGATCCCGACCATCTGCTTCAACTGCGAGGCCGCCTGCGGCCTGCTCGCGTACGTCGACAAGGAGACGCTGAAGATCCAGAAGTTCGAGGGCAACCCCGTGCATCCGGGCAGCCGCGGCCGCAACTGCGCCAAGGGCCCGGCCACCCTGAATCAGGTCCAGGATCCGGAGCGCATCCTCTACCCGATGCGCCGCCAGGGCCCACGCGGCGCCGGTCAATGGCAGCGCGTGACCTGGGACGACGCGCTCGACGATATCGCCGGCCGCATTCGGCAGGCCCTCGTCGAGCGTCGGCCCAAGGAAATCATGTATCACCTGGGCCGCCCCGGGCACGAGCTCGTCTACCTGCAGCGCGTGTTTCACGCGTGGGGGATCGACGGCCACAACAGCCACACCAACGTCTGCTCGTCCAGCGCGCGCGCCGGCTACGCCTTCTGGCACGGCATGGACCGGCCCTCGCCGGATCACGCCAACGCCCGCTTCATCCTGCTGCTGTCCTCGCACCTCGAGACCGGCCACTACTTCAACCCGCACGCGCAGCGGATCATCGAGGCCAAGATGCGCGGCGCGAAGGTCGCCGTCATCGACTCGCGCCTGTCCAACACCGCCTCGATGGCCGACTACTGGCTCTCGCCGTGGCCCGGGACGGAGGCGGCCATCCTGCTCGCCATGGCGCGCCTGCTCGTGAGCGAGCGGCGCTACGATCGCGCGTTCGTCGAGAAGTGGACGAACTGGGACGAGTACCTGCGCGAGGAGCGGCCCGATCTGCCGGTGACCTTCGACAGCTTCCACACCGCGCTCGAGGAGCTGTACGCGCCGTACACGCCGGAGTTCGCGGCGGAGGAGAGCGGCGTGCCGGCGGCGACGATCGTCGAGATCGCGCGCGCGATCGGCGCCGCGGGCGGCGCGCTCGCCACCCACATCTGGCGCAACACCGCCGCCGGCAACCTCGGCGGCTGGCAGGTGGCGCGCGCGCTCGAGCTCCTGGTGGTGCTGATGGGCGCCGTGTCCACCCCCGGCGGCACGGCGCCCAGCGCCTGGAACAAGGCGATCCCCGCGCCGCCGATGATGCCGCCGCCGGGCAAGGTCTGGAGCGAGCTGCTGATGCCCCGGGAGTATCCCCTGGCGTTCTTCGAGATGTCGTTCCTGCTGCCGCACTTCCTGCGCGAGGGCCGCGGCAAGCTGGCCATGTATTTCACGCGCGTCTACAACCCCGTGTGGACCAACCCCGACGGGATGTCGTGGATCGAGGCGCTCACCGACGAGGCCAAGATCGAGCGGCACGCCTGTCTGACGCCGGTGTGGAGCGAGACGGCGTGGTTCGCGGACTACGTGCTGCCGATGGGCCACGCCTCCGAGCGCCACGATCTCATGTCGCAGGAGACGCACGCGGCGCGCTGGATCGGCTTCCGCCAGCCCGTGCTCCGCGTCGCCCTCGCCAAGCGCGGCAAGACGTTCGACCTCACGTGGCAGGCCCACGAGGCGGTCGGGCTCGGTCAGGTGTGGGAGGAGGACGAGTTCTGGATCGAGCTCTCGTGGCGGATCGATCCCGACGGCGCGCTCGGCATCCGCAAGTACTTCGAGTCACCCTACCGCCCGGGCGCCAAGGTGCGCATCGAGGAGATCTACCGCTGGATCTTCGAGAACAGCGTGCCGGGGCTGCCGGAGGCGGCCAAGCGGGAAGGTCTCACGCCGCTCGCCTACATGCGCAAGTACGGCGCCTTCCTCGTCGAGGACAACGTCTACCGCACGTATGAGAGCCCGGCCGAGAATGGCGTCGTGGTCGACGGCGTCGCGCGCGTCGGCTTCCCGACGCCCTCGCGCAAGCTGGAGTTCTTCAGCAAGACGCTCAAGGACTGGAAGTGGCCCGAGCACGCGGTGCCCGGCTACATCCGCAGCCACGTCCACTGGTCGCACGTCGACCACGCCAGGGGCGAGATGGTGCTACTGCCCACCTTCCGGCTGCCGACGCTGATCCACACGCGCTCGGGGAACGCCAAGTGGCTCTATGAGATCTCGCACACGAATCCGCTCTGGCTGCACGCTCAGGACGCGGCGCGCTTCGGCGTGACGACCGGCGAGCTCTTGAAGATCGCCACGGCCATCGGCTGGTTCGTCGACAAGGTCTGGGTGACCGAGGCGATCCGGCCCGGCGTCGTCGCCTGCTCGCATCATCTCGGGCGCTGGCGGCTCGCCGAGGCGGCGGGCGGCGAGCGCTGGTCCACCGCGCTCGTCGATCTCACGCGCGAGGCGCCGGGCAAGTGGCGCATGCGCCAGCGGCACGGCATCGAGCCGTTCGAGAGCGCCGATCCCGACTCCGCGCGCGTCTGGTGGGAGGACGCCGGCGTGCACCAGAACCTCACGTTTCCCGTGCAGCCGGATCCCATCAGCGGCCAGCACTGCTGGCACCAGAAGGTGACCGTGTCGAAGCCCGGCCCCGACGAGCGCTACGGCGACATCTTCGTCGACACCGACAAGTCGTTCGAGGTCTATCGCCAGTGGCTGGCGCTGGCCCGGCCCGCGCCGGGCCCCGGCAACCTGCGCCGGCCGCTGTGGCTGCCGCGCGCCTTCAAGCCCGACCCGTCCGCCTTCCGCCTGGAGCCGTAGGCGAAGCCAGGGAGTCGTAGTAAAAGGAGAGGGACAGGGGGAGGCATGACACAGCCGATCACTCGTCGCTCGGCGCTCGGCAGGCTGGGCGCCGTCAGCGTGGCCGTGGCGGCCGGGGCGCTGGGCGTGAGCGCCCACGCGCACGCGCAGGCGTCGTCTCAAGCCCTCGGGCTTCAGGAAACCGTCCAGGATGGGCTGAAGCGCGTCTTCGGGGGGCGCCCGATGAAGGACGGCACCGCGCTGATCAAGCTCGACATCCCGCCGATCGCCGAGAACGGCGCCGTGGTGCCGGTCAGCGTCGAGGTCAACGCGCCGATGACGCCGGCCTCGTACGTGAAGAACATCTGGATCGTCGCGGACAAGAACCGGATCCCGATCGTGGCCAGGGCCACGCTGACGCCGGAGGCCGGCCAGGCGTTCGTGGGCGCCAACATCCGCCTCGGCGAGACGACCGACGTGCGCGCGATCGTCGAGCAGAGCGACGGCACATTATTGACGGCCCGGCGCGAGGTGAAGGTGACCGTCGGCGGGTGCGGCGGCTAGCATGAGCGACGTCGGCAAGATCCGCATCCGCGTGCCCACCGCCGTGAAGGCCGGCGACGTCGTGCGCGTGCGCTGCCTGGTCATCCACCCGATGGAGCGCATCGAGCGCGACGCGCAGGGCAAGATCCTGGACCGCAACTACAACTACATCACCCGCGTCACCGCCACCTACCTCGGCAAGCCGGTCGCCACCTTCGACCTCACGCAGAGCGTGAGCGAGAATCCCGCGTTCTCCTTCGCGCTGAAGGCGACGGCGCCCGGCCCGGTGAAGGTCACCTTCGTCGACACGCACGGCGGCAAGTACGAGGGCACCGCCGACATCGCGTTCGCCTGAGCGGGCCGTGCGATCCGCCCCGCCCCTGCGCTGGGCCGCCGTCGCGGTCCTGGCCACCGGATGCGCGCTCGCCGCGAGCGAGTCCGCGCCCGTCGGGTCGCCCGCGTGGACCTCGCGCGCCATTCCGGAGGCGCGCGGGGAGGTGAGGGTCGGCCCCGACGGCACGCGGACGGCCGTGCGCTACAAGGGGTGGACGACACGCGACTTCGGCGCGTTCCGCACGTACGCCTACGACGACACGCGGCCGGAGCCGCCCGTGCAGAAGACCGTGATGCCGGCGGGCGTCCTCGGCAACCCCGCGCGAGGCCGCGCGTTGTTCCTCGACCGGCAGAAGGCGCCGTGCACCGGCTGCCACCTCGTGCCGGGCGACGACGTCTGGCCCGCCGGCAGCGTCGGCCCCGATCTCTCCACCCTCGGTGATCGCCGGCTGCCCGACGCGTACCTCTATCAGCAGCTCTGGGACCCGCGGGTGACGTTCCCGGCCACCGTCATGCCGCCGTGGGGCGCGCAGGGGATCTTCACGCCGGAGGAGATCATCCACCTCCTTGCGTATGTCCAGACGCTGTACGGCCCGCCGCCGCCAGAGAAGGACGCCGACCGCAATCCGTTCACGCGGCGCCGCTCGGCCGGCTTCGGCGACAACCTCGACCCGACCAACAACCCGGCGGTGATCCGGGCCGAGGAGGCGCAGGCGCTCTGGAAGGCGCGCGGACCGAAGGGCAAGGCGTGCGCCGACTGTCACGCGGGGGGCTCGACCACGGCGATGCGCGGCGTGGCCACGCGGTATCCGCGCGTCGTCGCGGAGCACGGGCGCGTGATGAGCCTCGAGGACTTCCTGGGGGTGCACGGAGAGGTGACCACCGGACGCGCGCTGCCCCTGGAGAGCGACGCGAACCTGGACCTGACGCTGCTGATCAAGATGGCGTCGGACGGGATGCCCGTGGCCGTCGATACCGTGAGCCCGGCCGCGCGCGCCGCCATCGAGCGCGGCCGAGCCTCGTTCTACCGGCGCGTCGGCGAGCGCAACCACGCGTGCGCCGACTGCCACACGCCCGAGCGTGGCGCGAACAAGTTCCTCGGGGGCCGCTGGCTGGCCGACGTCACCGAGGGGCTGACGCGGCATTTTCCGACGTGGCGCACCGACCGCAACGGGGTCTGGGACATGCGCAAGCGATTCCAGTGGTGCATGACGCCGCTCGGGGCCAACATGCTGGCCGCCGACGCCGTCGAGTACGCCGAGCTCGAGCTCTTCCTCACGACCTTCGAGGTCGGCAAGCCGATCACCGCCCCTGGGATAACGCACTAATTTATAGTGGGGGCCCCGAAATGGCCCCCACACCCCCCAACGCTCGTCACGCCCCGGCGGAGCCGTGGCGCGCCTCGATCACCCGCGTGTACCATACGCGCCATGCTCGCGGCGCTCGCGCTGGCCCTGCTCGCCGCCGCGCCCGCCGGCGGCGCGACGCTCGACGATCTCGTCGCCGGGCTGAACCTGGTGCCGCTGCACGGCGCCACGCCGGCCGCGCTCGCGCTCGAGCGGCTCGCCGATGGCAAGACGGTCGCGCTGCCGGCGCTGCGCGGGCGGCCCGTCATCGTCTACTTCTGGGCCACGTGGTGACCCTACTGCGCGAGGGAGTTGCCCTCGGCCATCGAGCAGGTCCACCGTGAGTACGGTCCGCGCGGCCTCGTCGTGCTCGCCGTGAACATGGAGGAGTCGCGCGAGACGGTGGGCGCCTGGGCGCGCGACAAGAAGCTGACCATGGACGTGCTCCTCGACGTCACCGGCGCCGTGAACGGCGCGTGGAACGTCACGCACTCGCCGATGGTCTTCCTCGTCGGACGGGACGGCCGCCTGCTGGCGCGCGCGATCGGCAACCGCGGCTGGACGGCGCCCGAGGGCCGCGCGCTGCTCGAGGCGCTCGTGGCGCAGTGATCGACGTCGTCGAGGCCGACATCCTCGTCCTCGGCGCCGGCGGCGCCGGCCTCTGCGCCGCCCTGCACGGCGCCGACGCCTCGCCCGCGCTCGCCATTGGCGTGGTCGTCAAGGGACTCTTCGGCCGCGCGGGCTGCACGCGCATGGTGCAGGGCGGCTACAACGCCGTGCTCACGCCGCCCGACTCGCTCGAGGCGCACCTCACCGACACGCTCGACGGCGGCGGCTGGATCAACGACCAGGAGATGGTGTGGCGGCTCGTGACGGAGGCGCCGGGCCGCGTGCTCGAGCTGGAGTCGCGCTACGGGTGTCTCTTCGACCGCAACGCCGAGGGTCGCATTCACCAGAAGCCGTTCGCGGGCCAGACGCACGACCGCACCGTCCACAAGGGCGACCTCACCGGCATCGAGATCATGAACCGCCTCACCGAGCAGGCGCAGGCGCGGCCGTCGATCCGCGCCTTCGAGGAGTGCCGCGCGGTGGAGCTGCTGCGCGACGACGCCGGCCGCGCGGCCGGCGCGCTGATCCTGGACGTGCGGACAGGGTGCTTCTTCGCGGTCAACGCGCGCGCGACACTGCTGGCGATGGGCGGCGGGCCGACGATGTACCGCGTGATCGCGTGCTCAGCCGACAAGGCGGCCGATGGTATCGCGCTGGCGTACCGCGCCGGCCTGGCGCTGCGCGACATGGAGATGATCCAGTTCCATCCCACCGGGCTCGTGATTCCCGGCTCGCTGATGACGGGCGCGCTGCTCGAGGAAGGCCTGCGCGGCGCGGGCGGGCAGCTGCGCAACGGGCTCGGCGAGCGGTTCATGGCGCGCTACGACGCCGCGCGCATGGAGCGCTCGACGCGCGACCTCGTCTCGCGCGCCTCGTTTCTGGAAGTGAGCGAGGGCCGCGGCACGCCCAACGGCGGCGTCTGGATCGACGTGTCGCACCTCGGCGCGGAAGTCGTGGAGCGGAACTTCCGCGGCATGGTCCGCCGCTGCCGCGATTTCGGCCGCGACCTCGCGCGCGGGCCGGTGGAGGTCGGGCCGACCGCGCACTTCATGATGGGCGGCGTGGTGATCGATCCGGCCTGCCGCACGGCGATCGACGGGCTCTTCGCGGCCGGCGAGGACACCGGCGGCGTGCACGGGGCCAATCGCCTGGGCGGCAACGGCGTGGCCGAGTCCACCGTGTTCGGCGGCATCGCGGGGGACACCATCGCGGCCTTCGTCGAGGGCCGCGCGCTGCCGCGCCTCCCGGCGGCGGCGCTCAAGCCGCTGGCCGAGGCGTTCACCGCGCCGTTCACGCGCGCGGCCGGGCCCGGCCTCTACGACCTGCAGGCCGAGCTGCGCGACGTCATGTGGGAGCGCGCCGGCCTCGTGCGCGACGCCGAGAGTCTCGCGAGCGCGCAGGCCGCGCTCGAGCGGATCGAGGCCGGCCTGGACGCGGTCGGCGTCGCCGGCGACCCGTCGATGAACACGGCCTGGCAGGACTGGCTGAGCGTGCGCAACCAGACGCTGGCCGCGCGCCTCATCGTGAGCTCGGCCGCCGCGCGGCGCGAGAGCCGCGGCGCCCACTACCGGAGCGACTTTCCGGCCGCCTTCGGCGAGGCGCCGTTCAGCATCCGCGTCCGCCACGGGGAAGCCGGCCCCGTCATCACGACCGCGCCGGTGGCGCTCACGCGCGCCACGCCCGCCGCCGCGGCGGCGCCGCAGACGGTCGAGATCGGAGACTGACGTGGTCCTCTCACGTCGCCGCTTCCTGGCCGCCGCGGGCGCCTCGCTCGGCCTCCTGGCCGCGCCGTCCGTCGTGCGGGCGCAGGCGCCGGCGGGGCGGCGCAGCCGTCTCATCATCCTGGCCACCGGCGGCGGGCCGCGGCCGCGCAAGACGCGCGGCTCCACGGCGCACGCGATCATCGTGGACAACGTTCTCTACGTGGTCGACTGCGGCAACGGCGTGGCGCGCCAGCTCGCGCAGGCCGGCGTCGCGCTGCCCACGCTGCGCCACGTCTTCATCACGCACCACCACTCCGACCACAACGCCGACTACGGCAACCTGATGCTGCTGGCGTGGACGACGGGCTTGCGCGGGCGGGTGGACACGTGGGGCCCGCCGCCGCTCGAGAAGATGACGCGGCTGTTCTTCGAGCTGAACGCCGTGGACATCGACACGCGGATCGCCGACGAGGGCCGCCCGCCGCTGGTGCCGCTCGTGCATCCGCACGAGATCACGCAGCCGGGCCTGGTGATGCAGGACGAGCGGGTGAAGGTGACGGCGGCGCTGGTCGAGCATCCGCCGCTCACGCCGGCCTTCGGCTTCCGCTTCGACTGTCCCGACCGCTCGATCGTGTTCTCGGGCGACACCAACAAGTCCGACAACCTGATCCGTCTGGCGCGCGGCGCCGACGTCCTCGTGCACGAGGCGCTCTACGTGCCAGCGGTGGACCGGCTCGTCGCGCGCGTGCCGCAGGCCGCGACGCTCAAGAAGCACCTGATCGACAGTCACACCTCCGCCGAGGACGTGGGCCGCGTTGTCGCCGCGCTCCTCCGGGGCGACCTGCCTTGGCGCCGGATTGGCGCCGCAACCTACAAGCAGAAATCCAACAGCAACACAGAGCGTGCGGCGCTTGAATGTGAGAGAGGCAAATTCCACGGTTGAGATTTCGAGAAGAGTGTCCAGATTGAATTTCAATGATACTACGTTGCAGGACCACCCTCAATACCAAGCGACGACTCCCTCGGTGGAGAGCGAGCCCTTAGGCGGTCTGGGCCCCTTTTGTCGACGCTGTCGGTTATTATGGAGGGTCGGTGCCGATGTGGGGTGTGATTTTTCGAACTGCGGTTGCGCAGATCGCGGCGAACCGGTTTATTCTCTATGCACTTAAAAGGAAGTCGAGTTCTGGTTACAGGGGCGGACGGGTTTATCGGATCGCATCTGGCGGAGATGCTTCAGGATGAGTGTGCGCACCTCCGTGCCCTCGCATTATACAATTCGTTCAATTCCTGGGGGTGGCTCGATCAGGCGGATAAGCACATCAAGGAGTCGCTTGATGTGTTTTCTGGAGATATCCGCGATCAGAATGGCGTGCGCATGGCCGTGAACGCCGCAGCTTCGCAGGCAGCCGCAGCCGGCGGTAGCCAGCGCATGTCGCTGCAGCAGGCTGCCATCGTCTCGCCGGTGGTAGCCGCCGAAGCGGCGCACCGGCGACCAGTCGGGCATGGGCTTGGCGAGCGGCGGTGCCAGCGAGCCGAAGTCTTGGGCGCCGTGGACGACCTTGCCGCCGAGGATCGTCAGGACCGATTCGATGTCCTGGATCTCGTCTTCGGGCGCGCTGAAGTAGTCGGCCGACAGCACCGCCAGGTCGGCCAGCTGGCCCACCTTGATCTGGCCCTTCTTGCCCTGTTCGTTCGAGAACCAGGTGTTGCGTTCGGTCCAGAGCCGCAACGCGGTCTCGCGATCGAGGCAGTTCGACGGCGGGTACAGGCGCAGGCCGCCCAGCGTCTTGCCGGTCACGAGCCAGGCCAGCGACACCCACGGGTTGTACGAGGCGACACGCGTCGCGTCGGTGCCGGCGCCGACCGGCAGGCCGGCGGCGAGCATCTTCGCCAGCGGCGGCGTGCGCTCGGCCGCCTTGGTGCCGTAACGCTCGACGAAGTACTCACCCTGAAAGCTCATCCGGTGCTGCACGGCAATGCCGCCACCGAGCGCGGCGATGCGATCGATGTTGCGGTCGCTGATCGTCTCGGCGTGGTCGAAGAACCAGTGCAACCCGTCGAACGGCGTCTGCTT
>Ga0137409_10008124_pt1 | contig 10732 bp, 10 predicted proteins | sample CZODoug1_16funga_FD_122059 | JGI IMG/M metagenome (GOLD analysis project Ga0137409, IMG submission 122059) | Vadose zone soil fungal communities from Angelo Coast Range Reserve, California, USA - CZODoug1_16fungal (Hybrid Assembly) | ecosystem: Environmental > Terrestrial > Soil > Vadose zone... | reverse complement strand
TACGATCGACTGCTCCAACAAGGATCGCTGCAACGCGACACTGGTCGCCGGCACGACAAGCTTGGCATTTCTCCCAATGGCGCTTGAGTCCACGTCGCTGGCCGACACGCTGCCGGGATTTCTCGTATCTAACCACCCGGAGAAAGCCCGCCAGCGCGCCAGCTCCAGCGAAGACGCCACCCAATCGCTCTCGAGCCGTTGGCGATCGGCTTCCGCGAGCGTGGGGTCGAGCTCGATCAGCGCCTGCCCGGCCTTTACTGAATCCCCGTCACTCACGTGAATCACCTTCACACGGCCGATGCTGCCAGCCTGGATCACCTTTACCTGACCCGACGGAATAATCTTGCCCGGCGCAACCGCCACGATCTCGATGCGCCCAACAATCGACCAGATCAGCGCGAGCGTGATCATCGCCATGACCGCCCACAGTGTGAACCGACCGAGCGGCGACGGCGGGGACTCCTGGAGCTCAAGCCCAGCCGGCAGGAATTCCAGCTCGCTCACGTTGCGAGCGATGTCGAGTCTGCTGATGTTGGCACTCATGTCACGCCGCCTGTTGGTCGAAGAGTGCGGCGTAGGCACCGCCGCGCGCGATGAGCTCGCGATGCGGGCCCTCTTCGATGATCTCGCCCTTGTCCAGCATGATGATGCGATCAGAGGGCTTCACCGCCGAGAGGCGATGCGCGATCACGAACACTGTGCGACCTTTACAAATCAGCCGCATGTTGTCCTGGATCACGCGCTCGGATTCATAATCGAGCGCGCTGGTCGCCTCGTCGAAGATCAGGACGCGCGGATTCGTGAGCAAGGCTCGCGCGATCGCGATGCGCTGGCGTTGGCCGCCCGAAAGATTCGCGCCGTGCTCTTCGATGATGGTCTCGTACCCGAACGGCAGCTCGAGGATAAATTCGTGCGCGCCGGCGAGCTTCGCCGCTTCAATGACGACTTCGATCGGCGCACCGGGATCGGCGAGCGCGATGTTCTCGCGCACCGAGCGGCGGAAGACGACGTTCTCCTGTAGCACGACTCCGATCTGGCGGCGCAGGCTCGAGGGATCGATCAAGGCGAGGTCCGTACCGTCGATCGATACGCGGCCGGATTCGGGAACATAGAGTCGCTGAATGAGTTTCGAGAATGTGCTCTTTCCAGACCCGGATCGCCCAACGATTCCGATGACCTCGCCCGGCCGCACGTCGAGCGTCACATTCTTGAGCGCCTCGGGACGATTCGCCGAGTATCGGAAACTCACGCGATCCAGCGTCACGCGGCCCTGAACGCGCGCGAGGCTCGAACGCTGGCCGCCATAGCCCGGCTCGGTGGGCGCGTTCAGAATCTCGCCCAACTTCTCGATCGATACACGCGTTTGTTGGAAGTCCTGCCAGAGCTGCACGACGCGGAGGATCGGTCCGCTGACGCGGCCCGCGAGCATGTTGAACGCGACCAACTGACCGATGGTCAGATCGCCCTGCATCACGAGGCGCGCGCCCACCCACAAAGTGAAGACGGTGGCCACGCGGCTGATAAGCGTCGCAATCTGATTGGCCACGTTGCCAAGCTGTCCGGCGCGAAACGCAGCGGTGACGTAGCCGGCGAGCTGCTCTTCCCAGCGGCGCTGCATCTGAGGCTCGACCGCCATGGATTTCACCGTCTCGGCCGCGTGGACGGACTCAACCAGGAACGCCTGGTTCTCGGCCGTGCGCGCGAACTTGTCGTCGAGCCGTTTGCGCAGGATTGGAGTGACGAAATAAGAGAGTGCGGCGTAACAGGGGATGGTGGCAGCCACGATCCAAAACAGCGTCGCACTGTAGAAATACATCACCGCGAAGAACACCACTGTGAACACAGCGTCGATACCGACGGTGAGCGCTGAGCCGGTGATGAAGGAACGCACGGTCTCGAGCTCACGCATGCGCGCCACCACCGTCCCGACGGGGCGCGACTGGAAGAACGCAATGGGCAACCGCTGCAGGTGGTGATAGAGACGCGCGCCGAGCTCGACGTCCACGCGATTAGTGGTGTGAGAGAACAGATAGGTCCGCAAACCCCCGAGAGTCACCTCGAACCCCGCCACCATCAGGAGTCCAATCGCCAGCACATCGAGGGTTGTCAGGCCGTTGTGCACCAGCACTTTGTCAATGATCACCTGGAAAAACAGCGGCGTGATCAGCGCGAGAATTTGCAGGAAGAATGATGCCGCAATGACTTCGGCGAACTGCTTGCGGTACTTGACGATGGCGGGAATGAACCACGACAGGTCGAACTTGCCGGACATCCCCGGCAGCAAACTGCGCTTGGTGACGAGGATCGCGGAACCGCTCCACCTCTCCTCAAACTCCGCGCGGGTCAGTGCAACAGGGGAGTTCGTCGCCGTGTCATGCAACAGGATGCGGTCTTCGACGATCTTTGCGGCCACGAGGAACGCGCCATCGCTTTGTTGCACGAGCGCCGGCAGCGCTGTCTGCGACAACCGCTCCCAGTTGGATTTCAGCTCGCGCGCCTTCAGCCCGAGCCGGCGGGCGGCGAGGACCAGATCCCCAGCCCCAAAGTGCTCACGCCCCTTGGCAAAATCATGTTTCAGCTGGTTTGGATCGATCGGGATGCCGTGGAAACGTCCAACGATGGCAAGAGACGCGAGTCCCGAGTCCTCGGTCGGTGCAGCTGTATCAGCGGCGGTGGATTGATGCGTCACGAATTACAAACACCGGTTTCTCAGAGAAACTCTGATTACAGGCGTCGTCTGCCAGCGTCAATGCAGTTTGGGGGGAAATATTTTTGCGTCAGAGGTGGGAGAATTTCGATAGTCGTGACACGTAGACGCAAATTTGCCCGTTTTCGAAAGAAATGCATCTTGCGTCCGCGCTTACTGGCGCATTGCTAATGTCGGGTGTCGGAACGAGAAACGCCGACCGCTGGCAAATCGAGAGCCGATCTTTTGCGTTTGCACATGGCAGGCACGTACATCAGCCTTCGAAGATGATCATGGGACTCGATAGGCAACTAACAACGTCGCAGCTGGCGAAGCGGGTTTTCGCACGCGTGATCTCAGGCGGTCTTGTTCCCGAGCTTTCGATAAAACCGGACGACAAGTTCTTCGACGACGAGCATCACGACGACCACGACAATGAGCGTCACGATCCCGTGCCAGATGCCCTCGAACTTGACGTTTTCACCGAATACCTGGGCGAGCGCCTCGAGGATGACGAACTTCGAGCCGAACAGAATCAGCCAGGCCGTGAAGTATTTGAGGAATGTCATCCAGCCGCCGCCGCCGCGCGCCTTGAACCAGTCCATGACCCAGTGCTCGGCAAGGATCGTCCACTTCAGCAGCACCTGCAAAAGGATGGCGGCCAGCAATGACGTGGTGAAGGTGTCGACGAACACCTTTCCCGAGTACTCAACGAACAGGTTCAGGACCACCAGGTCGATCAGGCATCCGGTGAAGTAACGGAGAAACCTTCGCTGCCCGTCGGTGGGGCCTTCTGCCGTAGCGGGCATGAGCGCGTCGTTGGACATTGCAATTCACCCCATCAGTGATCCAAAGCGAACGCATCAGGGTACGCCGATCCTGGAATTGGGATGTTGGGCCAAGGGCCTACAAAGGGCTCCAAACTCGCGGATCCGGCGGCCGTGTTTGAACCCGCGACCGGTTTCGAGCGACCTTAGATTCAGGAGAGGAACCTGACTGGATGAACGACGATCCGGAACGTGCACTGGATGGGTATTTGATCGCGCTCGTCCAGGGCGGATCGCGCGCGGCGTTTGACGGGCTGGCTCGTCGCTGGACGCCGAGACTCCTGCGTTACGCCACCCGTGTACTGGGTCGTCCCGAGGCCGCGCGCGATGTCGTTCAGGAAACATGGATCGCGGTGATTCGCGGCCTTGCGGGTCTCAACGATCCTTCGCAGTTTCCCGCCTGGATCTACAGCATCGCGCATCGCAAATGCATCGATGGCATTCGAACGGCCCAGCGCAGGCGGCGCCTGATCGAAAGTGTCGAGCATGAATCCGCGGTTGCGGAGGCTGGCAGTCAGACCCCCATCGATCCGGGCGAGCAACCGGATCTCGCAGCGGCGATCTCGCGCTTGAGCCCGGAACAGCGCGCAGTCGTACACCTCTTCTATGGCGAAGACCTGAGCATCACCGAGATTGCAGAGATTCTCGCGGTGCCCGCCGGCACGGTGAAGTCCCGGCTGCATCACGCGCGTGAATCACTCAAGAACTATCTAGGAGAATAAAGTGGAAAGCATCGACGAACGAATTCAGAAAGCACTGTCGTCGGAAGATCAGGCATTCCTTGCGCGCATGGATGCCGATGGTTCGCTCTATCGCGACATCGCCGCCACGTTCCAGGGGCACATGCGCTGGCTGAGCGCACTTGCCTGGATTGTGGCCCTCGCCTTGTTTGCCGTTGCGCTCGTCTGCGGCTGGCAGTTCGCCACCCAGACCGATCTGCGACGCATGCAGTTGTGGGGTCTCGGCACCACGCTTGCCTTCCTGGGACTTGGGCTCATCAAGCTGTGGTTCTGGACGGAAATGCAAAAGGTGGCCATCGTGCGCGAGATCAAACGTGTCGAACTGCAGCTGGCAAGCCTCACCGCCGCGCTGCGCGCCGCCAAAACACCGTAGCGGTTGCGCTCGTCGTCGCGGGCTTTCAGTTCCCGGGCCGCTGCGTCGCAAGGGCGCCGCGCAACTCCCGCAGTTTTTCTTTGACGACGGCGGCGTTCGCACTGCCCATCCGGATGAGCAGCTTCTGACCCGCGGAGCGCGACTCGAGCTTCGGATCCGCAAATTCATACATGACGTTCGGCTGCCTGAGCGCAATCGGACTCTTCACGTCGGGTGTCGAGAGCAGGTGGTCGATCACTTCGATCAACCGATCATTGAAGTATTGCGGAGGGTGTCCCAGGCTCTCGTACGCATCCTGAAACAACGGGTAATTCCGCGTATAGCTCGCGACCAGGCGCTGGGTGTCGATCGAACGAATCATCTGCACCAGAGGTTCGTAGCGGTCGTAGTTGGACGGATCCAGCACCGGCGCGTCCTCGGGGCCGCCGATCGCAAACTTGCCGGGGGTCGGCTTCATGGGACGAAGCCGTTCCGCCACTTTCTGATCCGGCAGATTGTCGATGGTCACCACGACGTGCCGAACCAGGTCCTTCGAGATGACGAAGCGCTCGACGGATTCCTGGCCGATCAGGGACACGAGCGCGTCCCGCATCGGCGCGTCGCTTTCTTCGAGCTTCGGCAGTGGCTGCGGCGACTCGGACGCCGGGAGTGGATGCTTTACGGCCGGTTCTTCGGGCGCCGCGGGGGGCGCCGGTGCGACCGCAACGGGCTTCGGGGCGGGCGGCGCCTTGTCTTTCCGCGAAAGATAGACGAGCCCGGCCAGTGAAAGGCCAACTACCGCAACCGCGGCAGCGATCCACTTGAAGTTCTCATGCATGAGACACCGCCAGAGTAAGGCCGGTATTCAGTATACGGCGCGGGAGCTCTGGCGCGATCTGTGGAACCGCGCTACGGCGCGGCGCGCTGGTAGGTTCCGACGAGCTCACCGGCGGCAAGTACATGTCCACTCATCGCCTGAACGACGTCGTCGCGTACCGCCCCGGGCGGCAGATCGAGCCGGCGGTCGAGCGCGAACACCTGAAAGTGATAGTGATGCGGCGGATCGCCCTCGGGTGGGCGCGGACCGAAATAGCCCACGGTGCCGCGACTGGTGAGTCCCTGGAAGATCCGCGCGGGCTCCAGCAATTCTTCCTCGCCGTCCAGTCCTTCGGGCAGCGTCGTCAACTCCGCCGGAATGTTGTAAGCCACCCAGTGAACGAAGGGGATCACCTCCTTCGCGTCCGGATCTTCGAGGATGAGCGCGTATGACCTCGCGCCCTCGACGCTCGTCCAGGAGATTTCCGGCGAGATACCTTCCGCATACTCAGACTGTGCTTCGGGGATCTCGCTGTCGAAAGTGCCTGAGGCCACCTCGAGCGTCTCGGCCGCCCGCAGCCCGGTGCGCATCAATGAGAGTTCGTGAGTCCTCGCATCGTCAAGGCCATTGCCACTCGCGCGGGTTTTCGATTTTGCCTTCCGTGCCATGTCCGGGTCCTCCATCAAATGGTTCTTGCCGGAGCGATTAGCCCGCAATCACGCGCGCGATGCTGTAGGAGAGCGGGTCGATTCGCGAATTGGCTGCATCCGGCAATCTCAGGCGCCCCGGAATCGATTCACATTTTAGGAATCCACCGTCAGAAAATATTGACGGTCCGCGACGGAGTTTGCCGCTTCGTATCAGAGCGCAGGCTTGTCATCCTTATGGTGCAGATTCGGAAGAAGTTCTGAACCTGCAGTGGCTCAAGTACCGTTTAGTCGCGGTGAAGAGAGTCACGGAGGGGCCGCCTCGTGCGGCCCCTCTCATTTTGAGGAGCGCGTCTCGAACGTGGAGAGATGAACATGAGTCATGTGCACATTCCGAAGAATGCGCTCGTACTGGTTGGTGATGGCCGAAAGGCCTTGTTCCTGCGTAACAAGGGCACGCCCCGGGAAGTGGAGCTCATCGTCGAATATGAGCTGCAGCAGGACAACCCGCCGACTCGCGAGCAGGGAACCGATCGACCGGGTCGAAAGAATAGTGCTGACGGAATCTCCCATCCCGCCGTCGAGGAAACGGACTGGCATGATCGCGCCGAAGAGCGCTTCGCGAGCGAGATCGCCGAGACTCTTTATGAGATGGAGCATGCGCGCAAGTTCGACGAACTCGTAGTCGTCGCGCCGCCGAAGATCCTCGGCGATCTGCGCGCCGCGTTTCACCCGCACGTCGCGCAGTGTGTGGTTGCCGAAGTGCCCAAGGATCTGACCGCGCATCCGGTACCCAAGCTCGCGAAGGTCCTGAGCTGAGCCAGGCGCTCGCGATCTATCAGGATCGCAGCGAAATCGATCCGGTCAAATTCTGTCGTTAACTCACGATGGTCATCACGCATGGCCTATATTCGCGTTCTGCAATGAACACGATGTTTGGCAAGTGGGGCGATCAAGTGCGGCGACCCGGGGTCGTTTCTGCGCTGGCCGCTGCATTGCTGTTCGGATCGGCAACGCCACTCGCGAAACGGCTGTTGGGGACTATCGATCCGTGGCTGCTCGCCGGATTGCTGTACCTGGGTGCAGGAATCGGTCTCGCGATCTACCGGCTGATCGTGCGCGCGCCGGCGGTTCGGATGATTCGATCGGAAGCCCTGTGGTTCGCGGGCGCCATCGTCGCGGGTGGTATCGTCGCGCCGGTATTGCTGATGTACGGTTTGGCGGGCACGCCCGCCTCCTGCGCCTCCCTGCTATTGAACGCCGAAGGTGCATTCACCGCGCTGCTCGCCTGGTTCCTGTTCAAGGAAAATTTTGACCGCCGAATAGCGCTCGGAATGACCCTCATCGTCGCAGGCGCCACGGTTCTGAGTTTCAAGGGCGACCTGCATCTCGCCGATCTGTGGGCGACGCTCGCGATTCTCGGCGCCTGCCTTGCCTGGGGCATCGACAACAATCTCACGCGCAAGGTCTCGTTGACGGACGCGACGTGGATCGCTTCGATGAAAGGATTGGTCGCGGGAGTGGTCAACATCGTGGTGGCGATGGGACTCGGCGCGAGAATGCCGGCGATGGGCAATATCGCAAGCGCCATGGTCATTGGCCTTCTGGCGTACGGGGTGAGTCTCGCCTTGTTCGTCGTCGCACTGCGTCATCTCGGTACCGCACGCACCGGCGCCTATTTCTCCGTGGCTCCCTTTTTCGGTGCGGTGCTCGCCCTCGTCCTGGGGGACTTGCTGACGCCGCAGCTCATTGCCGCGGGTGCGCTGATGGCAGCCGGCGTCTATCTGCATCTCACCGAACGGCACGAGCACGAACATGTTCACGAGCCGATGGAGCATGAACATAAGCATTCTCATGGAGATGATCCTCACCATGACCATGAGCACGATGAGCCCGTGGCCGCGGGAATCACGCACACCCATCGCCATCGCCATGTCGCGCTACGGCACAGTCATCCACATTTTCCGGATGCGCATCACCAGCACGGTCACTAGGTCTTTGTTTGTGTGACGGGCTTCAGAGACGCCTGGCGACAGCATCCCACTGAATGTTGGCGAAGAAAGCGTCGATGTACTTTGGCGCCGCAGCCCCGTAGTCCATCTGGTAGGCGTGCTCGTACATGTCCATGACCAGGATGGGCGTCGTTTGCGGTGGATTCGAAGCGTGATCGGCGAGCCAGTAGTTTTCGAGTAGTTTGAGCTTTTCGTTGTAACCCAACACCACCCAACCCGACCCGCCGCCCAAGCCCTGCCCTATCTTTCGAAACTCGGCTTCCCAGGCGTCGAAGCTGCCGAATGAAGCCGCCACGCGAGTACGCAGGTCCGCGCCGGCTTTTCCATCGCCACCGAGATTGGCGAAGTACAACTCATGCAGCACCACGGAACCCGTACGGATCAGCTGCTCGCGCTTGAGCCCGTTGTAGACGTACGGAGGCGTGTTCGTGTCGTTCAGTGCCTGCGTCAATCTGCCGCGCACGTTGTTGAGAGCCTTGATCGCGCCGCTGTAATTGTTTTCCCAATGCGACTGGATCAGCTTCTCGGAAATCCCCTTGAGGCTCTTCACGTCGAAAGGTAATGGCACCGGTGAATGCTGATAGCCAAACGCGGTCGTGGTCATCTTCGTTTCCTCCGCGGCCTCGAGCCGTTGGGGTGAGGCGGCGGATGCCAGCAGCGAAACGGCCGCGCCGACCTGGATGAATTCTCGCCGTGATGTGTCGCTCATGATTGTGCCTCCTTGTGTAATTCCAGCCGTGCGCGATCAGCCCGGTTCATGCGCGCGACTTCGCAAAAGATTTGTAAATATCCTCGAACAAGAGACCGGCCCGCTCGATCCGGTCCTCGTCACGCTCGTGGTTCGCCGCGAGCCCGTCCAGCATCGCCTTGATTCCCGCTGCTTCGGGTCGCTGGTACTTGTGATCCCGAAGGTCGAGATCGTGGATGATTTCGGCGATGCGTTTCAAGGCCGCATCGGCCTTGTCGATGAGGTCGAGCAGCACCTCAAACGTGCAGCGATCCGCATCGTGTGTGTACTCCGCGTTGTACATGTCGAAGCGCAGCTCGCCCGGCGCCGGCTGGTAGTTTCGATCCGTCACGAATTTGAAGCGGGCGGCCGGATCGATGAAGCGTCGGATGAGCCACGCACTCGCCATTCGATCGACATGAATATTTGCACGGGTTACCCACACGCGCCCGGACAAATCGGAGTTCGAATCGGCAATGACCGCCGGCTCTGCCGCGCTGTCAGCCGATTCCTGCGCGCGCGACTCCAGCGAATCGATCAGCGCCTGCACCTGTTCGCGTCCGTTGGCCTGAAAGAAATCGATCGCTTCGACGGCGGACAAGCGTTCCCGAAACTGAACCACCTGATCGGACATTTCTGCCGCGGCCGGACGACCGCGCGAGCGATCGAGTGACGCGAGCGTCTTGCGGATCTCATCCGCGAGCTCTTTGTATTGGGCTTCCCGGGCGGCGCCGAATAGCGCCTGCAGCTCCCCATCGCTCAGCCCTTCGACTACGCTCGCCGAAAAGACGATCCCTTGCCCGCCAGCGGTGGTGACTTCCTTCAGCGTCCATTCCAGGTCTTCGAGGGTTTCGGGAGACTCGGGGAGCAGGTACAGCGCTTTCTTGAACGACACCGCCCCTATGTCCTGCAATCGGCGCCAGACCTTCACCCGCGCGTACGCCGATTCGCCCGGCAAATAGAAGGCGAATACCCACCAACTGCGTAGCCGCCGCTCCGCGAAGATCTTGTCTTTTCCCATTTGAAAACCACCATATCATTTTTATTCTTCGTCGGATATCTTCATATCACGATGTCAGGCTTTACGGCGGAATGAATCAGATGCGTCGCATTTTCGTATGTGCGTTGTCAGTCATATGGGCGCCGTTCACTCATCCGGCGGTGGCTGGTGAAGCGCCCGCGCTCGTGCTGGAAAAGAAAATTCCTCTTGGTGACGTCACAGGTCGCATCGATCACCTGGCCTACGACGCCGCACGCCAGCGCCTGTATGTCGCCGAGCTCGGCAATGACAGCGTCGGGATCGTGGATCTCAACTCGCGACAACTCATTCGCACCGTGACGGGTTTCGACGAGCCACAGGGCGTGGCCTATGAACTATCTACCGACACGGTATACGTGGCCAACGGCGGCGACGGATCGCTGCAAATGTTCCGGGGCGCGGACTTCGCCCCCGTCGACAAGATCGCGCTGGGCGCTGACGCCGACAATGTGCGTGTCGACCCCGCAACCCACCGCGTGTATGTGGGCTATGGCGGCGGAGCGATCGCCGTCATCGACGCGAATTCCCGCAAGCGCATCGCCGACATTTCGCTCAAGGGGCATCCCGAGAGTTTTCAGTTGGAAGCGACCGGCCAGCGCATCTTCGTGAACGTCCCGGATGCGGGGTTGATTCAAGTAGCGTCGCGGGAGGCAGGCAAGCCCATCGCGAGCTGGTCCACCGAAAAGCTGCGCGCAAACTACCCGATGGCATATGACGCTTCAGAGAAGCACCTGCTGGTTGTGTTTCGGCAACCCGCGCGCCTGGAGGCGTTCGACACGAACACCGGTAACCGTCTCGGCGGAGTTGACGCCTGCGCGGATGCCGATGACATTTTCACGGACCCCAAACGAGGTCGCGTGTACGTTGTCTGCGGCGCGGGCACGG
>Ga0137409_10006783_pt1 | contig 10732 bp, 3 predicted proteins | sample CZODoug1_16funga_FD_122059 | JGI IMG/M metagenome (GOLD analysis project Ga0137409, IMG submission 122059) | Vadose zone soil fungal communities from Angelo Coast Range Reserve, California, USA - CZODoug1_16fungal (Hybrid Assembly) | ecosystem: Environmental > Terrestrial > Soil > Vadose zone... | reverse complement strand
ACTTGGACGGGCGGGACGATGAGCGGGACGGGAGTGACGAACGCCAACGGGGGGATGAGCCTTCCGAGCGCCAACGTGATTCTCGATACCCGGACGCTGAATGCGCCGGGGACGACGACGTTTGGGAACGCCACGGGAGGCAGCGCTCTGTTCCTGCGGAACGGTGCGGTGATCAACAACCTCTCAGGGGCTACCTGGACCATCGTGAACGGCAACGGAAACGGGATCTTTTTCAACGGCGGGACGGCCAGCACGTTCAACAACGCCGGGACGTTCCAGATGACCGGAGGAATCTCCAATAACATCAGCGTGGCGTTCAATAACAGCGGCACGGTGAACGCGAGCGTCGGGACGCTGACATTCTCCGGCGGTGGCACGGAAGCGGCCGGCTTTAGCGCCGCCTTGGGGGCCACGCTAAACTTTTCTGGCGGCACCTTCAATTTCAACGCGGGATCTTCGGTGAGCGGCGCAGGGTCGGCGAGCTTCTCCGCGGGAGCGGTGAATTTCAACGCCAGTTCCAACCTGAGCCCGGCGACGAACAACATCCTCGGCGGGACGGTGACATTGGCAACGGGCACGACCGTGACGCTGGCGTCTCTGAATGAGAGCGGTGGGACGCTGACGGGTGTGGGGACTTTGGCGATTACCGGGCTGTTCACTTGGACGGGCGGGACGATGAGCGGGACGGGAGTGACGAACGCCAACGGGGGGATGAGCCTTCCGAGCGCCAACGTGATTCTCGATACCCGGACGCTGAATGCGCCGGGGACGACGACGTTTGGGAACGCCACGGGAGGCAGCGCTCTGTTCCTGCGGAACGGTGCGGTGATCAACAACCTCTCAGGGGCTACCTGGACCATCGTGAACGGCAACGGAAACGGGATCTTTTTCAACGGCGGGACGGCCAGCACGTTCAACAACGCCGGGACGTTCCAGATGACCGGGGGGACGAGCGACACCGTCAGCGTGGCATTCAACAACACAGGCACGGTGAACGCCAACGCCGGGACGCTAAATTTCACCGCCGTCTATACTCAGACTTCCGGCTCGACTGTGCTCAATGGTGGCGGCATCACGTCCAGCACGCTATTGAATATTAATGGTGGCACGCTCACTGGAACCGGAACCATCGGTGGAGGCGTCTCGATCACCTCCAGCGCAATTTTAAGTCCGGGCTTCACACCTGGCACCATCAATATCACTGGAAATTACGCGCAGAGCGCAACCGGCTCTTATCTTGCGGAAATTGGCGGGCTCACGGCCGGAACGCAATACGATCAGGTAAAATTGACTGGCACAGGTACCGCCACGCTGGGCGGGACGCTCAATGTCTCTCTGCTTGGCGGTTTCGTTCCTGCGGCAGGCAACAGCTTCACGATTGTGACGTGTGTGGCGACTCCAACCTGCATCAATGGAACATTCGCCACAACCAACTTCCCCATTCTCCCCACAGGCTTGGTCTGGAACCTCACCTACAATCCCACGTCCGTTGTGTTAAGCGTTGGGGCTGCTACGGGCGCCGATCTGTCCGTCGCAAAGACCGCTTCGGTGGCGACTACCCATCTAGCTGGCGGCAACTTCGCCTACACCATCACCGTCACCAACAACGGTCCGTCGCCCGCAACCGGCGTCACGGTTAACGACACACTGCCGGTTGGCGTGCAGCTCTTCGCTGCTCCCACGGCAAGCCAAGGAACTTGCAACGGCTCGACTCCCATCAGTTGCGCGCTCGGAACGTTGGCCAACGGCGCCTCCGCCACCGTGTCCATCCAGGTCCAGCCCGTCGCTATCGGCTCTTCCGTCAACACCGCGACAGTGACAGCGAATGAAACCGATCCCAATCCAGGGAACAATTCGTCCAGCGTAACGGTGCAAATCCTCGCAACCGCCGACTTGGCGCTGACCAAGACGGCGCAGCCGAATCCCGTCAACGTCGGCAGCAATCTGAGCTACACGTTGACGGTCACGAACAACGGGCCTTCCCCCGCGACCGGTGTGAAGATAACTGACACGCTCCCCGCGGGAGCCACGTTTGCTTCCGCCAGTCCAGCCTGCACCGGCACTACCATCGTCACATGCAGTTTCGCAACGCTCGCCGTCAACGCCTCCGCGAGTGCGATCATCACCGTCACACCCGCCGGGTCCGGCACTCTTACCAACACTGCCAGCGCTTCGGCAAATGAATTCGATCCCATTGCCGCGAACAACACCGCCTCGGCAAGCGTCACGGTCATCCCCAACGCAGATCTTGCTGTCACCAAAACTGCCTCTCCAAGTCCGGTCGGCGTTGGCGGAAATTTGACCTACACGCTAACCGTCACCAACAATGGGCCATCCATGGCAACTGGCGTGACCTTGACGGATGCGGTGCCTGCGGGTGTGACGTTCGTTTCCGCAACGCCTAGCCAGGGAACTTGCACAGTGACCGTGAGCTGCAACCTCGGCACGCTGGCCAATGCCGCGAAGGCAACCGTCACCATCATTGTTAAGCCCACTTTAGCGGACTTCATCACCAACACCGCCTCCGTCACCGCCACGGAGACCGATCCTAATCTCGCCAACAACACTGCCAGTGTCACGATCATACCTACGGCATCCGCCGACCTCGCCTTGACCGAGACCGCTGCGCCCAACCCGGTCCTGCTGGGCGGCTCCAACATTTCCTACACCATTACGATCACCAACAACGGGCCTTCGCCAGCTACCAATGTGGTTCTCACGGACACCCTGCCGGCGGGAGCAACGTTTGTCGGCACAACTCCTAGTCAAGGCACCTGCACGAACCCGCTCTCCACTTGCGCGATCGGCAATCTGGCCAGCGGCGCCAGCGCCACGGTAATCGTGGTCGTAAAGCCAAACGCGACCGGCACGTTCACGAACTCGGCCACGGTCGCGGCAAATGAAGCTGATCCCAACGCGGCAAACAATTCCGCGAGCGCTGCCGGGACCGTGAACCCTGCTGCGGACCTCTTCCTTGCAGAAACCGCCACACCGCAAACGATCACGACCGGGAACAACGTCACCTACTCGTTTACCGTCAGCAACAGTGGGCCCTCGACGGCTACTGGCGTGACGTTGACGGACACGCTGCCTGTTGGAATGGTGTTGGTTTCCGCCACCCCCAGCCAAGGCACCTGCACGACAGCCGTCAGTTGCAATCTGGGCACGCTGGCGAACGGAGCCACGGCAACGCTGACCATCGTGGCCAAGGCCCTGGCCGCCGGTAATCTCAATAACACCGGCAACGTTTCGGCAAACGAAGCCGATCCCTTCCCCTCCAACAATACGGCGATCGCAAGCATCAGTGTGGTAGCCTCGGCCGACCTGGCGGTCACCGTCTCCACTTCACCGAATCCGGCTGGCGTCGGGGTGAACCTGACGTTCACGACAACCATCACGAACAATGGCCCATCCCCTGCTACGGGCGTGGTCTTGGCCGGTAACTTTACGGTGGGAGCGAAGTTTGTTTCTTTGACGCCAAGCCAAGGCACATGCCAGGGGACAACCCAGTTCAACTGCTTACTCGGCGCGATGGCCAGCGGCTCGACCGCGGTGGTGAACGCCGTTTTCACGCCTACCGCCGCTGGCTCCTTCGGGACTACCGAAACAGTCACCGCCAATGAACCCGACCCCAACAATGCAAATAACAGCGTCACGGTTTCAACGAGCGTTCTGGCCGCGCCCGTTGTAACGCTGTCGACCGCCAGCTTGACCTTCGCCAGCCAGCCGGTCGGCACGCCCAGCACGACCCAGGGCGTGACGCTGACGAACGCCAGTTCCGCGCTGCCGCTGACCAACCTGGGCGTGGTTGCCAGCGGAGACTTCGCTGAGACAAACAATTGCGGTGCCAGCCTTGCCGCGTTGTCGAGCTGCAGTATCTTGGTCACGTTTAAGCCCACCGCCACCGGCACGCGCACCGGCGCCATCACCATCTCGGACAACGCCGTGGGCAGCCCGCAATCCGTTTCGCTCACCGGTATCGGAATCAACGCGCCTGCGATCACCCTATCGCCGGGCAGCCTGGTTTTCAGCAGCCGGCTGGTCGGAACGTCTAGCCCGCCGCTCACGATCTCCATGAGCAACAGCGGGAACGCCACTCTGAACATTGCGAGCATCGCAATCACCGGCACAAACACAGGCGATTTCAGCCAGACCAGCACTTGCGGCCAGACTCTTGCGCCAAGCGCGAGCTGCACCATCAGCGTCGTCTTTAAGCCGGCCGGCGGTGGCCAGCGCACTGCGGGAGTTGCTATCACCAGCGATGCGCGCGGAAGCGTGCCCGTTGTCACTCTCTCTGGCACGGGGCTTTCGGCTGGTCTCGATCTATCGAGTTCACTCCTGATCTTCGACAATCAGACGGTTGATACCACGAGCGCACCACAAACCGTAATCCTGTCCAACGGCGGTGCTACGGCGGTCACGATCACCAGCATCACCGCCAGCGGCGACTTCGCCCAAACTAATAACTGCAACAATAGCGTCGCAGCAAGCAGCAACTGTGCGATCCGCGTCACCTTCTCGCCGACCGCGACTGGGACTCGCAGTGGCTCCATCAGTATCGTCAGCGGCGACAGCAGCACGCCCCTCACGGTCAACCTCACCGGTACCGGAGTCGTCGTCACACTCTCGCTTGCTCCGGCGAATTTGACGTTCAACGATCAAAAAGTTGGCACATCCAGCCAAGCGCAGAGCATTGCACTATCCAACACCGGCGGAGCGGCCCTGACCATCAACAGCATCGTTCCCAGCGGCGACTTCCTGGAAGCAGATAACTGCGGCAATGGCTTGGCTGCCGGCGCCAGCTGCTCCATCAATGTTACCTTCCTGCCCACCACGACAGGCACCAGAACCGGTTCGATTACCGTCACCACCAACGCTCAGGGTAGCCCGCATACCGTCAAGCTCACCGGCAACGGCATCTCTCGCGGTCCTGCCGTCAGCCTGACCTGCACGAGCGGCAGCGTTGCGGCAGCGTCATCGTGCACCAATCTCACGTTCCCAGCCCAGGCCGTCAACACAACGAGCGCGGCTCAGCAGGTGACGCTCACCAACACCGGCAACGACAACTTGAACATCACCGGCATTGCGCCCAGCGGTGATTTCGCTGCCTCGAGCAGTTGCGCCGCAACTCTCGCCGCCAGCGCGTCCTGCACAATCAGCGTTACCTTCACTCCCACCACGACAGGCACCCGAGCCGGCTCCCTCGTCATCAAGGACAACGCGGGTGACAGCCCGCAATCCATCAGCCTCACCGGCACCGGGACTCCCTCCGGGCCTGCCGTTAACCTCTCGGCCACCGCTCTGCCTTTCGGAAACCAGTTCGTCGGCACGACGAGCAACCCTCAGCTTGTAACCGTGACCAACACCGGCAATGCCGCGCTGACCTTCACCAGCATTAAAGCGAGTGGCGATTTCGCCGAAACCGACACCTGCGCCAACGGCGTTACCCCCAATTCTTCTTGCACGATATCCGTAACCTTCACCCCAACCGCTACGGGCGCCCGCGCCGGAGCGATCACGATTTCCGACAACGCTCCCGGCAGTCCGCAAGCTGTCACTCTGTCCGGCGAAGGAACCGACATCACCATCTCCGTTTCTCCCGGAGGTTCTACTTCGGCCACCGTCTCTGCAGGACAGCCGGCAACATTCCTGCTGTCAATCGCGCCCGCCGGAGGATTTAGTGGCCCCGTGACTGTCTCCTGCATCAGCGCAATTCCGGCGAGCACGTGCTCGTCATCGCCAAGCTCGTTAACGCTCGATGCTCCGGTCATCGTCACGACGACGGTGACCACGATTGCTCCATCGCATTCCACCGTCCTGCCAGTTCCGCGGCTTTCCCCCCGTAACTTCGCCCTGCCCAGAGCCATGACGCAAATCCTCCCGCTGGTGGTTGCGTTTCTGGCCTTCTTCGTCGCGGTTCTGCGGCGCCGCCGTGCATGGATTGCGGTAACGGCCGGCTTGCTCGTGGTCGCGTTCGTGTCAGGCTGTGCTGGCGGGTCCGGCAATCCGGGAGTCGTTGGGCCCACCGTCGGCACACCCCCGAACACCTACACCATCACCGTTGTGGTCAAAACGGCGAGCGGGGCGACCCGCAGCATGCCTCTAACGGTGATCGTTCGCTAGTTCGGGTGTTCGCTCTATTCGGCAGGCACGCGTGAGTGCGATCACAACGCCCACAGATCACGACCATCCCCCGGCGTTCGCCCTCCTTGTGTCTTGCTCAATGCGTGTGGCCTGCCACTCCTCTTTTTCGTGGACTAACTCGCGGCCGTTGGCGCTGGGCAATCATGGATAGTTCCTCCTCGGGACGCTCCATGGACGACCTTGGCTCATTGGAGCAACGGATCGCTTGCCCGAATGCGGCAAGGTCTGTGCGGAGAATTCGGTGGCCTTCTGCAGCGACTCCAACACTTCCCACGAGTCCTCAACACGTCCCGAGAATCTATGCCAGTCGTCCGAGAAGATGTTCCAGCTAGTACCGTTCAAGACTAGTTCCGTGGCGGATGCAGGAGCCGCAGCGTGATACACATCGCGATATCCAATAACTTCGTATAAGCCGTACTCCAATGACTTGCAGTGCCGTCCGTGCCCTTCCATGTCGTTTAAAGCATCTGTAACCCGCTAACTGTCACGCAGGAGGCCGCAGGCTCGAGTCCGGTCTGACTCGGTAGTTCATCTGGATTTTCGCTTTCCGCAAGATTTTGTAGCGCAAGACGTGGCGCACTATGGGATATCGTGGTAACGACCGTTGACTTCTTCCCCGATAATGGCGAGGTCACACTTCGACGTGTACAGCGGATCGGACTTCCGGGAAAAACCGGAACGAGTATAACGCCCCTGGGTTGCCGAAACTACTCTCCAGCCTTGGCCGCCAGTGTTTCTACCACGGCGATATTTTGCAGCAGCTCCTGCGGCAGTCCGTGCCGCTCCTTTAAGTAGTCCGGGCTGTTGTACGAAACCCAGACTTTCCCCCGGTCGTCTTCCCAAATCAGAATCTTCAAAGGCAGGTCGATGGCGCTGCTGGGAGCAGCCAGCATCAGAGGCGTGCCGGCTTTGGGACTGCCGAAGATCAGCAGCTTGGTAGGACGCATTTTCATTCCCACCTTTTCCGCTTCGCCGCTGTGGTCCACCAGTGCGAACAGGGTGACTCCCTTGGATTGCAGAATATTCTTGAGTTTTTCCACGGTCTGCTCGACCGAGTGAATGCTCGGCTTGTCGATGATTCCTTTGTTTGTTGCCAATGCCATGGCTGTCTCCTCACTGTTTTCGGAATGAAGATTCGCGGAACCGCGCACAGTAACCAAATAGATCGCCATCGCGAGTCCGACCAGCGCCAGGAATAGGGCTGTGACGACGGATTGGGTCAAAGAACGAGAACATGCGGTTTCGCCCTGGTCCAGTTCGCGGACCAATCGAACATGGCGCCAAGCGGAAGAGAGATTCACGACCACTCCCACCGCGATGAGCGCGGTACCGAACCACAGCGACACCCCGTAAGAAGGTGCTGAGGGAGCGTGGTCGATGAGCCGGAGTTGTTGCAGGAAAAGCCCGAACCGCGCCACAACAAAACCAAACCCCATCAGGGCTAACCCGGTGCGAATCCATGCAAGAAGCGTTCGCTCGGCGGCTAGATAATCGCGCAGGTCGGCTCTCTGCCTCATTTCCGTTGGTGCGTCCATTTTGCTGTCTCCCACTGCGAGCCTCCTGATCCTTGCGCCGGCAAGACTTTTGTCGGCATGTCGGCAATCAGGTCAAAAATGATCTCTGGAGAGCCTTGGATTCGCGTTGTGAACCGCGGGTGCGATGTGGACATCTTGTCTCCTTTCATCGAAAGAATGTGCTCATCTTATTATCGGAGGGGCGCTGGCGTAATGCCTTCACACCGTAGGCACAGTGCCGCCGTCGATGACATATTCCGCACCAGTGATAGAGGCGGCGCGGGAAGATGCAAGGAAAGCGACGAGATCCGCCACTTCTCTTGGTTGGGCTGGACGTCCGATCGGGATGCCGCCGAGCGAGTCCATTAAAGCCTTGCGAGCACCCTCATAGTCCGTGCCCTTGTTGGCGGCCAATTCGTTTACCAAGCCCACAGCAGCTTCTGTCTCAACCCAGCCGGGCGAAACTTGGACCACGCGAACGCCCTTCGGGCTCACTTCCTTAGATAGACCCTTGCTGTAATTCGCGAGGGCGGCCTTCGCAGCAGCATAGGCAATGGTCGCCTCGTGCAGCGGCATTACACGCTGTATCGAAGTGATATGAATGATCACACCAGAGCCCTGGTTAAGCATTATCGGCAAGAGTGCCCGGTCCAGCCGGACAGCCGGGAACAGATTCAGGTCGAGTGCGCGTTGCCACTGGTTATCGTCGAGCACCGCAAAGCCGCCAGCGGGCGCTGACGAGCCACCGACGACATGAACGATGATGTCAATTCCGCCGAAGCGGTCGCGAACCGCATCGGCGACGGTCGCGCAGCCCTTGGCAGTGGTAATGTCTGACGCTACGAATAAATCCACATCCGTAAGATCACTTGGTCTCGCCCGGGCTGTGGTAAGGACCGTCGCACCCCCTTCGCGCAATCGCGTCGCAACCGCCGCGCCGATACCCTTGGTGCCGCCGGTGACGAGGACATGCTTGCCGTCAAATTCGCGCCGATCCATGGTTCGCTCCGTTGTTGTCTAGGGGTTGAACTACTGAGGTCCTTGCTATGAGTCGTTATCCTTCTTTGAGGATTGATTTGTTGACGCTCGCGGCTGATCGGCCGCGGGCTAAGCCGCTCCTTTCGCCAGCTCAGTAGCTGTGGGAGTTACGGGAATTTGCATGGGAACAAGGAAATTCTTCGCGAGAAGATACGCGTAAAGGTGGCCCAGAGGAGGCGCTAGGCGCAGTTGTTCGGCGGAAACCCAACCGTTCGTTTCGCTCCATTCCCAGCCGTTGGGCGAAAAACCCTTGATCCATTCCTGCAAATCCGCCGCGGTCATGGGATAGGCGTAGATGCGGACGTTCTGCGCGAAGAGGCGCGAGAGGGCTTCCAGACGTCTGCCTTCCAGATTGCCGTAGGGGTCTTCAAATGCTCGGATCAACAGCGAAAGGCCTGCGACGAAACGCAGGGGGGCTGTTGTGTACCGGTTCACGAAGGCTGTCATCGCGTAGAGCTCACGTTCGCGGAACAGGAGCACGTTGGCGCCGCGTTCGAGAAGCGCATCAATGCGTCTCAACAGGTCGGGGATATCTGAACCTGGCTCCTCGGGGTTAAATGGAGCCGCCGAGAGGCAGAAGATGCCAATCGGTGCGGAGTGGGTCTCCCCCAATTCCTTGTGAAGCTCTTGAACGCCTGCGGCCAGCAATCGCGTATGAATCTGCGCGTGAGCGGGATCCACGTGGTCGAAGGATCCTGGCGCGAGTACAACGGCTTTCTTGTGCAGAACTTCATTGGGGGGAACAGTGGCGTCTTTGGAGGAAAAGAACACGGCTTCGGCAAGTCCTTCGCGCACGAGGTGTGCCAGGAGCGTGGGGCGATCCCATCCAGCGAAGGCGGGGCCGCGAAAATCCACGAAGTCGATTTCGATGCGTTCCCTGACGACGTCTTGTGCCAGGCCTTCCAGGAAGGATTCCTTCGTCTGTAATTGATAGAACGCAGCGTAGATGAGATTGACGCCCAGAATGCCGATGGCTTCCTGCTGCAGGACGTTGGAAGGATCGCGCATATTAATGTGCAGCAGGAACTCGTTGGGCGGGCCGCCGGGCTGCAACTGAAACCGGAGACCGATCCAGCCATGGGAGTCGTTGGTTCCTGCGAAGTTACGCGCGGAGACGGTATCAACAAAAGAAAAGAAGCGAGTATGCGCGCCGCGCGTTTTGTCTAATTGGGTGAGCAACTGGGCCCACTCGTTGTCCAGCATGGCTTCAAGACGTTGCTTGGAAACATAGCGCGAACCCGAGCCGTAGAGATCGTCGCTCACTTCCTTATCGTAGGCGGAGATGGTTTTGGCGACGGTGCCGGAGGCGCCGCCTACAACCAGGAACCAGCGCGCGACTTCCTGCCCGGCGCCGATTTCTGCGAATGAGCCGAAGGTGGATGGATCAAGATTCAGGGTGAGCGCTTTGCGGTGCGTGTCTAGTTTTTCAATGGAAGGCATAGCTAAGCTCCCGTCGGGCAAACTTCTAAGAAGCAAACCTCTTTGAATAGAAATTCCGTTGCGAAAGTCGCACGGCCCTCTATTGCTGCCAGCCTCCACCGAGTGCCCTGTAAAGCTGCACGAGACTCTGGTACTCCGTGCCGCGCGCTTCCGCGAGTGTCAGTTCCGCGGAAAAGAGCGACCGCTGGCCGTCCAAGACTTCGAGATAAGTGGTGGTGCCTCCCTTGTAACGCATGTCGGACAGGCGAACGGATTCCTGCAAGTCCTTGACGGTGTCCTCCTGGCGAACCCGCACCTGATGGAATTTCTCGTAGCCGATCAGCGCATCGGATACGTCCCCGAAGGCGTGCTGAATCGCTTGCCGGTAAGCAATCAACGCGGATTGATGCTGCGACTTCGCAAGCCGCAGATTTCCGCGAAGAGCTCCTCCCGTGAAAATGGGCTGGCTCACTTGGGCGCCGTAGGACCAGATTCCGACTTGCGAGCTCATTAGACTGGAGAAAGCGCTGCTTCGTCCATACGATCCGCCGCCGGAGCCCGTCAGGGAGATTTGCGGAAAGAACTGGGCCTTGGCGACTCCGATTTCGGCGTTCGCG